>Ga0209979_1000088_pt1 | contig 157936 bp, 123 predicted proteins | sample AnhtaG_FD_183114 | JGI IMG/M metagenome (GOLD analysis project Ga0209979, IMG submission 183114) | Deep subsurface microbial communities from Anholt, Denmark to uncover new lineages of life (NeLLi) - Anholt_01485 metaG (SPAdes) (version 2) | ecosystem: Environmental > Aquatic > Marine >...
ATTCGCGATTGAAGGCAGATTATAGAAAACATCGCGGGTTAACAGAGAAACATAAAATCAGTTACTTAAATTGGTATTGTTACTTTAAAAATAAGGAAATTAGCTCCACTCTGTGAGTATTATGCCCGCAATGACACCTGCATGAGGTTGCCACGCTTTCTTCGAAAGCTCGCAATGACACCCTTAACCCTTTCGTGCTTTCACCCTTTATAGCATTTATTATGAAGCGAGATAAACCAGACAAACCAGATAAACCAGATAAACTGAGGCTGTTTAACTCTTGTCTTCTTTAAGCAGATAATAGACTTCCCAACTGATCTCGTCAGCCACACAGCCGACACATGATTTTTCAGTTGTGGCCAATTCTTCTTCAGCAATTTTATCTTCCAAGATTTTTTTAACCTTTTTTCTTATTTTATAAAGTAGAATGTAATTTATCATTAGCTGTGCTCATTCGAATAATATCAACTTCATTTTCTTATGTAAAGTTTGAGGAGGAAGAGAAAAAAATGCTATCATACCCTCTTTCAGGAAAAATGAAAAAATCTGCACTCATAATTCTGCTCACGCTTACTTTAAGCTTTTGTTCATTTTTTAGATTAAAAGTTCCGCCTTATCCGACAGGCGTTGTTTTTCCCATGGAGAAAGCTGATGAGATTGTCTATAAAGGCGAAATTATCGATCTTGTACAGAGGGTAGAAGACAATATTTACCTTTCTACCAGGAAAGGATTCGTTTACTGCATTGATGGAAGAAGACATGAAATATTATGGAAATTCGAGGTCCCTGGTCCTCTGGCAAGCCCTCCTCATATTGCACAGGACAGTGTCTATGTTTTTGACATAAAAAATATCCTTTACTCTCTCGACAAAGAAGGAAAACTGCGCTGGAAAAAAAGGTTTGAGGAAGAAATCACAAGTGGAATTGAAGAAAATAATAGACAAATTTATTTTGGAACAGCGAATGGAAATTTTTTTGCTCTAAACCATGATAATGGAGAAAAACTCTGGAGTTTTCAAACAGGAGAAGCTATCAGATCAAAGCCTGTTGTTGCAAGAGGAATTATCATGTTCGGCTGCGATGATCATAATCTTTATTTTTTGACCGGGAAAGGTGCTCTTATAGACAGATTCAACTTCAAAGATAAAATTCAAGCTCCTCTCACGATTGATGGAGATTTCCTTTATCTAGGTTCAGAAGATCGATATTTCTACTGTATTGATATTAAAAAAAGGAAGCAGAAATGGAAAGTCAAGACTGGAAGCCAGATATACATACCACCAGTCGTAGATGGGAACAGAGTGTTTTTTCTATGCTGGAACGGAGTTTTATATTGTTTGAATAAAAAAAACGGCACAATTTTGTGGTGGAATACTGTTCCTTCACGCAGTTTTTTCCATCTTGAGATTATAGAGAAAAAAATTGTGGTTTCGTCCTTTTCATCACTGCTTGTCTGTTTTGAAATTGAAACAGGGGAGAAAAAGGGCAACTTTGATGCCTTCCAGGAGATCAGATCAAATCCTTTGTGGTTTGACCCTCATCTTTTGATTAATCTCTATGATTCTCATGATGATACAGGAAGGCTGCTCTTTTTGAAAAAAGAGGTTAAAGTTGTTATTACTTCCTCTAAGGATTCTCCGCAAGAAATAAGTGAAGAAATTGTTTTTAATGCTTCTGCTACAGGTTTTTATCTGCCAAGATATGAATTCTACATTAAGAAAGGAAAAGAGAAAGAAATAGTTAAGGAGAAGTCAGAACAGAATTCATGGGCATGGTTTCCAGAGAAGGAGGGGACTTACATTGTTGGGGTTGTAGTGGTGGATGAGAAGGAGAAGGCTGAGGCCGAGATTTCTTTTGTGGTTGAAAAGGGAAAGAAAGAAAAGGAAAAAATAATTAATGATTTAATTAAATTAATTAATAATATAATTATGGAAAGGAGAAATTAAAATGGAGAGAGAAGAAGCTTTAGAGCTTGTAAAAAAACACCTCAAAAATAAAAACCTTATAAAGCATTCGTTAGCGGTTGAAGCATGCATGAAAGCAATAGCCTCCAGGCTTAACAAAGATGTGGAAAAATGGGGGCTTGCAGGAATCTTACACGACCTTGATTATGAGATAACAGAAAAAAGCCCTGAGCTTCACACAACCGAGACAGTGAAGATTTTAAAAGAAATAGGAATAGAACCCGATATCATTAATACTATACAGGCCCATGCAGGTAAGGTTCCATGCAAAAGTGAGATGGAGTGGGCCATTTTTTCCATTGATCCTCTAACAGGCTTGGTCATTGCAGCGACCTTGATGCATCCGAGTAAAAAGTTGAAGGAAGTCGACCTTGGATTTGTAAAAAGAAGATACAAGGAAAAAAGCTTTGCAAGAGGAGCAAAACGCGAAGACATCGAACAGATTAAGAACATTGGCATGGACCTGGATGAGTTTATTTCCATCTGCTTGGAGGCCATGCAGGGCATTGATAAAGAACTTGGCCTTTAATTATTTGACATCAAATATTTCCTATGCTATAAATTTTTATCTGGAAATTAGAGAAAAATAGTAAATTCATATCCTTTAAACATATGAAAATCTTCTCGATAGTTGGTAATTCTAACAGCGGTAAAACGCGGTTGTTGCGGCAACTCATACCGGAATTGAAGAGGCGAGGACATTCTGTGGCTGTGATCAAGCATTGTGCCCACGGGATCACTTTTGATCCTGAAGGAAAGGATTCCTGGCAGCTTATGGAGGCAGGCTCAGATGGTGTTGCTATGATATCTCCGGAGCGGCTGGCAATACTTCAAAGGAAAATGGATGAGAATGATTTTCATAAAATTGCTGCTGAATATTTCAAGGGTATTGACTTCATTCTAGTAGAAGGCGGCCGGAAGGATAGGAATATTAAGAAAATCGAGGTGTTGCAAGAAGGCATTGCTGAAAAGGTAGGATGTTCGCTGGATGAGCTTATTGCTGTGGTTTCGGACGTGGATGTGTCTGTAGATAGACCTGTATTTCATCATGATCAAATTGGCGAAATTGCCGATTTTCTAGAGGAAGGATTTGAATACAGGGAATCTCGTGTTGCTTTAGATATTGATGGGATTTCGGTTCCCATGAATGCTTTTGTTCAAAAGATTTTTGAGAACACAATTTTGGGGCTGATTACATCGCTGGAAGGAGTCAAGGAGAATCCGCAACTTATAGCCTTATCTGTAACAAGAAAGGAGAGAGAAGATGAGAAACTTTAAAAATTGGGCATGGCTATTTCTATTTGGTTCTTTATGGGGGATAAACGAAGTCATTTTTGGAAAAATTCTTTTCAAAGATAGCATGCTTTTTGCTACCGTGTGGCTTGCGGCATGGGCTTTTTTTATATTAGCTATAGCAAGGGGAGTCCTGAATAAACCTGGTTCATCGACCGTTATTGGGATTTTTGCTGTCATTTTTAAATTGGCGAACACAGCGCCGTTTTTTTGTCATCTTCTAGGAATTTTTGCGCTGGGTTTAGTCTTTGATGTTTTTTCTACGTTTTTGATGAAGAATGAGCGCAGGGTTTCATACCGCAGTAGCCTGTCTGGGGTATTGAGTACCTATGGGGGATTTACTCTTTTTGCATTGGTGATTACCTACTTTGTGCGCTATGAATACTGGATTGCTGGGGGATTGGCCAAAGTGATCCACCATATCTTTGTAAAAGGAAGTTTTGCAGCATTGATTGCTATCGTGGCTGTTCCTTTGGGTTATTGGATTGGTGTTAGCGGTGGAGCCCTGGCGGAGCGCCGTCCCCGATGGACCTATGCAGGAGCTCTTGTGGGAGTGGTTATTCTCTGGACATTAGGGAGAATTGTCGGATAATTAAATTATTTCAGCACATCTGGGTTTAGGTTTTCTTAAAGGATTTTAAGGAGCTGTCTTTGTACCTAACACCGGTGGAAAAAAGAGAAGATTGAGGAAAATTGCAAATGAAAGGAGAGCAATCATGAGCGTGCAAAAAATGAAAGAAAAACATAAGCTTTTGAAAGAATATTCTTACAGATTGGGCGAGCTTAACAGAGGCTATGCCGACAGGACATTGTATGTGAACATTTCTGATAATACAATAAACGAGAAGCCCGTTACAGAGCTAATGAAAGAGAAATTCATTGGTGGCAAGGGGTTTGGTTTACGATTATTGTGGGATGGGACAAAAGATAATACAAAATGGAATGATCCTGAAAATGAAATCATCATATCTCCAGGACCCATTGCAGGTATTACTCAGTATTCAGGAACAGGGAAATCTATTGTTGTCACAATTTCTTCTACAACTGACTCGATCATGGATAGCAATGTCGGTGGATATTTTGGGCCGTTTTTGAAGTTTGCTGGTTTCGATGCCATTGAAATTCAAGGAAAAGCAGAAGAAGATATAATTATTGTCATCGATGGAATAAAGGGAACTGTGAGGATTGAAGAAGCACCAGAGGAAGCGGTTGACAGCCATGTGTTAGCAGAACAGCTGACTGAAATGTATGCAGATAATGAAGACGATAAAAGGAATATTTCTGTGGTATCGTCCGGAAGGGCAGCAGAACATACCTTGATAGGAATGCTAAATTTCAGTTGGTACGATGTGAGAAGAAAGGTTTGCAGAGTCAAACAAGCAGGCAGGGGAGGGATAGGAACTGTTTTCAGAGATAAGAAAATAAAGGCGTTAGTTGTCAAAGTGAGCGGTGTAAAAGGGGATATGAATCATGTTGTTGATATGGGATCGATCAGAGAGAAAGGGAAAAGATTCAATAAGGAAATGAGAGAGCTAGACGATTCTCAATCCCGGATGAGAACAGTAGGTACAGCCCACTTGGTAGAAATCATGGATGATTATGATTTACTCCCGGTTCATAATTTCAAGTTTGGTACACACTCCGATGTACATAACATTGATTCGAAAGTATTGAAGCCTAGATTTACTCAGGGTCTGCCTGACGGTTGCTGGCTTGGTTGTATGATGTCCTGTTGTAAAAGTGTTGACAATTATGAATTAAAGACAGGGCCGTATAAAGGGCAGAAGGTCACTGTTGATGGTCCTGAGTATGAGACAGTTGGAGGTTTGGGTTCAAACTCTGGAATATTCGATGCTGATCATATTATCGAATGCAATTTTTACTGCGACACTTATGGGATTGACACAATTTCCTTCGGTACAGCGACAGCTTTTGCTATGGAATGTTATGAGAATGGAATTCTGAACGAAGAAAGAACCGGAGGATTGAAATTTAATTTCGGGAATGCGGATGCTGTGATGGAAGCCCTTCACCAAATGGCAAGAGGAGAAGGTTTTGGGAAAGTGCTAGGATTAGGTGTTCGCAAAATGAAGGAAAAATTCACCAAGGAATACGGGGCGGATCCAAAATTTCTCCAGGATATTGGAATGGAAAACAAGGGTCTGGAATATTCGCAATATGTTTCAAAGGAATCATTAGCGCAGCAGGGCGGTTTTGCAATTACTAATAAAGGACCGCAACACGATGAGGCCTGGTTGATCTTTATGGATATGGTTAACAAGCAGATTCCTACATTTGAAGACAAAGCAGAAGCCTTGCATTACTTTCCTATGTTCAGAACATGGTTTGGATTGATGGGTCTGTGTAAGTTGCCTTGGAATGATGTTGAGCCCGCTGATAATGCAGAAACAGATGAACCCGCAAAGGTTCCTGAACATGTCGACAATTATGTGTCTATTTTCAATGCGGTTACAGGCAAGAACATCGATAAATACGAGTTAATAAGGCAATCGGAACGGGTCTATAATTTCCAGAGAATATTTAACTTGAGAAGAGGATTCGGAAAAAGGGAACATGATGCTCAGCCGTATCGTGCAGCAGGTCCTGTGACAGTTGAAGAATATGAATCAAGGCAAGAACGCTATGACAGGCAAATGAAAGAGATTATAGGCGTTAATCCTGAAGGGAAATCTACAGAAGAAAAAATCGCAATCACGAGAAAGCACAGAGAAGGCGTCTATGAAAAACTACTTGATGCTGTTTATGAAAGAAGAGGGTGGACAAAGAATGGTATTCCTACAATTGAACACCTAAAAGAACTCGGTATGGATCTGCTCGAACTTATTGAAGTAGTTAAGCCACATCTGTAAGAATATAACAGAGAAAAACATAGTAATTTCAGGGCGTTGAGAGGAAAATCAATCCTTTTTCTGAATATAAAAATCATAATACAGAAATTAATTATGAGTAAAAAAATAACAGTCAATGAACAAATCATTGATTGGGAAGAAAATATGACAGTTGATAGAATTCTTGAAATAATGAAATATACTTTCAAAATGATCGTAGTTAAAGTTGATGGTGAATTGGTGAAAAAAGAGCAATATAAGACAAGGGTTATACCTGAAAGTGCAGATGTCAGAGTTATCCATCTCGTTGCTGGAGGATAGTTTAATAGGAGACGATTGTGGTTTTTGCCCCTTTTTTGCTTCATCCATCCCCGAACATTTTCTTTTGATGTATTGAGACATGTCTTACAGCTTTCGATATATGGCTTGCAGCTTACGATTATGACTGTATGAACTTTTTGTTAGTATTTTCGTATTTTCTAATATAAGATACTTTAAGAAAAATTAGTGTCCCTTTGTGGAGAAGATTAAAATGGCGAAGAAATTATTTCGTTCTGAGAAAAAAAAGATGGTGGGCGGCGTATGCGGAGGTCTTGGGGATTATTTTGATATTGATGTTTCTCTTGTCCGGCTGATTTTTGTAGCTCTCACTTTGATGACGGCCATACTGCCTATGGTGATATTCTATGTAATCGCCTGGATTGTCATCCCAATCGAAGAAGAAATAACCAATGTAAGCAAGACTAGCAAGACATAGAATCGGTCTATTCGGTCTGTTTCTTCTATTCCGTTTATCTGGTTTATCTGGTTTATCTCGCTTCATAATAAACGCTAGAAAGGGTGAAAGCAAGAAAAGGTTAAGGGTGTCATTGCGAGCTTTCGAAGAAAGCGTGGCAATCTCATCCTTGGCGCCACACATTGGGATTGCTTCGCCCTTCCAGGGCTCGCAATGACGGGCGAGCGTGTCATTGCGGGCGACTGAAGGGAGCGTGGCAATCTCATAGTTTTGATCTTTGGGTTTTACTCCTAACTCCTCACTCCTTACTATTCACTATTGTAGGTTTCGAGCTTTGAGTTTATTTTCGGCTTACGGCTCACGGCTTACGTATTACGGCTTACTAATATGAATTGACTTATCTATTTATATTCGTTATTTTTTAAGCTGTTCTGGTCTTTAATTTAAATTCGGATGATGAGATATAAAAAATGCCAGAGAAAGATGAAATAATCTTCAAGCATATTGCATTAGAAGGAGTACTGAAATCAGGAAAGACAAAACTGGCGAATGTATTGGCGCAAAAAATTGGAGGAAAGGCAATATTTGATCATGCAGAAAATCCATATATAAAGGATTTTTATAATGAGAAAGAAGGGGCTGCATTTCTCGCTCAACTTGTTTTCCTTGTAAATAGGTACCATCAGCAAGCCAGACTCATGCAGAGAGATTTATTCGAAGAAAGAGTCATTTGCGATTATCTTTTTGAAAAAGATAAAATCTATGCCTATCAAACACTCAGCAATGATGAGCTTGTTGTTTATGAAAAAATATTCAGCTTATTGTCTGATAGAGTAGCCAAGCCTGACCTGGTAATTTACCTTCAGATTTCTTTACCGACTCTCTTGAAAAGAATCGCCAAGGAAGGGTCAGCCCTAGAGAAGAATATTTCTGAAAAGTATTTAGAGGATGTGCTTGAAGCCTTTGACTATTTTTTCTTTCACTACCAGGCGGCGTCCCTTCTTGTTGTAAAATCAGATGAGCTGGATTTCGACGAAGAAGATGACATCGATGATCTCATAGAAAAGATTAGACATATGAATAAAAGCCCTTTATACTATGTTCCTATCAGTAAATCAAATAAGAGTGCATGAAAAAGGAGAGGAAAAAGGACTGGCCTTAAAAGCTAGATGATTTACGATATCCATTGACTTTACCTCAATCTCGATAGTAAAGGCGAGATGGGGAGAAAGGATTTAGCATGCCTGATGAAAAAATCCAGAGAATAACAATTCCCCAACTTCAAGCAAAGAAAGAGAAAGGGGATAAAATTGTGGCCCTCACAGCCTATGATTTCCCTATAGCAAAAATCGTTGATGAAGCTGGCATAGACTTAATCTTAGTCGGAGACTCACTGGGGATGGTTGTTTTGGGCTATGAAAATACCATTCCCGTTACTATGGAGGAAATGATTCATCATACAAAAGCTGTGGCAAGGGCTACAAAAAGGGCATTCGTTGTTGGAGATATGCCATATTTTTCATTCCATTTATCTGAAGAAGATACCGTTTTTAATGCTTCCGAGTTTCTTAAAGAAGCCGGGGCGAGAGCTGTTAAAATTGAAGGGGCATCAAGAAAGAGATTAAAGCTGATTGAAACTTTAATCGAAGCTGAAATCCCGGTTATGGGACATGTAGGATTGACTCCACAGTCCATTCATCATTTTGGACAGTTTAAAGTAAAAGGGAAGGAAATCAATGAAGCAAAAAAAATTGTTACGGATGCTCTGAATCTTGAGAAAGCTGGCGTGTTTTCGGTGGTATTGGAATGTATCCCTATGGAATTGGCACGAATCATTACCGAAGAGCTTAGGATTCCCACAATCGGGATAGGGGCAGGTCCTTATTGCGATGGACAGATTCTTGTTTTCCATGACCTGGTTGGTTTTTCTAACGGATATTTGCCTAAGTTTGTTAAAAAGTATGTAGATCTTCATGAGGTTTTAAGTGGAGCTGTGAAGGGGTACATCGATGATGTCAAAGAAGGAAAATTTCCTGATGACAGTAATTCTTATCATCTGAAATCGACAAAAATTTTAGATGAATTAAAAAAAAAGTAAAGAGTGAGAAGTTACTTGCTTTTCACTTTTATATAGATTTTTGTCTTTCAAATTAGTTTCGGATTTGGATATTCGAATTTAGAGTTTTCCGAATAATTTAGTTCAAGGCAATGAAAATTATCACAAAAATTACTGAGTTAAAGGCTGAGATTAAAGCGTTAAAATCTAATGGAAAGATCATAGGGCTTGTTCCGACAATGGGATGTCTGCATGAAGGTCATTTGAGTTTAGTGCGAAGTTCTGTAAAAAAGGCTGACTGTACTGTAGTGAGCATATTTGTTAATCCTACACAATTTAGTCCTAATGAAGATTTTAGAGAGTATCCAAGGGATTTAAAGCATGATTCTGAAATTTTAGAGAGAGAAGGAGTGGATTATCTATTTATTCCTGAGGCAAGTGCGATGTATCCTGAAGGGTTTAAAACTTACATAGAAGTTCATGATTTACAGGATAAGCTGTGTGGACGCTCCCGGCAAGGCCATTTCAGAGGCGTGTGTACAGTTGTTTTGAAACTTTTTAATATTGTTGATCCTGATATCTCCTTTTTTGGCCAGAAGGACGCTCAGCAGGCAATTGTTCTAAAAAGAATGGTTAAAGACCTTGATTTAGATGTGAATATCGAAATTCTCCCTATTATAAGAGAAAAAGATGGACTAGCACTCAGTTCCAGAAACACTTACTTAGATCCGGAACAAAGGAAGGCTGCTCTCTGCTTGTCGAAAAGCTTAAGAGAGGCCGACGAGATGTTTAATAGTGGTGAAAGGAAGTCAGCAAGGATTATCCGAAGGATGGAAGAAATAATAAAGTCAGAGGCCTTGGCAAAGATTGATTATGTCAGGATAGTGGATTTGAATAATCTAGATCCACTAGCGAGAATTGAAAAAGAAGCCTTGATTGCAGTAGCAGTTTTTATCGGCAAGAATAGGCTTATTGATAACACGGTTATTAACACTAAGGAGTAGGGGATAATGAAAAGAGTAATGTTGAAGGCCAAGATTCACAAGGCTACAGTCACAGAAACAAACATCGATTATGAAGGTAGTCTTACTCTTGATGAAAACTTGATGAGAGCTGCAGATTTGATTCCTTACGAGCAGGTTCATGTTTACAATATCTCAAACGGAGAAAGATTTATTACATATTTGATCAGAGGTAAGAAGGATTCAGGAATAGTAGTGCTCAATGGAGCAGCAGCTCATAAGGCAAAATCTGGAGATAAATTGATTATTGCTTCTTATACCCTAATGGAAGATGAGGATATTGATTTTTTTGTTCCAAAAATATTAATTATTGATGGAAGAAATAAAATAAAAAAGATACAATAGACCATAAGTAAGATGCAAGATTCAAATTCACAGTCTAATAATAAACAAAAGCACAGAAAAGAAAGAGATATTGATAAGGAACTTGCAATTCTGCGTGAATCAATGAAGAAGGAAAATGCCATGCTGCGCAAGATGATTGCATCCTTTGAAGCACTCGAGAAAAGAATTATTAAATCAAAAAAGAAAAAGTAGATTAAACGGACATAACAGACGCAACTGACTAAACTTGTTTTTTATTCTAAATGATAATTTGGTGCTTCTTCAGTGATGATAACACTATGGACATGGCTCTCTCTGATTCCAGATGTTGTAACTTTAATAAATTTTGCTTCCTTTTGGAGCTGTTTAATGGTTCGGCATCCTGCATAACCCATGCCTGCCTTTAATCCTCCTATTAGCATCTGGATGATATTGGCTACGTTTCCCTTGCTAGGAACCCTGCCTACAATCCCTTCGGGAACGAGTTTGCTTTCGCTAGGTAGAGAGTCCTGAAAATATCTATCCCGGCTTCCTTCTCGCATGGCTTCGATAGAACCCATCCCGCGATATGTCTTGTAGGATCGTCCTTGGTAAATAACCACTTCGCCAGGAGATTCATTGGTTCCTGCCAGAAGATTTCCAATCATGACAGAACTTGCACCGGCAGCAATGGCTTTTGTAATATCTCCCGAATATTTTATGCCTCCATCTGCGATAAGAGGAATGTCCTTTGCTCCACTCACTTTAACGACGTCTGCAATAGCTGTTATCTGAGGAATTCCTGCTCCTGTGATAACCCGAGTTGTGCATATAGACCCGGGACCAACTCCCACCTTTATTGCATCGATGCCAAGTTCAATAAGCTCTTTGGCTGCTTCTGCTGTAGCAATGTTGCCGGCAATTAGTTCTAGTTCAGGAAATTCCTTTTTCAGCATTTTGACTATATCAAGAACTCTTTGGGAATGGCCGTGGGCTGTATCAACAACCAAAACATCAACTTTTGTATTGATGAGAGCCTTTGTCCTCTCTAATGTCTCTTCAGTCACGCCAACCGCTGCTCCAACCCTTAAGCGGCCATATTCATCTTTTGAAGCATGGGGATATTGGATTCTTTTTAGGACATCCTTATAAGTTATTAAACCTTTGAGGTAAAAATTCTCATCCACCATCAGTATTTTTTCTATTTTGTGTTTGTGAAAAAGATTTTCTGCTTCCTTTATCGATGTTTCTAAAGGCACTGTGATTAAATCCTTTGTCATGACCTTGTCAATGGATAAATTGATGCGGGATTCGAATCGGATATCCCTGTTTGTTAAGATTCCCTTTAATTTATTATTGTTATCGGTGATTGGAAGTCCTGAAATTTGATATTTTTTCATAACCTCTTTTGCTTCGAAGATTTTGTTATCCGGCCTCATGGTTATGGGATCAACTATCATTCCACTTTCGTAGCGCTTGACTTTATCGACTTCTTCAGCCTGTTTTTCAATGGAAATGTTCCGGTGGATGATTCCTATTCCTCCTTGTTGAGCTATGGCAATAGCCATTTTTGATTCTGTGACCGTATCCATAGCAGAACTTGCAATCGGAATACTGAGCTGGATATGCCGGCTCAGCTTTGTGGAGACATTTGTCTTAGCAGGGATTACGTTTGATTTGGCAGGGAGAATAAGTACATCATCATAGGTCAGTCCTTCTTTTATCTTTTCTTCTAGCATTCACTATCTCCTATTTTTTCTTTTTTTTCTTTTTTTGGGAATTAAAGATCTTGCCTTCTTTACACTTTGTGCGGGTGATCCCTGAGGATGCTGGTAGTATAGAGGTTGTTCCTTTCTCTGGGGAAGCTCTTCTTCCTGTATTGGCTGGAGCAAGTAAAGATAGCGGATTATCTCATCTTCAATTCTGTCCATCATAGCCTGATACATATCATAGCTTTCTTTTTTATATTCAACCAATGGATCTCTTTGGCCGTATCCGCGGAGACCTATGCCTTCCTTAAGATAGTCCATACCGAGAAGATGATCTTTCCACTGAGAATCTATGATTTGGAGCATGATGACTCTTTCAAATTCTCTCATTTGCTCTTCACCAACGATTTTTTCCTTCTCATCATAAATATCTATAAGAGTCTTCAGAGTCTTTTCCCTTAATTCCTCATGGTTTATCGTATCCCAGTCAACACCTAATTCTTCGAAGTCAAACCCGAATTGAGCCCCGAAAGCTTTTTTAAATCCTTCTACGTCCCAGTCTTCCGGTGATTTATCCTTATGGGTGTGATTTTCCATGATCCAATCAACAATAGTAGTGATCAACTCTTGGATGTAGCCTTTCATGCTTTTTCCATGCAGGATCTCTTTTCTCAATTGGTATATGGATGATCTCTGCTTATTCATTACATCATCATATTCCAGTAAATGTTTACGGATGGAAAAATTTTGGCCCTCTACCTGCTTTTGGGCTCTTTCAATAGCCCTGCTTACCATTTTGTGCTCGATGGGTGTTCCTTCTTCCATACCAATCCTTGCCATCAAGCTGGATATCCTTTCACTTCCGAATATTCGCATCAAATCATCTTCTAAAGAGAGGTAAAAACGAGATGAGCCAGGATCTCCCTGTCTTCCCGATCTTCCTCTAAGCTGATTGTCGATTCTTCGGGCTTCGTGTCTTTCTGTACCGATAATATGCAGACCGTTCAGCTCGATTACTTTCTCATGTTCCACATCCATGATTCTTCTTGATTCTTCAAGGGCTTTTTCCCATTCTTCTTTTGAAATTTCCTCAAAGTTGATGCCTTTTTTTCTTAGATTTTCTCTAGCTAAAAATTCTGGGCTTCCGCCTAAAAGTATGTCTACTCCTCGGCCGGCCATGTTGGTTGCCAAGGTTACCGCCGCGACTCTTCCTGCTTGAGCTACGATCTTAGCTTCCATTTCATGATATTTGGCGTTTAAGACAACATGCTGGATTCCCCCTTTTCTCAAAAGAGAACTGAGATGTTCTGAGTTTTCAATGGAGATTGTGCCCACAAGTACCGGGCGTCCTTTCTTATTATTATCGATTATCTCCTCAACAACAGCATTCCATTTTTCATTGGCTGTACGATAGATTACGTCCGGATTTTCATAACGCCTAAGGGTTTTATTGGTGGGAATTTCTACAACATCCAATTTATATATGGCTTGAAACTCTACGGCTTCCGTGACTGCTGTTCCAGTCATTCCGGCAAGCTTATCATACATCCGGAAATAGTTCTGAAATGTGATTGAAGCCAGAGTCTGATACTCTTCCTCAATACGAACCTTTTCTTTTGCTTCCAGCGCCTGATGGAGTCCGTCACTGTAGCGCCTTCCAGGCATCAGGCGGCCTGTGAATTCATCGACAATGATTACCTTGCCTTCTTTAAGCATGTAATCCACATCTCTTTTGAACAGATTGTGAGCCTTTAATGCCTGATTGATGGCATGGATCTGGTCCATGTGAGCAAGGTCATATAGATTTTTTACATTGAGGGACTTTTCTGATGCGGCTACGCCTTCTTCAGTAAGGACAACTGTCCTTGTTTTTTCGTCGACCTTAAAATCTTTTTCCTTGTGAAGCCTTCGGATGAGATTATCTACTCTATAGTAAATAGATGTCGATTCTTCTGTTGGACCTGATATGATTAATGGTGTTCGAGCTTCGTCGATAAGAATACTGTCAACTTCATCCACAATACCGTAATGGTGTTCTCTCTGGACTAGATCAGAGAGGCGAAATTTCATGTTGTCCCGGAGGTAATCAAAGCCAAATTCATTGTTGGTCCCGTAAGTGACATCTTTTTTGTAGGCTTCTTTTCTTTCAAAATCAGGTATTTCATGCTGAATAGTTCCTACTTCGAGGCCGAGAAAATTATAGATAGGCCCCATCCATTCTGTGTCTCTTTTTGCTAGGTAGTCGTTTACTGTTATGATATGAACCCCTTTTCCTTCCAGAGCATTCAGATAGACGGGGAGAGTTGCGACCAGCGTTTTTCCTTCTCCTGTCTTCATTTCCGCAATTTTCCCTTGATGAAGAACCACACCGCCCATGAGTTGGACGTCAAAGTGACGCATGTTTATGGTTCTTTTAGCGACTTCTCGCACGACTGCAAAGGCTTCGATGAGTACGTCATCCAGAGTTGCTCCCTGATTTAACTTTTCTCTAAACTCTGCAGTTTTTAATTTGATCTGATTGTTGTCGAGTTTTTTAATATGGGGTTCAAGCTCGCAGATTGCAGAAGCATATGGTTGGAGTTTTTTCAGATCTCTTTTGTTTTTTGTGCCGAAAATTTTTCGAATCAACAGCTTATACATTTACCTAATTTGTAGCAGAAACCCCTTAAGTTGTCAATGACACACATGAGTTCGTAAGCCGTAAACCGTAAACAGATATAAAACTCAAAACATTTAATCGTAAGCCGTAAGCTGTAAGCCGTAAGCCGTAAACCATAAGCTGTAAGCCGTAAGCCAAAACTAAAAACCTACAATAGTGAGGAGTAAGGAGTGAGGAGTTAGGAGTAAAACCCAAAACTCAAAACATTTAATAGTAAGCCGTAAGCTGTAAGCCGTAAGCCGAAAAAATGAAAGCCTTTATTTTTAGAATGTCATTCCCGCGAAAGCGGGAATCCAGGACTATCCACATATACTTTTATATAAATCAATCCATTGTGGATTTTCTTTTTCAATTATTTTTAACTTCCAATCCCTTTTCCATTTCTTTTACTACAAAGGATATAAACGTAAAACTTTTTCATATTTCTGGATTCCCGCTTTCGCGGGAATGACAAAGAGGGGCGTGGATGACAGCTTAATTATATGTCTCTTATATTATTTTCAACTTTTTGGGAGATGAACCGGTTTTTTTAATTCAACTTTAAACTTTAATCCAATATCTATTCTTGCCTTAAACCTTCAACTTTAAACCTGTTTTGAGATTTGAAATTTGAGTTTTGAGTTCTTATTGTCTTGCTTGTCTTGCCTATATAAACAAACCAGATAAACCAGACAAACCAGATAAACGGGCTCAACGGAATAAACGGATCTAAAAGAATGCAGTTGATTTTTTTTTTTGCTTTATTTATTATCACCTGTAACATTCTAAAACAATTCTCTTTTAAAAAGGAAAGGACTTTTTATACAGAATGATAAGTTTATGTGATGCACCGAATAATAAGAAGTTAAAAATTGTCGACATTTTGGGAGGCCATGGGGTACACAGAAGACTTCTTTCGCTTGGCTTTCATAGAAATGACTTCATTGAATTGGATTCGCGGAGCATTTTTGGCGGACCGATTCTGGTAAGAGATTTAACCTCAGATACCTCTATTGCCCTTGGCCGAGGAATTGCTCGAAAAATTATGGTTGAGATAGTTGGCGAAACAAAATAGTTTTCCAGATATCATATTCATCGGACAGCCCAATTGTGGAAAAAGCACTCTTTTTAATTCCGTAGCTGGACTGAAAGCGGAAACGTCAAATTTTCCGGGAACAACTGTCAAACATACACACAGCAAAGTAAATGTCGAAGGCAAGGTTTTAAACATAATAGACCTCCCAGGGACTTATTCCCTTAATCCTTCTGATGAAGCTGAGAAAGTAGCTCTTAGACATCTATTCGTTGAAAAACCAGATTTAATCATCAATGTGATTGATGCCTCTATACTGGGAAGAAGTCTTGAACTCACCATGGAACTTATCGAATTGGGATATCCCATGATTGTTGCCCTGAACATGGTTGACCTGGCAGAAAAGAAAGGCGTGGAGATTGATCCCAGGAAATTGGAGAGCCTTCTTGGAGTTCCTGTTATTCCAACTATCGCCTCACGTGGTCGTGGGATTAAAGAGCTTCTTATTGCTGCCCTTAAGAATTTGAAGGAAAGAAAACCTGTTTCTCATATAGAATGGGCTAAAGATGTGGAGGATAAAATTGAAGAGCTTGAGAAAAACATGCCGGATGATTTTCCAATAGTCGCAAATAAAAGATTCACTGCAATAAAGATGATCGAATCCAGCAAGACGTTTCTTGACAGGATGCTCAAAGAGATAAATCCTTCTTTAAAGAAGGCTGTAGATGAAATCAGAGGCGAGCTTGAGGAGAGACACAATATTCCCGCCTATGAAGTTATTGCGGCTGAAAGACATCACCTGGCTCTTAAATATTTTGAAGAAAGCAGTCAGGTAAAAAGAGGGAAAAGAATTAGCTGGCTGGATAGAGTCGACGATATTATCATGCACCCTCTCTTAGGATACCTGATACTCATTGGCGTTTTTTTTGGCTTTTTCTTTATTATTTTTAAAATTGGAAGCCCTTTAGAAGAATTTCTACTCAATCCTTTGATCAACTTAAGGGACTACCTGTCAATCAAGCTTGGCTCAGGAGTGTTTTTTTATTTAGCAGATGGCTTGCTTCAAGGAGTTGGAGGCGGTGTGGCTATAGTTTTGCCTTTTTTTATCCCTCTCATTTTTCTCATGTCGCTGCTGGAGGATGTTGGCTATCTTGCGCGTGCTGGCTTTTTGATGGATACATTTATGCACAGAATTGGACTTCATGGCAAATCTGTTTCTCCTTTCATATTGGGCTTTGGATGTAATGTTCCAGCAGTTGTTTCCACACGGATATTAGAATCCCGGAGGGATAAAATAATCACATCTCTTTTAATTCCCTTTATTCCTTGTTCGGCCAGAACTACTATTATCCTGGCTTTGATGGCCTTTTATCTAGGTCCCCTCTGGGCAGTAGGTTTTTATATTTTTAACATACTACTGGTTGGTGTGCTCGGAAGGATCATTTCATTCTTTTTTAAAACTCCCTCTCCTGGGCTGATTCTGGAAATTCCTTCCCTGAAAGTACCATCGTTGAAGAGCCTTTTCAGGAAAACATACTTTCAGCTTAAGTCTTTTTTAATATTTGCCTGGCCAATCTTGATCGTAGGAAGTATTGTTTTGGCCTTAATGCAATTTTTTAGGCTTGATAGTTTCATCAACCTTATTCTTTCCCCTTTCGTTGAGAAAGCGCTCGGTTTGCCCCGGGAACTTGGCGTGACTCTTGTGTTTGGGTTTTTACGGAAAGAGCTCTCATTGATAATGATGCTTCAAGCACTTGATGTTAGCTATCAGGATTTAATGACCCTTATAACAAGGCAACAGCTAATTATTTTCACTGTTTTTATCAGCTTTTTTATTCCCTGCGTTTCAACAGTGGCCATCCTGTGGAAAGAGATAGGGAAGAAAATGGCTCTTATATCTATGGCCTTAAACACAGGAGTGGCCATTATTATCAGCCTTTTGGTGAGAATGATTATTGGAATTTAAGATTCCGTTTAGACCGTTATATCCGTTTTGTCTGTTATAAAATTAAAGTATGGCTGCAGGAAATTTCAAACGGAAATAACGGACTCAACGGCCATAACTTATTCGGATGTTTCCAGAATGACCATTGCTATGGCGAATTCTTCCAGATGAGAAATGGAAGCATGAATTTTTTCGAAGGGGAATTTTTCTTTTGATCTTATCTCTAACCGAGGTTTTCCTGAATCAAGATTGATCAAGCCTACCTCTGTCCAGTTAATTCTTTTTCCCAAAGCTTTGAAGAAGGCTTCTTTAACGGCAAACCGAGCAGCTAAATGCTGATATTTATTTGCTTTTCTTCTGCAGTAATTGATTTCCTTAGTAGTAAATATCCTCTGTAAGAATCTGGGATTTTTTTCCGCCAGACTTCTGATTCTTTCAACTTCGATAATATCAATGCCGATTCCGAAAATCATAACAAATCTCAAATTCTAATATTTTGTATTTCATTTTCTTATTTCTTGCTGCTTTTTGCAAGAAAAGATCAGTTTATCTGGTTTAAGGTTTAAGGCAAGAATAGATATTGGATTAAAGTTTGAAGTTGAATTAAAAAAACCGGTTCATCTCCCAAAAAGTTGCAAAATAATATAAGAGACATATAATTAAGCTGTCATCCACGCCCCTTTTTGTCATTCTAAAAATAAAGGCTTTCATTTTTTCGGCTTACTGCTTACGATCTTAAGGAGATCTTTAGCAGCTTTAATGCCCACGATTTTCGCAAGTTCTTCTTGTGGCGTGGCTTTTATTTCTTCGATGCTTTTATACTCAGTGAGAAGGGTAGACTTTCTTTTCTTGCCGATTCCTGAAATATTATCAAGAGCGGAAGAAAAGCTTTTCTTTTCCCTTCGTTGACGGTGAAAAGTGATAGCAAAACGGTGTGCCTCATCTCTTATTCTCTGTAGTAGTTTTAATGCGGGAGAAGTTCTGTCTAATCGGAACCCCTCTTTTTGCGACAATATAAAAACTGTCTCTTCCTTTTTCGCCAGGGAAACTATCATAATGTGACTTAATCCCAGTTTACTCAGTGCCTTGCGTGCTGCATTTAGTTGGCCCTTTCCTCCATCCACAAGAATTAAATCAGGGAAAACAGTTTTTTCTTTTAAAAGTTTTGTGTACCTCCTTCGGATTACTTCCTGAAGGCTTGCAACATCGTCTGGCCCTCTGACTGTCTTGATTCTAAACTTCCTGTATTCATTTTTTTGCGGACTTGCGTTTTTAAAGACCACAAGAGAACCAACAGATTCTTCCCCTCCTGTATTGGATATATCATAGCCTTCGATACGGATTGGGATCGTATTTAAGCCTAGAATTTTTTGTAGCTCTTTTAGAGGTTTTAATTCTTCGTTTCTTTTTTGCAGCATAATCTCTGCATTTCTATTTGCGAGTTCAACGAACTTTTTATTTTTTCCCTTAAAGGGAGTGAGGATTCCAATTTTTTTGCCTTTCTGAAGGGAAAGGGTTTTTTTAAGTTCATTTCTCTGGGAAAGCTGGAAAGGTAAAAGAATCTTATCCGGTATATCCTTACGGTTTTTATAAAATTCGAGTAATAGATTGAATAATATTTCTTCCCCTAAAGTTTTTTCATATTCTTGAAAGGAAAAACTCTCTGATTCGATAACTTTACCTTCTCGCATTAGGAATACATACAGAGCTGAATTTTCCTTTTTTCTTGCAAAACCAAAAATATCCTTGTTTTCCATTTTGACTGAAATCATCTTTGGTTTTTCTTTAATTTGTTCTAAAGTGTGAATGAAGTCTCTCCAGTGTGCTGCTTGTTCGAATTCCTTGCAATCAGCGGCATCATACATTTTGAGCTTTAAAATTTTAAATAATTTTCCCACTTTTCCGTCTAGAAAAAGGAGAGCATTTTCTACACTTTCTGTGTAGTCTGTTTCTGAAATGTGCCCGACACACGGTGCTGAACACAGCTTTAAATCATATTCGAGGCAAGGCCTTTTCCTCTTTCCTGGAATAGGTTCCTGGCAGGTTCTGATACCAAAATACTTGGTGATAAGATGAATGGTTTTGCGAGCTTGGTGAGCAGGGCTGAAAGGACCGAAGTATCTAGCTCCGTCCTTTTCTATTCTTCGCGTGAAATATATGCCCGGGAATTTTTCCAGAAGAGTCAATTTTAGAAAAGGAAAACTTTTATCATCCTTTAATCTCAGGTTATATTTAGGTTGGTATTGCTGAATAAAATTATTCTCGAGGAATATTGCTTCTCTCTCAGAACCGGTAAGGATAAAGTCGATATCTGTTGTCTCTGATACAATGCTGTTTATTTTTGAATCAGAGGTTGGAAGAAAATAGGATCTTATTCTATTTTTTAAGGAGCGAGCCTTGCCGATATATATGACGTTGTTGTCTTTATCTTTGAAAAAGTAGATTCCAGGCTTTTTAGGTGAGTTTTCAATTTTTGTTTTCAGTGTGTTCATTATTTTAGCTGAAAATTTCCAGTTCCCCTTTTTTCAGTTTTTTTAGTTCATCCCTCAACTTTGCTGCTTTTTCAAATTCAAGATTTCTTGCTGCTTCCTTCATCAAATTCTCCAGTTTTTCCATTTCGTGTTTTCTTTTTTGAGGAGAAAGATAGATTCCCTTATCTTCAGAAATTCTTGAATAGTCGAAATAATCTCTCTCATAGATGCTGGTTAGGATTTCATTAATTCTTTTTTTAATAGAGAGAGGAGTGATGCTATTTTTTTGGTTATACTCTTGTTGTTTTTTTCTCCTTCTATCTGTTTCTGCTATCGCTTGCCTCATGGAATTTGTCATGGTGCCTGCATAGAGAATAGCTCTTCCAGAAACATTTCTGGCCGCCCTTCCAAAAGTCTGGATGAGAGAAGTTACAGAACGAAGAAATCCTTCTTTGTCAGAATCTAGGATAGCGACCAATGAGACTTCTGGAAGGTCAAGCCCTTCTCTTAGAAGATTTATGCCTATCAAGGCATCGAATTTCCCCTTTCTTAGGTCTCTTAAAATCTTAACTCGTTCAAAAGTGTCGATTTCTGAGTGGAGATATCGAACTCTCAGGCCAAGTTCATGGTAATAGCGTGTGAGATCCTCAGCCATTTTTTTAGTCAAGGTCGTAACTAGAGTTCTCTCGTCCTTTATAGCCCGTAGTTTGATTTCGGCCATCAGATCATCGATTTGGCCTTTTATGGGACGGACTTCGATTTCAGGGTCTGTCAAGCCTGTAGGCCTTATGATTTGTTCCACTACTCTTTTTCCTGCTTTTTTCAGTTCATAAGGGCCAGGTGTGGCTGAAACATACAGGGTTTGATATGCTCGACTTTCAAACTCATCAAAATTCAATGGACGATTATCCAATGCTGAAGGCAAACGGAAACCATGTTCGATGAGAGTCTGCTTTCTAGAACGATCTCCATGGTACATTCCCCCAATCTGAGGAATGGTAACGTGTGATTCGTCAATGATGGTTAAAAAATCTGAAGGAAAATAGTCAAGAAGTGTATATGGAGGTTCCCCAGGCTTTCTAAGGCTGAGATAGAGAGAATAGTTTTCTATTCCTGGGCACCATCCGAATTCCCTCAACATTTCCAGATCGAAAAGAGTCTTTTCTTCAATCCTGTTGGCTTCGATGATTTTTTCTTGCTTTTTAAAATAGGAAACCCGTTCTTCCAACTCTTTTTCAACGTTTTTTATTGCATAATTTACAATGTCACGGGGAGTTGAGAAAAAAGTCCTGGGATAGATGAGAATTTTATCAAAAGAATCTTTAATTTTCCCCAAGAGAGGATCTATTGAGGAGATTTTTATAATTTTTCTTTCATCCAGTTCTATCCTATAAGCAAAATTTTCATAGGAAGGAAGGACTTCGATGATATCTCCCCTGACTCGGAATGTACCTCTTTTGAAATCGGTCTCCTGTCGCTCGTACTGGATTTCGACAAGTTTTTGTAAAATACTTTTCCTTGTTATAACTTGGTTTTTCTGAAGAGAAAAACTCATAGAATAGTATGTCTGTGGTGAGCCGATCCCGTAAATACAGGAAACAGAGGCGATGATTATGACGTCCCTTCTATGGAAAAGTGAGTTTGTTGCGCACAGCCTGAGGCGGTCGATTTCATCGTTGATCGTCGCTTCTTTGGCAATATAAATGTTTGTGGCTGGGATATAGGCTTCAGGCTGGTAATAGTCGTAGTAGCTGACAAAGTATTCAATGGCATTATCAGGAAAAAAACGGCGGAATTCCTGATAAAGTTGAGCCGCAAGGGTTTTATTGTGAGGAATAACAAGAACAGGCCTGTCGGCTCTTTCAATGATGTTTGCCATTGTAAAGGTTTTTCCTGACCCAGTAACGCCCATTAAAACCTGATGTTTTACTTTTTGTTCCAGACCTTCATTCAATTCCTGGATAGCCTTTATCTGGTCTCCTTTCGGCTCAAACTCAGAATACAACTTGAAATTTTTCATCACATTTATTATATCAGAAAAATTTATGTAAAGAGTGAAAAGTCCAGTTTTGAGATTTGAGTTATTATCTCCTCACTTTTAATTTAATCCTTAATCCCTACTCCACTAATAAGTTAATGGAGAATAGTAAATGGTGAATGGGAAATGGTTTTTTTGGCTTACGGCTTACGATCATGAGTTTTGAGTTCTTATTGTCTTGTCTGTCTTGCTTGTCTTGCCAACGTAGTGTTGTCTTGCTAGTGAAGCATTGTCTTGCCTCTTTGTCTTGCCAGCGAAGCATTGTCTTGCCACGAAGGTTGTCTTGCCCTTTATTTTGTCTTGCTAGTGAAACGTTGTCTTGCCTCTTTGTCTTGCCTGTCATTGCGAGCTCCCTCCGGGAGCGCGGCAATCCCAACGTGTAGCGCCTTTGAATGGGATTGCCACGGCGCTTCGCACCTCGCAATGACGGGGGGAGACAAACCAGACAAACCGAATGCCATTGACAATTGTAATATGGGCTCATATAATCTCATATAATAATGAAAAATGAAAAAGGAGGAAAAATGAAAAAAACTTTTGCATTGATGGGAATAGTTGCTGTAATTATTTGGCTCAGTTCATGTGCGCCTACAGCAGCTGTGACTTCAACAGGCGGTCCTTCCATAAGCGAAGCTCAGGCGGAAAGATACGATGGACCCAAGGCAAGATTGGCAGTAGGGGAGTTTCAGGATAAAACAGCTAAAGGAGGTTGGTCTGGCGGATGGCTGGGAATGTTTGGTATGCGCTTTAAGCAAATCGGCGATGGAATGCGGGATATGTTGACAACATCTCTATTCAACTCCAATCGTTATATTGTCTTAGAAAGAGAACAGCTTGGTGCAGTTTTGAAAGAGCAGGATCTGGGTGCTACGGGTAGAATTAAAAAAGGAACCGAAGCTCCTATTGGTGAGATCTATGGAGCAGATCTCATAATTACTGCTTCAATTACAGAATTTGAAGGTGGTGCAAAAGGTGCAGGTGGAGGAACAAGAATTCTTGGTGTAGCTGTAGGTGGTGGAGTGAAAAAAGCTCACATTGCAATAGATATTAGGATCATAGATGCCAAAACCTCACAGATTGTTGCTGCAACGAGTGTGGAAGGAAAAGCAACAAGCTTTGCTCTCGGAGGAGCGACACGTATTGGAAGCCTTCCTATTGCCCTCGGAGGATTTTCGAAAACTCCAACTGAGAAAGCTATCAGGGTCTGTATTCAAAAAGCGGTTGAATTTATTGCAAGTCAAACACCAGCACAGTATTATAGGTATAATAAGTAACTCAAATCTCATAATCGTAAATCGTATATGAGTTACTGAATTGCGGAGACCATCTTAACGCTTCCCTTGAATTGTGCTCCATCTAATATTGAAATGCGGGAAGCGGATACGTCTCCAATCATTTGACCTTCTTTTTGAATATAGACTTTTCCAGAAGCAAATATATTTCCTTTTACTTTACCCTTAATAGTTATATTCCCGGCGTGAATATCAGCATTCACTTTTCCTGCATGCTCAACAGACAAATTATGATTCTTTAAATCCAATTTTCCTTGAAATTGTCCTTCAATAATCAAGTCTTCATTGCAGGATAATTCGCCTTTTATGTTAAGAGTTGGACCGAGGCGAGATATATTTGCATTTATACTTTGTTCTACAATATTTTGTTTATCCTTGTTCTTATCTTCTAATTTAGGCATCGTATATCTCCGTTTTCCCCCAAAAATTATGTGCAGATTATAAATTGACTTTTTTGGGATGTCAATATTCTTTTCTCATTTGACATAAATTTTTTTTAGTGATAGAAAATTGTAAAGGAATCTATCGATTGAAGCGAATCGTCAGGATGCCTTTTGAAAGAATTTGATGAAAATCAATATAAATACTACATCATTAAAGTTTTAAAGTGTTTGAAGATAATAACATGAACATTAACAAAAAAGCATTAGAACTCATTTCTTTAAAAGGAAAGATTACAGTAATTACAGGAGCTGCATCAGGCATTGGTTTTACGACAGCAAAGCGTTTGGCAGAAGTAGGCTCTAGTATTGCTTTACTTGATATCAACGAATCGAAGGGAAATGAGGCAGCTGAAGAGATTAATAAAATAGGGGGGAGTGCAAAATTTTTCCTATGTGATGTCACTTCAAACCATGAGTGCAAAAAGACGACGGAAAATGTCATTAAAGAATTCGGAAAGATTGATGTTCTTTTTAACAATGCCGGAATAATCAAGCGAAAAAATATTGTTGAATTAAGCGAAGAAGAATGGGACCTTGTTTTAGGGATAAACTTAAAAGCCGTTTATTTACTTTCCCATCATGTGATTCCTTATATGGTAAAAAATGGTGGAGGAAGCATAGTCAACACTGGTTCAGGGTGGGGTCTAAGAGGTGGCCCTAATGCCGCAGCCTATTGTGCAGCAAAGGGAGGAGTAGTAAATTTAACTCGTGCCATGGCTATTGATCATGGAAGACAAGGAATCCGAGTAAACTGTGTTTGTCCTGGGGATATAGACACTCCACTCTTGTTTGACGAAGCTAAACAATTGGGCAAAGATTTTAACGAATTTATGATAGAAGCTGCAGACCGCCCTATCAATCGTGTAGGCCTTCCTGAAGACATTGCAAATGCAGTACTTTATTTAGCAAGCGACCTTTCGAGTTGGGTAACCGGATCAATTCTAGTTGTTGACGGCGGAGGATTAGCCTAGAAAGGAGTTTTATTATGAAAAAAAAGCAAAAAATCGTACATCCTTATATTCCCAATTCTGTCCCTAAAGTCAAAGCTAAAATGCTGGAGGATATTGGGGTAAAGGATATTGATGAGCTTTATAACGATATCCCAGAAAGCCTGAGATTTAAAGGGGAGATGAATTTACCCGAACCATTAACATCCGAATATGCTTTGAAACGCCATGTTGAAAAAATTCTTTCAAAAAACCAGACATGTGAAGAGAATATAAGTTTTTTAGGGGGAGGATGCTGGCAGCATTATGTTCCTGCCATCTGTGATGAGATTAATCAACGCTCAGAATTTTTAACTGCCTATGCGGGAGAGCCGTATGAAGACCACGGAAGATTCCAGGCCCTATTTGAGTATGAAAGTTTGATGGCAGAACTATTGGATATGGATGTTGTTAATGTGCCGACGTATGACTGGTGCCAGGCTGCGAGCACATCTTTAAGAATGGCAGGGAGAATTACCAGACGTAATGAGATTCTTTTATCGGATACTGTATCTCCTGATAGATTTATGGCTATAAACAACTACTGCAGGCCTGTTCTCAGGCTTAGGCTTGTAAAACACTGTCCAAAAACCGGATTAATGGATCTTGACGATTTGAAGTTGAAAATATCTGTAAATACTGCTGGAATCTATTTCGAGAATCCATCCTATCTGGGATTTATTGAACATCAGGGGAAGGCAATATCAGATATTGCTCATGAAGAAGGAGCTTTAAGTATCGTTGGAGTTGATCCGATTTCATTAGGGGTTATGATGCCACCGAGCAATTACAAGGCGGATATTGTTTGCGGTGATATTCAGGGACTTGGGATTCATATGAACTATGGAGGCGGGCATGGGGGTTTCATTGCCACTCGTGATGAAGAAAAATTTGTCATGGAATATCCATCTCGCTTATTTGGTATTACAAAAACTTCTGTTGAGGGCGAATACGGCTTTGGGGATGTTGCTTATGAAAGAACATCTTTTGCTGTTAGGGAAGAAGGAAAAGAATTCATCGGGACCTGCGCAGCATTATGGGGCATAACTGCTGGTGTCTATTTGTCTCTCATGGGGCCCAGGGGAATGCAGGAATTAGGCAAGGTCATTATGCAGAAATCTCAATATGCCATTAAGAAACTGTCAGAAATCAAGGGAATTAAAGCACCTCTTTTCGACTCCCCTCATTTCAAAGAATTTATAGTCGACTTCAATGATACTGGGATGGCAGTTAAAGATATTAATATTTATTTACGGGAACATAGAATCTTTGGAGGAAAAGACCTTTCCAGGGAATTCCCGGAGCTTGGAAACTGTGCAATGTATTGCATTACAGAAATTCACACGAAAGATGAAATCGATAAACTGGTTCAAGCATTGAGTGATTGTTTGGAATAGGTCAAAAAATTCATAGATATTATAAGAAAGGACATGAATCATGGAAGGAAATAAAAAGATTAAGTTAAGAAAATTTCATCAAGCAAAATGGGATGAGCCAATAATTTTTGAGTTAAGTACAGAAGGGGAGAGGGGAATTTTAATTCCTGAAGCTGGAAAAGAGATTGAGGAATGTGTTGGTGATGGAATATCTCAACTGCCAGAAGATATGATCAGGAAAAAAGGTCCTGCGCTTCCAGAAATATCACAGATGAGAGTATTAAAACATTATCTTCGCTTATCCCAGCAATGTCTTGGTGCGGATTTAAATGTGGATATTGGGCAGGGGACATGCACGATGAAGTACAGCCCAAAAATTAACGAGGTCTTGGTCCGTTCTCCTAAAGTGACAGAACTTCATCCGCTGCAAGATGACAGCACTGTACAGGGAGCATTAGATATCGCATATAAATTGGACACATTCCTTAGAGAGATTTCAGGGCTTGCCCAATTTACTTTTCAACCAGGTGGAGGTTCTTCGGCAATTTTTGCTATGGTTTCAATTATTCATGCTTTTCATGAAGTCCATGGAGAGGCCAATCAGAGAGATGAGATTATTACAACGATATTTTCTCATCCATCAGATGCCGCTGCAGCTGTTGTAAAAGGTTATAAGCTGATTACTGTTTATCAAAATGAAGATGGGCTTCCAGATATTAAAGCTCTGAAAAAGGCTGTTTCCAGCCGTACGGCAGGGTTGCTAATAACAAATCCTGAGGATACAGGAATTTTCAATCCCAAGATTTCAGAGTTAACGAAAATTATTCATGCTGCAGGAGGCTTATGTGGATATGACCAGGCTAATGCCAATGGAATTTTGGGTGTTACAAGGGCCAGGGAAGCAGATTTTGATCTTTGTTTCTTTAATCTGCACAAAACCTTCTCTTCGCCACATGGATGCGGCGGGCCGGCAGTAGGAGCTCTAGGGGTTAAAGATGAGCTTATATGTTATTTACCAGTCCCGATAGTTGAATTTGATGGCGATAAATATTTATTAAATTATGACCTTCCTGCCACAATCGGAAAAATAAGGGGGTTCCTTGGAGTTTTTCCTGTTATTTTAAGAGCTTATGCATGGATAATGAGTTTAGGAGCCGAAGGACTTAAGGAAGTCGCCAATGTAGCCGTCCTAAACAACAACTATATTTTAAAAAAAGTAAAAGAGATACATGGAGCCAGTGCTCCTTACGCAATAGGGAGACACCGGATTGAACAAGTAAGGTACAGCTGGGAGAAACTTACCAAGGAGACAGGTGTAACAACAGAAGATGTGACATGCAGGATGGCTGATTTTGGATTCCACCTCTGGTCCAGTCATCACCCGTTTATCGTACCGGAACCTTTTACGATAGAACCTACAGAATCATACTCGAAAAAAGAAATCGACGAATATATTGCAGGATTAAAGAAAGTCGTTGAAGAGGCATACGACGATCCTGAAAAAGTGAAAAATGCACCGTACCAGAGCGTAGTACACAAGATAGACCACAGTTCTTTGGATGATCCTGAAAAGTGGGCCATTACCTGGAGATCTTATTTGAAAAAACATAAAAGCAGTCGTTAGATGCGAATTCAAAAAGGAGAATTCATGAATATTAGAAAGCATTTAGCAAGTCTGTTGCTGGTTTTTTATGGGATTATCTTTGTCTGTGTTTCCTTCGTAAATAGCCAGGAGCGATTTAACGAAGATCTATTGAAAACTTTCACATACCGTAACCTCGGCCCATTTAGGAGTGGGGCATGGATAGTCGATTTTGCTGTTCCGGAATATCCACAGGAGGCACATCTGTATACTTTTTATGTGGCCTCTAGAAACGGAGGTCTTTGGAAAACGACCAACAATGGTACAACCTTTGAGCCCATCTTTGATGATCAAACCGTGTTTTCGATCGGAGATATCGCCCTGGCCCCGTCAAACCCGGATATTGTCTGGGTAGGAACAGGAGAAGCTGCAAATGCCCGAAGCTCGTACTGGGGCGATGGGGTCTACAAGTCAACCGATGGAGGTAAGACTTGGAAAAACATGGGATTAAAAGATTCTCACCATATCGGAAGAATCGTAGTCCATCCTAAAAATCCGGATGTTGTGTATGTGGCGGCCATGGGACATCTTTATTCTTTTAATGAGGAACGTGGAGTTTTTAAAACGGTTGATGGCGGTAAGACATGGGAAAAAGTACTTTATATCAATGAGAGAGTTGGAGTTATCGATATGGCCATGAACCGTGATAATCCCGACATTCTCTATGCTGCAGCCTACGAGAAACAAAGGCTTCCCTGGCATTTTGAAGCAGGAGGACCAGGAAGTGCTATCTATAAAACCATCGATGCCGGTGAGACCTGGGCTAGTCTGGGCGGTGGACTCCCAAGTGGGAAAATCGGACGCATTGGCCTGTATATCTACAGAAAAAATCCGGATATTGTTTACGCTGTGGTTGAAAATGTCAATAAGCGGCCGTCCACAAAGGAAGAGGTAGAACAGGATCGCAGACGAGGAATAGAACCTCAAGAGAGGGTTTTTGGCGGAGAAGTTTACCGAACCGATAATGCCGGAAGAACCTGGAAAAAGATGAATTCAATTAAAGATAATGTCGGCGGCAAAGCGGCTTATTCCTTCTGCCAGATCAGGGTTGATCCCAACAATGATAAGAATGTTTATGTCACAAGCATCTGTGTTGCCAGCTCCAATGACAGCGGAAAGACTTGGCATGATGTAAACTGGCCTCCCAGAAAAATGTTCAAAACCGGCTTTGGTGATGTTCGCACTTTATGGATTGACCCACAAAATTCCAACCGCATATTTATGGGAAGTGACGGAGGTGTTCACCTATCTTATGATGGAGGTAAGACCTGCGATTTTTATGATAATCTTCCCATGGCGCAGTATTATGCCATTGGTGTGGATATGGAAGACCCATATAATATATATGGAGGCCTTCAATGCCACGATTCGTGGAAAGTCCCGAGCAACAGCTGGTCAGGACAAGTCACTCTGGAAGATTTGGTTACTGTCGGTACTGGAGATGGGATGTATAATGTGGTCGACCCGAACGATAATCGATGGGTCTACAATACCTCACAGTTCGGGGGGCATCACCGTGTTGACCAGAAACTGGGCATCCGGACGAATATCCAACCCAGAAGAGAAAAAGGGCGGCCTCAATACAGGTTTAACTGGTGTCCTCCAGTTCATATTTCGCCGCATAACAGTGAAATTATTTATGCTGGGACACAGTTTTTGCTCCGTTCCATGCATCGCGGTGATAACTGGCAGGAAATAAGCCCTGACCTGACTACAAACGATGCAGTAAAGATTGCGGGCAAAGGCCACATTCAGTACTGTACTATTACAACGATTTCAGAATCGCCTGTTATGCCAGGCATTATATGGGTAGGTACAGATGATTGGAAAGTCTGGCTTACGAAAGACTATGGTGCATCCTGGGCTGATCTGACGCAAAAGATTGTGCTTGCGGGTGGACCAGAAAACTACTGGGTAAGCCGGGTATTTGCATCCAATTTTAAGGAAGGAACAGCTTATATTTCAAAGACAGGGTATCGCCGGGACGATTTCAGACCTTTCCTTTACAAGACCACTGATTTTGGAGAAACCTGGACAGCCATCAATGGCAATCTCCCGAACAAGCCGATTAATGTCGTCTATGAAGACAGAAAGAATCCGAACCTCCTGTTTTTGGGTACAGATATGGGAGTTTATATCACTATAAATGGTGGCAAAAAATGGGTATACATGAGGAACAATATGCCTACGATTGCAGTGCAGGACCTGCTTGTTCATCCCCGTGAAAACGACCTGGTCGTGGGAACTTACGGCCGGGGGCTCTACATCACGGATATCACGCCGCTGCAGGAGCTGAATGATAAAGTGCTGGATGAGGACATCCATTTCATTAAAGTTGAGCCTAAAGTACAGCGGATGACACGGTCCTGGGGTGCCTATCATCTCTATGGTGACAGGCATCTAGCCATCCCCAACGAACCTAACAACGTCGTTATAAATTATTACTTAAAAAACAAAGCAAAAGAGAAAGCAAAAATTACGATTACAGATCCTTACGGAAAGGTATTTCAGACTCTTAGAGGCTCCGCCAATGCCGGAATCAACTCTGTTTTGTGGAACATGACCCGCCGGATGACAAGAGAGGAGATTGCACAGATGCGTAGAAGCAGAGATCCGTTTAGGCGGATGGTTCCTCCGGGTGAATATGTAGTCATCCTTGAAGTTGGTGATAATAAATTGACGCGCAAAGCGCACATAACAAAGAGAACAGGTTGGCCAATAGGCCCTTTCACTGAAGATATAAAATAGTCGTTAAATAAAGCAAAAAAATTGGATAATTCTGTCCTGAAAGAGGATAGGATCATGGGTAAAACAAAGACAATCATAATTTTAATAACCTTATTTTTAGCTTTGCCTTTTTTGATACCCTCCATATCCGAAGAGTACATTCCCAATCCAGACACATCTATGCTCTGGTATTGTCAGCCTGCAAAAATATGGTCAGAGGCTATGCCGTTGGGAAACGGCCGTTTGGGAGCTATGGTTTTCGGCGGCCTTGCAAAGGAAAGAATCCTTCTCAATGAAGAGACAGTCTGGACAGGGGGGCCATATAATCCGACGAATCCCAAAGGTGCTAAAGCTTTACCAGAAATACGGCAGCTTATCTTTGATGGCGATTATGCCAAGGCACACAAGCTGTTTGGCCGTAACATGATGGGAACTCCTGTAGAGCAGATGAAATACCAACCTTTAGGGAATCTATGGCTTACCTTTCCCGGGCATGAGAAGGCCACAGATTACAGACGTGACCTGAATATGGATACAGCGATTGCTGGTGTTACTTATAAAGTTGATGATGTCAGGTTTATTCGTGAAGTTTTTGTAAGCCCGGTAGACCAGGTCATTGTCATTCATCTTAAAGCAAACCAGCAAGGGCAAATTTCATTTACTGCTCAGCTTTCAGGGTACAGAAATACTGCTCATTCTAATTACGGAAGTGAATTCTACAGAATGGACGGCATTGAACCTGACAGCCTGCAGTTGTACGGGAGGACTTCGACTTTTCTCGGAGTGGAGGGAAAAGTTAAATTCTTTGCCAGAGCAAAAGTAATTGCTGACGGCGGCGAAATAGATGTAGATTATGACAGCCTAACAGTAACCAGGGCTGATTCTGTAACCATTTTGATTCCAGTGGCAACGAATTATGTAAACTATAACAATGTCAGCGGAAATGCAGAAAAACGCGTCATGGAAGTTTTAGAGAAAGTTGCCCAAAAGTCATACGACAAGATTCGCAAAGAACACATCGCAGCACATCAGGAACTTTACCGCAGAGTCGATATTGACCTTGGCTCAAATGATGCCTCCAGCAAACCAACGGATGAACGTTTTAAAAACTTTGCAGAAGGTGGCTCTGACCCTCAGCTGGCGGCTCTGTATTTCCAGTTTGGGAGATATCTTCTCATAAGCAGCTCTCGTCCCGGGACAAAGCCTGCTAATCTTCAGGGCATCTGGAACGAAGAAATGAACCCGAGCTGGGACAGCAAATACACAACAAATATCAATCTTGAGATGAATTATTGGCCTGTTGAAGTCGTCAACCTTGCTGAATGTGCTGAACCGCTTATAGAAATGATGATTGAGATAACAAAACCAGGGGCCTATACAGCTAGGAAATCCTATGGGGCGCGTGGTTGGGTGCTTCATCAAAACACTGATATTTGGCTGGCAACCGCACCTATGGATGGTCCTTCATGGGGGACCTTCTCTACAGGCGGGGCATGGCTGTGCACTCATCTTTGGGAACGCTATCTCTACAACCAGGACATGGACTATCTCAAGAAGATTTACCCTGTACTGAAAGGCTCGGCTTTGTTCTTCGTAGACACTCTGGTAGAACATCCGAAATACAAGGTTCTGGTAACCTGCCCTGCTACGTCGCCTGAAAATGTTCCTCACATGCCAGGAAATAAATCTATTCATGATGAGATAATAGGCGGCAACATTACGCCAAACATTTGTGCAGGGCCTACAATGGATTTACAGATTCTAAATGACTTATTCAGTTATGTTATAAAAGCTTCTGAAATCTTAGGCAGAGACAAGAATTTTCGTACGCAGCTTATTCAAATGCGTTCAAATCTGGCTCCGATGAAGATCGGTCAATATGGCCAATTGCAGGAATGGATCAATGACTGGGACAATCCCAAAGATACACACCGCCACTTCTCACATCTTTACGGCATGTATCCAAGCTGCCAGATCAATGTGCGTAAAACCCCGAAGCTTGCTCAGGCTGTGAAAAAATCCCTGATGATGAGAGGTGACTTTGGGACAGGCTTTTCTATGGCATGGAAGATGAACATCTGGGCAAGACTGCTTGATGGGGATCATGCACATAAGATATTCCGAAATCTGATTGAAAAAAATACATGTGTGAACCTGTTCAGCAAATGTTTCAGAACCCCGCAGGTAGATGGTACCTTCGGTGCATGTGCGGGTATTGTCGAGATGATTATGCAATCTTTTGATGGCGAAATCCATCTGCTGCCGGCTATTCCGCAAGCTTGGCTAAAAGGAAGAATAAAAGGGCTTCGTGCAAGAGGCGGATTTGTGGTAGATATTGAATGGAGTGACGGCAAAATCGCCAAAGCAGCCATATTGTCAGAGCTTGGAAGCAAATGCAGGCTCAGAACAGCCGCACCGGTTAAGATAAAATCCAATGGTCGATCAGTGTTAACATCAAGACCGGAACCAAATGTAATAGAATTTCAAACACAACCGGGCAGGACTTATATTATCTCTGCTGAATAAGAAAGACGGCAAATAATATAAAAACCAAAGAGAATCCGATGAAAAGACGTGAATTTGTGAAATCCGTGGGGCTAGGTGTGGTGTCTCTGACTGTTCCCGGCTGCCTGGACAGAAAGCCGGGAAAGGCGATTTCAAAAAAAGCCAATATTCTTTTTATCATGACAGACGACCATGCCTCCCATGCCATGAGCTATTATAGGTGTAAAATAAATGAGACACCCAACCTTGACCGAATTGCCAACAAAGGTATTCGCTTTGACAATTGTTTCTGTACAAACAGCATCTGTGCACCAAGCCGCGCTGTAATCCTTACAGGTAAACACAGTCATCTAAATGGGGTGCGAGACAATGTCATGGCATTTGACGGAACGCAGCAAACCTTTCCAAAACTTCTGCAGGAGGCAGGATACGAGACTGCAATGATCGGAAAGTGGCATCTAAAGAGTGAACCGAGCGGTTTTGATTATTGGAATGTCCTTCCTGACCAGGGGCATTATTACAATCCAGACATGATCGAGATGGGTGAGAAGAAGCAATACACAGGATATGTCACGGATATTATTACAGATGTTGCGATCGATTTTCTGCAGAACAAGCTTGATAAAAATAAGCCTTTTCTGATGATGCTTCACCACAAGGCGCCGCACCGAAACTGGCAGCCTGCTTTACGCCACCTGAAGATATACGATGATGTGACATTCCCAGAGCCGGAAACACTCTTTGATGATTATTCCAGCCGTTCCGAGGCTGCTCGGGAACAGGAAATGACTGTCAATGAACATCTGCGGCTTGAATATGATTTGAAAATGGGACCTGCTCCTAAAAGGCTGAATGAAGCGCAGAAAGCAGCCTGGGAAGCAGCATACGGGCCTAAAAGGGAGGCTTTTCAGAGAGAAAAGCCGGAGGGCGATGACCTTGTTCGATGGAAATACCAGCGGTACATGCAGGATTACCTGGGGTGCATTTCTGCTGTAGATGAAAATATCGGGCGTGTATTAGACTACCTGGAAAAATCAGGCTTTGCCGAGAAAACCATTGTCATTTATACGTCAGATCAGGGATTTTACCTGGGTGACCATGGATGGTTCGATAAGAGGTTTATGTATGAAGAATCACTCCGTATGCCTCTTATTGCGAGATTCCCCGGACACATCAATCCAGGGTCAGTGAATGACCATATGGTCAGCAACCTCGACTTTGCTCCAACATTCCTGGAGCTTGCCGAGGTCGAAAAACCGCAGGACATGCAAGGCCAGTCGTTTGTCAAACTTCTGGAGAATAAAGAGGTGAAAAGTTGGCGGGATTCGATTTACTATCATTATTATGAATATCCAGCAGTCCATATGGTGAAGAGGCACTATGGTGTGCGAACTAAACATTATAAATTGATGCATTTTTACTATGACATCGATGCATGGGAGCTTTATGACCTTGAAAAGGATCCAAGAGAAATAAACAATGTCTACAATGATCCTGCCTATGCAAATGTGGTCAAAGATCTTAAATCTGAATTGAAGCGCCTGCAGGAATACTATGGAGATTCAGATGAACTCGCTCAGATGTTTCTGCAAAAAGACCTGGAAAAACAGAAGAAAGAATAGGGTGCACTTATACTCAATCGTCATTCCTGCACCTGCTACCCGCCTTCGCGGGCACAAGCTTCGCAGGTGTAAACTTGTCCCCGCGAAAGCGGGGAGCAGGAATCCAGTGATTAGTCACAAATATAATCTACCCCCAATTATTGAGAAGTTACGATTTATAAGACTATGTAATTGATAAGAAATGAGTTATCTTGGTCCGATACTACAATAATTTCATGATCCGGCTGTATCCGGAGCGGCTTATCGGCAGGGTCTTTCCATTCTTTAAAATCGCAATCCGGTTGTCTTTTGAATAGGGCTCGATCTTGCTCAGATAATCGATATTGAGGATATAGGAACGGTGAATTCTGAAAAATTTCCGGGGGTCAAGCATCTTTTCCATATTAGCTAAGGTATCATTCTTCATGGAAGATTTTTTTAGTGTATTTATACAAACATAATCATCCTGAGCTTCTATATAAATGATATCCTCTGCCGGAATTATATAGATGTTTCCTTGGTCTCTTACCAGGATTCTTTTATGTGGAACATCTTTCAAACGGTGCTGCTGCAGTAATTTATCAACCGCCTGCCTGCTTTTTCCAGGAAAACGTTCTTTGACCCGGTCCAGTGTTTTTGCCATGCGTTCAGGTTTAACCGGCTTTAAAAGGTAATCCAGGGCATGGGCCTCAAATGCTTGCAGGGCGTATTCATCATATGCGGTTACAAAAACTATAAAGGGGGCATCCTTTCCCAGAAGTTCCAGGACATCAAAGCCGTCCAGTTTCGGCATCTGGATATCCAGAAATACCAGGTCCGGTTTTTTTTCTTTTATTGTTTTTACTGCTTCAAATCCGTCTGAACATTCCCCGACGATCTCGATCTCTTCAAAACCATCAATAACCATTCTGAGGGCTTTTCTGGCCAGAGCTTCATCATCGACGATAATGGCTCGTTTTTTATTCATTTTTTCCCTCTAATGGGATCTGCAGTTTAACGATAAAATTATCTTCTTTTTGGTTGATGATCAGTTTTGTGTTGTCCCCATAGGCATTGGTAAGGCGTTGTTTCAGTGCTTTTAGTCCGTATCCTGGGCTTGTTTGGGTCCGGGCAGCTTTATCCCGGGGGTTTTTAACCAAAATCAGCAGGGAATTCGGATATTTTTCTATTTGCAGAGTCAGGGTGCCGGGTTCAATAGTCTGCTGGAAGCCGTGTTTAATGGCATTTTCTACAAGCGGTAAAAGTGAAAAAGGAGGAAGCTGTTCTTTCATAGCTTGCTCGTTTATATGAAAATCGAGTGTCAGCCGTTCTCCCAGCCGGATCTTCTCCACTCCCAGGTAGCTTTTTATGTGCTCGAGTTCATCTTTCACACTCACCCATTCCTTCCGGGCATAAACCAGGCTGTAACGTAAAAAATCAGACAGCTGTATACAAACTTTATGTGCCAACTCAGGTGATGTTTTTGTCAAAGTACTCAGTGCGGTTAGACTGTTAAATAAAAAATGGGGATGAATGGTCGTTTTTAGAGAGTTTAACTCGGTGCGGCTGGCAAGTAAACGGTTCTTTAGTGCCTGCTGTTCTGCCTCTCTGCTTTTTTCCAGAGAGAGAATCAGATAATAGATCAGGGCAGCCAGAAAATACAGGAAAATCCCTGCTGCCGCAAAGAGAAGAAAGACCTGATCGAACCGCACCCTCCATATCTTGGTATTAAGGAAAAAATCCAGGGCCTCGCTGTAAGACATTGTAAGCAGCAGCCATACTCCTGTCACTGTTAAGGCGGCCACACCCTGTCTTAGAATAATATTTACCAGATTTTTTTGCTCCGGGAGCATAGTTTTACACAGGTACCAGGAAGAGAGGCAGAAAAAAAGTTCCACCAGCATAGGCGGAGCTGTGAGTATGGCGGCTGCTGAAAAAGATAAGCCTGTAAGACTGCTCACCAGAACGGTCATACAGATAACTACCGGGCTCCATATGACCGTGATTAAAAGAATATTCTTAGGTGAGCGAAGATAATGAAGCATGTCAGTTTTTTACCTCGATGCCTCCCATTATAGTCATTCCTTTTATAGTAATTTTTCTAATTGCTTTCTCCGGGTGAGCTGCTATTTCTTCCTGTGACATTACAACTGTTTTATTGTCTATCCCGCCAAGAATAGGCGTTACCTGCATGTTAACAGACCAGTTCCGGGGTATTCTTATTTCAATTCCGCCCATAAAAGCAAATGCATCGATCACTGCATCATCGATCTGGATGTCAGCATCCCTCAGGTCAATTGTTCCACCACCCATGAATGCAGCCAATTTGCCGCCTTTAAATTGGTCTGAAGCGAATCTGTATTCTCCTCCTCCCAGGATAAATGAAAGATTAAAGTTATCACTTGAGGATGGAGCTTTATGACCTGCCCACACTGCATCTTTAATGATTGCTAGTCCGATTAAAATCACGATGATCGGCCAGAATGTTCCTATACGGAATACTATAATATCTAAATTGTTCAACAGGAACAATACTCCGACAATAATGAAGATCGCTCCACTGAGACCATGCCGTGTTTCACTGGGCTTGGAGATATGGCTCAGGCCGATCAAAATGAGCGCGACAGGCCAGAAATCCCAGATGTCTATACCAATAGTTACGCCCATATTCTCGAGCAGAAAAAGAATGCCTGCACAAATGACAACCAGCCCGATGATCACTTTTAAATCAAGGTTAAGGCTTGCTTTTTTTTTCATTTTTTCCTCCATCAGTTAAATTTCTACCTCAATATAAGAGGTTAAGGAGAATATTGCTAGCATTATTCGGTGAATGACCTTTAACTCTCGGCAGATGACGAAAAATGTACGTCTTTGTTTTATATGAGAATTAGCAAGCCCTTGTTGACCGCTTCTGTGGCGGAGATAGCTCTACCTTTCAAGAATTGGTGGAGCGTCATAAAAAGAAAGTATACTACTAAATCCCGTGCAGCATTACTGAGAATCCTCAAGAAGAAATAAATAGGGGTTTGATTCATCAAACCCTCATTAAATAAGAGGAATTGAATATTAACTGGGTTGGTGAAATAATTTAATTAATGTGCAACTTTTTTACCAAATTTTCGTCTTCCTTAATGAGGGAGAATCATGATTAAAAACTACTTAAAAATTGCTCTAAGAAACATTATGAAACACAAAGGCATTTCCTTTATCAATATTGTTGGTCTGGCTATAGGAATATCATGCAGTGTGCTCATTCTGCTTTTTGTAACAAATGAGCTAAGTTATGATAAATTCCATAAAAAAGCTGACAGAATTTACAGACTAGCTGTCAGAGCATCTATCGGTGATACAAAAATTAACCAGACCTATTCTTCCTCACAAACATTCAGGATGCTTCTCGAGGATTTTCCGGAGATTGAAACCGGAATTAAGTTTTTAAACTTTGGAAGAACACCCGTTATCCCAGATGAAAAAACTTTTTATGAATCAAGTTTTTTTGCTGTTGACTCTACATTCTACGATGTTTTTTCTATCCCATTGATACACGGCAATCCAGAAACAGTTCTGAAAGATCCAAACACTATGGTCCTTTCAAAAAATACATCTTTAAAATATTTTGGTGATATAAATGTTGTTGGGAAAGTCATAAAAGTTGATTTTTCAAGCTACGGAGGCATCGTTGACTTTAAAATTACCGGAGTATCAGAGAATGTTCCGAATAATTCTCATTTCCATTATGATCTTCTGGTTTCCTCAGCCAGTTTCCCAACTCTTATCAATAATACCGGTTGGTCAGCAAACAATTTTATAACATATCTTCTTTTACAAGAAGGCACATCACAGGAATGGTTTGATGAAAAACTCAAGGAATTCACCAGAAAACATATGGGTGAAGAAAGGTTTGATGAATGGGTTGCTCAGGGCAACTATTGGGAGTATTTTTTACAGCCTATTACTGAAATACACTTGAATTCAGACCTGAATGGAGAGTTTGAAGCCAATGGCAATAAAACATACGTATATATATTTTCAGTAATAAGCATAATTATCTTGCTGATTGCCTGTATCAATTTCATGAACCTTTCCACAGCAAAATCGTCCCTAAGGGCAAAAGAGGTTGGATTGAGAAAAGTTGTTGGTTCAAACAGAAACAAGCTGATAAGCCAATTTTTAAGCGAAGCAGTTTTATTGAGCTTCATTTCGCTCGCTTTAGGAATAATAATTGTCGAATGCCTTTTGCCTGTGTACAGAAACCTGATTGGCAGGCAACTCGACATCCATTACTTTGATAATTTTGTTGTCATCCCTTCATTATTAGCACTTGGACTCATAGTAGGAGTCATCTCGGGTTCATATCCTGCATTTTTTCTTTCATCTTTTAAGCCTGTTTCCGTACTTAGAGGTAATACAGGCAGCAGTAAAGGGAGCTCGTTACTGAGAAATATTCTTGTCATATTTCAGTTCGCAATTTCAATATTTTTAATCATTGGTACATTGGTTATATATCAACAGCTGAAATTTTTTCAGAATATAAAATTAGGATTTAACAAAGAACAGGTTTTAGTTATACGCAATCCAGGAGCTTTAGGTAATAATTTTACGCCTTTTAAAGAGGTTCTGCGTAATTACAGCAATGTTGTTGGTGTTTCCGGTTCCAATACACTACCAGGAAGAAGTTTTAGTAATATTGGGTTTGGTGCAGAGGGAGTAGAAAAAAGCTTCACTTTAAACCTTTGTGTTTGTGATTATGATTTTCTTAAAACATTGAAGTTGGAAATGGCACAGGGAAGATTCTTCTCGCGGGAGTTCAGCACCGATTTACATGCTGCTATACTCAATGAAAAAGCTGTTAAATTATTAGGCCGGGAAAATCCGGTTGGAAAAAAAATAAACAACTGGTCCCGGAATAGAGGTAATTTTACAGTTGTAGGAGTCATTAAAGACTATCACTATGAATCACTCCACCAGGAAATCAGGCCGCAGGCTTTGTTCCTTTCTGGAGGTTACTATCAAAATATTGAAAGCTATATATCTGTACGTCTGAACACAGAGAATATTTCTGAAACAGTCAAATATGTTGGAAGCACATGGAATGATTTCGCGCCAGGAAAACCTTTTGAATATTCATTTCTTGACGAAGATTACGATAATTTATATGTAAATGAAAAACAAACCAGAAAACTATTTACTATATTTTCTTTATTTGCAATATTCATAGCCTGCCTTGGCTTATTTGGCCTGGCGTCATTTAGTGCTGATCAGAGAACCAAAGAAATTGGAATCAGAAAAGTTTTGGGCGCCTCAGTTCCGAGAATCGTCAATATTCTGAATAAAAATTTTATAAAATGGGTATTGATAGCAAACCTTATTGCATGGCCGGCTGCATGGTTTATAATGAACAGTTGGCTGCAAAATTTTGCATATCGAATAAAGTTGTCCTGGTGGATGTTTATTTTGGCTGCGGTATTAGCTTTGTTAATTGCATTGATAACTGTAAGCTTCCAGGCAGTAAAAGCAGCCCTTAAAAATCCAATTGATTCATTGCGATATGAATAAAGATATTAAAAACAACAGTTGTCGTTATTCAAATTAGTCTTCATCTTTCGATACCGCTCTTGTATCGATTTGATGTTTTCCTCTGAGACGTGGTTGTGATGCCTGAAACCGCCTCCAAAATTTTTAGGGATATGCATCAACTCATGGATGATCGTTTTCTCTTGCTCTTTGTCGTCGAGCTTGTCGAATCGCTCGGATAAAAACTCCAACACGTAAAAGGCTTTGATCCTCATTGCAATCTGTAAAACTTTGCTCATTCCGTGACATCTGGCGATGACTCTTTTAGTCGAGGATCCATAACTCCTGACACAGACGACCTTGTCCAGATCGATATGATTGAGGGTTAATGTTCGAACGATATCCGCGAAACGCTCTTGGATATCATCTGCGATCTCATATCGAATGGTTTTTCTTTTTTTCTTCGGCATCCGATCTCCGTCTTTTCATCTCCCTATTTTGGACTGTTTATTTCATTCTTGTCAATCCTTGATTCTGTTTCCGGAACTCAGCCCGGTTTTTTTTCAAAATGGCAACCATTTTATCGGTATTACTGTATATAATAATATCAGTATTGCCGACTAAGAGGAGTTTGCAGAGATTCAAAAATACAAGGGAAGAGCCAAGGCCAAATACTGGATCTGGTTCCATGCCATTGCCGCCATTCCTCGATGGGGACAAAATTCTATTGTATGGAGAATCACCATGTTTAAAAATTATTTAAAGATCGCTCTCAGAAATTTTATCAGACATAAAGGGTATACTTTTATCAATGTAGCCGGTTTGGCTATCGGTATTGCCTGCTGCATCCTGATTATGCTCTGGGTGCAAGACGAGCTAAGTTATGACAGGTTTCATGAAAATGCCGATGATCTGTATGTCGCGACATTCAGCAACGGCAGCAAAGTCACTCCCACGGCTCTATCCGATTTTCTAAAAACGGAATATCCGGAGGTCATCCACACCTCGCGTTATTCAGGTCAGGGAAGAAATCTCTTGAGATACAAAGACAAGGAGATCTATGAAGAAGGCGGAATCATGGTGGATCCAGACTTTTTGAAAATGTTTACGGTGCGGTTTCTGAAGGGTGATCCTGAAACAGGGCTCGATGATCCCAACTCCATTCTTCTATCGGAACAGGTTGCACTCAAATTGTTAGGTACATCAGATCCCTTTGACCAAACCTTAACCTATAATACCAACATTGACATGAAAGTCTCCGGCGTATTCGAAGATTATCCAACCAACTCGCATATGAGATTCCAGTACTTGATCCCTACAGCATTGGCAATGACTTATAATGAAAATTTCAATACATGGGATGTCAACAACATACGAACCTATGTGCAGTTGCGCAAAAACACGCCTGTGCAGTCTGTTGACGCAAAAATTACAGACGTTGTGGAAAGGCACCGCCCTCAGGACAAACGTCCGCTATCCCTGCAGCCTATCACTCGAGTGCACCTCAATCCGTTCAACAATACAGGTGGAACCCTCATGTATGTCTACCTGTTTTCAGCTATGGCATTCTTCATCCTCCTCATCGCTTGCATTAATTTTATTAACCTCACGACCGCTCGATCATCGAACCGGGCAAAGGAAGTGGGCATCCGGAAGACCGTCGGAGCGTGCCGATCTCACCTGGTCCGGCAGTTTTTCGGTGAATCCTTGATCCTAACCTTGATTGCCTCTGGTTTGGCCATAGGACTCGTTTTCCTGTTCCTTCCGATGTTTAACAACCTGACTGGTAAAACCTTTACCTGGGAACTCCTGATCCAGCAGACAATTGTACTTGGAATTTTTGGGGTCATATTTTTCACAGTTATTATCGCTGGCAGTTATCCCTCCCTTTTGCTCTCCCGTTTTCAAACGGTAAAAGTGTTAAAAGGCAAACTGATGACCAGCATGAAAGGAGTCCTTTTCAGGAAGGGTTTGGTCGTACTGCAGTTTTCTTTATCCATTCTCCTGATCCTTGGCACCCTGATGATATTCAGACAGGTCCACTTTTTAAGAGAGCGTGATGTAGGCTATGACCGGGATAACATCGTTTATTTCGGCATCGGCACCCGATTCCGTCAGAATATCGACACCATCAAAACAGAATTGCTATCCCACTCGAATATTCTGAACGTCACATTGATGAATGTCGCTCCCTACAGATGGAACACAAATGCAGGTGTAGGTGATGTCCATTGGGAAGGCAAGACGCATCAGCAAGTAAAGATGGTCATGACGAGCGTGGACTATGATTTTTTGGAAACATTTGGATTGAAAATGGAACAGGGGCGTTTTTTTTCGAAGGAATATTCCACGGATGCATCGGAATCTTATGTGATCAACCAGGCGGCAGTCAGAGCCATGGAGATGGATAATCCTATAGGTAAGGAGCTCAGGGTTTGGGATTTGAGCAAACGAATCATCGGTGTTGTTGAGGATTACCATTTTGAATCCCTCCACAACAAGATCATCCCGATGGCCATGAGAATCGATCCCGATTGGTATAGCCAAGCGTGTGTCCGGATCTCTCCCTATCGTATCCCGGATACCCTAGTGTTCCTGGAAAACAAATGGAAAGAGATATACCCAGAATATCCTTTCGAATACCGATTCCTGGACGATACCATTCAAAATCAGTACCGCTCCGAGCAGGCTACGGGAAAGATCGTCACCGTGTTTACGTTCCTTGCGTTGTTTATTTCCTGCCTCGGCATATTTGGTTTGTCTTCTTATACGGCCGAACAGCGCACCAAAGAAATCGGGATACGAAAGGTCCTCGGCGCTACCGTTTCGAGCATAATCAAACACATCTCAAAAGAATTTGTCATACTTGTGATAATCGCCAATATCGTTGTCTGGCCATTGGCGTATTTTTTATTGAATCGATGGCTGCAGACCTTTGCCTACCGTATCGATATCGGCTGGTGGACATTTGTGCTAACGGGAATTGCGGTCCTTGTGGTATCTCTTTTGACAGTGAGCTGGCAAATCATACGCGCCGCAACAGCCAATCCTGTAGATTCCCTGCGGTATGAATAGCCGAATTCATCAAGAAATCCTCGGTATGGCAACAGTGTTCTTCGATCCGGAGGACGATTCCATTCTGGAGTTTATCCTAGACAAAGACGACACCTGCAATCGAGAATTCTCTTCTCCAGAAGCGCACGGCATTTTCGATCTCGGGATAATCGTCGATCAGGGCTTGTTTGTATGTGCCACTCGTGATAGATTGACATCAGTTTGAGGAGAACTCTTGGTATTGCCGGACTGATGTATCTCTTCTTTTCAGTCATGTCCTATTTTCCTGACTCAAGACTCGGAATACTATTCTTTATGTGTTCATGCATCCTGAGAGTCTCTTCCAGGGCCGTTTTTCCTTTTTTAGTGATGTTGTATATGGTTTTGCTTCTTCCCCCTCTTATAGGCTTAGGATCGCTTTTGCGTGAGGAAACGTACTCTTTTCGGATAAGGACTTCAAGAAGGTTATACAGCGTCCCGTAGACAATCTCTTTTTTTGACACTTCAATAACTTTCTTTCTAAGGGGGGCACCATGGGAGCTTCCCTCTAACATCAGGAGCGCGCTTAATATGATCTCTTCTTTTACTGCTAAAATTGCCATTTGACTAACCTCTCATATATTATCGAATAGTTCGAACATATACAAGCAAAAAATATGCCAGATCGATTTTCCGAGATTTTCTGACCATCATAAAAGTAAATATGTCCGTTCTTGAACAATCTTTATCCATTTCCGGACAGTAGACAAGAAAAACAAACCGTTTGAATGTGAGGGTAGGGAAGGGGTATTATGAAACATATTCGTGAGTCCATAGTATAATTAATAGAGAAGGAGGTCCTCATGATTCATCGATTTCGCTCCCGCTTTTTTATTGCTGGTTCCATCCTCATCGCCTGTTTTGCTATAGGATTTACAGATTGCTCTGCGATCGAAACTCTCCCATATTCCTCCAAAAAGGCAGCATCTATGTTTTGATCGGGCGCCGGACCTTTTCCTCGGCCATCCTGAATGCTATAGATCTCAAGAAACAAACGCCGGCTATCTTCGCCGGAGAACCGACCGGGGGAAAACCCAACCATTACGGCGAAGTTCAAATGTTCCGTCTGCCGCAGTCTGGTCTTATGGTGACCTATTCCGTTAAATATTTCCGAGTCATCGAGGACGACCCAGATTCCCTAGTTCCCGATCTCCTGATAGAGCCTAGAATCTCGGATTATTTGAATAAGGCCGATCCTGTTCTTGAAACAGTGCTCAGAAAATAGGATGGAAATCCTATCTCGTTCGATCACCGTAAGGAATTCATCCGGTAGACATTCTTTTCGATTCCTGCGGTTTTATCCTTATTTATACGGATATGATAGCCAAGGCCTTCAAGGGATGGCCCGTATTTTTCACCTTGCATGTACATGATCTCAAATTTTTCATCAAGCTCAAAGGACATCTGCGCAGTCTCATCGCTTATGAAAAAACGCTCTATCGTGATACGTACGACAGACCGGAGCTATCCCCGGAAGAAATCGAAGCCCAGGAAAGAGCGTCCAAGGAGCTGAATTCCAGACCTGAAATCCAGGAGGCCATAAAGAAACAGCTGGAACACCATTACTTCAATGAGTGGCCCAAGACGAAACTCCCGGCCCTCGGCGGCCTATCGCCCCTTCAGGCAGTCAGGAGGGAGAAAGAGCGTGCTAAGCTCGTAGCCCTTATCGATGATATCGATCGATTGCAGAACGCGCCGACTTCGGAGATGCCAAAAATCGACATGGACAAGCTGCGCCGGCTGCTTGGTCTCCCAGCAAAGACGAACTAGCAGTTCACTAAATACATTTCTTTGGCGATTAAAGCTTTTCATCTCGGAAAAATATCCAAACGTAAGCTTGCCGAATATGTTAGTGAGAATTATTGTGCTTACTCAGGCAACTGTTGTTACTAAGCCGAAATCCACGTAAACTTCTCTACTCGGACCCGAGTTCTCAAAAACATGAAAAACCACCAAAAAATTATCTCCAATGCCGTGAAGATTTCCCGAAAGCTGAGTTGTTTTTTGACCAGCCTAGCTTGCATTGCAGGTGTCCGTATTTCCTTCCCGAATTTTAAGGCTGAATGCGGCCGTACAAAATTGTAATGACAAGATTCTTCCTCCGTTTCTTGATAACTTGCGCATACAAACAAATAGAATCCAAAAGGTTTTTAGCAGCCCAAGAATAAGGCTCAAAACCATCGGTTGAACCACCTCATCGAAGACTGAACGAGGTTTGTGGAGTCGATAGTATGGTGTTCCCTTTATTGAACAGAAAGTCTTTTTACAGGTCTTGCAGAGATAGCGCCGCCGTCTCCCTTGTCTCGTTTTATACTTCGAATGACGGATGATATTACCTTCACCAAACTTGCTATGATCCTGAAATTTTTCGTTCTGGCAGCAGCGATCTCTTACGGGCTTATACTTCATTGGGCATATTCCTAGCCATACGATTGTGCTTAACTTGTTTGGAAATGATAACTTGCTGGGCACTTTTGATCAAGTAACAACAGTTGCCATTCGAATGCGCGAGAACACATTCCGGAAAAAATATGAAAATTACATCAAAACCGATCCCAGCAACCCGGGTCTGAAACGCAAAGCCTATATAGCCATTGCAGCAAAAATGGCACGTGTGGCCTATGGATTGATTAAATCTGAGAGAGATTATCGATGTTTTTTTGAATCATCGATACCAAGTGGAAAAATCCCTTCAGTGGGGCCGTTGAGGCATTTATGACCTCGTAGATAATGCTCGGATCTTCCACTTGGAACTCATTTTGTTTTAAGTACAGTAAAGGCCATAACAATGGACCTTGTATCACTATGGTAAAAAGAGTCTTCCAACTGCGGTGGAAGCCACTTGGGTTTTTGTTTGATTGAGTGAGTTGTTGTAACAGGGATCAGTATATCCGAAGAAAAAACTTGACTCCAGATTTAGTACGTTATCAGAATCTATGCCCAAAATCATAAAAGGAAACCTCTGGGAGATTTTCTCAAGGGCCTCGAGAATGCCTATCTGACCTTTCCCCATTACGGCCTCTGTCTCTACCCAGCCTGATAAGATATCGGTTAGGTTGAGAGAGTAGATAAATTCTCCCTGACTTGATCCTCCACAGTGTGGAACCAAATCTGCCTCGGTGAAACCAGGACGCTTGACATCCCAAGTATCAGTCCTCACGGGAATCTTGTGCCGTAGCAATGTCCCTGGCTTGGTGCGGCCGTAAAGACGCCGTTTGAGCTTTATCTTCTTGGGTTTAAGAGCTCGGTCTATGGTGCTTGGGCTTATAGAAAGCAGCTTCTCTTCTACCTCTGGAGGAATACGATATCTCACTCTTATCCAAGGAAGCCAAAGACGTATTATTTCCTTCAGTCTCAATGACCAAGGATAATTCGCCGCATTCCATATCTTCTCCAAAACCTCCAATACCTGATGGTCATATTTTCTGGGCCGCTTTCGCTTTGGACGAGCCTTATGTTTCTCCTCCATAGGCATATGGCTTATCTTCCAAATGGCATATTTGCGATTGTATTTACATACCTCGCAGAGCTCATCTAAAATCTTACCCTTTGATCCCTTAGATGATTTTCGATATCGTTGATAAACAGTTTCCAAATATTTCATCCTTAACTCCAGTTTCATAACCTAACCTCCTTTCCATCAAGGATAGGTTATAAACTCTATGTACTTTCTTGTCCATTACGGTTAGATTCTTAAATGACAAGACGATACTCCTACGGTTAGATTTTAGATGATTCGATTCGTACGCTTTCAAAAGGTTGGATGTTGTGGTATCATTTTTGATTCAATTTCCAGAAGCTTGATCATGTTTTATCGGAATTTCTTCAACCAATCGCTTCTTATCTTATGTCTCGTTTTGTTTGCCGGAAGAGCCTGGGCTCACGATGTGGACGGCAAAAGGTCCATCATCGCCGTTCGAACAGAAACCCCGTTGAAAGTCGACGGGTTATTAAACGATCCGGCCTGGCAAAACGCCCTGTTTCAAGGGCAGTTCACCCAGCGCGAGCCAGAAGAGGGGGCGCCAGCATCCGAAAAAACCGAAATCGGATTTCTCTATAACGAGAAGAATCTTTACATCGGCATCAAGTGTTATGATTCTGAGCCGGACAAGATTATCGCCAGAGAAATGCGGCGCGATGCTATTGTCGATGATGATGACTATTTTGAGATAGTTTTGGATACCTATCACGACCACCGGAGCGCGTACTATTTCATCACAAATCCCCAAGGAGTTAAGCGCGAAGCGATAATGGCTAACGAGGGCCGGGACTACAACCCAGCCTGGGACGGTGTCTGGTCATGCAAAGCAAAAATCACCGAGGAAGGCTGGTTTATTGAAATAGCTATCCCCTGGAAAACACTGAGGTTTGCAGAGGGAAACTCATCTGCATGGGGTTTCAACTGCGCGCGGATGATTCGCAGGAAAAATGAGCATGTCTACTGGCAGCTTATCCCGCGTGATTTTGGTAGAGGTGCAGGGATATTTCGTCTCTCCGAGGCGGGGTCGCTTGAAGGCATAGCCGACGTAAAAATGGGAGGCAATCTGGAACTGATGCCTCACTTCTTGGGAGGCTTGGAAAACGATTCCAACACCAATTTCACCACGGATCGTCTGAGTGATATCGGGTTGGACGCAGAAGTTGCACTCACAGCCAACCTGGCTTTAGACCTCACATTAAACACAGATTTTGCCCAGGTGGAAGCAGACCAGGAACAGGTCAATCTGACGCGTTTCTCCCTTTATTACCCGGAAAAACGAGATTTTTTTCTGGAGGGTGCTGAGGTCTTCTCGTTCGGCGGGGGCGGGGGAAGTCCCTGGCATAGAGGAGGATCGAATATGGATCTCTATTACAGCCGCCGGCTTGGACTTGTGGATGGCCATGAAGCACGGATACTCGGCGGCGCTAAAATGGTCGGAAAGATAGGCAAATATCAAGTCGGAGTGATGAATATACTGACGGATGATGTCACCTATCGAGAAGAAGATGTAACAACCACGGTCAATGCGGCAAACTTCACTGTGGTTCGCCTCCGGCGCGATATTCTCCAGCGGGCCACCATAGGCATGATGTTCCTTAACAAGGAAGATTTGCATTCCTCGTACTTTAACCGCTCCCTGGGAATCGATGGTCACATTCCCCTAAGTCGTTACTTCACAATGGCAGGCTATCTTGCAGCGACCTTCGGGCCTGAAGAAAACAAGCAAAACATGTCTGGCAGACTCAGTCTGGATTACAACAGCGATCTTTGGAGGGCCTCAGCATCTCACCTGGATATTGGAGCCCGATTCAATCCGGAAGTGGGGTTTATCCGCCGTACGGATTTTCGCTTAAGCAACGCCTCTATTGAATACTCTCCGCGGCCCAAAGGATCGTCGGTCATTCGGCAGTTTGGATATCAACTGGAGGGCAGCTACCGTTCTGACCACGATAACAGGATGTTGGACAATGAGATAGAGGCATCATTTTCCATCGAATTCCAAAACAGCGCACGCTTCAGCGTCAATATGCAGCGAGAGAGTGAGTATATCGATTATGACTGGGAAGTCCGTGAAGGTTTCCTCATCCCTGAAGGAACATACACCGGATTCGTGTATTCTTTGAATGCACAGAGCGATAAAAGCCGCGCGATTGCCGGCGGGATCGATATTGATTACGGAAGTTATTATAGCGGTCACCAAATGAGCTTTGGTCTTGACAGCACCATTACTCGCATCCGGCGGCTAAGGATGGAGCTGGACTACAGGCATAACTACATCCGTCTTCCTGAAGGAAGTTTTCGCACGAATACGTTTGGACTTCGCATGTTTTACTTTTTTTCCACGGACCTGTATGTGAAAGCCTACATGCAGTGGAACGACGATAAATACTACAATGCCGGAAGGGAGAGGATCGTCAGCGACATTCTGCTGCGATGGATCTATTCACCTGCCTGCAATCTCTATGTGGTCTACAATGATGCACGGTTGATCGGACCTGGCAATAACGAGATCGTGAACCGGACATTGATGGTAAAGGTCACTTATTTCTGGCGCAAGTGACACTACCCGAAGATTTCAACTGCACAGAGAAAGATTTGCCCTATAAAATTCTGATAAGATAGGAATTTCCTTTTTGTGCTCGCCGCATATCCAGCTCAATTTTACGCGATTTCACGCCTCTGACATCCGTGAATGAATATATTACGCGAAAAACAGCAAGGTCAATTACCAAAAAAAAGACAAAGCGATAGGAATGGCAAAGCACCAGGCCCTAAGATAGATTCCATCCTTCAAGGGGTAAGAAAGTAACCCCTTGGCAATCAAAGCTTTCCATCTCGGGAAAATATCAAAAGGTAGGCTTGCCAAGTATGTGGGTGAGAATTATAGTGCGATTCCTTCGTTTTTAAAAAAGTACGGATATGACGAAAACGAGGACTATTCTGTTGCGTATCGTATTGCTTGACGCATTAGAACTTTGGTCATAGAGATATTTCGACAATTTCAGAATCAGGGGAGTAATTCAAATCATCCACCACCGGCTCCAGGTATAAAAGAATAGCTTCTTTGATTTTCTTAAGCGCCTCTTTCCTTGTATTGCCTTCACTGATACACCCAGGTAAAGAAGGGACAACGACTGAATTCCCCCCGTCTGCACTGGGTTCCAAGATTATCTTTAATTTCATCATTTTTTCCCTCCTCATTATTTAAAAGAACGTTATGATTTTAAATCTATTCTCATAAATTATTATTGCTATGTAGTGAAATTCTTGCAAAAAGATAATTATTTTTATAATCTAATCTCCGGTGAATCGACTAAATCAAAACCAAATGAAACCGGAAGAAAAAACCGGTCAGTTTTTTGTTTGACCTCAATATTTAGTTTTGATATTGTCATTACACTGATAAAGGAGGCAGCGCAGTGAAAAAAAACCTATTAAAAAGCATCAAAAGAAAAGATTTCTTTGTGATTAAGATCATAATGCTTTTGGTGATCGGATTGATATTTAGCTCATGCTCTAAAACATCGGAAACTCCTGCAGATAATCCATTTTTTTCAGAATATGACATTCCGTTTAAAGTACCGCCATTTGACATCATTAAACCCGAGCACTTTATCCCGGCCTATGAGAAAGGGATGGAACAGCAAAAAGCGGAAATAGAAAAACTCGTTAATAACACTGAAGCCACGACTTTTGACAACACGATCGTTGCTCTGGACCGGTCGGGCAAGCTGCTTTCCGAAGTGTCCAAGGTATTTTCCGGATTAAGTGGAGCCAATACCAATGATGAAATCAAAAAGATCCAGAAAGAAATGGCGCCCCGATTAGCGGCCCATCGTGATGAGATCAACCTGAACAAAAAATTGTTTGAGCGAATTAAGGCCGTATTCGAGCAGCGGGACGAACTGAATCTCACCGATGAGCAGATGTATTTGCTCGAAAATCTTTACAAAAGGTATGTCCGCAATGGAGCCAACCTGAATGATGAAGACCAGGCCAAGCTCAAAGAGATCAATCAAGAGCTGTCAAAGCTGGGCGTCCAGTTCGGTCAAAATGTCTTGGCCGAAACCAATGAATTCAAACTGGTGATCGAAAATGAAGAAGATCTGGCTGGTTTACCGGAATCATCGATCACAGGAGCTGTTGAGGCGGCTAAGGAAGCGGGGTTAGAGGGTAAATGGGTATTTACGACCCATAAACCCAGTATGATCCCGTTTCTGCAGTATTCTGAAAAGCGGGACCTGAGAGAAAAGCTGTACAGGGCTTACACAAAAAGAGGGGATAACGACAACGAACGCGACAACAAAAAAATCCTTTCCGATCTCATCAAGCTTCGTGTCAAACGCGCAAATCTCCTCAGTTATAAGACTTACGCCGATTATGTCCTGGAAAGACGGATGGCAGGGAATCCACAGAATGTCTATGAACTACTGAATCGGCTGTGGGATGCCTCCCTCCCCATTGCAAAAAAAGAAAGGCAAGAAATGCAGTCCATTATCGATAGAGAAGGTGGCGGCTTCAAACTGGCCTCCTGGGATTGGTGGTATTACGCTGAAAAGCTGAGAAAGGAAAAATACCAACTCGACGACAATGAATTACGGCCCTATTTTGTGTTGAATAATGTACGGGATGGGGCATTCTGGGTGGCCAATCAGCTCTACGGGCTGACCTTTAAGGAACTCGAGGGAATGCCTTTGCCGCATCCGGATGCCCAAGTCTTTGAGGTCAAGGAAGCAGACGGATCCCATTGTGGAGTTCTGTATATGGATTTCCATCCTAGGACAAGTAAACGTGGTGGAGCCTGGTGTGGTACCTACCGGAGCCAGAGCCGGAAATATGGAGAAGAGATCGACCCTGTAGTGAATCTGGTCTGTAATTTCTCCAAACCTATCGGAGACAACCAGGCTATGATCACTCTTGAAGAGGTGGAAACACTATTTCATGAATTCGGGCACGGATTGGATAACCTGCTGTCTAATGTGACTTATGGAACGACCTTCCGGTCTTCGGATTTTTCCGAACTACCATCTCAGATCATGGAACATTGGTCCATGGAACCGACGGTCCTTAAACACTATGCCAAACATTACCAGACAGGTGAACCCATTCCCGACAATTTGATCGATACGATCGTAAAGAGCGGCTTGTTCAACATAGGATTCATCACAGTTGAGTACCTGGCTGCAAGTCTTTTGGATATGAAATACCACACACTCACGGAACCACAGGATCTGGATATCAATCAATTTGAAAAAGACTATTTCGATGAGATCGGATTGATCCCTGAGATCGTCTCCAGGTATCGGAGCACCTATTTCAATCACATCATCGGCGGATATGCCGCTGGTTACTACGCATACATCTGGTCAGAAGTTCTGGATTGTGATGCTTTCGAGGCATTTAAAGAGACCAGCCTGTTCGATCAAAAAACTGCGAACGCTTTCAGAAAACACATATTGGAGAAAAATGGTACGGCTGACTACATGTCCATGTTTATAAACTTCCGCGGACGAGAACCCAGGATCGAGTCTGTACTGAAGAAACGGGGATTGAACTAAACATATAGATTACTAACGAAAACATTATTTCGTTACCAGAACATGCTGTTTATGCTGAGTAAAAAGTCTGGAACAATAAAGATCCTGTTGAATATGAGGGGAGGGGAAAAGTCTCATGAATATCCAAATTTTCGGTGCTTACTCAGGCAACTGTTGTTACTAAGCCGAAATCCACGAAAACTTCTCTACTCGAATCCGAATTCCCAAAAACATGAAAAACCACCAAAAAATTATCTCCAATGCCGTGAAGATTTCCCGAAAGCTGAGTTGTTTTTTGACCAATCCAGCTTGCATTGCAGGTGTCCGTATTTCCTCCCCGAATTTTAAGGCTGAATGCGGCCGTCCCTAATTTTCTATCTTATAACTCTAATTTAAAAATTAGAAAAGTTTTAAAGGTCTGACCCCAAATTCATGTTTGACTCTAAAACATCTCAATGCTATATTCCAAAATCTGGAATTAAACCTTTAAAATTCTAAAAAGAGGAAAAAAGAATGAAGAATAGAATAAAATCCATTTTCCTTTTATTACTATTTTTGTTATTCCTAGCCCAAATTTTTTATTCCTTCCCTGTAAAAATACAGTTGTCTGGACAGGAGGAGAAGCTCGATAAATTTTTTCTCAATAATGAAGTCACTGTTGCTGTCACAGACTCTGGACTGGGCGGTCTTTCTATCATGGCTGATGCTGTGGAGAGAATGAGAGAATCTAAAATTTTCCAGAAGGTGAATTTTATATTTTTTAATGCCCTCTTTTCAAACGAAGGTGGCTTCAACAGTCTAAAAACCCGCAAGGAAAAAATCCAAATCTTCGATAGTGCTCTTAAAAGCCTGGAGGAAAATTACAATCCAGACTTGATACTGATTGGCTGCAACACTCTATCGGTAATCTACGATGATACCTCCTTTTCTGAAGAAACAAGCATCCCGGTAGTCGGAATCGTTGAGGCGGGAGTAGATCTTATTGCCCAAAAGCTCGAAACATCCCCTGAGTCTGAAGTCATTATTTTCGCGACTCATACAACAGTAAGCGAAGAGACTCATAAAAAGAGACTAGAAGAGAAAGGGATTCTTTCTCAAAGAATAATCCTTCAGGCCTGCCCTGAATTAGTCAATTATATCGAAAAAGGCTATGCCAGCGATGAGACAGAAATGCTGATTTCTGCCTATGTGGTTGAAGCTCTCCATAAAATGAAAGATACCCAATCACCTCTATATGTGAGTCTAAACTGCACTCATTACGGCTATTCTCTTGATCTCTGGGAAGAAGCCTTCCGGAGCTCCAAGGTAAAGCCCCTTGCTTTTCTCAACCCGAATTCCAAGATGCTAGATTTCCTGTTTGAGGCGCAGCAGCGGAATCGTTTTGACGGAACAGAAATCTCAATCCGTGTTGTCTCTATGGTAGAAATCGGGAAAGAAAAAATAGAGTCAATAGGAAAAAGGCTGGGTGAAACTTTTCCTCATACGAGCGAAGCTCTTTCCGATTATGAATTGAAGCCAAATCTCTTTAAGTGGAAAGAATACTTGTCAAATACGACTTCTTTTCTACCCTGGAAAACCTCTCCTATTATCCAGGCCTTCTGTCCTGTCTTTTCAAACAGCGCCAGGACTTGTTGAGCATTCCGCGAGTCAACAAATGTTGACAACAAGAGTTAAATGTGCTCTAAGTGAATGATACTGGAATTAAACAAATTTACGCCCATTCCGGTAAGTTCTCAATAATTGGGGGTAGATTATATTTGTGACTAATCACTGGATTCCTGCTCCCCGCTTTCGCGGGGACAAGTTTACACCTGCGAAGGCAGGTGCAGGAATGACAGACACTTACACTCAATCGTCATTCCCGCGGAGGCGGGAATCCATAGCTACTACCCACACTTATTGAGAAGTTACCCATTCCGGGTCTTAATATAATGGATGCCAACATTTAAACGCTATGATATCATATCATAATCATCTCAAACACAATATCACCAGAAACGATAAAGCGAAAAAATCATTTGGATAAATCTGCTGTTTTACTTATAATTAATCAACCTTTAATTATGCAACAAACATCTTTTTTATTTCATATCATACAACAACAGGAGAAAAACCATGGAACAGGTGAAAAAGTTACTTAAAGATTCTGCTGCTATTCGATTTTCCGTTCTTGGTATGATCAGTGTGCTTATGTTTGGCACATACTGGTTCCAGGATGGTCTCGGCCCTCTGAAAGGATTGTTTGAAAGCCAGCTGGGATTTACCAGTACTCAGTTTGGACTGTTGATCAGCTCGACGACTTGGGCCAATCTGGCTTTGATGATCATCCTTGGCGGCATAGCTCTAGACCGCTGGGGCATCCGCAAGACCGGTATCGTGATGGCTGTTATCGCTACTGCAGGAGCCTTTGTTGTCGCCCTTGGCAGCATGGGCGTTTTCGGTACAGGAAAATCCGCCATGCTGATCTCCATGATGGCTGGCCGTATTCTTTTCGGTGTGGGGCTGGAAACGACCTGTGTTTTGATTTCGCGGACAGTCGTTAAATGGTTCAAAGGCAAAGAATTGGCAACTGCCATGGGATTAAATGTGGTAGTCGGTCGACTCGGCAGTTTTTGTGCCATTTCTTTCGGGCTGGACATCGCCAGCGGTAGAGTGTCAACCGCGATTATCACCGGCGCTTCAATCATCGGAATGGGCGGACTTATGTTCCTGGCTTATTTCATGTTTGACATAAAGCTGGACAAACAGATGGCAGCGACTGCCACAGAAACACAGGAAGAAAAATTCAGCTTCAAGGATGTCATTAAACTTATCACCAACCCATCCTTTATCTATATCGGCCTGCTCTGTGTCTTTTTTTACTCGGCTGTTTTCCCGTTCCTGCAGTATGCACCGGACCTCCTGGTCAACAAGTTCGGTTTTACTTTTACAATGCCTGATCTGGGAGGAATGACCCTCTGGCAAAAGATTGCAGCCTACCTGCAGAACGGGCCAAAAGTAAGCGGCCTCATTCCTTTAGGCACTATTATTTTCACACCGATCTTCGGCCGCCTTGTAGATAAAAAAGGCAAAGCCGCCTCTCTGATGATCCTGGGTTCCCTGCTTCTTATCTATGCTCATTTAACACTTTCTCTTTTCAACAGTATCTTACTCGGTTACACAGGCATGTTCGCATTGGGCATCGCTTTCTCCCTGGTCCCGGCTGCCATGTGGCCGTCAGTCGCCAAGATCGTTTCTGAAAACCGCCTGGGAACCGCTTACGCGACCATGTTTACTATTCAGAACTACGGACTCTCGGTTTTTTATTTTGGAATAGGAAAGGTGCTGGATCTTTTTAATCCAAAAATTGTGGAACAGATCCAGTCTGTTCGAGAAACTCTTATCGCTCAAGGATTAAGCAAAGCCGAAATTGCTCAGACGATCGAAGGGATGCAGACCGCCGGAGAAATCCCTCCATACAACTATACAATTCCCATTCTAATGCTAGTGATCCTTGGTATAATCTCGATCTTCCTGGCATTCCAGCTGAAACGTTCTGATAGACGGCAGAATTATGGCCTGGAACTTCCCTTTCACAAAAAATAAAACCAGACTATGATGAAAGGGATGAACGAGACAAACGGTTTTAACGAGATCGGCTCGCCTGGAGGGATTTGAACCCCCGACCTTTGGATTCGAAATCCACAAAGCTCGTTTAAAGCACGCCTAATAACGTGCTGTATTTAAATGAGTTATGTCATCGTGGATTTTTTTTATCTCTGTAATGTCACGAATACGTAACGGATTTTCATTTAATCACCACAACAATGGATTCAGGTGAGGTTTATTATGAATGACGGTATCTGTAGCTTAAGAAATATCATACGTGGTCCGAATTTACTGGAAAATTTCTCTTGCCGGATTTCTTTCAGATAAGCTTGGAATAAATTCGCCCTTTATTTTGCTGGCATACTCGGTAGTATAATTTCTATTTTTTACCTAGTGAAGCGTCCTCCCAAGCGAAAGCTTTCAAATCTTACGATTTTTTCAGTTTGAGGACTTTACCTGGAAGGTTTCCATTCCATTTGCCTTCAAACAGGACAACTTTGCCGTTGATCAGCAGGTACTTAATTCCTTCGCTATACTGGTGAGGATTGGAGATAGAGGTTTTAATCTTTATATTTTTCAGGTCAAGAATAACGATGTCTGCTTTGTATCCTTCTTTCAGCCAACCTCTATCATCCCAATTCATGACTTCAGCAGGAAGTGAGGTCTGAGAGCGTATCACATGGGGAAGAGAAACAGACTTTCTCTGGAGGGCGTACTTCTTAATTTTATGGAGAAAGGTTGAATAGGAGCGGATATGGGTGAGTCCAATTCCATAAAAAGGTGCAGTTCCATCGCTTCCTGTTCCTACATAATTTTTTTTCATGATGTATTCAATATCTTCCTCACACATCTGAAGAGGAATGCATTTGGCTCCCATCAGTTCCAGCTCAATGGCTGTATCGGCTATCGATTTTCCTTTCATCGCAGCAACCTGCTTTAAGGATTTTCCTTCAAGATTTCTCTCTACACAAATACCGACAATGTAATTTTCTGGGCCGACAAGATTATCAATGTAATCTTTAACTTCCTGGCGAATCTTTTTTGCTTCCTCAGGATCTTTCATCCGCTTTAGAAAAAGCATTCTCTCTCTTGAATTATCAGGCCCTTGAAAATCTCCCAGGCTGATTAAACTCTGGGCGACAAAACGGACAAGCCTTTTTCGAGTAAGTTCATCGAGGAATTGCTGATGGCGTTCACTGATTGGTATATAGGGAGTAACCTTTTTGTAGAGCTCGATCAATTGTAAATCTCTGAGATGATCGAAAATAGCTTCAATATCCGATGCTTTTAGTCTTTCTGTCTCTTCTTCCCCAAGCCAGGTTGATCTCGGAATTAGAGATCTGTAGGGATATCCACTTGAGAAACGATAAGGATATTGGTCAGCTGTGATTTTTACTCCCTCAGCACGTGCTTCTTCTATAAGTGTACAAGCATCCTTCACCAATCCCCAATTCTTCTTTCCCATAACTTTAAAATGAGATATATGGGCAGGAGCTCCCGATTTTTTGGAAATTTCAATAGCTTCTTTAACCGCCTCAAGAAGTTTATCCCGTTCATTGCGGGTATGGGTATGGTAAATTCCTCCATAAGGTGCAATGACTTTAACCAATCCTATAACTTCCTCTGTCTTTCCAAAGGTACCAGGCAGATAAATCAGACCAGTGGATAGCCCGTAAGAACCCTGCTCCATTGCTTCTTTAACCAGCGCTTTCATCTTTTCTAATTCTTCTGGGGTAGGCTCTCTGTCTTCCATACCAAGAACGAGCCCTCGCACTGAGCCATGCCCTACAAGAAGAGCTGCATTAGGCCCTATTCCTTCCTCCTCCCAACGCTTCATCTGATCTTCTGCTTTCTCAAATATTAGCCAAGCACTGGATCCGCACTGGCCGACGATGATTGTCGTCGTTCCTTGCTTTAGATAATTCAAACAAGCTCTGTTTTCAGGATAATACATCCCTCTATCAACATGAGTATGGAGATCAATAAAACCAGGTGTAACATAAAGTCCTTTGGCGTCGATGACTTTTGCTGCTTTTCCTCTAATCGATCTTGCTACCTTAACAATTGTGTCATCTTTGATGGCGATGTCTGCTCTGAAAGCTGGCTTTAAAGAGCCGTCAAGGACTCTTCCGTTCTTTATCAGAACATCATATTCATCAACGTTTCCTTTTTGGGTTGGGTGAGAAACTGCTATCAGAAAAAAGATCGCAAAAAACCAGATTAGACTCAAAGATAAAATTCTTCTTTTCATAATTCCTCTTTTTTTTAGCTTTTTAATGTTTTTTCTTATATTTTTCGAGCAGCTCCTCGTACCGGGTGAAAAGATCGGTTTCCTTTCCGTCAATAAAAACATACTTGATATGTGTTCCCTGTTCAAGAATATCCCCATCAGCAAGGACAATATTGGCTACCTTCCCCTTCTCTAAACTTCCCAAAATATCATCCACACTGAATATCTGTGCAGGATTAATCGTTACTCCTTTTAGCGCTTCTTTCTTGTCCAGGCCAAAAGCAGCGGCCTTGGCAGCATGATAGGGCAGATCTTTAGCCAAGCTTGCGCTTTGGGAAGAAAAAGCAATTTTGACTCCTGCCTTCTGGAGCACGGCTGGATTCCTGTAAAGGGAATCATAGCCATCTTCCCATTTTGGCGGCATCGCATACAGGGAACCAAAAACGACTGGGATACCAGACTTTTTTATATCATCAGCAACCTTCCATCCTTCGCTCACTCCAAAGAATATAGCTTTCAGCTTCTCTTCTTTAACTAATTTGATCGCATCGAGAATATCTTTCTCACCATGAACAGAGATCATCACTGGAAGCTCACCATTGACTACAGGCAAAAGAAACTCCAATTGCTCATCAAATTCAGGTTTTGAAAGAAGCATATTCTTTTTCGCAGCCTGTTTCCTCTTCAGATAAAAGCGAGCCTTATTAAACAGTTCCTTTAGCTCTTTAATCTGTTTGGAAGCTTCTTCTTGAGGCGTTGTTGTTGTTCTTCTGAACCTTGGCCGGGCTATAGTCGGCAGATTGATATGCATGGCAACAGGACTTTTAATAATCATCTCTTGTGATGTCCAGCCCGTAAGACGAATCAAGCTGCTCTGGCCTGCAATCAATCCTCCTGAGGGAGCCACAATAGCAGCCGTTATTCCGTTTGCCCTTGAGATGGGGATGTGCATAGAATCAGGCCTGAGAGCTTCAACAGATTTAACCTGGGGATTGATCCTCCCTGTTTCTCTTGAATCGACCGAGCCTCTTACGGAACTGATTTCTTGAAGTCCCAAGGAGCAGAGACTGTCGATCATTCCAGGATAGGCAAAAAGACCTTTGGCATTGAAAACTATTGCACCTTCAGGAATGTTTATGTTTTTCCCGACAGCTTCGATCAGACCATCTTTTAAAAGAATTGTTCCCTCGGCAATATCCTCGCCAACAACAGGGATTATTGTGGCGCCTTTTATGGCGATGAATTGCGGACCTTTATCCTGAGCTAAAATGAAAGAGGTACAAAGAACAAGAATTGTTATATAAAGAACTAATTTCTTACTCATTTTTTCCCTCCAACTTTCTTTTTCTCTTTTTCCTTCTTTTTCTTCTCCATCTCTTCTCTTTCTTTAAGATATTGAGCTCGATCAAAATATACTTCTCCCTCGATTATTGTTTTATCACAGCGGGTGTAAGCACTCAGAGGATGCTCATTAAAGATAGCAATATCACCGTGTTTCCCGATTTCTAAGCTTCCAACAATCTTTTCCACTCCGAGCTGAATGGCTGGATTGATGGTGACAAGTTTCAGGGCTTCTTCCTTGCTGAGATCGCCGTATTTCATAGTTTTTGCAGCATCATTGAACAAGCGGCGGACTCGCTCGCTGCTGTCAGAGTTTATGGAAACAAGGACTCCATTCTTAGTACAATAGGCTGCATTGTAGGCAATTCCCTCCGAAGCTTCTACTTTATAAGCCCAATTATCAAGAAAGATGGAAATGCCGATGTTTTCTTCTGCCAGCTCTTTAGCGATTTTAAATGCTTCTGAGGCATGTTCGAAACAGACTATTTTGAAACCAAACTCCTTAGAAAGATTTATAAACTCCAAGGCTTCATCAGCCCTATAAGCGTGACAACGGGCAACCATTTTTCCGCGGAGCATATCTACCAGAGCTTCTAACCTTAAGTCTTTTCTGGGAGGTATCAAGTTTTTCGCCAATTTTTTAGATTTTTTTGCTTTGAGGTAACGATCCCACTGTTCCATATAATCTTTGGCTTTTAAGAATTCTCGTCTGATGATAGCATTAACTCCCATTCGTGTTTGAGGATAACGGGGGGCTGTCATGGCGAAACGATTCGCCTGTTTAGGATTTTCTCCAAGAGCAAATTTCAGAGTCCTGTAAGCCTCGTGGACAATCATCTCTTCTGAAGTCTTCCCCCATTTCATCTTGAGAACGATGTTTTCTCCACCGATAGGATTTCCGCTTCCGTGCATGGTGTGGACCATCGTCACTCCGCCTGATAAAGCCGTAAAGATTGAATTATCCTCGGCATTTAGAACATCCCGCATTTTGACTTCGCTTGATATAGTAACCGCACTTTCATTCACTACAGTAAGAGCTATATGTGTATGAGAATCGATTATCCCAGGTATAACATATTTTCCTGAAGCATCTAAAACTTTTATTCCCTCTGGAGGTTCTATATTCTCTCCTATTTGTTTTATGAAACCTCCGATGATGAGAATATCTCCTTTGGGTAAAGTGCCTTTAGTCACAGTTAAGATTGTTCCGTTTTTTATAAGAAGGTCTTGTCCGAAAGAAAAGCTGGCAATAACAGCCAGACTCAATACCACAATAAAACCAATTGTTTTTTTTCTCATAGTGGTCCTCCTTACTAATAAAAGGCATCAGGGATTTTTGTGGCCTTCAATTCTGCACTTCCGTCCATGAAAGAAATTGTCCCTTCTATAGAATCTTTCTCGGCTGTTCCGGTAAAGGCCATATCCATTGATTCTCCCATTATTGTAGCCGATATTGTGAAAGTGAGCTTATTTTCGCTTAATAAACCATCGCTGATTTCCCATTGCCCAAAATCGGATGATATGGTTCCGCTGATTTGATTTCTTTCTTGCTCGATTTCTACGGTCATTTCCATCTCCCCCATCGGACCAGATACAGTAGCGCGCCATTTGCCTCCTATACTCAAGGAAGCCTTTTTTACTCCTTTGGGCGGCTGTTTGATTTCAAAGGAGAAGCCATCAACAAAGACTCTTTGGACCTTGGCTTTTTCTTCAAAAATTTCCTCAGAGGTCAGGATGATATTGGCAATTTTCCCTGGTTCTAAGCTTCCCAGAATATCATCGACACCCAGGAATTGAGCAGGAATTATTGTTAGAGCCTTTAGAGCTTCTTCCTTAGGTAGACCTGCTTTTATTGCCTTCTGGATATTTTTTAAAATGTCAGAAGTTTTTTTAACGCCATGTGAGGTGAGAGCAAATTTTATTCCTTGTTCGTGGAGATTTGAAGCATTGGCCGGGTAAATCTCTTTTTCTGCTTTTTCCTTTAATTCTTTTCCTCGATTAGCATAGAGGCTGGTAAAAGGAGGTTTGAAATCGAGAGAAACAAGAAGAGGGACTTTTGCCTTTATGAGCAACGAAGCGACTTTCCAGGCTTCGTTGGCGCCGGTTAAATATCCATTGAGTTTAAACTCTTTGATGACTCTGAGAGCGCGTTTGATATCTTCCAAATTAGCACAGTTGAAAACCACTGGCTTCTTCTCTACAACAAAGGGAATAAGTGCTTCCAAAAATGGATCATATTCTGGCCTTTTTAATCCTTTTGAAAACCGGGAAAATCGAGATTTATATGAAGAATAATATTCGGTATCAAGAAAAGATTGCTTAAGGAGAGCTACTGTTCCCATCAGGCTAGAAGGATAAGCGCCGCGAGCTGTTGAGAAGTTGATATGAAGGGCAAAGGAATTTTTAATCAACATTGGCTCTGCTTTCTCTCCGTTAAGATTCAAGAGCACGCTCTGTCCAGCATAAATTCCTTTCTCAGGAACAACAAGCACTGTGGTAATTCCTATTTTATGGAGGTTCTCGAGAGTGGATTTTTTTGGCTTCAAAAGGTTAAAAGCTTCCAATTCAGGATGGTGTTTTGTCTCCTGCCCTTGGATTTGCATGGGAATTCCTGTTGGCCTTTGTGGTTCCTCTTTCTTAACCTCAAGGAAAACATTCGTGTGAGCATCAATCAAGCCAGGATAGGCAAACATGCCGTCAGCTTTTATCACTTCAGCATCTTCAGGAATGGAAATTTTCTCTAGAGGGCCCAGCGATTCTATGAGGCCATCACGAATAACAATGACTCCGTTTTCAACAGGGGGGCCTGATACAGGAAAAATTTTGCAGTTGATAATTGCATAGGTCGGACCAACTCGGGCTGAAGAGGAAATCGTGAGACCGAAAAAGGCCAACAATAAAAAAACAAAGATGAATTTTTTTTGGGTTTTCATGTTCCTCCTTTCGAAAAAAAATTATTTATATTAATCATCCCCTTCTATTGAGCAGAGTATTTTAACAAAAATATAAACTGTAATCTACAATTATCGAAAAAATGGGGACAGGCATCTTTTCCTGGGGAAAAACATAGGAATTTGCTTTTTGGGGTTGCTTTAATTTCTACTCATTTTCGTTCAATTTCCACCCTCTGAGTTGCTCCATTACAATAATACATAGAAGGAACATATCCAGTCAATAAAAGATTCGCATGAAAGAGGAAATATCGGTGAGAGTCCAGGAATATTGCGGAAGAGTAATAGACTTTGCCCTAAATTGCTGATCAAGAAATCCCGATTTTCATATATATTCCACTCTATCCTCAGCTGCCATAGCCAGTTGAGGATGAGCTTAAGAGGGAGGAGGGCGTTCTGCATGAAAAGTGAGCTTGAGGTGGGCGATGATCCCATCGGCGGCTTTATGATTCTCGATGACCTTGAAGGCCTTGACAAGGACAAAATCACAAAAATTAAGAAAATGCTGTGAATTGGAAAATCCATTAAGGAACAGAACATGCATATCAGTGAGAGCTCTGGCTTGTCTCGGATCACGATTTGGATTATATTACTATTGACATGAGCAAAAAACCAGGAAGAAACGATCCTTGTCCCTGTGGTAGCGGGAAGAAGTACAAAAAGTGCTGCGGCCTCAGCCAGACGCAGGGTGGATTTGTCCAAACTCCGGAATCCTGGTTTCCTCCTTCTGAGCGAACTGGCACTCTCTGGGACGATTATATAGAAGTTATCCCGATGGTCGCGATGTATGGAAAGAAAATCATGGATTTTGACAAAGACGGTCCGGAGTTCAAAAGAGCCGTCTCGGATTTCGAGAAGCAGTTCCGCCCAGGAGAAAAAGACGGGATCACAGACAGCTTTTTCATGAGCTGGATGCACTTCGACCTCAGGTTCGGAAAAAGCCTCGAAACAGTGGCCGAAAGGCTACTCTCAGACCCCGTGATCTCGGACCTCATGGAGCCAGGACCCACCTACATTCGGCAACTCAACGAAAGCTACCTTACGTTCTACGAAATCATCGCTTCCACATCCAGGCCGGATGCCGTCACCGCAAGGGAACTGGGGACCGGGAAGCGCTTCACAGTCCTCCATGTTCGGGAGCTTTTCGAAATCGATCCGGAGCCAGGGGAAATCTGGTTTACGCGTAGAGTCGGCCCCCCGGACCGATCCATCTTCTATACGACTCCCTATATCTACGAGCCGGAAACATGTGCACAATTCAAGCGGGCTGTCCTTGCTCAGGAAAAAGACTTCAAGCAGGGCCCCAGGGCACAGCTTTTTCCCACCGAACGACATTTCGCTGAGTCACAGAAAGAGGCCGCGCTTTTCTGGGCCTGGTATATCTGCCGAGGGGAAATGACCGACCTTTCGCAAATTCCTTATCACGCTCTTGTCACCACAGACGGTGAGGAGCTTGTGTTCACGGAAATTCATTTCCGCATCAAGGACGAGGCTGCCCTGCGGAAGCGACTTTCCGCGCTCCGAAGCTACCAATACGATAAGAAGGACGACTCATGGACCTGGTTGAAGGCCAAAAGCCGGAAATATCCAGACGCACCCAGGACTGTCCTCGGGCACTTCTACATCCAAGGCGACCGCCTCATCGCAGAGACGAATTCAAAGGAGAGAGCTGTCCGGCTGCGTTCCAAGCTCAAAGAACATCTGCGCAGTCTCATCGCTTATGAAAAAACGCTCTATCGTGATACGTACGACAGACCGGAGCTATCCCCGGAAGAAATCGAAGCCCAGGAAAGAGCGTCCAAGGAGCTGAATTCCAGACCTGAAATCCAGGAGGCCATAAAGAAACAGCTGGAACACCATTACTTCAATGAGTGGCCCAAGACGAAACTCCCGGCCCTCGGCGGCCTATCGCCCCTTCAGGCAGTCAGGAGGGAGAAAGAGCGTGCTAAGCTCGTAGCCCTTATCGATGATATCGATCGATTGCAGAACGCGCCGACTTCGGAGATGCCAAAAATCGACATGGACAAGCTGCGCCGGCTGCTTGGCCTCCCAGCAAAGGCGAACTAGCAGTTCACTGAATACATTTCTTTGCTAATCAAGGCTTTTCATCTCGGAAAAATATCCAAAGGTCAGCTTGCCGAATATGTTGGTGAGAAATACAGCGCGATCCCTTCGTTTTTAAAGGTATGAATACGATGAAAACGAGGACTATTCTGTGGCGTATCGCATTGTTTGACGCCGTTGCCATAAAAGACTTTTGTCGGATTCATCATGCTCATAAAATATAGATATTTCTGGTCGATATGATTACACAGCATATAGAGAGGATCAATCCCCATCCGCTCCAAATCGGGAAATCAGCAATCTATCCGAGGGCAGACTTGTTGAGAGCCTGGCTTACTTGATTGATGAGTTCTTGACTGGATTGGATCAGATTTCGTGTGGCATCCTCGTCAAGTTCTTCCGGCTGCTGCACCGATTCCCGCAAACTTGCCACAATAGCTACAGCATTGTCAGGGAGTAAGCCGGTGGGAATGATACGGGATTGAATATGGGTTAACGAAAGGTTCTCTTCACTATCAGCATCATCTTCCCCAGCCAGGTATGCTGCGGCTTTGAGTGTGAGTTCAACCGCTTGACTAAGAGGCGTCAAAGCCTCCAGCGGGAAACCACCTTCGGTCAAAACACTGCTCATCTGCATTTTACGCTCAGCTTGGGAGAATATCTTCTGTGCTTTTTTTTGTGATCTTTCTCTTTCTATTAATGCCCTGTCGGCAAACGCAGGGCTGGAATGAAACTGACGGACAGAGTTCTTGTCCATTTTTAGAAATCCGGTATTGGTTAAACGCTGTATGGTCTCGTACGTCGAACGGTCTATCATCTCAAGAGACGGAAGATCTTTTGATTCAGAGAAACTCTCCCGCAGGAGCCTATTGGCAAGATGTTTTGATTGATCTACCGGACCATCTATGACAACAAGGATCGTGTTTTGGCCTTCATTCTGGCATGATTCCAGGGAAAGCAATCGGCCGGCCATTCTGGCTGCCATTCCATCGCGGAAAGCCTCATAAGGATTTTCGGTGATCTCCGGTGACGGTTTGGACAAAGGCCTTGATACCTCAGCCTCCGCCTTCATGTTCATGAGGCTCTCCAGTCGTTCAAGAAAAGCCGCGTGTCCAGATGGCATCTTGATAGCCTTGAGATCGCCTCGTCCATCCAGAATTCCGTCTGCAAGCTGCTGCTTTTGGGCCAGCATGCCAAGCATGCGATGCTCAATGCTTTGTTCGGAAATAAGATTTATGATTCCCACCGATCTTGTTTGATATTTACGCCAGGCTCGGGCAATCCTCTGTTCCAGTTTTGCCGGGTTCCAAGGGAGATCTATGTTGACTACTACGCTCGCCTCCTGCAGATTCAAGCCGACACTCCCGGAGTCTGTTGATAGAAAGAGGGAACAATCCGCATTATCTTTGAACATTCTAATCTGTTTACGGCGTTTCTGCTGGGGCACAGAACCGGTATGCCAGGCAAACCCAAGTCCCATGTCTTTAGCGAGATCGCGCACGAGGTGGAGCATCCGTTCCCACTCAGAGAAAACAAGGACTTTATGGCCATTGGAGACTGCGACATCTTCCAGGATGTTAGCCAATTCCGGAAGCTTTGGACAAATACGGCAATCTCGATCAAGGATGTAAGGGGTGTCGCATAACATGCGCATGCATGACAGCCATTTTTGGAGAATCTGAACCTCTTCTTTTTTTAAGGGTCGGCGCTTAGTAATTGCCATTAGGCGTGCCACACGTTCTCTATATTCATCGTAACGAGCGCGTTGTTCTTTATCCATACTCACGAAGTAGTTATTGACCGTTCTTCCCGGGAGCTGCTCTTCAACCTCGTCTTTGCGACGTCGCAGCATGACGGGACGAATGCGGCGGTGCATCTCTTCGAGGTTCTTGTATCCTACCGGATGGCCTTTCTCATTCAGCTTGTAGAATTCACGGTTAAACCTGAAAAGGGGGCCGAAAAGCTGGGGGTTAAGAAACTCAACAATCGAATAGAGTTCATCAATACGGTTTTCCAGCGGTGTCCCGGTCAGTACAAATGCATATGGGCTGGAAAGCTGTTTCACGGATTTGGCTGTTTTGGTTTGCCAGTTCTTGATACGCTGGGCCTCGTCCAAAATAACAATGTCAGGAGCCAATATCCGATTGATATCCCGAATATCACTTCGGATCTGTTCATAATTGCTCAGATAGAAAAAAGAGGATTCCCGGTACATCTTCAGCCGTGCCGACCGCGGTCCCCAGATCGTTCGCGTCGGCAATTTGGTGAATTTCGAGATCTGTTCCTCCCATTCTGTCTTAAGAGACACGGGACAAACAACAAGTACCCGTTCAACATTTCGGATTTGCCTGAGAAGTTCACAAGCTCCGATGGCCTGCACGGTCTTGCCTAATCCCATATCGTCGGCCAATAGCGAACGCTCATTAAAGGCAAGATGAAGCACGCCTTCCTGCTGGTATGGATAGAGCGAATGCCGAAGGAAATCCATCGTGCGTTTGCCGTCTTTGACATCTTGAAGAAACTGCTCCTTGGCTTGAAGATGTTCTTCATTACGACGAAGGTTGACAACCCATTCCTCCACATCCTGCGCTATTCGGATCTCCTGTTGGACTTTCATCGGTTCTCTGGCAAGCGTGTATTTCAAGGCCGGAATGGCCTTTATGGGATTAGCTAGCAGAGTATTGCTGCTTGAGAAAAAAGGAGCCACTACGCTCCTCGTTCTTTCCGATGTCTTGTCGGGCCATGCCACTCGGATCTCTGGGATACCACGACGCGAGAGGTAAACTTCTACATAAGGTGAACCTTCCCGAGCAGCCTGCTTAAATAGGCGAATTCTCCCTTTGCGCAAGTGGAAGAGCACAGCCTCAATATGTTTGCAGGTTGCCAGCCCGTTGGTTTGGTAATCGATACACTGACATGAATTTTCCAAATCGATGAGCGAGCGAATCTCTACAAAATATACCTTGGCGCTCTCTCTCGAACGGACTGTAAATGTGCCATAGAACGATTGGCCTGGTTCCAGAGGCTCGACACTGATCGGTTCTATAGAGGCGCGTAAACGCCGTCGTTCGATTTCTTCCTCGTCCGTTGTTTTCCATCCTCGAAACGATGGCTTGGCTTTAAGGACCCTGTCTGCAGCCGGATGCTTTTTTCTTTTTTGCATTTGTCGTGATTTACCTTCCAGTTTGTCAGATTCTCACTTTTTTGCATTGAAGGTTAGATATATCATAGTGAAATGTTGTGGTCAATCGAGATTGAATCTGGGGGATTTTTAGAATGTTGGGGAGGTTTACTATATTTTGGCCAGAGAAAGGGGGATGGATCTTGCGTTACAATTTTGTTACTGTTGTATCAAGCACTCCTCTAATTTTTTCGGCAGAAATCCTTCCCATTCCTTTTACTTTAATCAATTCTTCAATTGGTGCGTTAATGATTTTGGGAATTGACTTGAAATGTGCCAACAGCCTTTTTGCAATTACAGGCCCTACTTGAGGAAAACCCTGTAGAATATATAACTGTCTTGACTTTAGTTTCTTTGGTCGGTAGCCGCCCCTTAAAGAAATAGATTCAGCATTTGAATCGTCCTGTTTACCTATCATAATAAAAATATTTCTAGTATCATCTTTAGAGTAAGAAAAAATAATGGGGATGTACCATATGGTTTGAATTGATAAAAGGGCTCCTTTGATGGCATTGTGTTTAAAATTGAAATCTGTTTTATAAGGATTACCTTCGATAAGAAGAATTGGACAGTCACAATGCTCTTTTAAGTTTGTGAGTTGATAGAAAAGTCTTCTGCTAATTATTGAAACTAGAAAATCCTTAGCGGTTTTTCTCTCTACGGTAATCCAATTGTTGATGATGTAATCACCATGAGAGACTTTTTTGACTTCGGTGTCTATGTTTCTCTCTTTAAGTAGATCAATTATTCCTGATTCTCGCTCTCGATAATCAACTATGATATTCAATAAAATATCCTTTCGTATTCTTCAATACTCACAATACCCAATGATCGATGATGTGAATTAAATATTGACGCTACGAAGGCAGTAATTTTCTCAGAATACGGTATGATTTCTATTCGAGATGACTCTACTCTCATGAGTCATGAGCTATTGAAAATAGGATTCATTTCAATATCAATGGAGCGATGAAATAAAAGTTGTCTTCTCCAACATTTTTTCTTCTTTCCTTTTCTACGCTTTTTGAACAGGGCTTTTTGCTTTCTTTTCTGATAATCGAGCATTAAAATTCTTCCTTTCTGTAGTTTTCATAAAAAAAGCATTAAGTCGGTGATCCACGTTTTTAGCATTTATATAGCGGCCAAACCCGTTTGAGAATGCTTAAAATCCTTCATGCAGAATTGACCGGAAAGCATATGCCTCAAATAGCCTCAAACCTCAACGGGATTCACAACCTAGTATCGTGAGCATTTTTGCCAAAACATCTTCAATCACATCCTTGGGTGCGCAGGCCATCCGCTTCGCGTTCCTCATCTGCCAATCCAGACTCTTGACCTGGTCAGATAAAATCGCACCGGATACTTTGTGCTTTTCTGGTCGCACCTCTTTGGCGATCAAAGCTTTCCATCTGTTTTTAAAAAGTACGGATATGACGAAAACGAAGACTATTCTATTGTGTTTAAGCCAGTAAGACTTCATTTTCTTTGGAGAGACATTTTCCCATGAGGATGTTGACATTTTTAAAATCGAATGATATACATGTATTACATTTAGGAGGTAAGATGCTTGCCATAAGGCTTCCGGCCGAGATTGAAAAACGTCTTGAGAAATTGGTAAAAAAAACCGGACGAACAAAAAGCTATTATGTTCGTCAGGCAATCCTTGAATACCTTGAGGACCTGGAGGACTATTATCTTGCTGAAGAGCGTTTAAAATCTTTTAGCGATAACAAAACGATTCCTCTTGAAGAAATAATGAAGCGATATGGCGTGGAAAATTGAATTTTTGCCTGAAGCAGAAAAGGATCTAACAAAAATAGACCCCCCGGTTGTTCAACGTATTTTAAGGTTCTTGCATAACAGAATAAGACTTTTAGAAGATCCACGAAAGATCGGAGAAGCTTTGAAAGGGCCTGAACTTGGAAAATTTTGGAAGTACAGGGTTGGCGATTACCGGATAATCTGTCAGATAGAGGAGACAGAAATAACTATCCTTGTGGTGAGAGTGGGACATCGAAAAAAGATATATCGCTAATTTGAGCCTGTTGAATATTAAATAATTTCCCTTTTTGGGAACTTTTCGCTTGACATTTAATTGGGAACTCTTTATATTATTAATGTGCGTGTAGTATCGAGAGCAAATCTTGTCGATTATTACAATAAGCATAAGGAAACAAAGAGCCAATTAGAAGCATGGTTTCATGAGGTAAAAAAAGCAGAATGGAATACTCCTCAGGATGTTAAAGAAAAGTATGGATCAGCAAGCATTATCGGAAACAATAGAGTTGTTTTTAACATAAAAGGGAATAAATACAGACTTGTTACAGAAATAAATTATAAAATGAAGATTGTATACATAAGATTTATTGGCACTCATAAGGAGTATAACAAAATCGATGCGGAGGAAATATAATGACTCACAAAGTAATCAAATCTGAGGAAGACTATCAAAAAACACTGTCTTGCATTGATGCGTTGATGAATGCTGAACCTAACACACCTGAAGGGGATGAATTAGAGCTTCTCGTAACTCTTGTCGAACTGTATGAAGATAAAAAATACCCAATTGATATGCCTGATGCAATTGAGGCAATTAAGTTTAGAATGGAACAATTGAATCTAAACCAACAGGCTCTTGTTCCTTTTATGGGCACCAAAAGCAAAGTGTCTGAAGTTCTAAACAAAAAAAGACCACTTTCGCTTTCTATGATGCGGGCTCTTCACAAAGGATTAGGAATACCGGCGGAGATATTGCTTCAAGAACAGGACCAAGATTTCCCTGAAGAAATCCCGGAAATAGACTGGACCCGCTTCCCAATAAGCGAGATGATCAGCCTCGACTGGATTCATTCAAATAAAAGCATAAAAGGAAATGAAGAGGAAATTATGCGGGGATATATACAAGAGGCTGGTGGCATGAAAAGCTTTTCCAGATTATCATTCCATACAAGTGGAAGCTCATTAAAAAAGTTACGGACCAATAGGTATGCACTGATGGCTTGGTGTCTTAGAATGATGGAACTTTCCGAGAAAAATCCATTAGACAAGAATTATAAGCCGGGATCCATCAATTTATCAGATTTATCAAAACTCAGTTATTTTAAAGATGGTCCTTTACTTGCGAAAGAATATCTTGAAAAACATGGGATACAATTCTTTATTGTCCCTCACTTGAAAAAAACCTTTCTTGATGGAGCTGTGATGATTTTAGAGGAAAATAAGCCAATTATAGCTCTGACTTTGAGATATGATCGGATAGACAATTTTTGGTTTTGTCTCCTTCATGAATTAGCACATCTTGCGAAACATTTAACAATTGATGACACAAATATCATTATAGATGAGTTCGAACCTCAGCATTCAAACATTGGAAATGAAGATCAAATGGAGAAGGAAGCCGACAGAATTGCCCAAAACGCCCTAATTCCAAAGGAATATTGGAATAAAGTTGACTTGGATGCAAAAAACCTTTCAAAAGAAGCGGCTCTTTTGTCAGAACAACTGAAGATCCATCCTGCCATCGTTGCAGGAAGAATCAGATTCGAAAAAAACAATTATAAAATATTGTCTCAATTCATTGGTAAGGGAGAGGTTAAACAGCTATTCAATTAGAGATGGAGAGCTTGTTAACATAAATCTCATAATACTTGCTAAAAGATGATTATTTTTATAATCTAATTTCCTGGGAATCGACTAAATCAAAACCAAATGAAACCGGAAGAAAAAGCCAGACAGCAAATTGATAAACAACTCCAAAAGGCCAACTGGATCATTCAAGATCGCTTGAACGTCAATCTAGGTGCTGGCCCAGGCGTAGCCATCAGGGAATTCCCCACAAAAGTCGGCCCCGTCGATTATGCCTTATTTGCCAACAGAAAAGCCATCGGAGTCGTCGAAGCCAAACCTGCAGGCGCCACACTAAGCGGAGTCGCGGAACAGACCGCCAAATACATCCACAACTTTCAAGATGACATTCCACACATTTCATCACCATTACCCTTTGCCTATGAAAGCACCGACGTCGAAACCTATTTCAGAGACGATCGAGACCCAAACCCCCTCTCCCGCCGCCTATTTTCCTTCCATAAATCCGAAACACTATTAGAATGGGCCAACCAGGATGCCACATTAAGAGCACGGCTCCAACAGCTCCCGCCTCTCATAACTTCAGGCCTTCGTGACTGCCAGATCGAAGCCATCACCAACCTCGACCTCTCCTTCAAGGAAGCCAGGCCCGCGGAGAATTCGCCCAATACACCACACCCGATGACGGCAGAAAGTTCACCGAACTCTATAATGTCCAGCTTCTATCAGGCCCTACCATAGATCCTGTCAGTAAAGTATGCATCACAACCATCCAGCGCCTATATTCCATGCTCAAAGGCAGGGAATTCGATCCGGAACAGGATGAAATGACCCTCTCAGACTTGACTACAGATAAAATCGTTGAGGTAACCTACAATCCCAATATTCCCATCGAAACATTTGACTTCATAATCACCGATGAATGCCACCGCTCCATCTATAACCAGTGGCGGCAGGTCCTGGAATATTTCGATGCCTTCATCATAGGCCTGACAGCAACCCCTTCCAAGCAGACATTCGGCTTTTTCAACCAGAACCTCGTCATGGAATACAATCATGAAAGGGCCGTAGCGGATAGGGTCAATGTCGGGTATGAGGTCTATCGCATCCGAACCAGAATTACGGAAAAAGGCAGCAAAATCGAAGCAGGCTATCATATTGACAAACGCGACCGCCAAACCCGTAAGATCCGCTGGGAACAGCTTGATAAAGACCTGGAATACGACGAAAAAGCACTGGACAGATCTGTGGTGGCTGTGGACCAGATCCGTACAGTGATCCGCACCTTCAAGGAAAAGCTATTTACCGAGATTTTCCCCGGACGCACAGAAATACCCAAGACCCTTGTTTTTTCCAAGGATGATTCTCATGCAGAAGACATCGTGCGGATCATTCGGGAAGAATTCGGCAAAGGGAATGAATTCTGTAAAAAGATCACCTATCGTACGACCGGAGAAAAGCCGGAGAATCTCATCGCCTCCTTCCGCAATTCCTATAACCCCCGAATTGCTGTGACGGTCGATATGATCTCCACCGGCACGGACATCCGCCCCCTGGAATGTCTCATGTTTATGCGGGATGTAAAGTCCCGCGTTTATTATGAACAGATGAAAGGACGCGGCACCCGTGTGATCTCTCCGACCGACCTTCAAGCTGTTACACCCGATGTAAAGAACAAGACCCATTTCATCATCGTGGATGCTGTTGGGGTTACAGAGAGCGACAAGACGGATTCCAGGCCCCTAGAACGGAAAAAATCCGTACCCTTTGAGAAACTTGTACAATCTATCGCATTAGGGCAGAGGGATGAGGATACTTTAATAACGATAGCCGGCCGGCTGGCAAAATTAAATGTCCAATTAGAGGAGGAACAGCGGAAAGAATTGAATGAGGCGGCTCATGGAAGATGCTTAATAGAGATAACAAACGAGTTCCTGGATGCAGTGGACCCGGATAAACAGATGGAGAAGGCCAGAGAAATGTTTAATTATGATGACTTGATGCAAAGGGACAAGGTGAGCCTGGATATCTTCTGGCTCAAAGATGAGAGCCTGGAAGATATGGAGAACCTGCCTGATCCTGATGTCCTTGCATTAGAAATCGCGGAAAATTTAGAATCTGCCTTAGACCAATTCAGAGCAATTTATGAAGGCCTGGAAGAAAATCATAAAAAATAAACATTTCATAACTATTGATTTTTCTTAGCCTAGTGAATTTCTGAATCACTTTCTAATACGGGAGAGGGGTATTTTATTTAAATGGAAAATAATAATAATATCTTATATTTTTATTATTTTCCATTTGACAATTATAATAATATCATATATATTTTATTTGGAACTAAAAATGAATATTCAGAAGAAACTAGCAAATTGTCTAAAAAGGGAAAGGGAATCTTTGGATTTTACTCAAAAGGAAGTATCCAAAAAATTGGGATTTAACAATTACCAAACTCTAAGCAGCATTGAAGCAGGGGAGAGGGAGGTTAAAGCCTGGGAACTTGTCAAATTAGCCGAAATCTATGGCCGTGATATCGATTATTTCCTAAATCTCGAGTTGCCTGAAACAACATTTAGCAGAATCCTCTGGAGAAGTCCTGAAACAAGCCCCCAAAAAACACTTGTCGAGCGACAATTCATTTCGCTATGTAAGCACTATCAAAACCTTTTGAACCTTCTTAATGAGCCCGAAGTTTCATATACAGGATTAATATTCAAAATTGAAAAACACCGATTACTTGCCCAAGACGCTTTTAAATATATTGAGAATCTTGCCTCCAAGTATATCAGCATTCTGAAACTGGGATACCGCCCATCATGTTCATTGACAAAAATCCTAGAGGAAGAGATGGGCATCAAGATTATTTTCCTGCCGATAGATTCAAACATTTCCGGAGGCTCTACAATAGATGATAACTTCGGAATGGCAGTTCTCGTCAATGCCAATGACGCACCTTGGAGACGCAATTTCGATCTTGCACACGAATTCTTTCACCTGATAACATGGGAAGATTTTGCCCCGGATGAGATCTACCAAGACGAGACCAGAGGAAAAAGCCGCGTTGAACAATTAGCTGACGTCTTTGCTGCCTCTTTACTCTTGCCCGAGGAAGAGGTCAGAGACGAATTTGAGACACGAACCGAAAATAAATCTATATCTTATCTCAACTTAGTAGAAATCGCTCGTGATTTCGAAGTTTCGATCGAAGCTTTACTCTGGCGATTGGTCAACCTTGGCCTTCTGAAGAAAGAAAACATCCAAGATGAACTCGAGAAGGGGACCATCAAAGATATTGACAAAAAACACCGACACACAGATTGGGCCGAAACAGAAAAACCTTATCTTTCCGCAAAATTCATATCTCTTGCGATCAAAGCTTTCCATCTGGGAAAAATATCTAAAGGTAAGCTTGCCGAATATGTTGGTGAGAAATACAGCGCGATCCCTTCGTTTTTAAAAAGGTACGGATACGACGAAAACGAGGATTATTCTATTGCGTATCGTACTACTTGACGCCGATGTCATAATCTTGTCTGATGGTGCAGTCGTGATGATGTAGTCGTCCATGCTGTTTAGCACATGCTGTGAAACTCAGAAAATCTTCATTGATTTAAATAGATCATGAGCATATAATTTCTTTATAGAATTTCTCTTTTATAAATACAGGAGGCAAGCAGTGTCTCTAAGATTTACTGCGGTAATTACTAAAGAAGAAAACTGGTATGTTGGTCTTTGTGTTGAATTGGGAGTAGTCAGTCAGGGGAAAACCATTGAAGAAGCAAAGGCAAATCTAAAAGAGGCTGTTGAACTTTATATCGAAAGCTTCGGTACAGACGATCTTCCTGAAAGCAAAGGAGAAGTTATGCTCTACCCGCTAGAGATAGTTCTAGATGCCTAAGCTTCCTGTACTTTCTGGAGAGGAATTAATCAAATTATTATTAAAAGCAGGCTTCCATAAAGTCCGTCAGAAAGGAAGCCATGTCAGCCTAGAAAAGGGTGAATTTAAAACAGTAGTTCCATTACATGAGGAGCTTGCAAGGGGAACACTTCTAGGAATTTTAAAGCAATGTGGCTTAAGCCGTGAAGATCTCATTAAATTACTTAGAAAATAGAAAGGTTCCAGGGACGCGATATTTAACTCTGAATTATGTATGATATCCCTAGATCTTTGAAGACTAGAGAAAATCTGCAATACCAAATCCATTGATAGCTATTTGACGAACGCATGCGATCTCATTTTTTTTTGATCTCCGGTGAATAGACTTGTGTTGGTCGATATATGCTTTGGCGAATTTAATCGTAAATCGTGTTTCAGCAGTCATAACATGTGGTCGTCGACCAGGAAGATTGCGTTCCGGTTCATGAAATCGAACTTTGGGAACATTATTAATTAAGTTGGAAGTTGCCACTATCATAGATTATATAAATCAAAAAATTATTACTAGAAAAAAATAAAAAAATTTCAAATTTCATAATAGAGGTTGCATTATTTTAATATTCAGAATAATAGATCAATAATTTTGTTTTTTAGTGTATAAAATATTTTAAAAAGAGCTTTTAATTTGATTCAAATGTACTAGCGGGCCTATTTCCTTAATCATTGAATAGATTAATTAAAAGGGGAGGGGTGTCTTTAGAGAAGGCTTTTTTGACCTGAAACATATCACCATTATAAGCGATGCAAAGCCTTATAGTATTTTTTAGGGGCTCGTTTCGACCCTTGTTTTCCTTAGGTTTGCATTTTTTAGCCAAAAAACGAGGGTTTAAGCGGAAAAAAAGACCTAAATTTCAGCCTATCTCCCTGTAGTTAAACAAGATCCCGTGGTCCGACCCCAAAGACAAGTAAATAAAGAGAAAACGACTATTTCACTTATCTGCAATCGCTTCCTCAGATCTAATCTGCTCATAAATCTGTTTTTTCAAGTGCTCGCCTACAACCTGCTGAAATTTTTTATCGTTTATAAACTTGGCTGTGATTTCTTCATTTTGATCCATTCGGTCAATAAAAAAACCTTCCAGGGCTTTCTGGAAGACATAACCAAAGTTCTCCATAGTATTTGCAACAGCAGCCTGCCGCAGGGAGGCATCAGAAACAGCGTCTTCCCGAATAGAATCAAAAAACAATTGGTCGGCGGGTTTGAATTCAGTACCGAAACGCTCATTAAGAATGTCAATCAATTGGGATAGTTTTATTTCTTCACTTTTTATAACACCTGTTCCAACCTCTGTCGGTCCATCAATGACAGTCACTTTACTTTTTTCATAATCAATCGATCCCTCACTGATCTTTTGGAGACGGTAATACTTGAGGGCAACCTCATCGTAAAAGTGATAAGCAGGGTCTGAATCTCTCCTGGGAAGCTTTGTTAATAAAAATCGAATATAGGAGTAAAGTTTCTCCAGATCGGAATCCTGGAAAGGAATCACTTGAGACAGAAAAGCATACAAATTCCGATAGGCAACCAGAATCTTTCGGAATTCCACTTGTTTATCTTCATCAATCTGTTTAAAGCGATCAACTGCGGGATCTATACAAGCATTCATCCTTGAATGATCTGCTGATATCTGGGCCTCCTTCGGTTTATAAAAAACCCTTGCAAATTCTTCTACTTCAGATTTATAAAAAACTTGATACTCCTCCAAACGGGCTTGAAGATCATACAACTGACCCGGTTCAGCCCTTTCACCAACAGTTGTCTGCTCATAATATGGTTGGAATGCATCGAGAATTTCTTTAGTTTCATTTACGAAGTCGAGCACAAAAGTATTTTCTTTGCCAGGATGTATACGGTTTAAACGTGATAGCGTCTGTACGGCCTGAATCCCAGCGAGACGTTTATCCACATACATGGTATGAAGGAGAGGCTGATCAAATCCGGTTTGATACTTTTCTGCTACCAGTAATATCTGGTATTCATCAGTCGCGAATCGTTCGGGCAGCTCTTTCTCTCGGATGCCGTTATTCATACCGACTTCAGTATATCCCTTATCTGGAATATCTGGATCATGCACAGTGCCGGAAAAGGCTACCAATGTTTTAATACCTTCATAGCCCTTCTCTGCTATATATTTATCGAAGGCCTGTTTATAACGTACAGCAAGTAGCCGCGAAGGAGTAACCACCATGGCCTTGGCTCTGCTCCCGATTTTGTTTTTTACGAATGTACGGAAATGCTCGATCATAACCTCTGTTTTTTGTGCAATATTATGCGGATGCAGGCTCATAAATCGTGCTAGAGCGCGTGCTGCTTTCCTCTTATCTACTTTGGGATCATCCTCGATAGATTTAATCAAGCGGTAATAAGTCTTGTAGGTTGTATAATGTTTTAGGACATCAAGGATGAAGTTTTCCTCTATGGCCTGACGCATGCTGTAAAGGTGAAACGCCTGAGGTTTACCTTCTGATCCGGATCTTCCGAAAACCTCAAGTGTTTTGTATTTAGGTGTCGCTGTAAAAGCAAAGAAGCTGATGTTTGGCTGCTTCCCCCGTTTGGCCATGGTACGAAGAATCTGCTCCTCATAATCCATCAGGCCTTCTTCCTCAGCCATTGTTTCCGCTTCCTCCTTAATTACCGATCCAGAAAGCACTTCTTTCATTTCTGTCGCGCTTTCACCTCCTTGAGAGCTGTGTGCCTCATCGATAATGACAGCGTATTTCTTGGCTGGCAGTTCACCGATCTTTTCGGTTACAAAAGGAAATGTCTGCAAAGTCGTTATGATGATGGGCTTTGTATGTTCAAGGGCCTCCGAAAGATGTGTCGATTTGCTGGGACCGGTGATTTTTACTACTACACCCTGTTTATGCTCGAACTGATATATGGTGTCCTGAAGCTGCTGGTCAAGCACCACTCTGTCTGTAACCACAACAACCGAATCAAAGACCTTTTCATCTTGCTCGTTGTAAAGGCTTACGAGGCGATGTGCAAGCCAGGCAATAGAATTGCTCTTCCCGCTTCCGGCAGAGTGCTGAATCAGATAGTTATTGCCCTTACCTTTCTCACGAGCGTCGGCTACCATTTTTCTTACCGAGTCGAGCTGGTGGTAACGTGGAAAGATCATCGTTTCTTTCTTTATCTTCTTTTTGCCGAGCTTTTTTTCTTCAACCTGAAGGTGAATAAACCTTGCCAGGATGTCTAGGAAACTATCTCTTGTCAGGACTTCTTCCCAGAGATAAGCAGTTTTATATCCTCCAGGATTCTCCGGGTTGCCCGCGCCGGTACCGTCTCCTTTGTTAAAAGGAAGGAAATGCGTACTCCTGCCCGACAGGCGTGTGGTCATATAGACTTCGTCCGGGTCCACAGCGAAATGCACGAGTGACCGTTTTTTAAAGAGAAAGATCAGATCCTTTGGGTCGCGGTCGTACTTATACTGGTAAACAGCATTACACCAGGTCTGTCCTGTCATCGGATTTTTCAATTCCGCAGTGGCAACAGGAATACCGTTAAGACTTAACACAATATCCAAGGTGTTACCATGCTTATTTGAATAACAGAGCTGACGCGTTATTGTGAGTCGATTAGCAGCATAGAGCTTTTGTGTTTCAGGATTTAAACCGCTTGCCGGGGCAAAGTATGCCACCCGGAACAGTTTTCCGAAGCATTTAAACCCGTGACGCAGGACTTTAAGACATCCCTCATGCTCCGAGTTAAGAGCTCGGCAAAGGTCATCCTGCAGCGTTTCTTCTGCTTTTTCCTTCTGTAGATTTTTAAGATATTCCCATTCCTTCGTCTGGGTTTCCTGAATAAAGGGTATTAGTTCGGACGGGTCGAGACAGCGTTCCCGATCAAAGGATTCGAGATTGCCTTTGGTATAGCCGCCCTCTGTCAACATGTAGTGTTCAATGGCGTTTTCAAAGGCTTTTTCTGTATAGGCCTTGCTCACAACCGCACCTCCGTTTTCGGTGTGTCGCAATCCATGTAGCAATATGTCGCGAGTTGTTTTGCAAGCATGTCGCAAGTTTTGTCGTAAGTTTGTCGCAAGTTCATGCAGCTATCTCTTGAGTCGGTAAATAAGTTGATTTGTCGCACCCTCAGACAAAAGGATTCCTTTATCCACCATGGCTTTCAAATCCCTCTGAAGAGTCCTGCGGTTGACGGCCGGACACAACTTTTCGTAGATTTGGATTGAAAGTCCTTCATGCTCTATTATATATCCTAGCGCCAGTACTTGACGTTCGGACAGATTATGCTCTCTGGCCAGCACGTCTCGACGTATCACTTGTTCCCCTCGGTGAGTCACTTCCTGCATTTGGACTGTCAATCCTTCGACAAAATATTCCAGCCAGACAGTCAAGTCCATATCATGGTTGCGTACGCTTTGGATAGCCCGATAGAAGGCTGGTCTGTCCCGATCGTAGTATTCGCTGATCGTGAACAAACGTTTAAAATCATATCCGACCCGATAGAGACAGAGCATTGAGAGCAGCCGCGATGTACGGCCATTGCCATCGCGGAAAGGATGGATATGTACGAGTTGAAATTGGGCGATACCGCTGACCAGAACCGGATGTATATCCTTTTCACAGTTCAGCCAGTTCACTAGCTCTGCCATCATATTGGGTACTTCATGCGCTGGGGGCGGTGTATAGATGACGTCCCCAGTGGCAGAATTGACAACATAATTCTGTATCCTACGATATTCACCGGGCGATGCTTCTCCGCCTCGTACGCCTTCGACGAGCCGTTTATGTATTTCCAGGATCATTCTCTCTGTTATGGCCTCCCTACTGTCTAAGAGTTCGCTGACGAAATTGAATGCATGGCGGTAGTTCAGCAGCTCTCTTGTATCATCTGGGTCGGCTTCTGGTACTTCCTCTCCGGCCCAGATGCGCTCGGCCTGTTCAAGCGTTAACTGTGTCCCCTCGATATGTGTTGTGTGGTGTGCCTCCAGAACCAGAGCACGCTCACCCATTGTGCGGATCCAATCCTCCGACAAAGAAGCCGCATCCAGGAAGCCCTTTGCCCGTTCAATTCGGGTTAAAGCAGCAGTAATGCTATTGGTGATTTTGAACTTCGGCTGAAATCTGGCCGTTGCCATCATTCTATCTCCAGCCTCAAATCAATCTTCCCAGTAACAGCAGCTGAAATTATTGATGTGCGGTATTCACGAAGCAGCTCAATGGATTCTTTAATTTTGTCTATCAATCTGTCTAGTAATCCAACCTCTTTTTCAATCACCAATAAAATTCGTTTTTGTTCAGAGACTGAAGGAAGTGGCAAAAGAATTTGTTTTAGTGAATCAGAATAAATGACATCGATAGTTGTAGCATTGCTCATGATAAGAAGTTGTATATGTACAATGCAGCCATCTTGTATCAGAAATGCCAAATACTCAGGAATTATCCTATTTTGATTTACTTGGATTCTCATTAAGCACGGATGCAATATCCCCAGTTCTGCATTTGGTGGGAATAATGCGCAATGTCCAATTGTTCCCCGCGTCGTGACAATTACATCATTCGGATAAATAGCGAATGATTTCATCTCTTCGTACTTTTCTTCATTTATATAGTTTTCACCCCCTCTAAAATCCTTATAAAGAATATTCTGTTGATTGTAAACCTTAATATTTCCCTCAAGCATTTCTGAAGAAAGCAATTTGCTGCCAAACGGTCCTGTTTTAATCGCATTCCTACAGTTTGCTATAACGAACTTCAGGGGCACGATTTTCCACTCCTCCGGAATCTTCCCTAACCACTCAACACCGGAATCTTTCATCCTGGCATTTGGATCGAGGCCTTTTGTGACAGCGTGACTGATAAGGGCTACACGCTTTTCCTGCAATAATTCGATCTGCCGTTCTTTCTTGGAGATCAGCGCATCAATATGGGCTGCCTCACGATTAAGGAAGGCGGCGATTGTATGTTGTTTGTCTTTTGGGGGAACAAGAAATAGCGACTTGTTGATCCAATACTTGCCCAAGCTATATCTGGTGATACCAGTGGCTATATTATAAGAATTTCCTTTTTAGGCTTGCTCAAAATCCCTCACAATTTTCCAGAATTTCCACCTGCTGTTTTCAAAAAATAAAATATCACACACGAAACCACGATGTCAATGGCTGGAAAAGCGAAAAAATAAACCAGAGCCCCCCAAACCATCAAGCTTACGATAGACTACGCCCTTGAATCGTCAAAAAACAACTTCAGTGGCCTTCAGAAATATTCTCCCACTCCTCAACTTCCATTAGCAGTTCCTGCTGGACAATTTGAGGAGGGGGAGGTCGTTCAGCCATGAAGGTGAGTTTGAGGTGGCTGATAATCTTGTCAATGACTTTATGATCATCGATAAAGGAGATGACGTGCATCTGCCCACGGCACTTTGGACACAGCAGGGGGTCAACTTCATATACTTTTTTTATCATCTCCGCCCATCCTCTAGAAGGTTTAAATGAGGCTTCATCTTCAATGATTGGTGGATGGGAGGGATCATCGCCTTCTTTCCGCATCTTTCCCCGGTGTGCATTGGAATATAATCCGTAGTAACGAATCATAACCTGTCCTTTATCAGGAATATGAGATGTGACTCTGGCAATAAAATCCAGGTAATCCATCCGCTCAAGCTCTGAGCTGTGCTTTCCGTATTGATAGATTACCTGTCCTTGGGCCTTTTCAAAGGAGAGTCGTTTGAGGGACAGGATCGGCCGGATTGCATACTTGCCTACCAGCTCAGTTTCTTCTTTGCTCCTGGCTCTTATTTTGCTGTGCACATTGAAACCGGTGTGTCGCCAATGCAATATTTTCTCTACAAGTGTAAGGTTGATCAACTGATTGCGAAGGAGCAGAGACAATACCTCCCGGGCGAAGATCTCTCGTAGAAGATCATCATTAAAACGGGAAACTCTGTGGAAACACCCCTTTCGGTCCGAACCGCCCTCTGAAATAAGAAAATGCAGGTGGGGGTGTGCATTGATCCTTGATCCGAAAGTCTGTATTATGGCAATGATGCCGGGAATAATTTCACTGCCGGTTACAGCCTTGAAGTATTTGACAAGCGCCTTCTTGCCACAGAGGCAGAGACCACTGAGAAGCGAACGGTTGTACTTGAAGAATATCCGCAGCATCTTGGGTATGGTAAATACAACCTGGCGGTGGGGTGTATCCAGTATAAGCTCCTCCCTCATCCACTCTGCCTGTGCGTGACCGCACGCAGACAGGTCGCCCCATTCCTCACGTCTCTTCGAATGGCAGGAGGGGCAGAATCCGCGGGTTTTGCAGGAAAACATGAGGAGGCGCTCCTCTCCACAATCGGGACACCGGATACGGGCAAAACCGCACATCGGATTGCCGCAGTCGAGATACTTCTCAACAACATCCTTAATAACAGGGCGAAGAAAGCCATGCTCTCTCTCAAAGCGTGACTCATATTCTGAGAGAAACTTCTCAAAGTAGTGGAACAACACCCGGTAGAGTACTGTGCGTTCCGGATGCCTGTCTGCGTGCGGTAACGCACAGGCAGGGCGCTGCCGATATATCCCTGCCATTGCAGCAGAGATGATTCGAGAAATAGGCCAGATGGCGGAAGAGAACTTCACAGACATGTATCCCCTGGAAAAGGTCGTCTTTGATCCAAGCGCTCTTTCCAAGAGTGTAAACAGAAGTTGACAATGAAGAGATTGTCCTGACAACATCTGTAGTCATACTAGACACTATATCTTCCGAAGAAACTCAAAAAATCAAAGAATGTTTGAATATTGATTTATAGCTCAACAGATATGTAAAGGATTGGAAGAGGCCCAAAGACTGGGAGTTGTCCATAGGGATCTACGGAGAAACGCCTCCTAATCGGTGTCCGATACCATGTGGATCACATAGGCCGCCTGCTTCATTCTTTGGGTTGGAGCCCTCAGAAACCACAGAGAAAGGCAGTGGAGAGGAACGAGGAGCAAATCCAGCAATGGATTAAGTTATATACGACGTCTTGATTTTGAGAGTATTGAGGGGCTTCAGCCTCCGGATTTGGGAATATTAACCGGCTGCCTCTGACACACGCTCCAGGCTACTTTTTAGATCAATTCGTCTATTATTTCACCTACTTTGTCTCTCCATCTTTCTGTCAACTCTTTTGACTCTCTTTTTGTCTCTTCAATTTTCAGCCTGTCCACATACAGCTCCAGTCCGTTATTTATAATCTCCCTGGCTGCTTCGTCTGGTAGTGCCTCCCATTGGTAACCTTTTTTGTCTACTGCTTCGTGCAAATTCTATCTTAAAAGGCGTTTTAGCATTTTTAGTTTTGACAATATTATCCCGCATTTCTTCTCCCGAACAATTAATAAGTGAACCGTATGCTAAAATTCCAATTTTGTACCTATTAGATGAAGTTTGAAATAATCCCAACCTTATAACCTTTCTCAAAAATCTTTTTAGCGACCACATTTCTTTTTTAAAATAATAGATTCTCTTTCAAGCGCTTCATTCTCTCCGTTTTTTCTGTAGCTTAGATTTTTCAATTAGTTGCGCAAAGATTTTTTGGAACCATAAAAAAGCATCAACAACTTTTTCGTACTCATTAACCGAAACATTCAAATCAGATAATTTTTTTGGGTGAGTAATTCGGTCTCGAATCTTACGAGCCATTAAATACTCTTTGTAATTTTCATCATGCTCTTTAATTTCAAAAGTGACATCAAATACAACCGCTAATTCTTTGAATGTAGATATCAGACCTTTCTTTTTTAGCTTAGGGAGAAGCTTTTTTTCAACTCCACGTAATTTGATGAGTTTTCGTGCAGGAATTTTAAGTCGATAAATCATTGCATCAATAGAATCAATTGCTGTTCGAACCGCTATTCTTAACCAGAATTGAAGCTCACTTTCTAATCTAACTTTGTTTAAGTTCTCTATAATTTTATTGATATCTATGCGAAGTAAATTTACCATTTTAAAGGTTTCATATGCATACTCAGCTTGCTCCCTATACTCTTCGGGACTTAGTATCCCATCACTCATTCTAAACCTCCATTTAGCTGGCTACTTTAAGTCTTCAGGCAACCAGCCTATCTCCTTCAAATTCATCAAGGAAGTTTTGGCATTCTGAAGCTCTTCATTAAACTTATCCCAAGTTTCCTTATTACCGGCTTTATTATGCAGGTCAATAATGATAGAAACCGTCCAGTGCATAGCTCCAAAAAGAGCATTATTTACCGAAGGAGGCAAATACACGACATTTGAAGGATACCACTTTTTCCATCTCTCTAAGATACGCTCAAGTTCTTCTTCTTTGGTCCGATTCATTTCTACTTCATAAACGAATTCTAAGCCTTCTCCGTACACCTTCATCCTTTTATCTAAAAGCAAATCTTTTCTTGTTTGTTTTTGTCTCCATTTCTGTTGTAAAAAAGAAATTCCATATCCAGCCAATACTAGTAACCCTGCAACAATCGTGTTGATGATTACAAAAATTGGATTGTCCATTTATTACCCCCTTTCATGAGAACTTCCCTCCATCTCGTTCGTCTAGCTTATCATCCAGGCTTACTATGTTTTTCCATCAAATCTTTGTAAACCTGGTCTTCAAATAATGTAGACCTCTCCTTTTTTATCAATCTGAATTCATCAAAAGCTGTTTGGAGTTTAGGTGACAAACCATGGCTAAAAAAAGCCCCATTAATCATTTGTCCATATCTTTTCACTTCATTCACTAATCCTACATAATCTTCATCTCCTGCAAATAGCACTCCAAGGTCGAAGTTTTGATTGAATGCATTCACAAGAATCTCCTTGGCTAATCCTATATCAACTCCTTTTTCCCTATTTCCTCTTTTTTTGAAGAGCACTGGCTCAAACTCACAGTTTCTAAGCTCTTTAGCCAGATTATCGTGAAACACATCATCTCCCTCGTATGATGAGAACCAATAATTTCTAACTATATAGCCGACAACAGTATTTGAAATAGGCATTGCCTTTGTCCATGAAGTTGCAAATCTGATAGATTCCAGACTTGGTTTGTATGGCTTTAGTTCTATCTTTAATTCTTCTGCCATATGGGATAAAAAATTCGTTCCGTCAACAAATCTCATAAACCTTAGCCTAAGAGATGACCCCCTATGCATGAAAGCTATTCCCATTGTATCTCCTCCTTTGTTTTTTCTTTTCTCACGCAGTAGTATAGCAAGTATGTTATTATCGCTTATCGTGCAAGAAATTTGCTTTTATGAGAATCTTCTCATTCCTCATTCGTCTTCTCTAATGAGGCGCTCCTTCGTGGTCACCACGTCTTTTCCACTTCGGAAAGCCAGGGCTTTAGGGTCTTGGGCTTCCACTCGGCTCAGTCTTTTTTCTTCCTTCCTCTCTTTATCACCACTCCTTCTTGAGGCACTAAATTCTTCTGCTCGATGTACTTAAAGCCAGGCTCTCCAGGCCCAGGTATTCCCATCATAATCTTTAATCCTTTTTCTTGAGGAATTAAATTCTCCTCTACTTGATAAATAAAATTCCAGCCTCCAGGCCCTTCACTTAATAGATCTACATATTCAACTAAACTCTCAGGCCCTTCTGCATGTCCTCCTATAGGTGCTAGTAATTTAATGAATCCTGCTACACCTCCACCCCAAACTCCTCCACTCATGTTTCCTGCATCAATATCCCTTGCTGTGGAAGAAAGTCTTGACCAGCTTCCAGTTGAGAAATATTTCACCCGCACTCCTCCCTGGGCTATCGGAAGTAGAGGTTGCTTGGGAAAGTGTGGCCTCCGATAATAATAAATTTTAGCTTTTTTTGGTGGAGTCGTTGACCAGGCGACGATCGGTGATTGAGATGCCATCGGTCTTCACTACAGCAAAGTACACCGTCTGTCCAATGACGATTTCTACCTCGGCTGGTTTGGCTTTACCATCGGCGATCATTACGAGCGTGCCCTTCTTGAGCATCTGTCGCCACTTCGCAAGGTCATCTTTGTTTTGGCATTTCGGATCGTGTACTCGAATTACACCAGAGAGCCCACTGCCAAATATGTCGACCCAGGAGTATTCGCCTGCAGCACTGAAGGCGTGTGCGTACCCGCACTCGTTGACTAGGGATGCACTTCCAAAGAATTCCTGATCGCCCACGACCTCAAACGGAGGTACTGACTGTTGCCGGCAGCTCCACATGATAAGGTCACCAACTCGAATTTTCAGCTTTGGCTTATCAGGGCGAAAGGCGTGGCTCTCATGATTGACGAGCACGGTGTGCTGGTCCATGGTGTGCTCCTTGGGAGATTCTACGGTTTCAATAGTGAAGGGCCTATCCGCTACCATCTCCCGTGCACCTGCGGGGATGAGGTGATAGTGGTAGGTGCCGCTCCGCATGAACCGCTGTCCGTAAGAGTCGGTGAATCGGAGAGCACGGCTGTCGAAGTAATTTGTGTTGATCATTTTTGCTCCTCCTAGCTGATATCGACTGTGAGAACGAGTTCGTCCTCTGTGTCGGAGGTGATAAAGGCGTTGACGGCATCAAGGGTGATGAACACCGCGGGATCCGTGGGACCTGCCGCAGACAACACCTGAAAATTCACCGGCTGTTTATAGATCTCTATCCGCATCCCACTAACGAATGGTGTGAGGATAGGGCCGAGAAAACCTGTAATCCCGGCAATGCCGATTCCGATCAGGATGGCGTTCACCACTATCGCCAGAAACGGCCCGATGAAGGGCACAGCGAGCAGCACGGGCGTGATCGCCATGCCGATCGCCGCGAGTAATGCGGCTGTAGTGGCTCCGAACTGGAGAGAGGGCACGCCCAACACTAACGCCTCGACCTTCCAATTCCCACCGGTCTGGGTAATGGCTATTCCGAAGTCAGCCGTGGCCTTGAGAAAGTCACCGAACGATACCGGGATCGACACGGTGGGCCAATCGATGCAGATCTCGGGTGTGCAGACTTCGCCGACACACGGGATATCAATGCAGACTTGGGGGATGCAGAAGTCCGGAAGGATGTCAGAAAGGTCGATTCCGAAGGAGAAACTTAGATTCCAGTTGAGAATGAAGTCGCTAATGCGAATCGTTCCCGGAGCAATTAGATCGACGTCGCCAGGGGCAAAACTTGCCGACGCTGAGTACGATGCAACGAAAGGTCCGAGACTGCCAGAGCCGCTTGCGCTCTGGGTTGGAATCAAGCCGATGGCGGTGTCAAACACCTTGTCAGCGGCATTTTCGTCGATGGCTATTGTTATTTCAGACATTGTGATGCCTCCCTTTTAGACGTTTCCATAGACTTTTACCTGATCGTCTTCGACTTCAGGGCCGCGGGTGAGGGTCAGTGTGAATGCATCTACTCGCAGCGCCCGAAGCGGTAGGCGAATATCGGCGAGCACTGCGCGAAGTATCTGAAGCAATAAACACTCGATGACTGACTCTAACTCATTGGGCTCGATGTCGACCAACTCGACGTCATCCACCACCACGACCAGGGCATCCCCATCTAGACTGTAGGTGCGTTCGAGATGCCCTATGGCAAAGACCTCAACCTTGAAACAGGGGCCCTTCGCCTCACCTCTGGGTGGCTCTTCTCGATCATTTTTAGGCTTCTCGTCCTTGATAGGCTTCCGTCTGCAGTCAAAGCATAACTGTACTGTTGTTCTCACTGATACCTGTCCGGGTCCGAGCGAAAGTTCAGGGGGAAGACTCAACGTTTTGGGGTGAAGGTCAATGACTGGGATATCGAGATGAACCGCCCAATCGATCCCACCCGGCACCCCAGGAAATGGGATAGTGGGCATCTGGGTGGCTGCTACGGTCGTCGCCGGTACAAATCCAGGTGATCCGTAGTTGAGATAATGTGGCCGGGTCGTGAGAATGGCCCGGAGAAAATCGTTGAGCCCATCTTCATGAATTCCCCCAAAGATGTGCTCAGCTTCTGTTAAACTCATTTGGCTCCTCCTTTCTTGAAATGTTTTATATTAAGTAATGAAAGTCGGCATTCGTGTAATTGGTAATTCATATATCGCAAATTTTGCCTCTCTGTATCCAAAATACGTAAGAAATACCCTTCTTCCTGGAGGAGCTAAAAGATTCCTTTCTCTATAATCAAAAAATATACGTCTGAATAGAAGGATAGTCAAGTCTATATCTTTTTTGTGGAGTTCCCCTAAAAATTTTAAGGCCGAAGTACTATCGCTATAAATTGCCAATTTTACACTATAAGGTGCAGCACATGAATGAGTCTCTAGCTAAGGGAAATATTATTGATTTTAAAATTCTTCCACATTTTCAATTATTCGATTAAAAAATATGTTCCCAAGTAGTATATGTCAAGGGTTTCGGAGCAAATGTCACATTATGTCGCTCTTTGTCACATTATGTCACATTGAAATGCTTTAATACTACCTGTTTAAATTCCGCGGACATAAGTCCGTGGATGGAAATAGCTCCTAAGTCTTCCTTCGATATGATAAGATCTGGGCATGGAAATAAAGAGACAAGCCCACTGTGTATACAGGTGTATGTACCATATGGTCTGGATACCGAGATACAGGTACAAGGTACTGGTAAAGGGAGTTGATGAATACTTGCTAAAGAAGATGGACGAGATACGCAAGGTCTATCCTGAGATCGAGTACGTGCAGAGAAATATCCAGCCGGACCACATACATCTCGTGTTGAGCTTTCCGCCGAAGTACAGCATAGCCAAGGTAGTTCAGATAATAAAATCGAATACAGGGAAGGCGATGTGGGAGAGGTTCGAGTTTTTGAGGAAGAGATATTATGGCAGGGCAGGGATATGGTCGGCTGGATATTTCGTATCGACAGTGGGCTTGGATGAGAAGTTGATAGAGAAGTACGTGCGGTATCAGGAAAAAGAAGACTTAGGACAAGCGAAGCTTGCATTCGATTAAAGCCCCGTACGTAAGTGCGGGGTTGTTTACTCAGCCCGGATTTAATAGTTTATAGACCTGAAATGTGTGAGAACATTTCTCCATCTATTCTTAGAAATGATTTAACCAGAATTCTAGCAGTGGAAGTAAAAAAGATTGAAAGATCCGAGAGAGGTTCAGTTGCACGAAGTAGCGGCTTAGATTATAACACTACTCCTCCTTGTGGAACTGTGAGAGTATATGACGCAGATGGTAATCCGCTGGATATCAAAGCTTTTTATTTATTTGTATGTCAGGAGAGCAGAGGCAAGGGCAAATATGAAATTACAGCGCTAACGTTATGCGATGGGGACATTTTAAATGAAGATTTTGATCTTTATATTCGAATCACTAGCCAAAGAGAAAAACGAGTTGGCCTTGGAACATATGGAAATGGAGTTGATAGAATTAGACCTATGTTGATATTTTCAAATCCTTTAGGATCTCCCCATCTAGACAGAAAATCCACCATTATAACTAAAGAAGACTTATCAAGAGACGAAAAAAGGCTGAATCCTCTATACAGAATAATTCGTGAAACCAAAGAAGGCGAAGAAAAAACTTATTTTGCGTACAAGAAAAAGAGAGATGAGAAGAGCTACGGAGAAGTAAGAGAAATAAGAGAGCCTTTTCCACAACCAGCGAAGAGAGTGAGTCAAACTCAGAGAAGGGGAATATTTAAAGTTCCTATCAAAATTAATCATACCGAATAATAGCTTTTAGTAATTTTTCATTTATTCCACAATAGAATAAAAAAAATATTACTATAGCTTCATTTATGAATCTGATTTTTCAACTGCTGATTTTCAATCATTGCAAACAATAATTAACAAATAATTTTAAAAGATAACATATTTTATCATGTTGTACAATAAAGTGTTTAATTTATAAAATGTATTGACAAATGTAGCATAAGTTATTATATTATACAAAGGAGGAAATGGAATGAAAATAAGATATTATAAGCCATTAGTTACAACAGGAAACATTAAGTGCACAGTCCATAAGAATGGAAAGCTAGGCTTTTCCAGGCAGGCCATAAAGAAGCTTGACATAAATGAAATGTCTTATGCAAAAATTGGCTTTAACGCAGAAAATGATAACGACAAAGATCTTTATATAAGAATTCAAGATCACAAAGACGAAGAAACGTTTAAAATAAATAAGGCAGGTGATTATTACTATGTTAATACGAAATATCTTTTTGATGATCTAAACATTGATTACATTAGAAAAAAAGTAATTTTTGATATAAAGGAGCTAGAAGAAAATGGAGATAGTCTTTATAAGCTAAACAAAAGAGAGTTGGAAAGAACAAGATCAAAAAGTGGAAAATAAGCCATTTCCTAAAATAGTTCTTTATTAAACTTAAAGTGATGAAACCGAATAAAACAATCTCTCCATATGAATCAAAAAAATATATAAATATTGGAATTGATCAATTAATTGTATACGCCGCAAAAAAGATTCTAGATTACGGAGAGGAATGTACATTTGAACGCCTTGTTTATGAATGTTTCACATTATTTCCAAATAAGTTCGGATTCAAGAGATATCCAGAATGGCCTGATTCTGCAAGAATAAACAAAGCTTGGCTTCGTTGCCGAACAGATAAAGGTTGGCTTGCAGGTACTGTTAAGGAAGGTTTTAGAATCACTCCTTCAGGCGAAATGATTGCCAGACAGACGGAAAAACAATTGAAGGGAATGATAAGCAAAAAAACTCTAATTCCGAAAAGATCGAGAGAAAGATATGAAGCGATCTTAAGTTATATAAAAAAATCACCAGAATTCACTAAATTCATCGAGCAGGAAAACAATGATATTTCTTTTGCTGAATTGAAATCTTTTCTGGGAGGAACATTAGAAACACCAAAGAGAATTCTGATACATAATCTGAACCGTTATTTTCAGGCAGCAACAATTTATGATGATACATCTGTAGTATCTTTTTTAAAATTATGTAAAAAAAAATTAAAGCAAATTGGGGGGTGAGCCGTGGCTTTAAAAATAGGGGAACAAATATTTCCCGGTTTGGAAGATGAGGTTGCTCTTGAACAAGCGAAGGGTACTATTTCTAATTTATATGATGCAATTGTCGAATTGGTGACAAATAGTGATGACAGCTATTCAAGTATTGAACAGGAAGGGAAAGATGTTTCTGGAAAAATAGAAATACTTGTTAAAAAATTTAAAGGGAGGAAATTACTTGAATTAGCTGTAAACGATGAAGCATCGGGGATGACTCCCGAAAAATTAGAAAAGGTAATTCGATACGGAAAGAAAACAAGCGACCTTTTCTTAGGAAAAAGCGTACGTGGTTTTTTCGGGCGGGGCTTGAAAGAAAGTATTATTGCTCTAGGAGACGGGAAAATTTTTACTGTATCAGAAAGTAAGAGGACTCATGGAAAGTACTTTTTTGATTTTTACAAGGGCAAGCTTACTTGGATCACATTTGATGATGGATCAAGAACAGATGAAACCTCTTGTACTAAAATAACTATTTCTGCACGTGAAACAGAAAATATAAGTTGTCCTGATTTTGACATTCTAAGTGAAAAAATAAAGCACCACTTTGCTCTTCGTGACATTTTAAGCAATCCGAATCGAAAGGTTTTTCTTACTGTAGAAAAATTAGGATATAAAGACAAGAAAATAGTTGGTCCAAAACGCCTTAAATTTGATCCTCCAACAGGACAACAGATAGAAAATAAAAAAATATATCTAAAAGGATTTGGAGTAACTGATTTTAAGTTTTATGAGGCACCTCATAGGCTTTATTTTTCAAGAAATGATCCTTGTTCATTAGCTGGGATATTGATTAAAACATCAAATGCCATACTCGAAAACCAACTCTTTGGATATGATAATAATCCAGATGCTCATTATTTTTTTGGAGAAATACGCTGTCCTGGAATTTTTGACAAAATTAAGGGAAAAGAAAGGGGTTTGATAAGATCAGATAGAAAAGGTTTGTATTGGAATCATAATTTATGTGTAGAGCTTGAAAAAGAGATAAAAACAGTCCTATCCCACCACGTCGAGCGTAAAACGAGACAATCTCAAGGGCAAAAAAAAAGACAGGATATGCCTGAAGAGCGAGCGAAAAAATTTAATAAATTGTTCAAGAAGTTAAATTCATTGGGAAGACAGCTATTGAGCGATACTGGCCCTGGCCCGTTTGTAGAACCAGATGATTTTGAAATTTCTAATTTAACCATATTTCCTGTAGAAGCAATCGCTCCTCCTGGCCAAGAAAGACCTTATTCAATATATTCTACAGCCAAGTCTTTTTTAAATACTCCAACGGTCCAGATATCTCTCGATAATCCAAGGGGGAAATTTGTAATGTCTGGCAGTTCTATTAATCTTAGGAAACATAGCAAGAGAGATGATATTGCAATTGGTTACTTTAAAATTAAGGGATTTCGCACTCACGATAGAACCGGATTAATTGCAAAACAAGGGCCTGAGGAAGATTATGCAGAATTTTCAGTCGGGATTACTCAAAAAAAGGAAAAGTCGAAATCTAAAGAACCGCCCAAAAAACGGAAAGGAGGACTTTTCAAAGATATTGAGTTTGACGCTTTCGATAAAAATCCGCCCCAAAGAGTCTTCTACGACAGGAATACCGGAATTGTCCGTATTTATATTTATTATCCTGGGATATCACCTTATCTTGGTGAAAAAGGGGAGGGCTCAGAATCAGAGCGTGGTAGCATCTTACTCACAGAATTAATAGCAGAAGCATTTTGTCGCGAAACAGCCAGAAGAAAAGTCGGAAGTGACATTTTTGATCCAGAAGCACAATTGGATCAATATCTGAAGGTTTACAACGACCATTTGAAACTTTGTATCCCAATTATTCAAGGGATATTTTTATCTTGATTTTGTAATAGGAGGCACAACGTGAGCGAAGCACCAACAATTAATTGGTTTGGACTATCAGGGAGAGAATACAAATACTGGATTTACAAAATAGGCAAAACATTCAAAGAAGATCCTGGGAACTACATCTTTGCTAAAGAAACTCAAACCGGGTACTGGAGCCCATCTTATATTGGAGAGACTGAAAATTTAAATCAGAGATTAGGTAATCACGAAAAAGAAGCATGTGCAAGAAAACATGGGGCGACTCATATTCATGCTCATCTAAATTCAGGCGGTGAAGAAGCTAGACGACAAGAAGAAAATGACCTTATTATGAAATGGAAACCACCCTGTAACGAATGAATTGTATGAAAATATCATTGATTCGAAACGACAAAAGAGTAGGGGAGGGAAGAGTGATGATGGAATATAAACTAAGCCCATCTGATCTCACTTTTTTGTACGATCAGTGTAAGCATTGTTTCGTATTAAAAGTAAAGCATGGAATATCGCAGCCTTCAATTCCAATCCCAGGAATATTTAGTGTCATTGCCACTCTCCAAAAGAATTATTATTCAAATATGCGAACTGAGAAATTTTGCCCTGATCTTCCCCCTGGTCTTGTTACCTACGGCGAGAAACGCGTAAAATCTAAATCAATACAATTAGCAGGATGTGATAGTGCATGTTATATAAGTGGCCGTTTTGACATAGTCGCCACTCTAGACAATGGCTCTTATGCTATCCTAGATTTTAAAACAGGAAATTCTTCTGAAGAAAAGACAAACATGTATAATCGCCAGCTCCATGCATATACTATTGCACTAGAAAATCCATCTGAAGGAGCCATGGAGCTGAAGCCAATATCAAAGCTTGGACTTCTATATTTTTCTCCAAATAACTGTGAACTGATTTCGTTACATTGCCAGGTTCTAAAAGGTAACCTGGACTGGATCGAAATTCCTCGAGATGATGAATCATTTTACTGTTTCCTGAAAGAGGTAATTCATCTTTTGGACGGACCTTTGCCATCTCCAGATCCAGATAATTGTAATTGGTGTTCATTTCTAGAAAGATCTGGAAGGCTTAGAAGTGAAGCTCCATCCCCTAATACTACGATGGTACCGAATATTCAGGTACCAAGTTGTCCACAATGTGGCGGTCCTATGAGCCTGAGAAGAGGTAAGTATGGTGAATTCTGGTCGTGTTTAAAATATCCTGATTGTAAGGGAACAAGAAACAAATAATTATATTAGTTAGTTTAAACAGGAGAATTAAGATGTATATTTCACGTTTCGTAATTAGGAACTTTCGTAATTTTGCTCATATGGATATCAACTTGAAAGAAGGAGTAACCACAGTAATTGGAGAAAATAATACTGGAAAAACTAACCTACTTCATGCGTTAAGATTGGTTGCTGATTCCAATCTTTCCTCCTTTTACCGTAATCTTATCGAGCATGATATTCATCAAGGAATTGATATCTCTACACCTCAACAAATCATTATTTCTGTAGAGTTCAGTGATTATTCAGATCGTGAAAATGAATGCGCTTTAGTCGGTTGTTGGCAAGTTGCCGAAGGGATTGCGCGACTTAGTTATCGCTTTCGCCCTAAAAGAGCAGTTCGCGAAGCGATTGAATCAGAGGAAAGATCTGGAGATGATCTACTTATTGAGGACTATCATTGGGAACTTACGGGAGGAGGAGACAAGGATCCATCAACTGTAGAATGGAATGAAGACCTTGGCTCAGCAATCAGATTTGGTGATCTACAACAATTCCAGGTTGTATTTCTTCCCGCTCTGCGTGATGTACAAAGAGATCTTCGTCAAAGTAACATTTCTCCATTAGGTAGATTGTTTGTAGCTATTGATATTCCGCAGGAGGAAAAGGATCAACTCATCGAAATTATTAAATCAGCTAATACTGAGGTTGCTAGTAGGCCAACAATAAGAGAAGCTGGAGAGGCTATTCAGACTGCATTTTCCGAAACCGCTGGTGAGGCCTTTTCAATGGTTGTTAGACTTGGAATGGCTGATCCATCATTTACATCGATTTCTCGAGCTCTTACAGTATTGCTTTCAAATGATGCCCTAACTGATTTTGAGCCAAGTCGAAATGGCCTTGGATTGAATAACATTCTTTATATCAGTATGCTTCTGGAGTATTTTAAGCGTCGCGTCGAAAACTCCAATACAGCTGGCCAGCTTTTGCTTATTGAGGAACCCGAAGCTCATTTGCATCCTCAACTTCAGCGTGTTTTATATGAAGGTCTAAATCGAAAACCATTCCAGACAATTATTACTACTCATAGCTCGCATATTAGCTCTCAAGCAAGCTTGAAATCACTAGTTAGTCTTACATTTAGTGACAATCAAGCTACAATTTCTACTGTGCCTTCTACAGATATTTCTGATCCAGAAATAGCAGATTTAGAGCGATATCTTGATGCTACACGATCAGCATTATTATTTGCGCGTAAAGTGATTCTTGTGGAAGGTCCTGCTGAGCTTTTTTTAATTCCTCCACTTATAAGACAAGTTATGAATGGCCTTGATTTAGATCGATTAGGAATAACAGTAGTACCAATATTTGGTGTTCATTTTGATGTGTATGTAAATCTATTCAACGATAATTCACAACCCAAGAAGTGTGCGATTATAGCAGATGGAGATCTTCAACCTGGTGAAGATTTGCCAGCTGGAGATGATGAAGACATGCCTCCTGAACCTCCAGATATAAATTTGTTAGAAAATGAGTATGTTAAGGTATTTAAGTGTCATTCTACATTTGAAAGAGCATTAACACTTCAAGGCACACTGAAAATGCTTGCTAATGCAGCGCATGAATGTGGTGCTCCTCGTACGTCTGAAAAATTACAGGAGGGCTACAGAACCTTAGATGAGAATGAACTTGAAAGTGATGAACGCCAACAAATTATAGATGATCTCAGTACAACAGTATTAAATACTGCAAAGCGTTTCGGTAAAGCCCGGTTTGCCCAGATCGCAGCGAAATATGTAAATCTTGCTGAGGAATTGCCTCAATATATAAGGGAAGCTATTGATTGGTTAACTAAGGAATGAAACTAACACCGGATCAAAGAAATTCTGTTAATTATGATGATAATACATTTATAACTGCTTGCCCAGGGAGTGGTAAAACACGGACATTGATTGCAAAGCTGCTCCGATGTGTGGATGAAGTAAGAGAAACTGCTCGACGAATTGCCTGTATTACCTATACAAATGCAGGAGTATATGAAATTGAGAAGCGTTTGCGATCTTATGGAAAGCTGGGAGATGAGAATTATTGTGAGATTTCAACCATCCATTCTTTTTGTTTGAATAATATTCTGAGATTCTTTTATTGGCAACTAGATGAATATGCGGATGGATTCACAGTATTGCCATCTGATAGTGATCAATATCGTGAAATCGTCTTGTCTGTATGTAGTGATTATGGTTTAAACGCTCGAGTCCGTGACCAGTTCGAAATGCTCAATAGAGAACCTAATGGCACTCCTATTTCAGAAACGATCCCATCTGATATAGCTTATGATTTTTGGGATAGACTTAGGCAAGAAAAATATATTGATTTCCCTAATATCATATATTTTTCTTATCGCATTTTGGCTGAAGAACCCAGTTTAGCTCACGCACTTGCTTGCCGGTTCGCCTGGATTTTGGTTGATGAATTCCAGGATACATCTGCTCTCCAAGTTGAAATTCTTAGACTCATTGCATCAAGGGGACGAACTAAATTTTTTCTTGTTGGTGATCCTTACCAATCCATTTACGGATTTGCTGGTGCGCGGCCTGAATTGATGGAAATTTTTGTTGATGAAATTGACGCTGAAAGAGATTTTAAGCTATTATCAAATTTTCGCTCCAGTAATCCAATTATTTCACATGCAGAAAGACTCTGTCCGCGTCATCCTCCTATGATTGCCACAGGAGAGGCAGCTCATTTTATTGAAGAACCCCAATATATTCATTCAGATACTGCCTTCGAAGCAATAATTGATTATTTTATCCCAGCTCTGGATGAATTAGATATTAGCTATGGAAATGCAGCCATTTTGGCTCCTTGGTGGATTAAATTGCTTAATCTTGGTAAACGACTTCGTGATTATGGCATTCCAATTATTGGACCAGGCGCACGTCCATATAAACGAAGTCATTTATTTGCTCTGCTTGCTGAACAGATATGTGCATATATTGAACATCCTCAACCTAGCCTGATCCCTCAAATAGAAAGAGAATTATTTTCACTTCTTAATAATGCTATTAGCTCTTTAAACTTTAGTGTTTTTTCGCATCAAGGGCGTATGATGGTTTACAAGCTTATTAAGAAAGGCGCTGAATTGAGGCAGCAATATGACAGCGGGATTCAATGGTTAAAGCAAGCTGTTAGAGACTTTTCTGCATTACTATATATGGATGAATTCCTTCCTCAATCGAGTATACACTTGTTAATTGAATCAGTGGATGATATGGAAAGTGATATGATTAAAAATAATGTTGATGTTGAAAACTTAACTGTGTCTGATCTTGGAATATTTGCTAGTTCACGAAATAATATGCATCTGCGTACAATTCATAGGGCGAAAGGTCTTGAGTTTGATGCTGTTGCTATCATAGATTTGCATGATGGCCGGATTCCTCACTTTAGTGCGTCTACTGATGAACAGATATCTGAGGCAAGAAGGCTTCTTTATGTTGCCATGACTCGTGCAAGAAGGATTTTAATGTATATTACTGATGATGAAGATCTGAGTATTAGTCCATGTCGGTTTCTACTCGGGGGAGAGCTAGGGATTATTTAGGCCACAACTTCTTGTGAACATTTGAACATCTAGATAATGATGAGTAGCTTTTGCGCCTCCGATTAAACCAATTTTTGCTGCAGCGTTATGATCTAAATCAATAACTGAAATTTCAGTAAGCTGATTATTTCGATGAAAACTACGCCTGAATAAGCTACGAGATGCAAAATCAGTTTCAGGAAATGAATAGCCAAACACAACCACTCGTTCAGCCCTCTCAATAGCAAGAGAAGCTTTATGCCAAAGAGGTCCTATCGCTTGTTGATAACGTGAAGCTTTTTCATAGATTGGAGGTACAATTAATGGAACAAGATCAGTCCATCTTTTTTTTGGACGATAGCGAAGTGAATCAAGTATATCCTTGTTATTGATGCAATGGAGTCGCTTAGATGGACTACGAATACTATTGCTTGGATCTGCGCCACTTCGAACTGCATATACCCAGTTTAGAGAGCCATGTAATTTAAGTATTTTTATAGAATCATTGTTTATACGGCAAAATCTTTCATGTTTTCCAGGCAGTTCTCCAAAATTAACAAATGATATATCGTAAGTGAGCTCCAAATTCCATGGAATTTTAGAGAATGTAGAAGAGAGAGCCATGGCGTCAAGGGCTTTTTCAATCAGCAAGTCTTGATTAAATGTAATAATTGTAATTTTGCCATTAGGATCAGATTTCCAAATACAACGAAGTAAGGCACCAATACCATATCTGCCAGTTCCATTAATTCTATTTGTCGTTCTTGCGATGGCCATTGCATACATCCTTAGCAAAGCCCAATATGCAGAAAGACAACCTATAGGGGAGTTTTTTGAAAACGCATCGGAATATATATAGTTAAAGACTTCTTCCATTCTATGTAAACAAGAGAATGGATCAATTCCATAGTCGAGCATATATTGTTTTATAATTCGTCTACCTGGGAGCTTTGCTATACGACAAAGTTCGAAAAACGTCGTATCTAAAGGTGGCCGATTAATTCGAGGAGGACGCGAAGGAAGAGCCTCTGCTAATGTAGCACCTGCTCCCACGATAACAAGTGTTTCCATAATGAATACTTTGCCTTCTTAAAATGATATCAAATATAAATTCTTATTAACAACTGCACAGAATATGGGCAGGGAAGATATCCACAACTGAGGAAAAATCCCATCTTATTTGATATCAGCTACTTATATTTGAGGATAATATTGTGTCGCATAAGGTATATTATGTATAAAACATACGAATTTGCTTTTTGGGGTTGCTTTAATTTCTACTCATTTTCGTTCAATTTCAACCCTATGGCCTGCTGTATTAGCAATATTACAGTAAAGAAACATATCCAGTCAATAAAAGATTCGCAGGAAAGAGGAAATATCGGTGAGAATCCAGGAATATTGCGGAAGAGTAATAGACTTTGTCCTTAATTGCTGATCAAGAAATCCCGATTTTCATATATATTCCACTCTATCTTCAGCTGCCATCAGAAGTTCATGCTGGAGAACCTGGGGTGGAGGAGGGCGCTCTGGCGTTCCTGTACTGGTAAGAGACTTTGCCCTCGGTCTCATCAAAGGAAAGGCTCTTGAGGGAGAGGATAGGCCGTATCATGTGCTTGCCCACCCGCTCGGCCTCTTCTTTGCTTTTGGTTCTCACTCTGCTGTGCACATTGAAACCTGTGTGTCTCCAACTGAGTATTTTCTTTAGAGAGGCTCATAAGCTGTTTGCGAAGCAGAAAGGAGAAGACCTCCCGGGAGAAAATCATGAATTTAAATTATGATTTTTTAAGCCATTAAAACTTAAGAATATACAGGGCACGAACTGTTGGTTTTGTTCCTGTAAAGCGCTGTTCTTGAAGTGTTGCATGCCTTAAATAATAATCGTATCCTAGGCTTATCTGTGATCTTCTGGACAGGTCGCACTGAAGACTACAAGATAAAATGCCCAGGAATTCATTTGCATGAGATAGGATGGAATGTACCCAATACTGAGAAAAACCAGTACGAATGCTGCCGAGGTTTTTCTTTCCGAGTTCTAAGTTAATTCTTCCAAGTATTCCAGGTCCGAGGTAATATGGATCATTTACTCTTTTCCCAAAATGGCTGTATTCTACATCAAACGATGGGCTGGAACCTCCCATTATAAGAGATAAAACTCCAGAACTGTTAAAAAACAAATCTGAGTCAGAACTAGACATAGTAACCAAGCCAGGTCCCACACCAACAGCAGATATTTTATCGGCAGCATAGGTGTCAATATAGTCAAAGATTCCAAACAGGCCAGCTAGGCCATTTTTAAGTTTTTTTCCAGTAAGTATTCCAGTGGTAAATATTTCTTTATCACGAAGACCCTCATTGCTAAAGCCCAACCTGCATTCAAGTGTGAACCAATCATAAGGATTTATTTTTAATAGATCTTTTTTTAGAAAATCTTTATATTCTAAATTTGCTGCAATCAAGAAACTTGGCTTATTATTTAATGAGCTCCTGTAAGCTCCAAACGGAAACCTCAGACTATAATAATGTTTTTTTGGAGGATTTCCTATTTTAAAAGCTTCTCCTGTGAATGCCCTAAATCCGTAAGCTGGATTGATAAGAAAGGCCAAAGATTCTCGAAGCACTCTTTCAAGCCCTCTTGAACTTTCATCTACTACCAGATCTGCAGTTCTAAATAAAAGTTCACCCAACGTCATTCCTCCAAGCGTATTCATCATAAGGTCATTTGAAGAAGGGCGATTATATTGAGTGCCTTCCGATTCTAAGAAAAATTCCCACATAATACTCCCAAGAAAGGAACAGATTGTAGATTCAAAGTAATTCAATTTATTAGCCCTGGCTGAGGAATAATGCAATGCTCCATGGTAAGGGTGTCCTAACTGGTTGGTTAAATACTTGTCGATATCCCAAGTAAAGCCGGATTTAAGATTACTTAAAATGGATTTCAATGAAATGTTTGTCCATGCTTCTTTCATAATATATCTGTTAAAAACCCATACAGTTGCATTCATCCCAGCGATTTCCTGAGCTGTTTTTGAATAGTCCTTCTTGTTTTTCGATATTAGAAACAGATCCGGAGGTATTTTAAGAGAAAAAGCATATAAATCTTTTTTCTCAAAACTGAACTGTTGAATTAAATCTTTTGTTATCTGGGGAAAACGTTTAATGTAGAAATTATAATCAGCATTGGACTGCATTGTACGTGTTGATCCTTTTGTATCATCAGCAGCAAGGAGAGAAAAAGAATCAATTTTAGGAAGGAATGAAAACTTTTTCTGCTTATGTAATTGAAAAACATAAGAACATTTTGTTTCATCTCCGATTAAGCTTGAGATACTGATTAAAATTATAACAAGTATTGTGACTGGGATTATTCTTTTCATATTTTCCCTCACTTATTATAATTAAAGTAAGAGGAATTGTATATTTATAAGAATGTTGCTGTCTCTCATTCTTTGGAGTTTCCTTTCTTCAAATGCTGTTTCCAGTAAAAATATGCAGGTATTCCTAGGGCTGTCAGAAGAATTCCTGCCAAAGCTTCAACCGGTTTTTCTATAAGTGTGTTTAGAAGAATTCCGGTCGATGCGATGATGAAGATGGCAGGCACGACAGGGTAGCCCCAGGTTTTGTAGGGACGTGGCAGGTCAGGGCGTTTTTTTCTAAGCGTAAAGACAGCTGCAGTCGCAGCAATCCAGAAAGCTATAGCAATGAACATGGCGAAGGTAAGAATTTGTTCAAATGTTCCAAGTAGCGTGAGCAGGGAGGCCCAAACAGCTTGGATGAGTATGGAAAACCCAGGAGTCCGGAAGCGGGGATGAACATGGGCGACCTTCTGGAAGAATAGACCGTCCTTGGCCATGGCAAAATAGACACGAGGACCGACAAGGATGGAACCATTCAGTGAGCCGAATACGGAAACAATGACCAGTGCGGATATAAGGGTCCCTGTGGAAGAACCAAAAAGAGCTCCTGTCGCTTTTTCTGCTATTCGGACTACACCGATGGTTTCCTTCAAGGGAAGGGCATAAAGGTAGATATAATTGACCAAAACATATAGGAAAGTGATTCCCAAAGTCCCCAAGATCAGAGCTAGAGGGAGGTTGCGTCTTGGGTTTTTGATCTCGCCGGCTACGAAATTTAGGTTGTTCCAGCCGTCAAATGCCCAGGCTACAGCTACAAGAGCAACGCCAAAGCCGATAATGATACTCCCAAAGCTCATACCCGCAGGATCCATTGCCAGTTCTGGTGGAGTTCCTTTCCCGATGGCAAAACCCAGGATGATGATAGCTGCGATGGTTCCAATTTTTATGACAGTAAACACATTTTGGATGGACTTGCCGAGTCCGACACCGATAAAGTTTACGATGGACAACAGGATAATGACGGAAACTCCGATCATCTGGCCCGCTGAAAGGGAGTAGTGAAGAGAACCTTTTAAGAGCGGAATGTCTAGTGTTACGATGATGTGGTTTGTCCCCAAATAGGGAAAAAAGTAGCCTATGTACTCAGCAAATGCTAAAGCTAAGGCAGCGATACCACCGGTCATGTAGACGAGAAACAGAATCCACCCGAACAAAAATCCCGCCATCGGGCCGTAGGCTTCTCTTAGATAGACATACTGTCCTCCAGCCTCGGGCATGGCTGCTCCGAGTTCGGCATAGGTCAGCGCTCCAGCCAAGGTCAAAAGCCCTCCGACAAGCCAGGCGAGCAGAATGAGACCTCCAGAGGGAATGCTTTTGGCCATGATTCCGGTAGTGAGAAATATCCCGGATCCTATGACGATTCCGACCATGACCATGCTCGAATCGAAAAGTCCGAGCTGGCGGATCAATCCAATCTGAGATGATATTTTGTTTTTATTCAATATCCACCCTCGAAGCTACTATGGTAAGTTCTCAATAATTGGGGGTAGATTATATTTGTGACTAATCACTGGATTCCTGCTTTCGCAGGAATGACAGACACTTACACTCAATCGTCATTCCCGCGGAGGCGGGAATCCATAGCTACTACCCACACTTATTGAGAAGTTACCTACTATGGTGCTAATAATATAGTTAACAACATATGCCGTCAATGCAAATATGAGGTTTCCACAAAAGGAGCCGGGTTGTCTGGAATGTGTTTTGTCAAAGAGCTGCGTGAATGTCCTCTCTTTTTTGATGTAAAAAGAATTTATTAGATAATTATTGTATAATTTAACGTCTGTAAATAGAGTATTGGGTTAGAGAGATAAGACTCGCTCAAAAAATAAAAATCAAAGGAGATTGATATGGCGAGAAAAAAATCAATCACCCGGCGAGATTTTATTAAACGGACGATCACTGCTACTGCCGCGTTTACGATTGTTCCGCGTTTTGTTCTAGGAGGATCAGGCTACACAGCGCCGAGTGATCAATTGACTAAAGCTGTAATCGGCGTAGGTAGCATGGGACGAGAGCATCTTAGATATCCTGGGGCAAAGCTTCTGGCAGTATGTGATGTCGATGAAGATCACTTGAAAAGGGCCTTGAAAATTGGTGGGCCTGGAGTTAAAGGATACAGGGATTTTCGCGAAGTCCTTGAGCGGTCAGACATTGATATTGTCCACATTCCAACTCCCCCGCACTGGCACGCGCTCATATCAATAGCTGCGGCTGAAGCAGGCAAAGATATCTGGTGTGAGAAACCAATGACTCGGACAATAGGGGAAGGGCAAAAGCTAGTTGAAGCAGTACAGAAGAACGGTAGAATTTTCAGGCTGAATACCTGGTTCAGATTTAAAGATCAATTTTACGGTTTCGCAACCACAGTCAAGCCGATTAAAAAACTGGTCCAGAGCGGCATGTTGGGCTGGCCGTTAAAGGCTACTGTCAGCGGCATAACCGGTTTTGACTGGAAATTTTACTGGAGCGGAGAGACAAACTTGATACCTGAACCTGTACCCGAAGGGCTGGATTACGACATGTGGCTCGGTCCTGCTCCTTATAAACCTTATCATCATCATCGGGTTCATGGCACATTTCGTGGATACTGGGATTATGACGGCGGAGGACTGGGAGACATGGGTATGCACTACCTTGACCCTGTCCAATATATTCTTGATAAAGATGACACAAGTCCGGTTGAAATTGAAGCAGATTGTCCTCAACAGCATCCGGATGCATGTGGAAGCTGGCGCCGGATTCAAATGAAATATGCAGATGGCTGTGAAATCATTCTGGATGGGGAGAACAAGGACAAAGATGCACCGTTCATCGAAGGGCCTGATGGTAAGTTATTCAAAAGTTTTGAATCCGATATTCCCGATTTAAAAGAAAAATTGGCTGCTTTTCCGGACCCAGAACCCCAGGTAACCGACTTTATCGAGGCTGTTAAAACCCGTAATAAATTTGCATTGAATGAAGAAAATGGACATCGTTCCTGTACTATCGTAAATCTAAGTAAAATTGCAGTCAGGCTGGGAAGGCCTCTTCGCTTTGATCCGGAAAAACAGCGTTTTATAGGTGATGCAGAAGCAAACCGTCTTGTCAATCAACCCATGCGCGCACCGTGGCACTTATAAAGAAAACCTTTCTTATATGGAGAAATTAAAATGAAAACTCATATAAAAACGATACTTATAATGATGATAGCGATATGGTTGGTCGCTTCTTCAGTTACAGCTTCAGAAGATGTAAGAACTTTAAAGACCAAAGTAGTCGATACGCTCGCCAAGTTTCCTGCCCAGAATGCTGCTGAAAGAGATAAATTTGCTTCTGAGCTTATTCGACTTGGTCCCAAAGGAATTCGAGAAATCTGCCGGATGTTGGTTCCGCCGGGAACAGGCGATGATACAAGAGTGCGGTTTGCCCTGAATGCTTTATCTGTGTATGCCCATAGAGCAAGGGCTGAAAATGAGCGTGAAATGTACGCTAAAACGCTCATCAAAGCTCTAGACACAGCAACAGACAATGAAGTTAAGGCTTTTTTGATCCGGCAACTTCAACTTGTTGGTAAAAAAGAGTCTGTAAAACCTCTCAGCAGATTTCTTGTGAATAAAAGGCTGTGTGAGCCGGCGACCCAGGCACTGCTGGCAATTCGTACATCTGATGCAGAGAAAGTACTTTTAAAGTTCCTTAGGTCTTCCACAGGTGCAAACAGGATCACGATTATAAAAGCACTTGGTGAGCTTCGCAGTCAAGCTGCAGCGAAAAAAATTATAAAATATGCAGATAGTAAAGATATAAATCTGCGCCAGATAACTTTATACGCGCTTGCTAACATTGGTGACCCTGCGTCTGGAAAAGTGTTGGACAAAGTTCGAGTGGCAGCAACGCCGTACGAAAGAGCAAAAGCCCCTTCATTGTATTTATTATATGCACAGCGTCTAGCTGAGTCAGGGAAAAAGGGGCAGTGTGCAAGGATCTGCCGTGACCTGATAACATACTATACAGCCCCTCATGAAACCAATGTTCCATGCACTGCCTTGAGTATACTTATAAACGTTTTGGGCGGGAGCGCTTTCGGGGACCTCCTGGCAGCCATGGACAGCCAGAATAAAGAACTTCGCTGGAGAGCGCTTGAACTAGCTAGCACCATTCAGGGTAAGGATGCAACAGGAAGATGGGTCGAGAAAATGGAAGAGGTTTCGTCAGAAACCCAAGCGGAAATAATCACCATGCTCGGGGGTCGAGGAGACAAATCTGTGCTTCCAGTCCTTATGCAGTCATTAAGAAGTAATGAGAAGGTTGTGAGGCTGGCTGCGATTCCAGCGGCATCACAGCTTGGAGGTAGCGATGTTCTTACTGATCTATTGGCGCTTTTGCAAGCCAATGAAGCTGATGAGATTAAGGCTGTGAAACAGGTTCTCATGTGCCTTCCAGGCCCTAAGGTAGTTCCTGAGGCTGCTAAAGTTCTGGAAGAAGTGCCTCCCCTTGGTCGTGTGGCTCTGATTGAAATCCTGTCAGAGCGGCGTGCAAAGGAACATGTGGATATTGTTTTTGTCCAAACAAAGAGCGAAAACGATGAAGTCCGGCTTGCCGCTGTTAGAGGGCTTGAACATTTGGTGAGTGAAAAAGATTTGCCTCGCTTAATTGATATTCTCATTGAAGCTCAGAACAATACGGAAATCTTGCTCGCTCAAAATGCTGCTGTGGCAAGTGCGAATCAAATCTCTGATCCAGAGAAACGTGCTAGTATGTTTCTGGAAAGGCTGGAAAAAACCACTGGCGCAAAAAGGGCAGATTTATTAAAGCCATTGGCAAGAATAGGGGGAAAGAATGCCCTTCAAACCGTGGTGACAGAGACACAAAACGAAGATCCGATAATTCAAGATGCGGCTGTCTTTACTCTGGCTAAGTGGCTAGATATTAGCGCCGCAGATGAATTGATCAGTATTTATCGCAGCACAGAGAAACGAAAACATCTTCACTTAGCCATTAAAGGCTATGTGCGCCTTGTGAAAGAAATGGAACTTGCTCCGGAGGACAAGCTTAGGATGTTAAAAGAAGCATTAAATATTGCTGCTGGAAACGAAGAAATAAATCTTGTGCTTTCGGGACTAGCAAGTATAAAAACCCTTGATTCATTAAAGCTTGTTGCGGCTTATCTGGACGACCAGGATTTAAAATCAAGAGCAGCCTCAATTGCAGCGAGAATTGTTTTACCGCAACCTGGGACAGATAAAGGACTCACAGGGGCTGAAGTTATATCAGTGCTAAAAAAAGCAGCTAGGCTCATTGAAGACAGCTATGAGAGGGAACGGATTGAGAAGTATGTTGGAGCCATTTTAGAGCAGGAAGGATTTGAGCTGCTTTTCAACGGTAAAGATCTTTCTGGATGGAAGGGTTTGGTCGGAGATCCTGTCAGCAGGGCGAAGATGACTCTGGAGGAACTGAACAAGGCGCAAGCAGAGGCGGATTCATCTATGCATGAGCATTGGACAGTTGTTGATGGAATTCTTTTTTTTGACGGTAAGGGGGAAAGCCTCTGTACGGCAAAAGACTATGGTGATTTTGAATTGCTGGTGGATTGGAAGATTGAAAAACATGGGGACAGCGGCATTTATCTTCGCGGGTCCCCTCAGGTGCAGATCTGGGATCCAGAACAATGGCCTGAAGGTTCAGGTGGACTGTATAATAATGAAAAAGGTCCGAACAAGCCGCTGAAATGTGTGGATAATCCTATTGGTGAGTGGAATACATTCCGGATCAAAATGACAGGAGAGAGGGTGACGGTTTACTTAAATGGTGTGCTGGTAGTTGATGATGTAGTGATGGAAAATTATTGGGAAAGGAACAAACCAATCTACCGGATCGGCCAGATAGAACTCCAGTCACATAACAGTCCGCTCTATTTTCGTAACATCCGAATTAAAGAGTTAAAATAGAATTAGGGGACGTTCCCCAAAGTACTTCCTTTTAATCAATCTGCTCCATCAGTCTCAGAAACCTAATGTCCTGTCTTCTATGTGATGTCGCAAAGATGACCGTCATTCCCGCGGAAGCGGGAATCCAGAAGCCTGAAGTAGCCAGAAATACTGGATTCCCACTACCTGCCTCCGCAGGCACAAGCTTCGTGGGAATGACGAGTGCCTGATACGATACTTCACGCATGACACGATACTAGAGCTTTTCTTTTCTTCAATGCCTCTTTGATTCGGCCTGGAGTCATGGGGAGTTCGAACAACCTGGCGCCGGTGGCATCGTAAACCGCATTGGCTATAACCCCGCCCATAGGTGTGATGGCCGGCTCTCCGCACCCCTGAGGAGGCATTTCTGGATTATCAATAAGCACGGTTTCAATTTTAGGCAGCCAGGAAAAGCGGGGAATCTTGTATGTGTCAAAGTTTTCATCTAAAATTTCACCGCCATTAAAATGGATTTCTTCAGTTAAGACATAGCCCAGCCCCATGGTGATGCATCCTTCAATCTGCATCTTTGTTCCCTCGGGATTGATCACTTCTCCCTGGTCTTGCGCGCATACGACACGATTAACCTTGACTTTTCCTTTTTTTTCATCGACTTTGACTTCTGCCATGGTGGCTAAATACGTTCCCAGATAGTCGGTGCATGCTATCCCATAGCCCCGTCTACTGGGTGCTTTTAAGAAGGAGTGGCCGAACTTATCTGCTGCCGCTTTGAGAACTCTTTTCATTCTTTCATTTTTCAGATTTTTTAGACGAAACTCCAGAGGACTCATTTCAGCAGCTTCAGCCATGATATCGATTTGGGATTCGATGGCAAAAACATTTGTGTTGCTGCCAGGGGCACGCCAGGCACCGACACCGAAAGGATGAGCTTCGGATCTTCCTCCCCATCCTCCACGGGAGAGGACACGATGGTTGGGGATATTGTAGAAAGGCTGAGAGCTTCTATCGCCTGCAAAGTAATTCAGGTAATCCCAGAAAACGATTTGACCTGAGTCATTGAGGCCGGAAAGGACTTTTATAACAGCAGCAGGCCGAAAGGTATCATAAAAGAATTCCTCTTTCCGGCTCCAGGCAACCTGTACTGGTTTTAGGGTTAACTTGGCAAGCCGGGCAGCCTCGATAACCTGCTGATTCCTGGTTTTTCCGCCAAAACCTCCACCTACAAAAGGAGTGATGACCCGGACATTCTTAGATGATAATCCCAGGACCTGTGCAACTTCACTCTGGGCTCTGAAGGGAGTTTGAGTGGAAGCCCAGACAGTGGCCTTGTTTCCATTTATTTTTACCACAGCCGTGTGGTTTTCCAAAGTTGCATGAGCAACGTAATGGTTAAGGTATGTTGCTTCAAATGTGTTTGTAGCAAGGTTTTTCCCCTTTTCAAGATCCCCGGCTTTGGTTACGATTTCTTCAGAGGGGGCAGAGTCTATCAAATGTTTGAATATGGTTTTATTGTTCACTTTTTTTTCGGGCAGTTCAAATTGAGCTCTTATCATTCCCAGAGCTTTCTCAGCCTCATCGCGGCATTGATGGAGTACGGCGATCAGATCTTCATCTTGTATGATTTGAATATCCTTTATCTTACGGGCGGCAGAGATATCAACACTCTTGAGCTTTGCCCCATGGACAGGTGGTCTTAAAAGCCTCGCATATAGCATGCCCGGTAAACGGATGTCTCCTGCATATTTGGCCTCTCCAGTGACTTTCTGTTTGCTATCCAAGCGATCGGTAGGCTTTCCAGATATCGTATGTTTTGAGTAATGCTTTATTGGTGGTTTATCCTTAAGATGTTTCTCTATTGTTTTTCCTTTTGTTAACTGAGCATAAGATACTTTTTTTTCAGTGTTGTTTTTGTCAAAGATCACTCCATCTTTTGCAATGAGCTGTTTTGGAGGTATCTGGAGATGCTCTGCAGCTAACAGGATGAGAACCGCCTTGGCTTCTGCAGCAGCTTTCCGCAATGGAGGACCAAAATATTTTGTACTCCTGGAGCCGAACGTCCCCATATCCCAGGGGCAGAGTGCAGTATCTCCCATAACCATATCGACCGTGTTTAATGGCACATCGAGTTCCTCAGCGAGCATCTGGGCGAGCGATGTGAAAATACCTTGCCCCATCTCGATCTTTCCAGTGAAACATGAGACCCGTCCGTCCTCTCCGATTCTAAGATAAGCGTTGAAATCCTCTGGATAGCCGCGGCGGGAACGCCTTGCTTCCTGCAAAGCAAAGGAGTCTCCTATGGAGATAAAGATTATGATTCCTCCGCCAAAGAGCTTGAGAAATTCACGGCGGTCGAGTGTAACCGGACTTATGCTATTATCTGAATAAATAGGCATATATTCATCTTCTCTCATCTTGACCTTCCTCTCTTCATTGTCCTGGCTGCGGTTTGAATGGCCTGGATAATACGGTTATATGTTCCGCAGCGGCACAAGTTCCACTCCATGGCTTGAACGATTTCTGTATAGGTTGGCTGAGGATTATTCAATAAAAGAGTATATGCTTTGAGGATCATTCCAGGGGTGCAAAAGCCGCATTGAAGCGCATTGTGTTGTATAAATGCATCCTGCAGGGGATGGAGGTTGCCGTTTTTATGCAAACCTTCAATGGTTATAACTTCTTTTCCATCCACTTCTTTAATAGGATATTGACAGGACCTGACCGCTTTATTATTTACTAGAACAATGCAGGCACCACAAAATCCCTCTCCGCAGCTGTATTTAGTTCCTGTGAGCTCTAGATCCGAGCGTAATACCCATAAAAGCAAGCGCTCACCTGCAGAAGTCAGACGCAGAGGTTTGCCATTGAGATTAAAATGAATAGTCTTTTCCATATTCCCTCCTAAATCAAATAAATCAAGCTAGTGTCGTGTCATCTATGTGATGTCGCAAAGATGACCGTCATTCCCGCGGAAGCGGGAATCCAGAAGCCTGAAGTAGCCAGAAATACTGGATTCCCACCTTCGTGGGAATGACGAATGCCTGATACGATACTTCGCGCATGACACGACACTAATCTGGGAACTGCCATCATGATCATACATATAAAAACTATGGCAAGAGAAATAAGATACGCAATTGTATCCCTTTAAATGCCAATATGAATTATATTTCTAATTATCACTTCTTGGCAACATTAATTTTAATAGAAATTATCAGAAGTATATACAAAAAATACAAAAAAAATAAAATTACGATATACTATATACTACATACGATATACACTTTTATGTGCTCACACAACTTGGATATGAACCATTTTATTTTAATTATAAAAATCAAATTAAGGCAGGTGTTATGATGAAGATGAAACCAAAAAAAATCAATCGGCGGCAGTTTTTAAAACAATTATCTGCTGCAGCAGTAGGAGTCGCAGGTTTTCCCTCCATTGTTCCGGCTTCTGTTTTAGGGAAATCAGGGGCAATTGCGCCGAGTGACCACATTGTCATGGCTGGCATAGGCTTTGGCATGATGGGGATCCCAAATATGGAAAGCTTTCTGGGTAAAGATGAAGTGCGGTTTGTAGCTGTATGCGATGTAGACGAAAATCATCTACAGCACGCCAGAGATATAGTCAACGAGAAGTACAGCAATAAAGATTGCGCCACATACCATGATTTTCGCGAGCTTTGTCAGAGGAAGGATATTGATGCTGTAACCATTGCCGTACCTGACCACTGGCATGCCATTCTGGTCATCGCCTGTGCACGGGCTGGATTCGATATCTATGGGGAGAAGCCATTCTCCCACGAACTCATGGAAGGCCGTGCTATGTGCAATGCACTTGAACGCTATAATCGAATCTGGCAGACCGGTAGCTGGCAGCGTTCTGTGGCCAATTTCCACCAAGCATGTGAACTGGTACGCAACGGCCGGATAGGCAGGATTCTGAAGGTAGAAGTCGGATTGCCCTCAGGACATACCGACTTTGGCAGGACCAAAGGGCAGGAGACTATGGGGATTCCACCCAAGCCTTTGGATTATAATTTCTGGCTTGGTCCTGCTCCTTATGCACCCTATTGTCCGGCACGGGTCCACCAGAATTGGCGCTGGAATGTGGACCTGGGTGGCGGCCAGCTACTGGATTGGATTGGACATCATGTGGATATTGCACACTGGGGGCTTGGTTTCGATTATACCGGCCCAATTGAGATCGAGGGATCCGGAGAATTTCCACGAAAAGGGGTCTGGAACAGTCCCACCCGCTATTATCTCACTGCCAAATATGCAGACGGCACCCCGATGGTGATTGCCGGCGGCCATAGAGAAATACGCAGTGGGACCAAATGGATTGGAGAATTTGGCTGGGTCTGGTGTGACCGGGGCGGATTAGAAGCTAATCCGTCCTATCTTTTAAAAGAGTTTATCGGTCCCAATGAAACCCGGCTGTACAAGAGCAGGGACCATTATCAGAATTTCCTTGACTGTGTGAAGAGCCGTCAACAAACAATTACCCCAGGTGAAGTGGCACATCGCTCTGCCAGTGTAGGGCACTTGGGAGTGATTGCTATGGAACTGGGGCGGAAAATTCATTTTGACCCGGCTACTGAGACTGTTATTAATGATCCTGAAGCAACCAGGCTGCTGAGCCGTTCATACCGCAGTCCCTGGGATTTAAATCTTTAAATGGAAACATCAATAGAGCATAAAGAGGAAAAAAATGATGAAACAAAAAATTAAGATATTATTTATCGTAATGGTAATCTTTGGGCTGTTATCTGGAATGGCCTTCCGTATTATGACCGCAGCTCCAGCCAGCACAGCCTTAAAAGCACTGGTTGTTACTGGTCAGAACAACCATGATTGGGAAACAAGCAGCCCGATTTTAAAACAGATCCTGGAGGATACAGGTCTCTTTGAAGTGGATATTGCCTCCACCCCCCCGCATGGGGGCGATATGGAAAGCTTCAACCCTGATTTTGCGTCCTACCAGCTAGTAGTGTTGGACTACAATGGTGATGCCTGGTCCGCACAGACCCAAAAGGCCTTTGTGGATTATGTGAATGAGGGAGGAGGAGTAGTAGTCTATCATGCAGCTAATAATGCCTTTCCCGGCTGGAGGGAGTATAACGATATCATAGGCCTTGGAGGATGGGGAAACCGTAATGAGACGTCAGGCCCCTATGTGTTCTGGAAGGACAGTAAAATGGTTCGGGATCTAAGCCCTGGCATTGGCGGACATCACGGCTATCAACACGATTTCCTGGTTACAAACCGGGACACAACTCATCCTATTACCCTGGGCTTACCGCGGAAATGGATGCATGCCAAGGATGAACTTTACAGCCTTTTACGGGGACCTGCCAAAAATCTGCATATCTTAGCAACCGCCTACAGTGATCCGAGACAAGGTGGAACAGGCCGGGATGAGCCAATTTTGTTTACAGTCAAATACGGAAAAGGGAGGATTTTTCATACTGTACTTGGACACGCAGGAGAAGAAATTCCTTCTCCTGCAATGGAATGTGTCGGTTTTATTGTGATTTTCCAGCGGGGTGCAGAATGGGCGGCTTCAAGTAAAGTAACACAGAAAATACCTGGAGATTTTCCTGCCACAAACAGAGATGTCTCAACCCCTAGTGATGTGCGGCGGTGGCAGGGCTTTCGTCCTCCATCCTTGAAGATGATTCTGAAAGAAGCAGCGGCTTATGAATACGGACATGATGATGAGATTCTGTCCCGGCTTAGAGATTATATTCAATCGCATAGAGATACACCTGAATCAAGGCTCTATTGTGAAGAGCAGCTTCTATCACTCCTCAATTCAAATGCCACTCTGGCAGCGAAGATGTCTGCGTGTCGTCATCTGCGTGTCCTCGGAAGCCGGATGTCTGTTCCTGTTCTGGAAAAGATGCTCATCCAAAAGGATACTTCAGATATGGCCCGCTTTGCTCTTGAAAAAATTCCTGGAGTTTCTGCTGATAATACATTGATCAAAGGGCTGGCGAAAAGCAGCGGGAATGTAAGAATCGGTATTATTTCTTCTTTGGGGCAGCGAAAGGTTCAGGATTCTGTTGCTGCGTTAGGCAAGTTGATCCATGATTCCAATTCTGTAACAGCAGTCGCAGCTGCTGCAGCATTGGGACAGATTGCAAACCCTGAAGCCTTTGGAATTTTATCAAAAGCCCTGACCAGAACCCAAGGCCTATTACAGATCCAGATTGCAGCATCTTTGTTAAAATGTGCCGAACAGTTTCATACCCAAAAAAACCTGAAAATGGCTGCTGATGTTTACAAAAAACTATTAAATACAAAAATTTCCTTGACGACTCATCAGGCTGCCATGAAAGGAATGATTATAGCAGCCGGAAATGATGCCGGGAAGATGATCCTCGATGTGCTCAAAAGCAAGGAAAGGGAGATACATATCCCTGCCATCAGTATGGTTCGTGATACTTTCGATGGATCAACCATCCAATCTGTATGTGCTCTACTGCCGGAACTGCCGGCCACAAGTAAGATTCAATTGCTTCCGGTCCTGTCCCATTACAAAGAGCAGGCGGTCTTACAGATGGTGATCAATGTGACAAAGAGTAAGGAAGAAATGGTTAGAATTGCTGCTCTACAGGCGCTGAAAAAGCTCGGCGATGCTTCTTGTGTGAACCTCCTTGCCCAATGTGCAGCAAGAGCTGATGGAGCGGAACGAGAAGCTGCACGTAAAAGCCTGTGGGGTCTCAGAGGTGGTGACATAGATCAAACAATCATAATAAACCTGATCAGAAATTCTGATCCAGACCTTCAATATGAACTGATCCAGAGTATTGGAGAGCGCAGGATTTATGAAGGGAAAAGCTTGCTGTTTGACAGAGCCCAATACTCAAATCCAAAAAACCGCTTGATGGCAATAAGAGCTCTCAAGATTATTGCCGCTCCATCCGACCTACCCAGGCTGCTCAATCTTTTACTGGCGTCAAAAAGTGAGGTAGAACAGAATGAGATTGGGAATACGGTTTCTGCGGTCGCAGGAAGGATCTCCCAGCAAAATTTCCGGGCCTATTCAGTAAAGATAGCGCTGGAGTCAGTGAAAGAAGTGAAGGGCCGCTGTGCTTTATACAGGGTTCTGGGAAAAATCGGTGATAACAGTACTCTTCCCCTTATCAGAAAAGCGTTGGCTGGAGAGAACGAGGATATTCATGATGCAGCGGTACGGGCTCTCGTAGATTGGCCGAATTCAACACCCAAGGATGACTTATTACAAATTGCTGGTCAGTCGACAAATACAGTCCATCAAGTGCTGGCTTTGCGGGCATATGTGCGAATGATCGGAATGGACAAGTACCGGTCTCCGGAAGGTGCTACCCAGGCATTAAAAGAAGCTCTTACATTGGCAAGACGGCATGAAGAGAAAAAAATAATCCTTGGAACACTGCCCCAATTTTCCTGTAAAGATGCCCTCAAGTTAGCCGAATCTCTTCTGCAGGAGGAGGGAGTGAAAGCCGAAGCTAGGTTGGCTGTTGATCAGATCAAGGAAAAGCTTGAAAAACAGAGATCGTAAGTATTTTGCTTTTTGAAAATTTTAGCAATATACATTAGTATATAATTGAAATCAGGGACATGTACCGATTTTCTGAAATCGGTAACGTGTCCCTTAATTTTCAGAAAATTATTATCGGTTTTTAATTTCCGATATTAAAGATAAGGAGGTTATCATATGATCGAAAGTCACGGATCTGGTGACAAGGCTGCCCGGATTAAATACGGCATGGTTGGTGGCGGCCAGGGTGCTTTCATCGGAGATGTCCATCGCAAGGCGGTGGTCCTGGATGGGAAGGCAGAGTTGGCAGCCGGCTGTTTTTCACATGATTTTAAAAATACCTTGGTAACAGGAGAAATGTTGTGCCTGGACAGGGAGAGGCTATACAGGTCCTATGAGGAGATGGCAGAAGCAGAAGGGAAGCGTAAGGATAAGATCGACTTCATCGTCATTGTTACACCAAATAACTCCCATTTTCCCATTGCCAAGTTGGCACTCCAGAATGGAATTCATGTGGTTTGCGATAAACCTTTGACTACTGACAGCAAGGATGCAGAGGAACTTGAACGGATTGCAGTTGAAAAGGACCTGCTGTTCTGTGTAACTTATACCTATACCGGTTATCCTATTGTCAAACATATAAAAGAAATGATTGCAAACGAAGACCTGGGATCTATTCGTTTTGTCAATGCCGAATACCCACAGGACTGGCTGGCTACTCCGCTTGAAAAAACCGGCCAGAAACAATCTGTCTGGAGGGCTGACCCGAAACAGACAGGAATATCGAATTGCGTCGGTGATATTGGCAGCCATATTGAAAACATGGTCTCTTATTTGACCGGCCTAAAAATTAAATCTTTATGTGCCAGATTGGACACGTTTGTGGAAGGAAGAATTCTTGATGACAATGCCTCTATTATGGTCAATTATGATAATGGAGCCAAAGGCCTTTACTGGAGTTCTCAGATTGCGGTTGGGCATGATAACGGACTCAGAGTCAGAATTTACGGAACCAAAGCTTCCCTGGAATGGTCCCAGGAGAATCCCAATTACCTCAAAGTTTCCTATCTGGACAAACCCACAGAGACTGTCTCTAGGGGAAGGGATGAATTATACCCCCATGCCCAGGGTTACTCACGGATTCCTTCCGGCCACCCTGAAGGGTATTTTGAAGCATTTGCCAATATATATTCCACATTCATTACGGCCTTGAAAAAGAAGATCTCTGGGGAAGCCCTGTCAGAAGATGACCTTGATTTCCCAGGAGTTGAGGCAGGGATTCAGGGGGTCAGGTTTATCGAAAGGTGCGTTGAGAGCTCACAAAAGGGAGCTGTGTGGATTGATTTTTAATCATTCGTCATAAAGGAGGATAGAATGAGTAAGCCTGTAACATTATTTACCGGACAATGGGCAGATTTGACCTTTGAAGATATTTGCAAGAAAGCCAGTGGATGGGGCTATGATGGCTTGGAAATAGCCTGTTGGGGGGATCACATGGAAGTGCGCAAAGCAGCCGATGATCCCGGCTATGTGAAAAAGAAAAAACAGATACTGGAAAAATATAAATTAAAGTGCTGGGCACTTGGAGCCCACCTCTCCGGCCAGTGCGTGGGTGATAGATATGATGAACGGCTGGATGTATTTGCTCCGGATGAAGTAAAAGGGAAACCCGATGAACTGCGGGAATGGGCAATCGAAGAGATGAAAGTCACAGCCAGAGCTGCAAAAAACATGGGGTGTTATGTGGTCAATGGATTTATGGGATCACCAATCTGGAAGTTCTGGTACTCTTTTCCACCAACAAGTGAAGAAATGATTAAAGAGGGCTTTAAGAAAATACATCGGTTATGGACGCCTATTTTTGATGAGTTTGACCGGTGTGGAATGAAGTTTGCGCTCGAGGTTCATCCCACGGAAATCGCCTTTGATCTGTATACAACAAAACAGCTAATGGAGACTTTTGAATACCGGTCGACACTGGGATTGAATTTTGATCCCAGCCACCTGCTCTGGCAGGGACTCAAACCCCATTTATTTATTCGTGAATTTTCGGATCGGATATACCATGTTCACATGAAAGATGTGGCTGTTACCCTGGATGGAAAAGCAGGAATCCTTGGTTCCCATCTGCCCTTTGGGGATCTCCGTAGGGGATGGAATTTCAGGTCATTAGGACACGGAGATGTGCAGTTTGGAGAGATTATCCGGGAACTCAATCGCATAGGGTATCAGGGCCCGCTTTCAGTCGAGTGGGAAGACAATGGTATGGACCGGGAATTCGGAGCACAGGAATCAATGGAATTTGTCAAGAAAATAAACTTTTCTCCGTCAGAAGTGGCTTTTGATCGTGATATGAAAACTGATTCCGATTAGGCATGAAGAAGATAAAGCTGATGCTTTGGGAAGATCACGGTTCTGTGACCTTCCAAAATATTCAGATCATTGATCTTGACTGATATACATCACGAAAATAATGTAAGGCTTTTCGTGATGACGGATTTTACTGGTAATTAAGACATTAATTAGGATATAAGAGGGTAAAGATGTCTGATAAAATAAATGTGAGCAAAGAGAAAAAACTCTCCCGCCGGAATTTTATTAAATCTTCTGCCTCTGCAGGCCTTGGAATAGCCTTGGCTGGAACCACTTTTGCCAGGGAGGAGGAAAAAAAGAAGAAAGCAAAAGAACTCAATGTTGCTGTTATAGGAACAGGTACACAGGGACGTATCTTGATTGAGTCATGCCTGCGAATACCCGGAATCCGGATTACTGCGGTTTGTGATATCTGGGAATATAGTCAGCGTTATGCCAGCCGTTATCTCAAGAAATACGGACATATTGTCAATGTTTACGAGGACTATCGTGACCTGCTGAGTAAGGAGAAGAACCTTGATGCTGTTATTGTGGCTACACCGGACTGGATGCATGCAGAGCATGCCAATGCATGTATGGAAGCTGGTCTTCATGTCTATTGCGAGAAAGAAATGTCCAATTCTCTGGCCAAGGCCAGGACCATGGTGCAGACCGCAAGGAGGACGGGCAAGCTTCTTCAGATTGGTCATCAGCGACGGAGTAATCCCCGGTATATTCATGCCATCGATCGCCTGATCAGAGAAAAAAAGCTTTTAGGCCGGGTTTCTAAGGCTTATGCCCAGTGGAACCGTGCTAAAAGTGATATGCTCGGCTGGCCAAAAAAATACACTATGGATCAGATTAAGCTGGAGAAGTATGGATACGCTTCCATGACCCATTTCAGGAACTGGCGCTGGTATAAAAAATACAGCGGGGGTCCGATTGTAGATCTGGGGTCTCATCAGATTGATCTTTTCAGCTGGGTTTTCGGTGTCAATCCCAGATCAGTGATGGCCAGCGGGGGAATTGATTATTATAAAAACCGTGAGTGGTTTGACAATGTCATGGCGATCTATGAATTTAAGAATGATGCAGGAACGGCGCGGGCCTTATACCAGGTTCAGACAACTACAAAACACGGGGGTTTTTACGAGACATTCATGGGGGAAAATGGTTCCATCGTAATGTCCGAGGTGCCTCAGAAAGGGAACTGGGCCATGCGTGAGGCCCATGCTCCTGAATGGGACTCACTTGTTAAAGAGGGATTGTTGAAGTCTGAAGCCCCACTTATCCAGAAGATTGACACCAAGAATATCTTCCTGGATGTGCGTGTCACAGCAGAAGCAGGACAATGGCCATTTCCAATTGAATTGGCCAAACCTGCCCACCAGCCTCACCTGGAAAACTTTTTCAATGCCATTATCTACGGCACCGCGTTGAATTGTCCTGCTGAACTAGCTTATGAAAGTGCTGTGGCGGTTCTTAAAGTAAATGAAGCGGTTGAATCTCGCCGTTTGCTGAGGTTTCGTACAGAGCAATTTAAGGCATGAATCATAAAAAAATTATTTTCCTGTTAGTAACCGGTCTGTGTGCTGTGGCCATCCTTGCTGCCTTGGCCGGTCAGATTATTCAAAACTGGGATGGAAGCCAAACCACTCCAGTACATCAAATCCCGTTAAAAGACGAGTTTGATCAGAACATCATTCCAACTGAGTCTTACCCGCTGCCGTATTCCACCAAATATACCTGTGCTCCCTGCCATGAATACAATATAATCCAGGATGGATTACACTTTAATGCCGCTTTATCAACACAACACGGCCGGCCTGGCGAACCCTGGATCTGGGTGGATACAAAAACAGGGACTGTACTGCCTCTTTCTTACAGGAACTGGAAAGGGATGTGGGATCCCCGGAAGCTGGGCCTGACGTCCTGGGACTTCACCCTGCTCTTCGGGCGGCATATGGTAGGAGGAGGAGTGAATGAGCCTGGAGATGATGAAATGAGTTCGGAATCCAGATGGGATGTTTCCGGGAAGATCGAAATAAATTGTATGGCCTGCCATAATGCCTCGAGAATGCAGAGTCACAGTGAGTGGGCAAAACAGGTTCTGCGCCAGAATTTCCGCTGGGCGGCGACCGCTGCTTCCGGCTTAGGTGAAGTAGGAGGAATGGCCTCCCGGCTTCCCGGCACCTGGGATATTTTTGATGGCCCAAACCCTGATGATACAGAATGGGCGGTTGTTCCATTTGTACGGTATAATTCAAACCGTTTCGACAGCAAGAATCGTGTGTTTTTTGATATTGCCCACAAACCTGATAATTATCGCTGTCTAACCTGTCATTCTGTTTACCCAGTCCAGATGAAAAAAATCGATATCGATGACGATGTCCACTCAGCTGCAGGTTTGAAGTGTATAGACTGTCACCGGAATGATCTCAGCCATAATATGATCCGGGGATATGATGGAGAAGCTGAAGACTTCCAAAATCCGGGACTAGGCGATTTTTCCTGCCAAGGTTGCCATATGGGAAAGGATTTATCCGGTAAAGACGAAGCCAATGCGGGCCGTCTGGGAGCTCCATATCCCCTGCATCGTGGAATTCCGGCAGTCCATTTTGAGAAGCTTTCATGCACGGTCTGCCATGCAGGCCCTTTACCCAGCAATGATTTTACACGAGTTAGAACTTCCCGTGCCAATCGTCTGGGGATATATGGCGTTGCTCAATGGTTTACTGATTTGCCCCACATCATAGAACCTGTTTTCATCATGGACCAGGAAGGTATAATCGTACCCCACAGACTGATGTGGCCGGCATATTGGGGTCGATTGGAAGGAGAGAAGATCTCTCCACTTAAACCAGCCGATGTTCAGGCTGCAGCGGAGGGGATATTTGATGTCGAAGAGCGTATTGCCCGGATACTTGGTGCCATCTTCATGGGATCAGAGCTCGAAGGAATTCCGGTACTGGTTACACATGGAAATGTCTATGAGTTTAACGTTGATGCCGGGCTTGATGTATCTCCTTATTCTGGGGAAAAACCAGGCATGGAAGTCCTTTGGGCAATCAAGAAGGATGGAAAGGTCAATTCTTTGGTGCCGGACTTTGACCCCGGAGCAGAAGAGCTGGATATTGAAATTGAAAGCCGGATCCAAAAGATTCTCGAGTCTCTGGCAACTATGAATGATGCTCCAGGTAAACCTATCCTTGTTTATAAAAATTTTATGTATCAGGTTTCGGAAGGTTACTTGGAGAAGAAAGAGATGCCTGGGGAAAGAGTTGAGTTCCCACGGTGGTGTTGGCTTAAAGACAATAAAACACAGCCTCTTGCCTCTGAATTCAAGATTCGAACAATAACAGCCACAGTCGGGTTTGAGCAATCTTTGACAGAGGAACAGATTGAGCTTGTGCTCAAGTCCCTGGCCCAAACTGAAAACCAGCAGGTAGCCGAGGATAAGGTTGAATTTTTTTATATTTCAGGCGGAGAGATGTTCCGTATTGATGGAACAGGTAAACTGACCGCTGATGAACATCCGGCGGCAGACCCGGTTGTATGGCCCCTGGGTCATCAGGTTCGTCCGGCCCAGCAATCCCTTGGGATAAATGGATGCTATGATTGTCATAAAGTACAGTCCGCTTTCTTCTTCAATAAGGTGGAAGGAACCGGTCCTCTCAAAACCCAGAAGGTTGCAAAGCGTTCTGCGCTTTCCTTTATGAGAATGGATAGACCCTTTCAGAAACTCTTTGGCCTATCGTTTACAGTACGCCCATTGTTTAAAATAATCCTGTTTGTTTCAGCCCTGATTATTGGATCTATTCTGGTCATTGTGTTTTTAACGGCTTTGGGTAGATTATCAGGGATTATTGAGAAGAGGAAATAACCCTTATGTTCAGCATTATTACCATACTCTCTATGCTGGGGCTGGTGTTCTTGCTCTCATTCCTTTATTTTAGAAACAAACAAGAGCGAGATAGTGCTGGTGAAGATTCTGCCGATATAACCTTATCAGGTTATTTTTCATGGCTATTCCGCTGCATACCCGGCTTTTTTAGAGCCGTATGGATAAAGCGCTGCAAGGAACTGTTTCAGGATTCTATCTCTCAGCGCTACCCGGCCGGACAGAGATGGATCTTTATCTGTTTGGGACTGAGTTTTCTTTTTCAGGCTGCCAGTGGATTTCTTTTTACCTTGCTTGGAACACAAAGATTGTATGGATTGTCACTTTTGCTGCATGTTTTAGGAGGAGGGCTTTTTGCGGTCAGCCTGTCCCTGGTCTTAGTTTTGCGCGCACGATGCTACAGCTTTGATAAGCAAAGTTCGGAATCAAAAAAAGATTTTCCAGGTTGGTACCAAAAAATACTTTTCTGGCTGTTTGTTGTTTCTGGTTTTATTCTTATTGTTACAGCCCTAGCTTTGATGCTGCCTTTCTTTTCCTTAAATGTGCAACAAGGTATGTTTGAGGTACATCGGTACAGTGCTCTGGTTGCCCTGCTTTCTGCAGCGGCTTTTGCCTACTTTGCCCTGCTCGAAGAGGGCAAGTAATGGAAAGAGAGAAACAGTCCATCTATCGTTTCGCCCATTTTGCAATGGGGACAACTTTTGAAATTGTGGTAGCCGCTAAAGATAAGACCTATGCCGGTCAGGTATCGCGTGCTGTTTTTGATGAGATCAATCGGATCGAAGGACTTTTCAGTCGTTTTAACCCATGCAGTGAAATCGGTCAGATCAACAATCTCGAACCCGGCCAATCTCTAAATGTAGGAATAGAGGTTTTTGAGTGTTTGGAAACAGCCGTTCAGATCCAGAGGGAGACCAATGGTGCTTTTGATATCAATATAGGTTCTCTGTTAAAATACAGGTGGAATACTGTCCGGAGGTCTAGGAAGATGAGTTCTGAAACAGTGCAGTTGCCCGTTGATTTATCTAGATCGTCCAGAAATTTTATGGTAAGAGTCCGTAAAGAGAGGGATGAATACCTTGCTGATGGCGTTGAGCTGGATCTGGGGGGAATAGGGAAGGGAGATGCCCTTGATAAAATTGCCGATATTCTTACTGATTGGAGTATTGACCGGGCTTTGATACACGGGGGAACAAGCACGGCACTGGCAATCGGAGCCGCTCCCGCTGGAGATTCAGAAAAGAAGGGATGGCCGGTTGGTATTGCAAGAGGCTGGGCTTGCCCAAATGCACCGAAGGAATTTTATCTCAAGGACAGGGCTTTGAGCGGCTCAGGAACCGAGATCAAAGGAAAGCATGTTTTTGATCCAAGGACTGGAAGTCCGGCCAAGGGGCATATGGCTGCCTGGGTGTCTCATCCTTCTGCTGCTGTTGCCGATGCCCTGTCTACTGCATTTATGGTCATGAGCACAGAGGAAGTCAAGAATTATTGTGACCATAATCCTAAAGTGTGGGCCCTGGTCATAATAGATGCTGAGACATGCCGGATATTCAATAAAGAAATTACATCAACATAGATGTCTAAGCCAAGGAGTTACTGATGATAAAAAAGTTTTTTTTGTTTGTATTCACTTTTCAATGCCTGATTCTCTTTGTTCATGGGGTTGGAGTTAATTCGCAGGACACGGATAAAGACAAAGTTGTATTAAAACTGGAATTGCCCAAGCCCATGTTCGTAGGAACACCGAGGAATATTCGTTCCCCGAATCTGGAGAAGATAACCGGGAAAATGCGAAAACCTTTCTATGTTCCTAAGGGAACAAAGCTTCTTTCTCTGGACAAACCGGTTTCCGCAAGTGACATGGAACCCATTATCGGTGAGAAGGAATTTGTAACTGACGGGGAGAAATCCGGTGAAGATGGATATTATGTGGAGTTTGGACCCGGAGTACAATATGTCCAGATCGACCTTGAAGACTCCTTTCATTTATATACTATTCTTGTTTGGCATTACCACAGCCAGGCCCGGGTGTATAGAGATGTGATCGTCCAAGTCTCTGATGATCCGGACTTTATCACCGGAGTCAAAACTGTGTTTAATAATGATCACGACAACTCTTCTGGATTGGGAATCGGGAAGGACAAAGAATATATTGAGACCAATGAAGGACGGTTGATCGATCCCAGAGGTGTCGAGGCAAGGTATATTCGCCTTTACAGTAAAGGGAACACCTCAAACGATATTAATCACTATGTTGAAGTGGAGGTTTACGGCATCCTGGTAAAATGAATAATAAGACGGTTTTCAGGGGAGTTTTTCTCCTGGTAATCCTTGGGGCTTTCCTGTTTCGCCTGGTTCTGCTGGATTTGCGTCCTATGCACCATGATGAAGCGAATCAAGCAGTCAAGTTCGGGAACCTGCTGGAAAAAGGCGAGTATCACTACGACAAGAATGACCATCACGGCCCCAGCCTTTATTATCTTTCACTTCCTATTGCCTGGATTTTTTCTGGCACCAAATTTGCCTCAATAAATGAGTTTACACTACGCCTGATTCCTGTCGCTTTTGGAGTTGGATTGATTCTTCTACTCTTGCTTCTAAAAGGAGGGCTTTGCCGCGAGGCTGTTGTTTTTGCCGGGCTTTTTGCTGCTATTTCACCATCCATGGTCTTTTTCAGCAGGTTCTATATTCAGGAAATACTCTTTGTTTTTTTTATTTTAGGGGCTATAGCATCTGGCTGGCGTTATACCAGGAACCGTTCTCCAGGATGGGCAGCGGCCGCTGGATTCTTTGCGGGGATGATGTTTACAACCAAAGAGACCTGCATCATTGCCTTTGGAGCTATTCTGGGAGCCCTGTTCCTTACCTGGGTTTTCCAAAAAGGGAGCAGCCGTCCGATAAAGCCCTTCAGTTGGACATGTATTGCCCATCTGCTTTTGGGATTGGGAGCTGCCGGCGTGGTCTCCTGGCTCATGTATTCCTCGTTTTTTCAAAACCCAAAAGGCCCTCTGGATTCAGTTCTGGCCTTTGGGACATATTTTGGCCGGGCAGGGGAGGCCGGCTTACATTCCCATCCGTGGTATTATTATTTGAAGATGCTGACGTTTTCTCAATATGGGACAGGACCGGTATGGAGTGAATCCCTTATACTTGTATTGGCTCTGGTTGGGAGCATTTCTGCTTTTAGCGCAAAATCCAAGGAGGATTTAAGTCCTTTGTTTATCCGGTTCATTTTTTTCTATACTCTCCTGGCCACTGCCGTGTTTTCATTGATTCCCTATAAAACCCCGTGGAACTTGCTTCCTTTCTACATCGGTTTTATTTTGTTGGCAGGAAACGGAGCTAGTTTTATCATAAAGGCAGGTAAGAACATGTTTTTTCGGGGTGCGGTTGTCTTAGTTATCGGTTTTGGTATTTTCAACCTTGGAATGCAGAGTTATAGAGCAAATTTTAAATTCTATGCGGATCCTCGCAATCCTTATGTGTATGCCCAAACATCGACAGATTTTATGAACCTCGTCAAGCGCATCAATGATTTAGCCCTCCTTCATCAGGACCACAAGCAGATGCTGATTAAGGTGATCACCAATCCAGATGAAACCTGGCCTCTGCCATGGTACCTGAGGAGTTTTGGGCGTGTAGGATACTGGCAGAAGGTTGATGCTGCTGGAGACCTAGCTGAAATCCCTATAATTATTTCTTCCATTGATAAAATGGATGATTTGCGGCCTCTTCTTCAAGATAATTATCAATCCGAGTACTTTGGATTGAGGCCTGAGGTCCTGCTGGCTGTACATATTAAACGGGATCTCTGGGATGACTTTTTACAGAGGCAGGCTGTTCGATAATGGATATTTCAATCGTCATTCCTGCGTTTAATGAGGCTCTAAAGATCAAACATGATGTGGAAGTTGCTGCTTCATTTTTTATAAATGAACAATTGCAGGGAGAGGTCATTGTTGTTGATGATGGGAGTTTTGATAACACGGCAGATACGGCCCGGAGTGCAGATATTCTGTCTTCTATATGTCTTAATGTGATCCGGCTGGAGAAAAATTCAGGTAAAGGGTTTGCGGTTAAAACCGGTGTTAAAGCATCGCGAGGAGACGTAGTACTGTTTGCCGATTCCGGGACCTGTATCCCTTATATCAATGCGATGCCCTATATAGAGCGGATAAGAGACGGGGAGCTGGATTTAGCCCTGGCTTCACGGCGACTAAAGGAGACAGTGATTTGCAGAAACCGGCCCTTGAGGCGCCGCGTGCTGTCCTGGTTTTTTCACCAGGCTGCTGTATGGGTTGCCGGATTGCCACGGTGGATTACGGATTCCCAGTGTGGGTTTAAATTATACAGGGGAAGGATTGCCAGAAGGCTGTTTGACGAATGTGTAACAACTGGATACCTGTTTGATGTGGAGATTCTGTTAAGGGCGCAGCATCTGGGCTGTCGCATTGGAGAATTTCCTGTGGAGTGGAGTTGTGACCTGGATTCCAGACTGAGGCCCGGCTTTGAAGCTTTTGGCGTGTTAAAGGAGCTGTTTGAAGTCAGAAAGATTATTAATAAGGTCAAGAATAACTAGAAAAAATTATTGATATTTTCCTGTAAGGTTCGCGGATTCTGCTGGATTTCTTATTGACTGGATATGTTTCTTCTATGAATTATTGTTGATGTAGTAGTTCAGAGGGTGGAAGCTGAGGATCCGAAAATAAAAGCCATTGTTCTCCTGGCAGGAACAGCGGAAACAGCTATAAGAAAATAAGCAAAAATGTCCAAAGTCAAGGACTGACCCCTAAAAATGGTCTTTTTTCACTCTCAATCGTCATTCCCGCGGAGGCGGGAATCCATAGCTGCTACCCACACTTATTGAGTAATTACCTTTGTGTTGACATTTAGCAAATTCTTGATTATATCAAAAATAAATGGGATAATTATGATAAACAGATACAAAAGATGCTTATTAGAGCTTGTGGTTGGGGATGTATTAGAGGCTTTTGTTGGACCTCTCTTTTAGGAAGAAATCAAAGAAAAATAGGGGAAGGATGAATTAAGAAAGAAGAGAGGCTTTATTTTGAAAAATAAAAAAAATGGAGATAGTCCCAATTTTTCTAAAAAATTCAAGTATTTCACCTCTTTAGTTTGCGGTTTTCTCATCCTTATTATCAGCATATATGGATTTGTTTTGCTTCGGTACCGTACTGGTCTTCCTCTAGAGATAAACATACAGGATCTTGTACAAATAGATGGCATACAAATTCAAAATGAAAAAGATGTTGAGTTCATTATGAGCCAGAAGAGGATTGGGGAGCACGCGATATTATTACTCGAAACTGAGGGCAAACTTGAGAAAAAAGAAGTGAGGCTTATTCCATTTTACTCTCAGGCTCCTTTTCCTTTGATATATCTTATTATCGGCCTTTTCAGCTTTACTATCGGCTTTTTAGTGTTTATTTTACGCTCGGAAGAGGGAAGAGCTCGTATTTTCTATTGGTTAGCCTTGGCTTTCTCTTTCTCGCTCATCATAAGTGGCGGATTTTACTGTCTACGAGAGGAATCCCTTTCTTATATTCCTGAAGTCTTATATAATATTTTCTATCCATTGTCTCCTGCCTTGCTTCTTCACTTTTCTCTTTCTTTTTCTCAGAGGATTTCCAAGCGGAGCAAGCTTATTATCTATACTCCAGCCCTCCTCTTTGCTGCGGTTTTAGAGACGACATACCTATTGTCGAGCTTGAAATCATCCATTGAAATTTTCAGAATCTATCACTCCGTTATTTATGTTTTTCGATTTTATATTGTTGTGTTTGTCCTTTCAGCCATTTTTCACCTGATTATCAGTTTCAGAAGGGCCTCACTTGATGTGCCACGGGCACAGATAAAATGGATATTATACGGTCTCTTTGTCGGCTCGGGGCCATTTATTTTTTTATATCAGTTGCCTCTGATTATCAAAATGAGCCCCATTATTTCTGAAGAATTCTCCGCCATCTTTTTTATCTTTATTCCCATTTCATTTGCTTTTTCCATCATTAAATTTAAGCTGATGAACATCGAGCTTCTGATCAATCGTAGCTTAGTCTATGGAGCTCTGACAATTTTTACGGTTAGTCTTTATCTCTTTTCTGTCTATGTTTTTCAAAATCTATTCTTAAAATTTTTTCATGTTCAAAAAGCAGCAATTTCAGTGATAGCGGCTCTTACAGCTGCCGCGGTCTTTCATCCTGCACGGAAAAAATTTCAAGAATTTGTTGATAAATCTTTCTACAGGTTGAGCTATGACTATCGGAAAACTATTCTCAGTTTTAATGAAAAAGCACAAAAGATGATAAAACAAGATCAACTTATCGACTTTTTCTTGATAAAGATAAAAGAGGCTCTGCCTCTAGAACATATGGGAATTTCGATCTACTCCACGGCTTCAGGGCGACCCAAGCTTTTGATTAAAGGTGGAGAGGAAAGAGACATCAATTCCATTGTTCCAGTTTGCCTTAAAAGCAATCAAATATTGGCTCGGAAAAAGGCATCCCGGACAGAAGAAAACATAGATTTCACCAAGGAGAACTTCCTTGAAGAGAGAGGCATAGAATTAATCATTCCCCTTTCTTTTAGGTCTGCTGCTTTATCTGGGTTTTTGACTTTAGGTAAGAAGATGTCGGGCGAAAGGTTTACCCGAGATGATCTTGAGCTTCTACTCACCTTGGCTGGAGAAATTGCTTTAAATTTTGAGAGAATAAAACTTCAGGAAGAGGTTATTTATGAAAGGGCAGAAAAGGAAAAATTGGATGAACTTAGCCACCTCAAAACAGAATTTATTTCCACAGTTTCTCATGAACTTCGCACCCCAATGAGTTCTATTCGCGGACTGACTGAAATCCTTCAGGAAGGAAAAATAAAAGAAAAGGCAAAACAGGACGAGCTCTTGAGCCTTGTGGCCAGCGAGAGTAATCGTCTCTCCAGGCTCCTGCACAATATCCTTGACTTTGGAAGGATTGAACAAAAATTGAAAACATATAATTTTCAAAAGGCAGAAATACAATCTATCATTGAAGAAGTGGTGAAGCTATTTCGATACAGACTTGAAAGAGATGGTTTTCTCCTGAGGGTAAATCTCCCAAAAAATCCTCTCTTTTTGGAGATTGATCAAGATGCTCTAAAACAGGCTTTGACCAATCTCATCGATAATGCTATAAAGTATTCATCAGATAAAAAGGATATTGATATTAAACTCGTCGAGATTGAGAATCAAGTTGTAATTCAAGTAAGGGATAAGGGAATCGGGATTCCCCTTGATGTGCAGGAGAAAATTTTCGAAAGGTTCTACCGCCATCCTGATGCAAACCAACATGAGCCAAAAGGAGTAGGGCTAGGGTTGAAAATTGTCAGACACATCATGAATGCCCATAAAGGAGAAATCAGAGTCAAGAGCCAGCCGAATAAAGGTAGTACTTTTAGCCTAATCTTTCCAAAGCCATGAAAAAAATTTTAATTATTGAAGATGATGAGGCCTTGCTCAACACCTTAACAACTGCCCTGGAGATGGAAAATTTTAAGGTTATTTCTGCTACAGATGGAGAGAAAGGATTCCGATTAGCCTGTGAAGAAAAGGTGGATTTGATGGCCCTTGATTGGGTTCTTCCTTCCTTGAGTGGTTTAGAAATCTGCCAGAGATTACGAGCAAAGAGCATGATGACTCCGATTATCATTTTTTCCGGAAAGAAAAAAGAAGAAATTGACAAAGTTTTAGGTTTGGAACTTGGTGCAGATGATTATATCACAAAGCCTTTCGGGACAAAAGAGTTTATCGCCAGGGTAAGAGCTGTCCTTCGTCGCTCCGAACCTGAGGCCCTAGAGGTTAAAGAATACTCTTTTGGAGATGTGTCTATAAATTTCAAAAAACAAATTGCCTTTAAAGGAAAAAAAGAGCTTTATCTTACTGCAAGAGAGTATAGCCTCCTTAAGTTGCTTATTGCTCACGAAGGGGAAGTTGTGAGTCGTGATACAATTCTCAACAAGGTTTGGGGATATGACAAATTTCCAACGACCCGAACAGTGGATACTTTTATCCACAACCTTAGACAAAAAATCGAGGATGATCCCGCCAACCCTGCCCATCTGATCACTATTCCTTGGTCGGGGTATAAGTTTAAAGAATAAATAAGCAATTTTCTTTTTTTTCAAAATCCCGCCTTTCTTAACAAACTTTTAACAAACTCTTAACAAATCTCTGACAACTTTTAATTTTGAAAGAGTAGATTATGTGTAGAAGGTGAAAAAAATGAGACAAATAATAAACTCAGTATGAATTGGATATTGCCTTAGACAAATTTAAGATCGTTGGCAAGAGATTGGGTTTGATTTAAGAAATTTCATGTCTTGAAAATGGATATTTATAATGAAAAAACATTATGCTGAACTCACAAGCCTCTTCTTTTGGAAAGCCTATTGGATCACTATGCGCCCTTACCTTCTTTTTGTCTCTGCTGTTGCAGGTATGGCAGGATATGCGGCTGGGCCTCAGAGAGGGATAGGAGTGACTATTGGCGTTTTTATTGTTTTTTTTCTCTCTTATGGATTCGGACAGGCATTGACCGATTGTTTCCAAATGGATACAGACTCGATCTCTTCACCATATCGTCCTTTGGTTCAGGGCCTTATCAATCGAGGAAATGTCATGCTTGTAAGTCTCGCAGGCCTTTTCGGGGGCTGTGTTTTCCTCTTTCTCCTGAATCCTTTAACCCTTCTTTTTACACTCTTAAGTGTATTGGGTTTGGCCACCTATTCCTATTTTAAGAGACGATGGTGGGGAGGACCTTTTTATAATGCCTGGATAGTGGCTTTGCTTCCTTTTATAGGAAATTTAGCATCTGAGGGAACCGACCCAGTTGTTTCTTTCTCTTTTGAAAATAGTGTGCTTCTGTTCATTATGCTCAGCGTCTTTTTTAGCTATGCGAATTTTGTCCTGATGGGCTATTTCAAAGATATCACAGCGGATCGAGCGAGCGGCTACAACACCTTTGTCGTAGCCTATGGATGGAGAAAAGCAGCGGTAGGAAGCGATATTTTTGCCTTGCTCTCTTTGGTATTTTCAGGATTGGGAATATCAGTAGTTCTTAGGAATGAAATATTTTTTTCATGGAGATGGATATCAATTCCTATCTACTTCTATGCGCTTTTGGAATTGATTCTCGCTCAGGTTGGAATTCATTGCACGAGAGATGAAAAAGAGGCATATCGCCCAATTACCCATGTAGTGAGAGGTTTTATCCTTTTACATCTTGCAGAAATCTGTTCGATTCGGCCAGAGTGGATACCACTTCTGGCTCTTTTTTACATTGGTTTTGAGCTGGTTCTTAAAAAAAGACCAGAGAAAAGGCAGGTGTAAAATGCGTATTTATCTTAATCCTTATTGTGACTATGGCAAAGGTCGGAAGAAATGGCAGAAAATTGAGCCTGAATTACAGAAACGTTTTAGAAAATTCAAAGTTGAGGAGATTCAATCTCCAGATAATCTCTTTAATCAGATTGAAGAAGCAAGAAAAACAGGAGAACGTATCTTTATCGCTGCTGGAGGCGATGGCACTGTGAATCTAATGGTGAATGCTCTTTTGAAATCGTCTTCGCCAAAAAAAGACATAGTTTTTGGAGCTATAGGTCTAGGTTCCAGCAACGATTTTCATAAGCCCTTTCGCCCGGAGACTTTTATTGAAGGAATTCCTACCAGAATGAATTGGCGTGAGACAATATCCAATGATGTGATACATATACGTTACAGGAACTGCCATAGTCACATTTCAACCCGATATTGCATTATCAATGCCAGTCTTGGCATAACAGCTGAAGCAAATGCCTTCTATAATTCCAGGTATCCTTTTATAGAACTTATTCAAAGATTTTCTATAGAGACAGCTATTATCGTTTCTGCCTTGAAAACCGTCTTCACCTATCGCAATATTCCCTGCACCCTGATTTCGGAAGACTCCAGACTCAGTCGCTTTCAACTTACAAATTTGGGAGTGATAAAAAACCCTCATTTTGCTGGGAGTCTCTGTTATAACACTGCAGTGAAAGCAGATGATGGTCGCTTAGGGGTCAATCTATGTTCTGATATGACAAAGTTAGAAGCAATAAAGACCCTCACGAGGCTTTACATGCACAAATTCAATGGTTTGCCTAAGACCTATTCCTGGTCTACAACCCAGATTTCAGTATCGAGCAAACAGCCGTTTGCTCTGGAGATGGATGGGGAGGTAGTTAATGCCTCCTATGCAGAATTTAAACTTATGCCTAAAGCTTTAAGGTGTTGCCCATGAAAGAAATAAATAAAATTTTGGAAAACAGAACAATAAATTCTTGGGTTTGTCGTTTTAACCACTCCCCCAGCCAGATCAACAAGCCACATGAGGCTGATGCAGAGCTAATGGAAATCGAAGGCAATAACTCTTCTCTTTTGGCTGTAACTATAGATTCTGTGGCTGAAGAAATAGCCGAGGGTTTATATCAAGATCCATTCACAATGGGCTGGGTTTCGGTGATGTCAAACTTCAGTGATTTGGCTGCTGTTGGCGCAGATCCTTTGGGGATAGTGATGGCAATTTCTTTTGACCCGACAAAGGGTGAAAAATTTCGGGAACAAATCGCTAAAGGTATGGCTGCAGCCTGTCAAGAGCTCGGAGTTTTTGTATTAGGTGGGGATACGAATACAGCTCGAAATATTTCCTTGACAGGCTGCGCTTTTGGCTTTGTCCCGCGGAATCAGAGAATGACTCGTGTTGGCTGCCAGGCTGGGGATGTGGTTTTCCTCAGTAGAGGAGCTGGAAGCGGAAACGCCTTAGGCATGATGAGGCTAGCCAAATTATCTGAGGAATTATTTCCAGAAAGGCTCTACCGTCCCGTCGCACGGATTAAGGAAGGGCAGATGATTCGAAAATTCGCCACTTGCTGTATGGATTCCAGCGACGGTTTGCTCATAACACTCGATCAACTGCTCCGTGTCAATAATAAAGGTTTTGTTATTAAGGCTGATTGGGAGAAGATATTAGAATCTAACGTCTTTAAATTCTGCAAGAAGACAGGAATTCCCTACTGGTTTATGGCAGCTGGCATCCACGGGGAGTTTGAACTTGTCTTCACCATTCCCCAAGAAAAAGTCAATTCTTTTCTCTCTACAGCAAGTGGAATCGGTTTTCATCCGATTCGGTTGGGTACTGTCCAAGAAAAACCATCCCTTATATTTGCTCTGGATTCAGGGAAAAAAGTAGCCATTGATATGGCACCTCTGAGGAATCTTTGGGCTCCAGGATGTAGCGATTTAAGCTACTGTATCCAGGCGTATCATGCCTGGGGCAAAAAATGGGGATTGGAATAATATTTTAAGAAGAAGATGGAAAAAATTAAGGGTTCAAGAGTACTGATAACAGGGGCATCGTCCGGAATAGGCAAAGCTATGGCCTTTGAATTAGCTGATAGAGGAGCGAAATTGGCTATTACATCCCGCAGATTTAACAATCTGAGAAAAGTGGCTGAGGATATCGGATATGCTTTCCCCGATCTCCCAGCTCCCATTGTAATACCCTGCGATGTTACAGGCATGGAGAATGTAGAAAGGCTTGTTAAGAGCTGTGTAGACCATTTTGGAGGCATCGATATCTTAATCAACAATGCAGGCATAGGCGTTTATGGAGATACTGAAAGAACTACATTAGATGACTTCCACTTGGTAATGGAAGTAAATTTCTTTGGAGCTGTTAATTGTGTTCTAGAAGTTCTTCCTCTTATGAAAAAAGATGGAAAGGGCCTAATTGTCAACATCGCTTCTGTTGCAGCCAAGCACGGTGTTCCATACCTTGGTGCTTACAGTGCAAGTAAAGCCGCTCTTGTAGCTTTAAGCCAGAGTCTCCGCGCCGAACTGTCAAATAGCGATATTTCTATAATGATTGTCTATCCAGGGTATACTCAGACAGACTTTTTCGCAAAAGAGAAGAAAGTGGGTGGCGCCCACAGACCTCCTGGACCTTATACATCTGTTCAGAAGGTGGCAAAAACAATAGTCAGAGCTATTGAAAGTGAAAAGCAGGATTTAGTTCTTTCCCTGGAAGGCAAAGCTCTGACATTTTCTCAAAGTTTAATGCCTTGGTTGGTTGAAAGAGCTACGGAAAGGATTGCTTATAAACTACGAGATAAAAAGGAGGAATACAATGAGTAAACCAAAATTACAAATCATTGTTCTTTTCCAAAATCTTGGAGAGGAACAGGCATACTATGCCCGTTCCCCAGCTCCACCCTTGTCAGGGGCCCTGGTGGCTGGCTTAACTCCACCAATAGTAGAGGTGGAACTTCTCCATGAGATGACTCGTCCTATCGATTACAATACAGATGCAGATTTCATTGGTCTAAGCTTTATGGATTTCTGTGCACCCCATGCATTTGAAGTAGCAAAGAAGTTTAGAAAGCTTGGGAAGATAGTAGTAGCCGGAGGAAGGTATCCTTCGACATTTCCAGAAGAAGTTATACCCCATATGGACTCAGTGGTTGTAGGCGAAGCAGAACCTGTGTGGGCTCAGGTGGTTGAAGATATGGTAAAAGGGAAGCTAAAGAAGGTTTATGAGGCACCATTAAACCTATCTTTAGAGAATATACCTCCTCCCCGCTATGACCTCATTGAACCAGAGTTTGCGGTTCCTGTTGTAACTGAAGCTACACGAGGATGTAAGTACAGGTGCAGTTTCTGCCAGCTTATGGTTAAACCCACTCCGTTTCGCTGTCGACCGATAAAGGATGTAATTCGCGATTTAACCTCGACCAGTCAACTTCCCTTCCGTAAGCGCAAAATGGCGATGCTACTGGACAATAATTTTGGGGGAGATATGGGTTATGCCAAGGAACTTTTAAAAGAGATTGCAAAACTGAAATTCTGGGGATTGGGAGTACAGTTCAGCTTTGATTGTCTCCATGATGATGAGTTTGTAGACCTATTAGTTGAGGCCCATTGCGGAATGGTCTTTATAGGATTGGAGTCTTTGAATGAGCCAAGCCTTTCATCAGTACATAAGATGCAGAACAAAGTAGAGGAATACAAGGAGCTTTTTAGAAAGCTCAAGAGGCGCGGGATTCTGACCTTTACAGGTTTAATGCTTGCTCTTGATGAGGATACAAAATCCTATTATAACAACTTGCCAGAGAAACTCGATGAGATAGACCCAAGCTCAATCCTCTTATCCATCTCTATCCCTATTCCCGGGACACCATTCCATAAACAAGTAGATTCAGAGGGACGTATATTTGATAGGGACCTTTCTCATTATGAGGGAGACCATCTTGTCTTTACACCAAAACGCGTTTCTCCTGATGAGGTCTTTGAAGCCTTCCGTAGAATAAATAAACACTTCTATTCATGGAAGAGCATCCTGAAACGGTGGTGGAGGTTTATCTCCACCATGTCATCTAAGGCCAGCATACTGAAACGGATATTTAATTCTTTGTTTGTCTCTTTTATCCTTTTTAAATTATCTGTTTTCCAGCGAGACCATGCCGAGAAGAGGGTTTATCCAGTTTCTACTTTGTAGAAATAGCTGTAGAAGGACCAAATTTCATGCCTTCGGAAAAGGGGACTGTCCCATTTATTATTCGTTGGGATTAATTTTGGATTTCATTTTTAGAAGCTATAAATAATAAATCTTAGTATTGATGTTCTAGAGTTTTTCAATTATGCTAAAAATCAAAAAAGGGAAATGATGAGAAAAAAGTGCAGTAATCTAATTTTGGTCACGTTTCTTTTCTGTTTCTTTACGATAAACTCCAACCTGGCCAATGCCACCAATGAGGAAAAAATAGAAAAATCCTTAAGTGCTTTTCCCATCCTCATGTATGACACGGATATCGGGGTGGGGTATGGTGGGAAAGCAAAATTTGTTAACTATTTCTCCAGAAAAGAATCCTTTGACTTCATTGTTTTCAATTCCAGCAAAGGAGAGAGATGGTATGTCTTTGCCTTTTCTATTCCTGATATCGAAATCCGTCAAGGGAAAAGATATGCCTTCTCTTTCGATTTCAAAGCTGAGTACGATAAATTTCTGAAGTATAGTTTTTATGGGATAGGAGCAAATTCCAAAGAAGAAGATAAGACCGTATTTACTTTTGAGAAATCTGAGCTCCAGCTGAAGATTGGAAGAGGTTTTACTCCTCATTTTGTGATAGAAGCAAATTATATATTGAAGAATGTAAAGTATTTTAAAGTTGAAGAGGATAGACTTTTTACAGATAAGCTAAAAGAAGTTGGCGAACAATTTTCTCCGTTTGCTTCCCTTGTCATTCGCTATGATACCTCGGACAGCCAAATTCATCCCAAAAGAGGTTTTCGTTTTCTTTTCCAGAATGATGTGGCCTCAAACTTTTTGGGAAACAAAAATGCCGATTTCCATCGTTTCACTTTGGATTTTAGAAAATACATCCTTCTTTTCGGTCAAAATGATGTACTAGCCTTTCGTGGACTCCTTCAAAAAATTTCAGGCAAAAAAATTCCTCTTTTTGAGATGTCTGTTCTTGGAGGTGGATCTGAGATGACTGCAATGAGAGGCTACAAGCTGAATCGTTTTATAGATTACGGAAAATTTTTAATAAATGCTGAGTATCGTTTTCCTCTCTGGAAGAAACTGGGAGGAAATGTATTTGTGGATGGAGGATGCATATGGCCATCTTGGTCAGAAATAAGGCTCAATAAAGCTGTTTTAGATATTGGCTGGGGATTAAGATATTACCTTCAGAATTTTGTTGTCAGGTTTGATATGGGATTTAGTGCCGAGGGAATAGGAATCTATTTCAACTTTGGCCATGTCTTTTGAAGATTTAAGGAGAGATTTGATGAGGTTGAAGAAATAGAGCTTAAATTAGAGGATCACAATAAGCAGTTGGAGGAATGGGAATATGTTTATAATCACATCAGACCTCATCAATCACTTGATTATTTAACTCCCTATGAATATTATCAACAATGGTTATTAAATCACAGAAACAATGTGTCACTAACGTACTGAACGAGTACATTGAGTGAGAAAAAGGAGTTGTAAAAAATGAGAAAATTCTCCTTACTATTCTTTACTGTCATAATATTTCTCTTTTTCGTTCAGGGAGAACTGAAGGCCGACAAAGATGATCTCCCCGAGCGCCACAAAAAATGGTTGGATGAAGAAGTTGTCTATATTATTCTCCCCAGGGAAAAAGAAGTTTTTTTAAAGCTTGAAACAGATAGAGAAAGAGATCTGTTCATCGAGGCTTTCTGGAGACAAAGAGACCCAACTCCGGGTACTCCTAAGAATGAATTCAAAACAGAGCACTTCCGCCGCATCAACTATGCCAACCATTTTTTCGGAAGGGGAACGCCCAAACCAGGATGGCGGACAGACCGAGGACGGATGTACATCATCCTCGGCGAGCCTAATGATGTCGAGCAGTTTGTCGGCAAAAGTCAAACTTATCCTTCTGAAATCTGGTTCTATCAAGGAAAGATACACCTGGGCCTGCCTCCGGGCTTTAATCTAGTTTTCTTTCAGAAAGGGGGAATCGGAGAGTACAAACTCTACAGTCCTCTCAAAGACGGTCCCCAAGCCCTGTTGACTTCTTATTGGGGAGATCCAGTGGATTATGTCCAGGCTTATGAGAAGCTTAAAGAGGCGGAGCCGAATCTTGCTCAAGTGTCCCTCAGTCTCATCCCTGGGGAGGGAGCGTCTGCTTATGGACGGCCTTCTCTTGCCTCGGATTTGTTGATACAGAGAGTGGAGTCCACTCCGACACGAGAGGTGGAGGATAGATATGCCCAGAAATTTCTCCAGTATAAAGATATTGTGGAAGTGGAGTATAGCGCCAATTACATCGACAGCGATACTTTAGTCAAAGTAGTAAAGGATTCTTCAGGACTTTACTTCGTTCATTATGCCATCGAGCCTGAAAGACTCTCTGTCAGCCAATACCAGAACACCTTCTCCACCAATTTGAAACTCAACGGTACGGTGGCCGATTCTGAAGGAAGAATCATCTATCAGTTTGAAAAGGATATCTCTTTGAGTTTTGACCAGGAGCAGATGAAAAATATAAGCGCCAGGCCACTCAGCATAAGGGACCTGTTCCCCCTTATCCCAGGGGAATACAAACTGTCCATTCTGGTGAAAAACGATGTTTCCAAAGAATTTACCTCATTGGAGAGAAATCTGGTCATCCCCCAGGAAGATGGAGGTCTGCAGATGACTTCTCTTCTGTTGGGCTACGCCACTTCCAAAAAGAAGGCTGGCGAACAGAGATTGAGACCTTTTCAGATAGGAGATGATCAGATCTACCTGCAGTCGAACAGAGTGTTTCTCCGACAGGACAACCTGGTGGTGGCTTTTCAGATTCATGGTTTGACCGAGGAATTAAGAGAGAGAGGCCAGCTGAGATTCACCTTTTTCAAGATGGAAGAGGAGTTTCACACCTTTACCAGGACGTTCGATCAATATCCGGATCTTCCCAATATTCTAGAAACTTTTTCTTTGGGAGAATTCCCTCCGGCACATTACAGGATTCAGGCTTCCCTTTTCGTGGATAGTCAGGAAGTCCCCTTTAGTAGCGATAATAGCGATAAGTTCGACATCACTCATAGCGAGGCCATAGCCCGACCCTGGATCTACCAACAACTTCTCGCCCCTTCGCAAGACTCCATCTATTCCTACTTGATCGGAACACAACTCTTTAACAGCGGCAAAATCGAGGAGGCCAAAGTTCTCCTCCAGGAAGCATTCCATAAAAAGCCCGATTCTATAGAGTTTGCCCAAAATCTGGCCAGAGTTTATATGAGATTGGGTGAATATAAGGAGGTTGAGACTGTTCTTTATCCCTTCTTGAATCGGCTGGAAAGACCTCCTTATGTATTACTGTTCATCATAGGAAAAGCCTACCAGAACACGGGAAAGCTGGATAAGGCTATAGAGATTTTCGTCAAGGCCATCACTCACTACGGTCTCAACATCCACCTTCTCAATTCTATAGGAGAATGCTATTTTCAATTGGGCAATGTCCAAGAGGCTTTGGCAGCCTGGGAAAAATCCCTGAAGATCCACCCCGATCAACCACAGATTAAGAAAAATGTGGATGCATTAAAGGAGAAAAAATGAAGGAAATTCTTATAAATAAATCCAAAAATTCGAATTAGATTCAAAAATTTGGATAATAAATTCAATGCAATTTTGGCTTGATGCTTATAACATGTTGATAATAAATAAATTCCATAATCGAGTCCTTTGATTAAAGTTGGCACAGATCTTGCTTAATAATAACAAAGAGGTTAAGTATTACAATATGAGGATGAACATCTTATTGAAACACAATCATTTTAGGAGGCGATATATATTTTGTGATACAAGCCTAAGAAAATTCCAAATATTAAGGGGGTGATAATCAAACAGATAGAATACAGTTACATGTGTAAAATGGATTCAAAAATTTTAAAAAAGGAGGTTTTATGAAAAAATTATTACTTTTTAATCTGATGTTCTTTTTAGTGATTGCCTTTGGGTTTTCCCAAACAGGGCAAACAGGAAAAATTCAAGGTACAGTCTTTGATGAAGAAGAAACTCCACTTCCCGGAGTAGCAGTTACAATTACTTCTCCTTCTCTTATTGCTCCAGAGATTAACAGAATCACCAACCTTTATGGTGTTTTCCGATTTCCCTCTCTTCCCCCCGGCACTTATCAAGTAACATGCGAACTCGAAGGATTTAACAGAAGCATAAGAAAAGGCATTATTGTTAGTGTGGCTAAAACGACTTCTTTAGAAATTACTATGGGCATGGCAACAATTGAAGAAGAAATAGTTGTCGAAGGTGTATCTCCCGTAGTTGACAGACAGACTACCACTAAGACGGCCACAATAGATACGGAATTTATTACAGCTATTCCCGCAACTCGAACATTCGGTACTTATTTTAGTATGACACCTGGGACAACCGGAGGTACTTCTCATGGAGGATCAGTAAGAGACAATGTTTTCAGTATTGATGGAGTTAATGTTACTGATGCCGTTGTTGGTACAGAAGCACTTTTCTTCAGTATGGATACAGTAGAGGAAATATCCGTCCAGACCGGTGGGCTTTCCGCTGAACACGGACAGATTCGTGGAGCTGTTGTGAATGCAGTCAGTAAATCCGGTGGAAATGAATTTCATGGTTCAATAAATATGTATTACAGAGGTGAGAATTTCCAGTCAGATAATACTAAAGGTACTCCTTTAGAAGGTGAAGAAACCGGCTTTAAGTATGAAATGGAACCGGGAATCAATCTGGGTGGTCCCATAATCAAAGATAAGCTCTGGTTTTTTGTAAATGCCAGTTTCTGGAAACAGGAAAGAATTGTTTCTGGATACCCTTATGACAAAGATGAAGCAACAGGAGTTGATCAACTCAGGCCATACCCTTACCTCAAATTAACCTTTCAGCCCAATCAGGATAATAGATTCATTTTTAACTACAGATTCTCAGATATAAGAAGACATCACAGAGGCGCAAGCAGATATGAAACCGAAGACACAACCTGGGAACAGGAAACCCCAACACATGTTGTAAATCTGCATTACACAAGATTCTTTGGAGCAAACTTTTTTATAAATGTTAAAGCCTTTGCCTATATTTCAGACTTCAGCCTGTTTGCGAAAAATGATGAGCCTTATTACTGGGAATATACTACCAACCTGTCTTCTGGAAGTTATGGATATGATGACCTTAATCCTCGTGATCGTTATTCAATACAGGTTAATGGAACATTATTCATCGAAGATTTTATTGGCTCCCATGAAATAAAGACCGGAGTTGAATACATGCTGGGTATTGGAGGCAGAACATTGGAGTGGAGAAGACATCCTGTAAATGGTATGACCTTTGTCAATCTCTATAATGGAGATCCTTGGTATGGCACGTGGTATGCTCCCTATGACGTAGTAGAGAAGAGCAGGAATATCTCTTTTTACATCCAGGATGCCTGGAATATTTCCAGCAGACTTACAGCCAATGTCGGATTAAGGTTTGATAATATGGCGGGGATATATCCTCCACAGATGGAAGATGAAGGTGAACAGGAACTTTTCGGATACACATACAACAGAGGCATTACAGAATCACAAACCGCATACACATGGAATACTCTTTCTCCGCGATTAGGACTTATCTATGACCTGTTGGGAGACGGTAAAACTATGATTAAGGCCAGTTTTTCAAGATACTATATAGCAAATCTCACTCAGTGGATTTCCCGAGGAAACCCCAATGGTTGGGTTTATTATAGCGCCTACATAAATCCAGACTGGACTACAGGAAACGTCTTTAGTGTAGGAATATCAGGCCCTGAATATGCCCCTAAATATGGGTATGGAGATTATGATTTTAAGCCTGCCTATACAGATGAATTAGTTATAGGTTTTGAAAGAGAGATATTTGCAGATGCCTCTTTAGGGATTAGATATATCAGGAAATGGGATAGAAACCTTATAGAAGATGTGAACGCAAACAATATTGACATTGATAAACTTCTCAGTAGTGGTGAGTATGACTGGATAAATTACACCCAGGTTAATGCAACAGATCCTAATGATGGCTCCACTGTAACCTTCTGGGAACAACTCGCAACTTATCCGGCAGATGCGTACATGGTCAATCCTCCAGATGCAATAAGAGATTATGACGGTGTGGAAATAACTTTCGATAAAAGATATTCACACGGATGGCAGCTTAAAGCATCATATGTATGGCAGGACTCAAGAGGCTTAATTGGAACTGACTTTGGAGATAGCTGGAGTGGAACTGGTTACTATGAGAATCCCAATTCCCATATAAATGCAATTGGAAGATTCCCCGATGAAAGAAGACATCAGGTAAAGATGCAGGGAATGGTAAAAGGACCTTTTGGTATTAATTTTGGAACTTACTTTAGATATTTATCCGGAAGGAGATATACAAGACAGATCAGAAGTGCGGATCTTGGATTAAGTCTTTACCAGGGCAATCAAACTATTTATGCAGTAGAAAGGGGCTCAAATGGATATCCTGGACTTATTATATGGGATGTAAAACTTGAAAAAGAATTTAGAATTGGAAGAACCGCCTTTGCAGTTTTTGGTGATGTATTCAGTGTTTTTAACGGAAACAAAGAAACAGATGTTTATACTATCTCCAGTAACACAAGTATCGAATATGGAAAGATTGAAGCGATTCAGGACCCAAGAATTTTTAGAATTGGCGCACGATTTGAGTGGTAAGTAGTAGAGGCTGAAAAACAAGAGAAGAGGGAGACGCATTAAGTGTCTCCCTCTTTTTTTCAAAAAAACTAACTTGCATTATTCAAAAAGATGCGAAATTTGTCATGGAACATACCATGAATAATGCAGGCTAATCAACCAGCCTAAAAAAAAGGGGTAGGAACGATGAAAAAAAGGATTTATGTTTTCAGTGTCTTCTTTGTGATATCGATTCTCATGAATTTTACTGTTTATGCAGGCGGCCAGCCAAAAAATATAATGCTTCTCTTCGACCTTAAGGATTACAATAAAGAAATAGATTACACAATAGATTCTTTCTTCAAAAAATGCCTCGGCTCAAACGATCAGCTTATTATTATGACGCCTACAAATAAATTGTACAGCTACTCAAGCAAAATCCTTTCAGAATCCAGGAAAAAGATTAACAAAGAAGTAAAAGATACAATTAAAAAACACACTTCCATTTCAGGTGCTGATTACAGGAATATTTATACTCAAATGCTCAGCCTAGTGAATGAAATAAGGGGAGATATAGGTTCACAAGATGTTAAAAATCTTATAGCAGCCTATGAAAATAATCGAAGAGAATTAAGAATGACCAGAAGGATTAATGAAGATCTGCTTTTAAAGTTCTCAGATGTTTTTAAAAGATCACAAGAAGTAACCGGTGATACTGAAAATCATATATATCTCTTTTTCCAGAAGGAATATAGGCCTATACCTGATAAGGATACAATGAACAATCTGAGGGATAATCAACAGATAGCTTTTAAAGTAATGGAAGTATTCATGCAGGAAAAATCCAAAACAGATTTTGCTTCAGAAAAGATAGGTGAAGAATTGAGAGAAGCTAAAGTTATATTTAATTTTATTTATATCAATCCCAAAGAGCTTTCAACACAAAGATACCAGTTGATTGATAACTCAGGAGATTTTTATAACGCAATGACAAAAATAGTGGAAATAACAGGGGGGAAAAAGGTTACGACAACAAAACCAAAAATAATCTTTGAAGATATTTAAAAATTTATTACTTCTTTTCCAATTGTTTTATTATATTTTTAACAGAATTTACTTGTGGATCATCTTCGGGACTTAATTCAACAAATTTATTTAAATAATCAATTGCCGTTTCCATTTCTCCCTTGTTCAAATAACAGTATCCCAATTTTAAATATGATTTTGGCCAGTCAGGTTTTATTTTAGCAGCTAATTCGTAATAATGAATCGCTTCATCAATTTTATTTGAGTTAAAAAGAATTTCCGCAACATTATATGATAAAGCATAATTTGAAGGATCAATATTAATTGATTTTTCAAAATATTCTTTTGTTTTTTCCAAGTCATTCTTATCCATATATAATTCACCAAGACTGGCATATATTGATGAAGCAGTTTTATTTCCTTTGAGATCATCTGTTTCTTCCTTCAATTTTTCCAAAACAAATTCAAATTCTTCCATCACTTTATCATGCTGTTTTAATTTTATATAACAGTTGCCAATATTGATTCTTGCTTCATATAATTCTGGTTGTTTTTCAACAAATTCTTTAAAGACAGCAAGGGCTTTTTCATATTCACCCTGGTTGTATAATTTTTCTCCTTTAATGTATAATGTTTTTGGATCTTCTAGCTCGAGGTTTTCTATATCTTCAATTTTTTTTAAAACTATCTCTTGGTTTGGATTATTAACTGTAAATGCACTGACATCAAGTCTTGGAATAATAGTCGGATCATATCCTTCCTTTGAGGCCTTTATTTTTACAACTGTTCTCCCCAACCCAAGAAAAAACCATCTTCCCTCTTCATCGGTTTTTGTTGTCATGGTCAATTTATGCTCCAATGACTCAAGCTCAACCTCTGCCCCTTCAATAGGATTTCCATCTAAATCCATTACCACTCCCTTCAATCTTGCGTGGCCTCTTCCTTCCTGAGATATGAGAAAATTAGAAAAAACTGCTATGAAGAGAAAGAACAATATTATGACTTTAAATTTTTTCATTTTAAAATTCTCCTTTATTATTCTTCAATTTTTATTTCAACTTGCTTTTTTTAGTATTCTTAAAAGGTGAGAACCTGCTTTTTTCGACAGCACTCACTCATCGTCAATTTTTCCAGATTCTCATCCATTAACATTCTTAAATAAAGCTATCACAGACAAAATATCGAGTCAATACAGGAAAAAGGATAAAGATATCGTTTCATTGTAACCGGAGTTCCCTCAAAAAGATAAAATTCCCCCAAAAAGTGCAGAAAAAGGGTGGATGAAACCAGCTTCCTCAGAAGTACTTTCCTCTCGATCCTCCCGATTCCGCGGTTGTCAAACCTCCTTAAACCGATGGCCCCGGCCCTTAGCTCCACCTCCATTACAGAGGCTTCATCACGATCGGTTAACAGAAACCGGATGGCCGGAAGGGCTATGAACAGGATTATGAGCCCCGAGCGACCAACGCCTCCTCATGCTCAGCCTCATCTTAATATGGCAGCTGAGGAAAGATCAGAATATCTATAAAAGTCGGAGTTACTTGATCAGCAATTAAGGGCGAACTCTATTAATCTTCCGTTCTATCCAGGCATTTTCACTGGGATTGTCTATTTCCTGTGGATTTCTTATTGACTGGGTATGTTTCTTCTATGTATTATTGTTAATGTAGCAGTTCAGAGGGTGGAAATTGAACAAAATTGAGAGAAAATTATCAAAACCAAAAAAAGAAATTCTCATCAATCGGATTGAGCAAAGAAGAAGGGAACAGAATTTACGGAGATGTGCGTCTTTCAACACCTGATCAAGTGATTCAACAAGACACAGTATTAAAAATCGACGATGACGAAATCCATCTTCTCGTCACACCGGGTCATGTTTATGATGAAATTTCTGTTTACCATCCAAAATCGCGCACACTCTTTGCAGGAAATACCATCTATGAAGGAATGCCGCCAAACACCCGTTTCGGCGGCCCAGAAGAATGGCGGCTCTGGATTTTCAATCTCGAGCGTCTTAAAACGCTGGAAGTGGATACGATCGTTCCCGGACATGGCCTGCTCTGTTCCAAAAGGGAAATCGATAGAAATATTGATTCTATTCGAAATCTCCTGAAATAACACAAGTATAATGGACTGCGTGTTTCTCATCAGATTTTCTAAAAAATAAAGGGTATTCAAAAATTGAACAATCTGATTCAATAAAATGGATTTTATAAATATCTTAGCCGTCTGTATCATCTCTTTTGTTGTGAGTATTTTCAGTGTCTCTGTCGGCGGAACCTCATTAATAACGGTCCCTGTTCTCATTTCATTGGGAATGACTTCAAAGGTTGCTGTCGCAACAAATATGTTTGCCCTTATATTCCTAAGCATTTCCGGAGCGGCTGTGTTCAGAAAAGAAATGAAAGCAACGCATGTCAAGATGATTATCATTTTTTCTATCCTTACCCTTTGCGGTTCACTCCTAGGAGCCAACCTTCTCTTAGCTGTTGACAAGGATATTTTAAAAAGGATTATAGCGATCATTATCTGCGTCATTGCCTTCACATTTCTCTTGAAAAGAGATTTAGGCAACAAAGAAATGAAAGAGCGAACTTCAAAATGGAAATTTACCATCGGCACACTGGCAATTTTTTTTCTAGGGATTTATGGTGGATTTTTCAGTGGAGGTTATGTTACCTTCTTAAGCTATGTCCTCATATTGATTTTTGGCTTTAATTTCCTTCAGGTGGCCTTTATAACTAAGGTATTTAATATATTTTCTTCTTTGGTAGCATGCTTAATCTTTTGGTATCACGGCCTCATCGATTTTTCTGTTGGCCTTCCTTTGGCCTTATCCATGTCTCTGGGTGCATTCTTGGGGGCGAATGTGGCTATTAAAAAAGGAAACCTGTGGATTCGCAGCCTATTCGTAATCATTATATTTTTATTAGCCATTAAATTATTATTTTTTGATTAACCTGAATTATTCATAAAAAATGCCGAGAAAAAGGAGTCAGCCATGAACAAGACTTTCACCTTGAATGGATCGTTAATGACACGGATTTTCAGTTTTTTTTCTGGAATCGGTATGATTGTATTCTCATTCCTGACCATACGTCATTTTTTCATGGCGAATTATCCAGAGACGATTTTCGAAGGCTCATTCTGCGACATCAGCGCCTTCCTGAACTGTGACAGCTCAGCGTTCTCATCCATCTCTCAGATTTCAGGTGTTCCTCTTGGCTATTTCGGCCTGATCATGGGCTCCCTTTTCGCCCTGGGGATGCTATTTCCCTCTCCAAGATTCGATAGAACCAACACCTTCCTTTCCCTTCTGAATCTTCTGGGAGTGATCGGCCTGTTTATGTATTCGGTCTTCATACTGAACAGCCTGTGCCTTTTGTGTCTGGGATATTATCTGTTTTCGATCATCATTTTCTTCTTCTTCTGGACGTACGGGATCGACCGGAAGATGCCGAACATTATGGTAAGGTTTACGCGGCCGTCCATAAAGCTTCTGACCACCTTCGCAGTGGTGGCTCTGGCGGGCGCCTACGGATTCAGACTTTTCCACGAGAGCAAAAAAGAAGCTCAAACGGGAAATGCCATGCAGATTGTCAAGCAGTACTACGAGCTCCCCAAAGTCGAATCGCCAAGCATCGTCTCCCCCTACTGGACGGCGAAATCCACCGAAAAATTTGAGGATGCGGCCATCCAGATCATCGAATATGCTGATTTCTTGTGTCCTGACTGCCTGTACTTGACCCAACAACTTGACAGGTTGAAAAAGGAATTTGACGGAAAAATCAATATTTCTTTCCAGTTCTTTCCCCTCGATGCCCGATGCAACAGTGTGGTCGATAAAAACAAGCATCCCGGCGCTTGCGATCTTTCCTACATGGCAGCCTATAAACCGGAGAAATTCCTACAAATCCATGATGAAATCTTCGCCAACTTCGAGTCAGCCCGATCTCCAGAATGGCGACGCGGGCTTGCACGGAAATATGGTGTTGAAGAGGCCATCAACGATCCTAAAATCAAGGAGATTATCCAGCAGATCATCAATACCGGAATGGAATACGAAAAGACATCAGACCGGTACACCCACGGTATCCGGTCCACACCCACCATGATCATGAACAACAGGATGATTATCGGCACTCTTCCCTACGAATATCTAAAGGCTATTTTTCAGGCCCTGGTTGAGGAGCACGAAGGAGGCAGTAAGAAATTCATCGAGAATTGGGTGCCGCTTCGCAAATAAGGGAACACGTGCCCGTGTTGAAAGAACTCCAGCAAAAATATACGATCTCTTATTTTTTGCCTTTGAAAAATAGTGGGAAAAAATAGTGGGACACAATACCTATTTCCTCATTTGTCACTGGTTCTGTCTCCATATTTCCCTTAATCCCTAATCCCTAATCCGCAATCCCTAATCCCTACTTTCTCTTTATTTATTCCAGTTCCCGTATCCAGATATTCCGGTAGCGGACGGGATTTCCGTGGTCCTGCAGCGAAATAGGCAGCTTATTCGGATGCGCCTTGTAGGGAACACGTTTTTTCCATACGGTTGGGCCCATTAATTCGACATTATCCTGAACCAATACATTGTTGTGAAAGACAGTCATGCGGGCAGGGTGGGTAAGATTTCCATCCTCATCAAAAAGCGGACTGTGAAAAATGATATCATATGTCTGCCATTCACCTGGAGGACGGCAGGCATTAACGAGTGGTGGAAACTGTCCGTAGACGGCAGCAGCCATTCCATCGGCATAGGTCCTGTTATTGTAAGAATCGAGAACCTGAACTTCATAAATATCCATCAGGAAAACCCCGCTGTTTCCTCGGCCCTGTCCGTCTCCGGAAGCCGGAAAAGGGGCTGCCCATTCAATATGAAGCTGGCAGTCACCGAAATTTTGTTTGGTCTTAATAACACCTGTTTTTTTGACAACCTCCATATAGTCTTGTTTGACTTTCCATGCTGCCGGCTGTCCTTTGTTGTCACACCACTGGGAAAGATCTTTTCCGTCAAAAAGGACAATAGTGTCCGATGGAGGTGGCACAGGTAAGCTTACTGGGCCCGGATTGATGACCGGGGGCAGGGGCCTGTCCATATCATGGATTTTCCACTGATGCTCAGCATTTGCCTTGATTTCTTTATCAGGATTCCCTTGACAAGAGGCTGTCGCAACCAGGTTCAGTACCACTGCCGACAGGAAAATAATAAATATTGTATTTTTCATGGATGTCTCCTTTACGGCCTTATAATAATTCACTCAAGAAAGATTAAGAGCGAATTTATGCTAAAATGTTCGATCCCTTGATCAAATAATTTGTGCGAAAAACTATAAGGTCCACCCGGGTCGGTATTCTTTATGGAGGAATTTATTTGCCTCAGGAAGATTTGTGATTTCCATTTTCTCTCCGTCCCAAAGCAGTTTTGTATTGTGTTCCTTCATTCGGACAGCAAGGTTTGCAAGCAACATTGTTTCGGTCAAGAGGCTGGAATATTCGAAGTCACTTGTAGATTTTTTACCGCTCTTGATAGCTTCGATCCATTCCTCGTGGATACCGGGTGAGCGAGGAATAGTTTTTTCGGGCCTCTTATATTCTTTCATCTTTGACTCAGGAATGATACGTGGGTTTCTTCCATAAGTGCTGCACATAAGGACACCTTTATTACCAATGAATAGTACGCCGCCACCATCATCGCCCATCTTTCGACCTTGTTCTAATTCTGGAGGCCTGGAAGGCATTAATCCGCCGTCATACCAGGTCAATTTAACCGGGGGCATTTTGCCTCGGGCAGGAAATTCGTATGTAATAATTTCGGCCACGGGATATGAATCTTCAGTAAATCTTGTGGAACTGGCTTGAACAGAATTCGGATGACCCAGTTTCAGTGCCCAGAAAGGATGGTCTAGAATATGGGCGCCCATATCGCCTAAAGCGCCGGTGCCAAAATCCCACCATCCGCGCCAGCTAAAAGGGGCATATGCTGGATGATAAGGACGGAATGGAGCTGGTCCAAGCCATAAATTCCAGTCCAAAGAAGAAGGAACAGATGGAATCTCTTTCGGAGCTTCGATTCCCTGCGGCCAGATCGGTCGATTCGTAAAGGCATGGGCTTCGCTCACATCACCGATTGCACCGTCCCAGATCCATTCATTGATCAGGCGGCCTCCTTCGCCTGCATGGCCCTGATTTCCCATTTGAGTTACAACATTTGCCTTTTTGGCTGCTTTTGCGAGCATTCGAGCTTCCTTGATCGTGTGTGTCAAGGGCTTCTGGACAAACACATGCTTGCCCATTTTGATGGCCATCATGGCGATTACGGCATGTGTATGGTCAGGGGTTGTGACTGTAATGGCATCAATATTTTTTTCCTTTTCCAGCATAATGCGGAAGTCTCTGTATTTGTTAGCCTTATTGTACATTTCAATATGCTGGGGCTTGTTCTCGTCAGATTTCAAGAAGTTGGCTATCTGCATGTCATCGACATCGCACATGGCGACAATATTTTCTGAACTGACTTTTCTAGTGTCCCAAGATCCCTGGCCGCCGACACCGACATTCGCGATGTTCAACGTGTCACTGGGTGCTTTATGACCCTTGCCTCCCAGCACATGCCTGGGAATAATCATAAACCCGGCTGCAGCCGTTACGGAACGGCCCATAAATTCTCGCCGTGTTATCTTCTTCCATTGCTGTTTGGGAGTCTTTTTACTAGTGTTCATAGTTGTGCTCCTTTAATGTCTGAATTTTTTTAATATTATTCGGTTATCCATACTAATATACACCCATCAGAGTCACAGTCAATAATAAAATTAGCTGAAGTTCCCCCATTTTTTTCTACCAGTTTGGGTATTTGGGGATGGTTCCTTTGTTTTTTTGTGTTTGTTTTTCGAGTTATTTATCTAATTTCAAGCACCACGACTGATTTTGGAGGGAGCGTTGTGAGTACATTATTGTTTTTTAGTTGGACGGCATTGAAAATTGTTGGCTTGAGTGTTTCCGGACTGTCAAATGTATTGTGAGTAGTCATTTTAGAGGAAGTCAAAAGACGGCCTGCGACGCTTTTGACCTTGTAACCGCGAAGTTCACAGGCAATTTCTGCCAGGTTATTGGGGTCAAGGTTGCATAGGGAGATGTGAATCTTTCCTGTTTTGTCGCGAGATGCCGAGACACTCAAGGCTGGAATACTATTGCCTGAGAACTTATACTGGCTGCACTGCAAATCTAAAGGGAGCAGTGTTGTATCCTGATGAACTTTATACATTTCAAAGACATGATAAGTTGGGGTAAGGATCATCTTTTCAGCCTTGGTCAGGATCAATGCCTGTAAGACATTGATTGTCTGGGCAAGGTTGGCCATTTTTACCCTGGCACATTGATTATTAAAAATATTTAGAGTCAGTCCTGCCACAAGAGCATCACGCAGCGAATTCTGCTGATACAGGAATCCCGGGTTGGTGCCGGGTTCGACTTTATACCATGTTCCCCATTCATCCACAATCAGCCCAACTCGTTTTTTAGGATTATATCTATCCATGATGATTGAGTGCTTTGTGATAAGTTCATCAATGAAAAGAGCTTTTTTAAGTGTATCAAACCATTCTTTCTCGCCAAAATCAATTGCAGACCCCTTGTTTCCCCAGCCGCCGGGAACTGTGTAATAATGAAAACTCAGTCCTGCCATGAGTGGCCCGGCTTCCCGCATCAGTACATCTGTCCAGTGATAATTTTCACCATAACTACCGCAGGCAATTTTATAAATCCTGTTGCCGGAAAAATTACGTATGTAAGTCTGATAGCGACGGTAGACATCAGCATAGAACTCAGGCCGCATGTTGCCGCCACAGCCCCAATTTTCATTACCGACACCGAAGTATTTCAGTTTCCATGGCTTTTCCCGGCCGTTTTTACGCCGCAGGTCAGACATAGGGCTTTTGCCGTCAAATGTGATATACTCGATCCATTCCTGCATCTCACGAACTGTGCCGCTGCCCACATTTCCACAAATACATGGTTCACATCCCAATTGCTCACAAAGATCTAAAAACTCGTGTGTGCCAAAATGATTATTTTCTGTCACTCCGCCCCAATGCGTATTAACTATACTGGGGCGCTGTGTGCGAGGGCCGAGCCCGTCTTTCCAGTGATACTCATCAGCAAAACACCCGCCGGGCCAGCGCAGAACCGGAATCTGTATTTTTTTTAGCGCGGCTACCACATCATTTCGTATGCCTCGCGTGTTCTTGATCGGACTATTCTCGCCAACCCAGTACCCTTCGTAGATGCATCGCCCCAGATGCTCTGAAAAATGCCCATAGATATTTTTGTTGATGATATCCTTAGCTTGATCAACATTAATGATTAATTTATTCACTGTTGTTTGTTGTTTTCCGGATTCATTTTTGGCGAACATCCATCCCATACTCACCAGCAGAATAGCTGCAAGAGAAGTCATAATTCTTTTTATATTCATCGTGTTATTCTCCTTATGTTGTTTGCAAATTCGGATTGATTGTCATTGTAAAAACAAACTCTTGCTAAGTCAATCAGGGACAATATATTATTAATTGTTAAGACAATGATAAAATGAGCGATACTGCAATGATTGAGCGGGATTATCATCCGAAATATCGCTGTGAAAACCTGAAAGGAGTCCAAAAAATGAAAAATGTGATACTTATTAGGATTATGATTGTTTGCGTGGCGCTTATTGCTTTTAGCAATGGGTGCGGGAAAAAATCCATAACAGATTACCCGGTAAAGCCGGTTCCTTTCACGGATGTACATATTATAGATCAATTTTGGTTTCCCCGGATGGAGACAAACCACAAGATAACCATTCCTTTTGCTTTTAAAAAGAGTGAAGAAACCGGCCGCATCAACAATTTTGCTGTGGCTGGCGGACTGATGGAGGGCACTTTCTCCGGGATTTATCCCTTTGATGATACAGATGTATACAAGATTATCGAAGGTGCTTCCTACTCGTTAAGCCTTTATCCTGACCCAGAACTTGAAAAATATCTTGATGATCTGATCGTAAAGATTGCTGCAGCACAGGAGGATGATGGATATTTGTACACAGCAAGGACAATAAATCCGGAACCGCCCATCGGATGGGTCGAAACGGAGCGCTGGGCGAATTTGAGAATGAGCCACGAATTATATAATGCTGGACACCTGTATGAAGCTGCTGTTGCTCACTTCCAGGCGGCCGGTAAGCGCACTCTGCTTGAAGTGGCGATTAAGAATGCTGAATTGGTTGATAGTGTCTTTGGCCCGGAAAAAAAACACGGTACTCCCGGCCATCAGGTAATAGAGATGGGCCTTGCCAAGCTGTATCGTGCGACCGGCAAAAAAAAGTACCTGAAGCTGGCTAAATTTTTTCTAGATGAACGTGGTTACTCTAATGGACGCGAGCTTTATGGGAAATACGCCCAGGATCATAAGCCGGTGATCGAACAGAGCGAGGCGGTCGGGCATGCAGTCCGTGCATCTTATATGTATTCTGGAATGGCAGATGTGGCAGCACTTACTGGCGCTTCCGATTATGTGAAAGCAATCGACCGGATCTGGGAGAACGTTGTCACAAAGAAACTTTACCTTACTGGAGGCATTGGTGCCAGGCACAGCGGCGAAGCATTTGGCGATGATTACGAGCTGCCTAACAGTACCGCTTATAACGAGACTTGTGCTGCCATTGGCAACGCGATGTGGAATCACCGGCTGTTCCTCCTGCATGGAGATGCTAAGTATATTGATGTGCTGGAACGGGTTCTCTACAACGGCCTGATTTCTGGAGTTTCCCTGAGAGGTGACCGGTTCTTTTATCCCAACCCGCTCGAATCCCACGGCCAACACAAACGAAGTCCCTGGTTTGGCTGCGCCTGCTGTCCCGGGAACATAGCCCGTTTTATGCCCTCTTTTCCCGGATATGTCTATGCTCAAAGGGATGACATCCTGTACGTCAATCTCTTTGTCGGAGGCACAGCCAAAGTTATGGTAAAAAATAATTCCGTCGGGATTAAACAGGAGACGAACTATCCATGGGATGGAGACGTGAAGATATTCGTGGACCCTGAAAGTGCCGGGGAATTCGCCATTTATGTCCGTGTTCCAGGTTGGGCACAGAATAGACCAGTACCCAGCGACCTTTATCGATACCTGAGCAGGAGCGGGGAGGAAGTAAAGCTCAAGGTCAACGGCAGGCAGATTGCCCTTGATATGGATAAGGGTTTCGCACGCATCCGGCGCACCTGGGAAAAAGGCGACGTGATTGATCTTCACCTGCCGATGCCTGTCCGCCGGGTATTGAGTCATGAAAATGTTGAGGACAATCGGGGAAAGGTCGCTCTGGAGCGCGGGCCGCTCGTTTACTGTGCGGAATGGCCGGACAATCATGGATATGTAAGCAACCTGGTTTTGGCTGATGATATCGAGCTTGAGGTTGAAAAGCGTGATTATATGTTAAAAGGTTTGACTGTGGTCAAGGGGAAGGTTATTGCTTTAGAGAAAAGCAAGGACAGGAAGTCTGTAGTTAAAAAAGAGCAGTACTTTGTGGCGATTCCTTATTATGCATGGGCTCACCGTGGCACCGGAGAGATGGCAGTTTGGCTGGCGCGAGATGAGTCAAGAGCACGGTTTCTGCCGGAGCCGACGATAGCCTCGACCAGCCGTGTAAGTGTTTCCAGCGATAAAAATGGGGTGGCGGTCAATGACCAGTGGGAACCGAAGAGCTCCAATGATCACTCGAAACCCTACTTGCACTGGTGGCCCAATAAGGGGACTCAAGAATGGGTCCAATATGATTTTCGGAAGGCTACAAAGGTTTCTGCTGTTGAGGTTTACTGGTTTGATGATACCGGCCAGGGAGAATGCCGGGTGCCCAGATCATGGCGGATCCTGTACAAGGACAGAAACGAGTGGAAACCAGTCGACAATGACGGCCCTTACGGCGTGGGAAAAGATAAATACAACAGGGTGACATTTTATCCTGTCAGAGCCTCGGCATTGAGGCTTGAAGTGCAGCTTCAGCCGAAGTTTTCTACAGGAATTCTTGAATGGCGAGTGGAATAGGATTAATTACGATGAACCGATTAATAAAATGGCTGTTGTTTGGAGCATTTATAATAACGGCTTTTATCGAATGCGGAAATAAAAAAGCCGCGGATTATCCGGTTAAGCCTGTTCCCTTTACGGATGTGCATGTAGACGATGATTTTTGGCTTCCGCGGATGGAGACAAACCGCAGCGTAACCATTCCCTTTGCTTTAAAGAAGAATGAAGATACCGGCCGTGTAAATAATTTTAGAAAAGCCGCAGGATTGATGGAAGGAAAATATGAGGGCAGAAGATTCAATGATACAGATGTATACAAAGTCATGGAAGGCGTAGCCTATTCATTAAGCCTTGACCCTGATCCGGAGCTGGAAAAATATCTGGACAGCTTGATTGAAATAATCGCAGCCGCCCAGGAAGAAGATGGCTATTTGTATGCAGCCCGCACCGTTGATCCGGAAAACCCAGCACCGGGTGCCGGCCCTGGGCGCTGGACAAGGCTTCGGGGAAGCCACGAACTCTACAATGCCGGACACATGTACGAAGCCGCTGTGGCTCACTACCTGGCTACTGGCAAGCGTACCTTTCTGGATGTGGCTGAAAAGAATGCAGACCTGCTTGTAAAAGAATTCGGGCCTGATAAAAGACGCGACTTCCCAGGCCATCAGGAGATAGAGATAGGGTTGGCAAAGCTCTTCCGGGTGACAGGGAACAAAGAGTATCTCAAGCTGGCTAAGTTTTTTCTTGATGAGCGGGGCCATGCTCATGACGGCGGGCTTTATCCTGAATCATCTCCTTTTGCCATTTATAACCAGAAGAAATACATGCAGGACCACAAACCGGTCCTGGAGCAGAATAAGGCGGTTGGACATGCTGTCCGGGCATCTTACATGTATGCCGGAATGGCGGATGTGGCAGCACTCACTGAGAATGTTGAATATGTAAGAGCTATTGACAGGATCTGGGAGAATGTCGTGTCAAAAAAAATGTATCTTACAGGCGGTATCGGGGCCCGGCACACAAGCGAGGCATTCGGAGATAACTATGAGCTACCCAACTTTACAGCCTATACTGAAACCTGTGCGGCCGTCGGGAATGTAATGTGGAACCACCGCCTTTTCCTGCTCCATGGTGATGCAAGATATATCGATGTCATGGAGCGAGTTCTTTATAACGGCTTGATTTCCGGAGTGTCACTGAGCGGGGACCGTTTTTTCTACCAGAACCCGCTGGAATCGAAAGGAAAGTATGAACGCAGCCCTTGGTTCGAGGTGGCTTGCTGTCCGGGAAACATTACGCGTTTTATCCCTTCATTTCCGGGATATGTATATGCTCAAAGGAATGGCATCCTGTATGTTAATCTCTTTGTCGGAGGCACAGCCATGATTATGGTAGAGAATAATTCCGTAGGGATCAAACAGGAGACGCGCTACCCATGGGAAGGAGTGGTGAAGATAACAATCGATCCTGAGCGCAGTGCGGAATTTACGCTGAATATTCGTATTCCAGGCTGGGCACAAAACCTGCCTGTCCCGAGTGATTTGTACCGCTACATGAGAAAGAGAAATGAGGATGTGAAGCTTACAGTCAATGGCAAACCTTTTATTCTGGTTATAGAAAGAGGCTATGCACGAATCCGGCGCCGCTGGAGAAGAGGTGATGTTGTCGAATTAGATTTGCCCATGCCTGTCAGGTGTGTAATTTGCAATGAGAATGTGAAAGACAACAGAGGAAAAGTAGCCTTAGAGAGAGGTCCTTTGGTGTACTGTGCTGAGTGGGTCGATAATGCAGGAGGAGTTTTTAACCTGTTTTTACCTGACAATATGGAGTTATATAGCGAGTATCAAAAGGAGATGTTAGGGGGTGTTGTAGTAATAAGAGGTAAGGCATTCGAATTGAAGAAGAGTGATGATGGAAAATCCACAAGAAAAATTAATCGGGAGTTGATTGCTATTCCATACTATGCCTGGGCTCATAGGGGAGAGGGTGAAATGGCCGTATGGCTTCTGCGCTTTTAATCTGGCGCAAGCTCATAGCGAACAAATTTTTGTTATAGACAATAAGTGTTTAGATTGATTCTCATCTTTATTATGCTACAATAAACCTTTTTATAAGTTTTTTCGTAATGAAGATTAGAGGTCTAATTTATTTATAAATCTATAAAGGAGGTGTTAAATTGAAAGGAAGATTTCTTGTATTTTTTGCGATGAGTTTAATGCTTTTTTCACTAGCTTTTAGCCAGGCCCCTTCTAAAGAGAAGCTAAAAGCTCAGGCTAAGACAGAAACTCCTGTATCCATGCTCATCAAGGCTATGACTTCTCGCCTGCCCAACAGCCTTCATGTGAAATATGTTGTCGGTGATCCTGTAAAAGTAGGCAAAGTGACAATCATCCCCATCATGATGGTTGATGTCGGTTTTGGAGGAGGCGGAGGAGGCCCAACTCAAGGCAAAGGTCAGCAGATGGGAGGCTTTGGATTCGGTATGGGTGGAGAAGCCAAACCTCTGGGATTTGTTGTTGTCAGTAAGGCAGGAACAAAATTCATAAGCGTGGGAAAGGTCCCGAGGAAATAAGGAGGATGCCATGAGGATAAAATATTTCTTTACAATTTCATTGGTAGTGCTTTTTCTCTCATCAAGTTTGCTCTGGTCTCAAGCCAAATCTCCGCTTGAAGAATCCTTTTCCCATTTTGATAAGATGGTCTCAACCCTGAAGGTAAGCTCAATAATCGGCAAGCCTATCCGATCAGGAGATACTTATATTATCCCTTTTGCTAAAATTTCTTTCGGTTTTGGAGCCGGAGGAATGATGATGGGCTACGGTGGAGGCATGGGAGCCAAGACCATTCCTTTGGGTATTTTGATTATCGAGGGAGAAAATGTAAGAGTTGAACTTTTCCCTATAGAAGAGAAGAAACCCTCTTTCTTTCTGGAGATGCTTCCTGTTCTCTTTAAGTTGCTCCCCCAGATACTGGAAAAAAAGTTTCCCTCCCTCGCCAACGTGCCATCGCCTCAGGTAAAACCACCGGAAAAGTCTAAGATTCCTGTCGAAAAATGGTCATTAGAACAGGCAAAAAAGTTATTTGATGATAAGAAATATCCAGAGGCTCTGGAAATGGTTGATTCCCTGCTTGCTAAAAACCCGGATAATGCTGACCTTTATGCTTGGAAGGGCAACATCATGGGGAGTATGGCTCAAGGAAACCCGATGGATATGATGAAGTATGGGATGGGCGCAATGCAGGCCTACGAGAAAGCTCTGAAACTCGATCCCGATAATGCTATGGCTCATTTCGGCCGGGGGATGGGACGTTTAATGGCTCCTCCGGGATTTGGAGGGGACCTGGATGGTGCCATTGGAGATTTTGAATTTACTTGCAAAAAGGAGCCTTTCCCTGAGGCCTATTATCAGCTTGGAGTAGCTTACCAGAAAAAGGGCTTAAGCGGCAAAGCAAAGGAAGCTTTCAAGAAAGCCCTGGAACTGAAGCCTGATTATATGGAAGCAGCAAAAGCTCTGGCAGAACTTAAGTAGGCTGAGGATTAGCTGCCATCTTTTTTAGCCGTGCGTCGGCATGCTCGAAAAACATCTTGTAAGAGTTACATAGATAATTAAGTTTCCTGCTTTTTGTATCATGAAGCCGGTCCTTTGTACATCCTCCACGACAATAGTGCAGCCAATGGCAGGTTCTGCATTCTTCAGGGAGTATGGATTTTAATCTGCCGAATTTCCGCTGCTTGCTTGAATTCAGCATATTGGTTAAATTATCCTGCATTATATTCCCCAGTTTCCATTCAGGCTCAACAAAAAAGTCGCAGGAATAAACATTGCCATTATGTTCCACAACAACATAGTTTCCACACTCTTTCAATAGAGTGCATTCCGGGGGAGGGAGGCCAACATAATTATAGAATACAGAATCAAAATACCTGATTGATGTTGTCGGGCGGTTCTCAACGAAATCTGCTTGCCACAAATCAAACAATGTGCACAGAGCATTTCCGTAATTTTCTGGTGAAACTGAAAATGGTGCTACTTTTGTTGTATCTCTTGGGTCTGTTTCTACGCAGGGAATAAACTGCATGTAGTTTAAACCTAGATCTTTGTTAAATTTATAAATCTCTTCCGGAAATTGTGCGGAATATTCATTCAGCACAATAAGTGCATTGACCTGCACATTGTTATCTAACATGAGTTTGGCACTGTCCATCACTCGATTCCATGATTTCTGACCGCCGCGCATAAATCGATAGCGGTTGTGTATGTGCTCAGGACCATCAAGGGATAGGCCGACTAAAAAATTGTATTTTTCTAAAAATGCCGCCCATTTATCATTGATTAAAATGCCATTTGTTTGTAATCCATTTCCTACGGCTTGACCTCGACCGTATTGCTGTTGAAACTTTACAGCTTTCTCAAAAAAAGGGAGCCCTATCAATGTGGGCTCTCCGCCCTGCCATCCGAAAGCTACATGTTCGACTGCCTGTGTCATTACCTGCCGGATCATTTGCTCCAAGATTTCTTCACTCATCCTGTGAGTATGTGTCTCTGTAAAAAGTTCTTCTTTCTTAAGATAGAAACAATATGTACAATGCATATTACAATCAGGTCCTGAAGGTTTGACCAGAATTGAGTCCAGCTTTTTTCGAGAATAAGGCTTCTTTTTCACTTTTCTATTTAGCTCATTTCTTGGTTTTTTTGGCAGCCTAGTGTCCTGTTATCTATGTGATGTCGCAAAGATGACCGTCATTCCCGCGGAAGCGGGAATCCAGAAGCCTGAAGTAGCCAGAAATACTGGATTCCCACCTTCGTGGGAATGACGAGTGCCTGATACGATACTTCACG
>Ga0209979_1000089_pt1 | contig 156915 bp, 147 predicted proteins | sample AnhtaG_FD_183114 | JGI IMG/M metagenome (GOLD analysis project Ga0209979, IMG submission 183114) | Deep subsurface microbial communities from Anholt, Denmark to uncover new lineages of life (NeLLi) - Anholt_01485 metaG (SPAdes) (version 2) | ecosystem: Environmental > Aquatic > Marine >...
TTTTCCAGCGATAGAAAGTTTGGGGAGAGATGCCAAAGTAGCGGCAGGTAAGCCTGGCATTGTGGTCGCGGGAATTGTAGTAATCAAACCACTTGAGTCTTCGTGTGGCTTCCTTTGATAACCTGGGGATGTTTGCCAGGCGTTTATATCCTGGCATTGAGCAATAAGCATTCATAGCACAGCTATTATAACGTCCTTTCATGACTCATGTATGTGTCACCCATCTATCTGAACTAGATCAGTCCGCGGTTTGAGTCAATAATGGAGGGAACCCCTGAGACTGGATATTTCAGTTTAGGAGGATTAGGCTGGAAAGAGCTATATTGTCGCGGTGGATTCAATAATGAACCCACCCAGGAAGGAGCACTCAGGGACAGGATAGAAAAACTAGAGCGGCTGGTGAGCAATCTGCCCTTGAAGAATGGGGTTTAAAAAAAAGGACTTGCAGAACAGCCGCAGCCGGTGTCAAAGAAACGACAAGTCATCAGAGTATGGGTGCCTCAGTATTGCCATCGCGTGGGGGTGCCAGTTGATGAAACAGGCTAGAAGCAGCTGCTACCATAAAGCTAACGACGGAAACCTTGAGAAGATGCAGAAGGAGCGTACTTAAGGGGCAAGATCGAAGCTATCTGCTTTAAGCTCCCCCGTTATGGCTATCGGATATCACTTATGTTCGCATACGCACGGACTTTGTCTACCTGGCAGCCATTTCTGGATGCTTACTCCCGTAAGATGATTAGCTGCGCTGTCTCCGTGGATCTGGATACCTTTTTGAGGCTGGTGGCGCTCAAAACGGCGATAGCACAAAGGAGGTCTGGCTCCCATGTCATCCATCACTCGGTTCGGGGAGTGCAGTATGCCTCAAATGAATACATGGGTGAACTCAAGAACTATGGCTTTTTGGTCAGCATGGCGTGCATAGGCAATCCATATGAAAATGCCATGATGGAGAGCTTCTTCAAAACACTAAAGCATGAGGAGGTGAATCTATGCGAGTATGAGATTTTCAGGACGTGGTAACCATGCTTCCATATTTCCTTGAATAGGTCTGCAATAAGAAGAGACTTCGTTCAGCACTTGGTGACCGTCCACCCAAGGAGTTTGAGAACGTAGTCTGGACTACGGATTTTAGCAAGTTCTTTTTCAATATACTCCATAGGGGTGAGATAGTCTAGGGATTGGTGTGGGCGGTTGAAGTTATACTCAGTCAGCTAGAAAATGCAGCTTACGCATGCCATCTTAGTGTGCAACTAAGTAGCACATCAGGTCAGAAGCAAGATATTAGCAGCCGGAAGAGCTTATAATAGGACAGCCAGGGAGCAGGGGCATTTTGAGATTCCCGATATTTCCGTTGGCGCAATTGTCCCACTTTTACTGACTACATACAGGAAGTCGCCACATAACTTGACGGTTTTGTCCACAATGCCTTGCAATATTTATGCCTATGCCTGGCATCCTCAGATCGCTAGACTCTAGGCTTCTCTTTGATATACGATTCTGCCATCTACTATTGTCATATCTACGGGAATATCCATAATAGTTTCAGGTGGCACCGTTAAGATATCTTTTCCCAAAACCACCATGTCAGCCAACTTCCCATTCTCAATAGACCCCAATATAGCTTCCTCGAAAGTATGGTAAGCAGCGTTTATCGTGTAGAGTTTAAGCGCCTCCATCACCGAGATTTTCTGGCTCGTACCTATTGGTTGACCACTTGCCGACTTTCTATTTACCAAGGCGTGAATACCCATCAGAGGCGGGTATGGCGACGCTGGATGGTCGGAGTGAGCTGCTACCTTAATCCCTGCATCAATGAAACTCCTGGCGGCGAACATTCGCTCCAGCCTCTCAGCACCAAAGGCAGGCAATATCTTATCTCCGTGATAGTAGGCGTATGGACCAAATATGGTTGGAAGAACACCGAGTCGCTTGATTCTTCCGATTATCTCCTGCGTTACAACCGTGCAGTGGATAATTCTATTCCTGGGATCCTGACGAGGATATTTCTCTTGTGCCTCTTCTATAGTATCCAAAACCATGTTTATTGCTCTTTCACCATTGGCATGAACACAGAAGCGATAGCCTCTGGGATAGCCTTCCATGATAATTCGGTATAGTTCTTCCCTGGTGATGGCCAATTCCCCACGGTAGTCGGGTCTATCAAGATAAGGCTCAGCCACAGCCGCTGTTCGAGCTGATATAGCGCCGTCGGAAAAGATTTTTATGCCACCTATCTTCAACATAGCGTTCCCGAATCCTTGAATAATTCCTAGTTGAACGAGGTGAGGCATCAGCTCATGATAGATTTCCAAGGCTATTCTCAGTGGAAGTTGACCTCTACTCAGAAGCTCTTGGTAGGCTCTTGTTATGATTCCTTGTGTAACCACATCGTAGGCATAAACTAGGCCGGAGGCAACATATTGCTCAGCCATCCACCTTATGCCTTCCATAGCTTCCTCCAGATTGGGCTCTCTTCCACCTTTTACCGGCTGCAAAACTTCTATAGCGCTCTCATGTATCCAGCCTGTCAAAACTCCAGTTGTAGGGTCTTTCTCAAATCTCCCCCCCATAGGGTCTGGTGTATCCTTTGTCACCCCCGCCATCTCAAAAGCTTTGCTATTTACGATGGCAAAATGCCCACCTACGGTGGTTACCATTACAGGATGATGTGGAGCCACTTTGTCTAGGTCCCACCTGTTTGGATGACGCTTCTCAGCGAGTTTAGATGCATCCTCTTTGTGAACGTGTATCCATTCGCCTTTCGGCTTGCTCTTTGCCTGTTCAGCAATCTTAGCCAGGATATCAGCCAGGAACCTAACCCCCGCTTCATGGCTACCATCGATAATCCCCATTACTCGTTGTAGGCCTTCACCCAATGACATATGGCAGTGTGACTCGATAAATCCAGGTATCATAGTCCTTCCCTTTAGATCTATAGCCTTAGTTTCAGCCTCAATCAGCGCCGTAATTTCTTCATTTGAGCCTACTGCTAGCAACTTACCAGACTTTACAGCCGCAGCTTCTGCTACTGATTCACGTGCATCTACTGTAACAACTTTACCATTATATAGAACCACGTCAGCAACCATTGTAAACCTCCTTCTCTGTAACAGTTTATCTTTCCAAAGTTCTAGTTCATCATGTAGTTTACCTCCGTCAAAAGGTTTTTGCGCCTTGTTTCGTTGATCTACACGAGAAGCTAACACTTCACATGGTTAGATCTTACATGCTTTAATAATCTCCTATTTGGTTAGGTGCTTAAATCATTTGACACGCTATGCCCTGAATTCGAGTGTGAATTTCTTGCTGAAAAAGATAGTAATGATATAATAAATACAGCGGAAAATGTCTAACAAGAGTAACTACATTCTAGCTGCTGTAATACTGGTAACGATAACGTTAAGTGTCGGTTTTTGGGCACTATCTCCTCCCACAGAATATAGCCCACCCCAGTCTAATAGCACAGCCCCGTATACTGACCCCGATTGGGCATTCCCTCAAGAGAGCGAACCAACTAATTCTTTGCCTGATTTCCGCCCAGTAGTTGCTGAGGTAATGCCCTCGGTGGTATCCATAACTACAGAAATTGTCGTCTCTGATATCTTTGGTCGTCAGTATATGGAATATGTTAGTGGGTCCGGGATACTTATCGATGGTGAGGGGTATATTGTCACCAACAACCATGTAGTTGAAGATGACCAGGGCATCTACTTGGAGTTGGTCGATGGTAGAACTTTCTCCGCGGATATAGTAGGCACTGACTCGTTATCTGACCTCGCTGTGATAAAGATAGATGCCGCAGATTTGCCTTATGCCCTTTGGGGCGACTCAAACTCACTATCTCTTGGCGAGTGGGTGCTAGCTATCGGCAACGCTCTGGGAGAAGGAATAATAGTGACTCAGGGCATAGTCAGCCGCTTGAATGCATCTGTGGACGTTGCGGGAAATACCCTTTATGGCTTGATTCAAACCACGGCAGCTATCAATCCCGGCAACAGCGGCGGTCCATTGGTGAATATGTCTGGTGAAGTAGTAGGCATTACCAGCGTTAAGATAGTTGCGTCCGAAGTGGAAGGTATGGGTTTTGCCATAAGCAGCGATGAGGCTAAGCCTATCATTGAGGATCTAATTCGTTATGGTCACGTGACCTATCCCTGGCTAGGAGTGGGAGTACGTACTGTGAACTCCTTGGTAGCTGCAGCCAGGAACCTTTCTGTGGACAGAGGGGCACTTATTGAAGCAGTATTTACTGACAGTCCAGCAGAGGCTGCAGGATTAAAGGTGGGCGATATCATCATCCGCTTTAAGAACCAGGAAATAAATAATATCGCTGACCTAGTCCGAGCTATTCGAACCAGCAAAATTGACGAAGAAGTGGAAATAGCCTTCGTTAGAGGTGAAGATTTTAAAACAACCTCAGCCAAATTAATAGAACGCCCGAGTTCCTAGAGAGGACAAATCCTAAATCTAAATAAATTCAAATTTCAAATGTTGATCCCTGATTTAATCGGGGACAAAACCGTTTTGGTTATTTGAGTTTTGAATTTCGACACTGTTTAGTGTTTCATATTTAGTGCTTAGGATTTGCTTTTTTGATTGCCAAAGAGACCTCGCTGTTCGAGATACGGTGTTTCTCACCATAAGCTCTATCAGGAGGCAAACCATCGATAAGCTCCTGAGATAAAGTCTCCTGTTTAATATAGTCGACAAAACTATTTATTACTTGCTTGATGAGTGGTTCTTCTGTCTGATAATAGGTAATGATGTGGTCTGTGATATCAAACTTGGCATTGCGACGCATATTTTGAAGATGGCGCACAAGCTCTCTACTTACTCCCTCGGCAATTAGCTCAGGGGTCAATTCAGTACTTATGGCCACCCAATATCTGGCGTCGTTAGCTACGCTGTAATCTGGCATGTTTGAAGGAAATTCCTCTCGTTCCTTTGCTTCAATCAATACGACGAGTTGCTTGACATTTATCTCTTCCATTACCTCAGTAGCTAAGTTTTTTAGAGCTTTCTTCTCCCCTTCAGTCTCTACCCCGAGCACGGCTTTACCCAATGGCTGGCGCACTTTAATCCCTGCCTTAGCTCGTGCCGCCCTGCCCAAGCTGGATATTTTCATAGCTAGCTCAACATCACCATTTAGCTTGTCATTGATTTTAATCTCGTCCGCTATGGGGAAATCAGTTAGATGAACGCTTTCTCTAGCTTCAGGATTAGCAGAGCGAAACAAATTCTGATAAAGCTCTTCAGCAATAAATGGCACAAAGGGAGCCAACAATTGAGATAAAGTCACCAGGCATTGGTGTAGCGTAGTATATGCGGCCAATTTATCGGCATCGTTCTCGCTTTTCCAGAACCGGCGGCGGTTTCTTCTCACATACCAGTTAGAAAGATTATCTATAAATCCCTCAATCCTACGTGTCGCAGAAGTAGGATTGTAGCTATCCATCAATTTGGAAACCTCGCTTACGAGCCGATTAAGTTCTGAAATAATCCAATTATCCAGCTCCGTGAAAGCTTTTGGCTGATCGCTGTCAGCCGTCAAGGGCTGAGGAACAAAGCGATCGATATTGGCATAAAGGGTAAAAAAGGAATACGTATTCCACAAAGTAAGGAAAAATTTACGTATCGTCTCTTCAAGCATCTTAGTGGAGAAACGATGGTTATCTTCTCCTGTAGTAGAAACCAGCATATACCACCTTAGAGCATCTGCACCATAATTATTAATCACAGCCCAGGGATCAATTACATTGCCCTTGGATTTACTCATTTTCTCACCCTGAGCATCGACAACATGCCCTAGGCAGATGACATTCTTAAAGCAAGGACGATTGAAAACTAGAGTAGATATGGCATGTAAGCTGTAAAACCAGCCCCTGGTCTGGTCCACAGCCTCGCAAATAAAATCTGCGGGGAAATTCTGCTTAAACTTATCTTCATTCTCGAAGGGATAATGCCACTGAGCTACGGGCATAGCTCCAGAGTCAAACCAACAATCAATTACCTCAGGAACACGCTGCATCTTGCCACCGCACTTAGGACAGGCGAAGGTAATTTCATCCATATAAGGGCGGTGTAAATCCAAGGGCGTGGTTAAGCCACTGAGATTTGACTGCGTCCTTAATTCATCCACCCCACCGACACATTCACAATTGCCGCAGGAAGAACAGCGCCAAATATTGAGCGGAGTCCCCCAATATCTCTCCCGTGAAAAAGCCCAATCGACATTGTTTTCCAGCCAGTCGCCAAAGCGACCATGCTTAATATAATCAGGGTACCAGTTTATTTCGGCATTGCCATTGATAAGCCTCTCTTTTACTGCGGTCGTCCTGATGTACCAGGTCTGCTTGGCATAATAGAGTAGCGGTGCTTCACACCTCCAGCAAAAAGGGTAGGTGTGGGTAATCCTCTCACTGCGAAAAAGCAGCCCACGAGACTTCAAGTTGTCAAGAATGTCTTTATCGGCATCTTTGACAAACTTGCCTGCACCCGGTAAATCCACCTTTTGCCGTACTCCTCCAAGGCTTACGGGGGCAGTACTTTTCTGAATATAGTCTCTCATCTTAGGCGTAAGACCCGTCAGTAGATCGGTCGTTACCACCCCATTCAACTCCACAGTATGAACGAGGGGTAAACCCTCCTTCTCGCCTACTTCAAAGTCTATCTCGCCATAAGCTGGGGCTATATGTACAATCCCCGTCCCATCCTCCATAGACACAAAATCACCTTCTATGACTCGATAAGCTGGCTTGTCTTCTGTGCTGCGGAAGATGTCCACCTTATATAAGGGTTCATAATGTACTCCAACTAAATCTTCCCCGATTACCTTCCCCACCACCTTATAGTCATCCAGCCCCACTGCACCAAGCAAAGCCGAGGCTAAAATAAGATACTCTTTATCTGACTCCACTACTACATATTCAGCTTCAGAAGCCACCGCCAAGGCGGTATTCCCGGGGAGTGTCCAGGGCGTGGTGGTCCAGGCAAGAAGATAAGTAGGCACGGTTGAGGAAAGAAGAGAGCGAGCAGTTTCGCTACCCCCAGGCTGTGCCAGGTCGAGCTTGAACTTTACCCAGACTGATGGGTCTTCAGCATCCTTATAGCCCAAAGCCACCTCGTGAGAGCTGAGGGATGTGCCGCATCTAGGGCAATGCGGCGTTACTTTGTAACCCTGATAAATCAAGTTCTTGCCCCATAGCTCTTTAATGATCCACCAACAGGATTCAATATAGCTATTGTCCAAGGTTATATAAGGATGCTCCATATCTAACCAGCAGCCAAGGCGTTCAGTCATAGCTTCCCACTCCTTAATATATTTGAAAGCACTTTGGCGACAATGGTCATTGAATCGAGCTACTCCATATTCCTCAATTTGAGCCTTACTGGTAAGGTGAAGCGAGCTTTCCACCTCCAACTCAACAGGCAAGCCGTGGGTATCCCACCCTGCCTTTCGCGGCACATGATAACCCTTCATCGTCTTATACCGGCAAACAACATCCTTATATAAACGAGAAAGAACGTGGTGAACTCCCGGGCTACCATTAGTTGTGGGTGGACCTTCATAGAAGGCATAACGTGGCCTTCCATCTCTCATCTCGATGCTTTTGTTAAAAATGTCCTGCTCTTTCCAGAAGCAAAGGACATCTTTTTCGAGTTGCAGAAAGTTGACCTTGGTATTTACTTCCCGAAACATGGCTAACCTTGTCTCAGTAAAACAACAACCTTCCTATTCTCACCTTCACCTGTGCTATGAGTTGTTACGTCGGGATTATCAGCCAAAGTTAAATGAACAATGCGGCGTTCATCGGCACGCATTGGTTCCATAGTGATAGCACGGCGTGTTGCTTTCACCTGCTCGGCTAGATATAAGGCTAATCTTTGCAATGATTCACGACGGCGTTTTTTGTATCCGGCAACATCAAGTCTTAACGGCAGCCAGGCATTTAGCCGTCTAGCTACTATAAGTTTGGTAATATATTCCAGGGAAGCTAGGGTTTGACCTCGCCGACCAATCAGGATACCCAAATCGTCACCCTTGACATCCAAAGCTAGAGGTATCTCATCGGACAGCACTTCAACCTTGCCTGCTATGTCCAGTAATCCAAGCAACGTGTCTAAAACTTCTGCGACCACCTGGGCCACATCCTTTTCGGCAAGCTCAGGGCAAGCTCTTTTTGGCCGGGCTGCCGGAGTCACCCTGATTAAAGCCTCCTTGCTTCCTACTCCTAGAATTCCCGACGTCCCTTCTCTGACAACCTCCACTTCAAATTGGTCGCGGCTCAGCCCCAGCTGTGCCTCTGCCTGCTCTATGGCCTGTTCTACTGTCGCAGCCACTATCTCAATCTCTTCCATAGCTTAAACTCTCTTCAACAGTTTGCCACCGTCTCTATGCAATGCTGGTTCATTTTCCCTTCACTAGTACTTACCAAACGGAGAACGGAATTTAAGGTAACCCCAGCCACCAGTGACGAAATACTGAGTTACAATGCCAATTATATTGGAAACTGCCCAGTAAAGAGCTAAGCCACTGGGGAACATCAAGGTAAAGAAGCCAAACATGAGGGGCATCATCAGCGTCATCATCCTCTGCGTGGCCCCTTGCCTCGGGTCAACGGATGGCGCCGTGGTCATCTTCTGTTGTACCCACATTGTGCCACCGACTATGATGGCTAAAAGCAGACCGCGACCGCCAGCTTGCAATGCAGTTTGTCCTAAATCAAGCCCCAAGAATTGACTGCTCAACGGAATCGCTTGACTCACCATCTCCCAAGAGTAAAGACGATGAGCTAAATTAAGCAAGTGTTCAGGTGTAGTAGCCAGGGCGCTCATAATGGCTTGGTAGAGAGCAATCCAGATAGGAAACTGAATTAGCATGGGCCATAAGCAGCCCAGAGGGTTTACCCCTGCTTCCTTATAAAGCTTCATCATTTCTTGCTGAAGTTTCTGCTTATTTTTACCATACTTCTTCTGCAGCTCTTGAAGCTTCGGCTGCATATCCTGCATAGCTTTAGTGGACTTAAGCTGTCGCCTGGTAAGAGGCCAGGAGACTAGACGAACGATGATGGTAAGGGCAATAATGGCTAAGCCAAACTGTCCAAATAAAACATGGCTCAGGACAATCAACACATTAAGTATCGGGTTACCTATGATTAAATGCCAAACTTCTACGAAACTCATTGTGCGCGACCCTTATTCTTCAATAGCCAACGAAAAATCCCAGCTCACTTCTCCCTTCTCGATGTCCACAACGTATATGCAGTTATCTTCCGCTCGAATGTAAACCAGACCTTCGTGAGCACAAAAAGGTGCTCTTATTTGGGCATTAATGGTTGATTTATTGCCATTTTCTCGATTCTTAATTCGCTCACCTTCACCAGTCTCGGGATCTATTACATACACATTGCCTGCCTCATTAGCTGCTATTAGCAGATTGCCAATCAAAACAGGGGGGGAAACTATAGAAGAAGGCTTACCTCTTTGATCCTTGCTTTCAAATTCCCACAATTTTTCCCCTGTCTGAGCATCGATAGCGTACACTGTACCATCGAGGCAGCCAGCATAGACAATGCCTTCATTAACTACAGGGGAAGCCCAGAACCAATTGCCGGCTGGTTCCTCGGGAAATCTCCACTCTAATACAGCGCTGCCTATTTTTACGGCATAAAGATGGCGGTCAAACGAGCCCAAAAACATAGTGTCAGTGTCTTTGCAAATCAACGGTGAAGAAGCAAAGCCTGCCTCTAATTTAAAGGACCATTCCAGTAACTCAAGTGTTTCAGCCGACAAAGCATAGATGTGACCATCGAAAGTGCTCACGTAGAGAGTATCATCTTCAATCACCGGGGACGTCCATAGCTTGCTGTGTTTTTCGTCTAAGATCCCAGATTTCTTTACTTGATCGCCAAAGTCTTTGCGTAAGGAATACACTCGCCCGTCAGAGCTGCTTACGTATATGACATCACCACTGATTACCAAGTCAGCTACTATAGCATTGTTCCTTGCACCCGTTCCAATAGGAGTCTCCCATTCATGGTATCTGTCCTGAGGTTCCTCAGGAAGATCGGGATTCTGGCTTCTCGCTGTTGTGTTTAGTGCTAGAACCTTGCCACTATAGGTGCCAATATAGACGAAATCCCCATCGACTATTGGCGTGGTAATAGCAGCGGAAACAACTGCTGGGCCACACCCCATGCCATCAGAGGGCTCAGTGATGTGATAAGACCACTGCATCTCCTCGCTCAATGCGTTTATCGCCACTACCCTGCCATCCCTGGAGCCAACATAAATAGTGTTATCATGAACTGTAGTTCCCGGCCATCCCCCTATTGGCTGAGCGGAGCCAGGAATACAGGAAACCAGGAGTAAGGTAGAAAGAGAAATTACAATAAGGAAGATTATCTTTGCGTTCTTCATTCTACTAAATAACTAAGGTACTGGGTCATAGCCGCCTGTGGAGAAGGGATTACATCGAGTCAGCCTCTTGGTTGCCAACCAGCTACCTCGGATAAACCCATGTCTTTTAATTGCCTCAAAAGCATACTGCGAGCATGTAGGTTGGAAACGACAAATATGAGGGGTAACCTTCGACACTGTGTTCTGGTACAATTTAATTAAACCTAGAGCTAATTGGATCATTCGTTGCCCTCCAACAACTGCGCCCGCGCTAAAAGCTTGGTTACTGTCCCCTCTAGCTGGTGATAGTCAGCATTGACTGCTGCCGGCCGAACAATGAAGACGATATCCCATCCCAACTTTGGCGATTGCAGCCTCATTATCTCCCTGAGTAACCTCTTCAAGCGATTACGCTGCACCGCCTTACCCACTTTTTTGGTCACAGAAAACCCATACCGGCTTAGACTCAACCCATTGGGCATCGCCTTCACCACTAGCAAGCTGTTTGCCCATACTTTGCCACGTTGATAAACCAACGTATATTGTGCTCTATTAGTTAAAGAACGAGGCTCCTTCACAGGACAGAGTTAAACTGGAGTCAGCCTATACCTCCCCTTAAGACGTCTTGCCCTAAGTACTTTTCTTCCCCCCCGACTGGCCATTCGAGCACGGAAACCCAGGCTGCGCTTCCGGGGAATTTTCTTCGGTTGGTAAGTTCGCTTCGGCATCCTTCAGACCGTTGACCGGGATAAGCCTACGCCTCCTGTTTTCCAAATATGAGTTGGTGCATATGGTAACAGAGCGAGATATCGAGCTCTCTTTATAGCGTGTGCTAAGTTTCTTTGATGTTTAGCACAGGCTCTGCTCCTCCGTCGCGATACAATCTTTCCCTGGCTGGAAATATAGCGAGATAACACCGAAACATCTTTATAGTTGATTTTCATATTCCCCTTGCAAAAGGGACAGACTGCCGGCTTGGTCATGAAGCCCCTCGTCCCTCTTACTCTTCCTGTATTAGCCAAATCTTTTTCTCCTCTATTTTAGATTTTAGTCAAAGGGCAAATCTTCAGGCTCAAGCTCCCCCTCCTCGGGAAGAGAAACCGGAGCTACTCTGTCGAGGAAAATTACACGGTTTGCTGATACTTCAAGGCTAGTACGCATCTGCCCATCCTGCCCTTCCCAACTGCGAGAACGTAACCTTCCTTCAACGTAAACTCGCTTCCCTTTGGATAAGAATTGATTACAACTTTCAGCTTGCCTGCCCCACACACTCACCCTGAACCATTCTGTTTCCTCCCTCCGCTCCCCGTCAGAGCCAGCATAACGATAATTGGTAGCCATGCGAAAAGAGGTAACTGCCTTTCCATTGGGCGTGTATCTCATTTCCGGGTCACTACCTACGTTACCAATTAGCATTATTTTGTTCAAGCTTGCCATATCAATCACTCACCTTTACTACAAGATATCGCAAAATATCCTCCGAAGCACTGATTTCCGCTTCCAGTTCCTTAACCGATTGTGGCATTAACTGAAAGCTAGCCAGAACATAATCAGCTTCCATAAATTTTCTTATAGGGTAAGCCAGTTTTCTTCTTCCCCATTTTTTTATCTCTTCCACTACCCCACCACGACTATTAATGGACTGAGACACTCTGTCTATCATTTCAGATACTCCCTCTTCATCAAGCTCGGGACTAATTATTGCTACCAGTTCGTAATCACGCATGTCTAGATTTTATACCACAGGGCATAAAATGGCAACAAGGCCCATGTTTTAGCCACCTACAATATCCACCAGCTAGAATGTTAAACAAAGCCAGTGTTATAATTCCACCGGTGAAAGTATCTGAATTGGGAGAATTTGGACTAATTAACCTCATACGCGGCAGCATCGCTAGATATGAAAATTCCGGGCAGGCTTCGTGGCAAAAAGTCTTAGTGGGCATTGGCGATGACGCTGCTGCCTGGCAAAGCGACGATCACATCCAGTTAGCCACCACAGATACACTAGTCCAGGATATACACTTCGACCTGGACGTCATTCACTGGGAAGAACTGGGTTGGAAAGCACTGGCAGTAAATCTAAGTGATATAGCTGCCATGGGCGGCATTCCCAAGTACGCTTTGCTTTCTCTGGCACTGCCTGGCGAACTGGAGGTGGAAGATATCTCCAAATTTGTTGATGCCATGGTACACCTCGCCAGAAAATTCGGAGTAGCTGTAATTGGAGGTAATGTAGCCGCCGCTCCAAATGTAGTTATCACCGTAACAGTCATAGGCTGCTCCAAAGACGAAGCGATACTTAAGAGGTCAACAGCTTCTTCTGGTGAGCAAATAGCTGTCACAGGGTATTTGGGGTTGTCGGCAGCTGGTTTAGAAATGCTCAAAAGAAAACCAATTTCAGATCCTGAAACAAGCAATATCTTGAGGCGAGCTCACTTTCAGCCCATACCAAAAATAAGAGAAGGGCAAATCTTAGCCGAACAAGGAGTTAAAACCGCTATAGACATAAGCGATGGACTTGTTGCTGACCTTGACCACATATGTGAATCGAGCAAAGTCAACGCTAGGATAAGGGTAGAACAAGTGCCAGTGCACCCTGTAGTTACAGCAAACTTCCTTAACCATCAGGAGTTGGCTTTATGTGGTGGCGAGGATTATGAGCTTCTTTTTACCGCTGACGAAGCCACTGTTGCTCGGGTTAAGCAAGCCCTAAACTCCCCGGTGACTATAATCGGTGATATAACGGAAGAAAAGTTACCAACACGAGTGACTGTAATAGATAGCAAGGGAAATATCATCCCATACAAAAGAGGGGGCTGGGAACATTTCAAGAATGGGGTCACTGAAATTTAATTCGCATAGCCCTGAACAAACTCAGCTGCTAGGAAGCTATTTGGGGGAATTAGCTCAAAAGGCTGATGTTTTCCTTCTTGTAGGTGAGTTAGGAACAGGCAAGACTTGTCTTGTCCAGGGAATTGCTCATGGATTGTCGATAAAGGAATATGCCTTCAGTCCCACTTTTGTCATCCTGAGAGAATATCACGGTAGACTGCCCTTATACCACATTGATTTCTATCGCCTGGATCACGTTGAGGAAATTGCTGACCTGGGGCTGGAGGAGTATTTTTACGGCGATGGAGTCTGTGTGGTTGAATGGGCAGAGAAGGGGTTGAAGGTAGTACCCCGGGACAATTTACTTATCACCCTGCACTATATTCCTGCCTACCACACAGGACGGTCTATTTGTCTGAAACCTCAGGGCAAGCGCTACTATGAATTAATAGAACAACTCAAAAAAGAGAAGGAATTGTGGCTCTGAATACCAAATGCTAAATAATACGAAATTCTAAAATCAAAGGTCAAAAATCAAAGTGACAACTCAAAATGCAAAGTTTTTTAACTTTTGCTCTGTCATTTTGCATTTAGGTTTCTGATATGGAATTGGCTATAGATACTTCGTCCAGTACCGTCAGCGTTGCTTTATCTCATAAAGGTAGGATAGTGGCTTCGCTAACTTGGCAAACAACACAAAACCATACAATAGAACTGTTGCCGAATTTAGTTTGCTTGTTACAACAAGCAAAGGTGGAGCTGGGCTCTATAGAAGAAATCGTTGTAGCTAAAGGTCCAGGAAGCTTTAATGGACTCCGAGTGGGCATAAGCACTGCCAAGGGGTTAGCCTCTGCCCTAAATATTCCTTTGCTTGGTGTAAACACATTAGAAGCTGAAGCCTATCCCTTTGCCTTTACTGGATTGCCTCTGCGCCCCGTTCAAAAGGCCGGTCGCGAGGAAATAGCCACTGCCCTTTACTGGCAAAAAGATAATGAATGGCAATGTCTGGAGGCAGAAAATCTAACCACGGTTAAAACTTTGTGCCGTCGAATTAAGCAAAAAACGCTTTTTTGTGGTGAAATCCCCGCCGAGATAATAAGTGAAATACAGCAAAACCTGGGCAGACGAGCTATAATTTCCCAAAGTAATTGCCCATCTCGAGCTAGCTCTTTGGCTATATTAGGTTGGCGAAAATTGAGCAGCGGAGAACGAGATGACCCGGTCACCCTGCAGCCATTATATCTTCGTCTCCCTCATATAACCAAGCCCAAGGATAAGATACCCCTACTGTGACTCTGAGTGGTGCAAAAGAGACCAGGAAATGGAAATTCCTAAAGTAGATGCTGAGCGCACAGCAAAACTTTGTTTTGCCTGTAGCCATGAGAACCCCATAGGGCTGAAGTTGAAACCTGTTCACGATGGAGAAAAAGTCACCGCGGAGTTCACCGCCGGGGAGTTTCATCAAGGCTGGAATAATGTGGTCCACGGCGGTATTCTCTATACTCTCCTCGATGAAGCAACTGCTTACGCCATGCTTTGTCATGGAGTTGAGTTTGGTGTTACTGCCAAGAGCGAGATAAGGTTTAAACAGGTGGCACCCATCAATGAGCCAATCCAGGTCTCTGCCTGGGTCACTAAACTGACAAAGCGGCTAGTGGAAGCTAAAGGAGTACTGACTCTCAAGGATAATACAATCATAGTCGATGGCGATTTCTTATTCTACATCTGGAGACAATCAAAAAAGACAATCCTGTGGGACATGGATGGAGTCATTGCTGATTCCAATTCCTTCCACTTTGTTGCCTGGCAGGAGACCTTTGCTAAAAGGGGGATAAAATTCACCAAAGAATATTTTGCTACACTCTTTGGTACCAGAAATGACTTCATAATCCATAGTGTTATGGGAGGGGCACTCCCAGAAGAAGATATCAAAATCATCATACAGGAGAAAGAAGAGAATTTTCGACGGAAGGCAACAGGACACATTAAACCATTTCCCGGGGCGGTGAGGTTGCTGAATATCATTAAGAAAGGGAATTTCAAGTTAGGCTTGGTTTCTTCAGCACCAAAGGAAAATATCGACTTAGTCCTTAGTGAGCTTAATTTGGAGGGAATTTTTGATTGCATTGTTTTCGGTCGAGAGGTACCTAAAAGCAAACCCAATCCCCAGCTATATCTTTTAGCCGCCGAGAAGCTGAAAGTAGCACCTAAGGATTGTCTGGCAATTGAAGATTCTCCCCTGGGAGTCAAGACAGCCAAAACCGCCGGGATGAAATGTCTGGCCATAACCAATACACACCCCTGGCAAAAACTCAAGGAGGCTGATAAAGTAGTTGACTCCTTAGAAAGCGTGGACTTAATCACCCTGCTTACGAGGGTTTAAACGATTCCATGGAAATCATAAGATTTCCGTGGGGACCCCGTTAATTTAGAATAAAATTCTTGCGTGGTCCCCGGGTGGAAAATAGTCGTAAGACTTTTTAGGATTAATTTAGACAGGAGCCAGGATAAGGAAGAAGGAGATTAAAATCATGGAGAGAAGTTTAGTTCTTATTAAACCTGATGCCATACAACGGGGATTGGCCGGGGAAATCATCTCTCGCCTGGAAAAGAAGGGGCTTAAAATCGTAGCTATGAAGATGTTGCACATGGATAACACTTTGGCCCAACGACACTATGCCATTCATAAAGGGAAGGTTTTCTTTGACGATTTGGTAAATTTCATCACCTCTAGTCCGGTCATCGCAATCATCCTTCAAGGCAAAGATGCCGTGCAAATAATACGACAAATGATGGGAGAAACTGACCCTGCCAAAGCTCACGATGGCACTATTAGAGGCGACTTTGGCATTGATATTGGACATAACTTAGTGCATGGCTCTGACTCACTGGAGAATGCTTCGAAGGAAATTGACTTATTCTTCTCAGCCGAGGAGATTTTCAACTATGACCGGGAATTGGATACATGGATCTATTGAATTCTAACTACCGGGATCGCCTTGTCCCACAATTTCTCTAGCTGATAATAATCCCGCTCTAGTGGGGCAAATATATGAACAATGACCGAACCAAAATCAACAAGCATCCAACCTGAGTCGGGAGTTCCTTCATTATGATGAGGCACAACTCCTTTACTTTTCAATATTTCACCGATATCCTGCCAGATAGCTTCAATATGCCGCTTGGTCTCTCCAGTACAAATAACAAAGTAGTCCGCAAAAGAGCATAATGCCCTAACGTCCAGCATGGCAATATCCCTTGCTTGCTTCTCAGAAGCAAGCAAGGTAGCTAAGCGTGCTATTTCCTCTGCTTCCAGAAAGGCACTAACCTCCTTCCATATTATACCACTTATGGCAACATTTGATCAAGGTCATCTCGCCATGTATATTTCGAAAACAATGTACCCTGTATTAGAACTCTACTGCAATACAACTCCACTTGCAAATTTGGGGTAAAACTTCTCAGTTTGAAATATATCTGCTATAATTAAAATGAGGATAAAGATATGCAAGCAAAATGGCGGCATAGAAGTGTCTTTTACCTACTACTTTTGGTAGTGATAGTGGCTTTGGTAATTGTTCTCACACCCCGTGAAAAGCCTGAGTCAGTAAGCCTGCCTGATTTTATCGAGGGAGCCAAGCCACAGCTCGGCACTATTGGATACTGGCAAGAAGGGGAGAAGCTCATTGGCTTGAAGGATATGGAAGTTATATGTTGGATTCCATACGCAGAAACTACCGATGACCTGAGTAAACTTCTTAAAGAAAAAGGTATAAATGTCAATGCAGTGGTGCTGCAGCCTGACTTTGATGGTAGTACACTGGAGCACGATGGTAAGCTTGGTGACGAGCACGAGGTAAAACTCGATGCATTTACGCTCAAAGCCACTACACAAATTGACACTATTCTGCAAGACGGTGATAACCTTATAGGCTTAAAAGAGGACGAAATAAAAATTAAAACGGCATTTGGAGGTAGTACCTATGAGCTGCGCACTTACCTGGTAGAGGAAGGAATAATACTGGGGGCGGAAGGAATAAAAATCGACGTTAAACCCACTGGCTTTGATTGGGGGACGATAGCACTAACAGTCATACTACCCATTGTGCTGCTTGGGGTATTATTCTACTTCTTATTCTTTCGTGCTGCCCGTGGCGCTGGCACACAAGCCTTTAATTTCAGCAAAAGCCGTGCCCGATTAACTCTTGACAAGAGGCCCGATGTAACTTTCGCCGATGTCGCTGGAACAGATGAGGCAAAAGAAGAGGTTCAAGAAGTAGTGGAATTCCTCAAGTCCCCCCAGAAATTCCAGACACTGGGGGGACGTATACCTCGAGGAGTGCTCTTGGTAGGGCCACCAGGAACAGGTAAGACTTTACTAGCCAAAGCTATAGCTGGAGAGGCCAAGGTGCCTTTTTTCTCTATTAGTGGCAGCGAATTTGTGGAGATGTTTGTGGGTGTGGGTGCTGCCAGGGTCAGAGACCTATTTGAGCAAGCCAAGCGTAATGCACCATGCCTTATATTTATTGATGAAATCGATGCTGTTGGCCGACACCGTGGTGCTGGCTTAGGTGGAGGGCACGATGAGAGGGAGCAGACCCTGAATCAAATTCTGGCTGAGATGGATGGCTTCGATACCAGTACCAACGTCATCGTCATGGCCGCCACCAATCGTCCCGACATCCTCGACCCAGCCCTCCTCCGCCCTGGTCGTTTTGACCGCCACATTGTCATCGACCTACCCGATATGAAAGGCCGCAAGGCTATTCTAGAGGTGCATGCTAAGGGCAAGCCGCTGGCCAATGGAGTCAACCTTGAAACGGTAGCTAAGGAAACGCCGGGGTTCAGCGGCGCTGACCTTGCTAACTTAATCAATGAAGCGGCCATCCTGGCTGCGCGGCGCAACCGTGGAGATATCACATTAAAGGAGCTTGAAGATGCTGCCGACCGCACTATAGCTGGACCGGAAAAGAAAAGCCGTATAATAAGTCCTAAAGAAAAGGAAATGATTGCTTACCACGAAAGTGGACATGCCTTGACCGCCAGGATGTTGCCTAATGCCGACCCTGTGCATAAGATTTCTATTGTCGCCCGGGGGATGCTGGGGGGCTGGACACGGTTCCTGCCATCCGAAGACCGCCATTTATGGACTAAGTCTCAGTTTGATGATAGATTGGCAGTAAGCTTGGGCGGACGTGTTGCTGAGGAAATTAACTTCGGGGAAATAACTACCGGTGCCCAAAACGACTTAGAGCAAGCGACTAAGCTAGCTAGAAAAATGGTCACCGAGTATGGCATGAGTGAGAAATTGGGCCCGCGGACCTTTGGTCAAAGGCAGGAGCTCGTCTTTCTGGGTCGTGAGATAAGCGAACAGAGGGATTACAGCGATAAGACAGCCCAGGAAATCGATGAAGAAGTGCAAAATATTATCCAGCGGGCCTACAAAACCACCAAGAAAATTCTGACCGCGAACAAAGAAAAGCTAAAACTGCTAGCTGAAGAGCTTATAGCTCATGAGACTCTGGATGAACCTGAGCTCGACAAAATATTTGAAGGCTTAGCACCCCAGTCAGCCCCCAGCTAAATCAAAAAGCAAAGGTCAAGTCAAGATTCAATTTTTTTGATTTTCTTTCAGGGAGCCAAGCTGGCTACTTTCTTTGGCGACAATATCTTCATCTAGCTTGACAAATAGCGGTTGGGGCTGGCGGAGTTTCTGCCCCGGAGGTAAAAACTGAACTTTCCAACCTGCTTCCTTCACACTACCACCAAATCCAAGGAAGGAATGAAGCTTTTCGGAGCTGAAGGGGAGGAAGGGATAGAAAACAGTTTTCAATGCTGCCAGCACAGAGAGGACTGTATAGACGGATTTAGCCGAAGTCTCTCGTTCCGTTTTGATTGTCTTCCAAGGAGCTTGTTCATCAAGATAACGATTAGCTTCCTGGGCTAGAGACATAGCTTCTTTAACTGCCCCTTTAAACTCGCAGCGATAAAGCAACTTATCCACACCGTCTAACGTAACTTCAGCCTCATGAAGCAAGCCCTGGCTGCGTTCATCCAGTTCACCAGGTGCAGGCACGGCTCCATCGAAATTGCGATAAGCAAAGGTGAGAACACGATGAGCTAAATTACCATAGGTGGCTACCAACTCATTATTATTACGACGGAGGAATTCACGCCAGGAAAAATCGCTGTCCCCGGCCTCAGGCATATTCACTGCCAGGGTATACCTCAGAGCATCTGGGGCGTAGCGTTCCAGGTAATCATGCAGCCAGATTGCCCAACCACGGCTAGTAGAAAGCTTCCTGCCTTCGATAGTCAAAAATTCGTTGGCTGGAACATCATAAGGAAGATTCAGGCTATCATAACCCATCAACATCGCCGGCCAAACAAGGGTATGGAAAAAGATATTGTCCTTGCCGATGAAATAAAAACTCTTAGCATCGTCCTGCCAGAAAGCTTGCCAGGCGGTATCATCTCCCTGCAATTTTGCCCATTCCTTGCTTGCCGATAAATAACCAATGACTGCCTCAAACCATACATAAATACGTTTACGCTCAAAGCCTGATTGCGGCACAGTTACTCCCCAATCCAAATCACGAGTAATAGCCCTGTCCTTTAATCCTTCATTCAGAAATTTCCACGTGGTGCCAAGCACATTACGCCGCCAATGAGTCTGCACTTTTGTCCAGTCAGTCAACTTGTCCTGAAAAGAAGAAAGGCGCAAAAAGAAATGCTCCGAAGACTCGAAGCGAGGCGGAGTGGAACAAAGGTAACAGCGAAGGTCCTTGAGTTCCGATGGATTCAAAGGCTTACCGCACTCATCACATTCATCACCTCTCGCTTTAGTGAAGCCACAGTGAGGACAAGTACCTTCCAGATAGCGGTCGGGAAGGAACCTCTGGCACTTAGGGCAATAAGCTTGAAGCATCTTGTCTTTGTAAATGTAGCCCTTATCGAGCAAAGTGAGGAATATATCATGAGTAACTTGAGTGTGATTTGGAGTGCCAGTGGTGGTAAATAAGTCGAAAGAGATACCTAATTTTTTCCAGCAATCGACAAATTGCTGATGATATTTGTCCACTACTTCTTGCGGCGTGGTAGATTCTTGTTCAGCACGAATTGTAATCGGCGCTCCGTGTTGATCACTACCCGAAACCATCAACACCTTATTGCCCTTAAGGCGATGATAGCGGGCAAAAATATCGGCTGGCAGATAAGCACCGGTGACATGTCCTAAATGCAAAGGACCATTGGCGTAAGGCCAAGCAACACCGATAAAAATGCGCTCGCTCAAATTCTTTCCCCAAAGGTCAGCCTATTGTAAATCATTAATTGCCCCGTGTCATTGCCATGAGCCGAGGCTCTCAAATGACGATTGCCAACGTTTATTCCTCGGAGAGAAAAGTGATTATTTGCTCTACTTTCGTCGTTTTGTATGTAATATAACCACGGCTCAGGCAGCAATCAACACAAAGACGTTGCTTTTCGTCTCCTTCCTCATCAATTAAAAGATAGCGCTCTCCATATTTAAGAGGGCGATGACAACCATCACATTCCACCTTTCCAATAGCAATACAACCACGGCGCATTTTAGCTCCTTTCTTGAAATTTCAACCAGGCTCGAGTCTTGCCTTCAATGACGAGACTAAACTCCCCTCTGGGTTCGGCAAAATGCTCCCTAGCCTGACTCACTCTACCCCGGAAAATCTCTTCGTGAACTTTGGTAAGCTCACGGCATACACATAATCTTCTGTCTCCTAGAATTTCTGCAATCTCATTCAATCCCTCTGTGAGGCGATGTCGTGTCTCAAAAGCTACTATAGTTCTTCGGTCCTCAGCTATTGAATTGAGAAGACGCTGCCTCTGTCCTTTACGGCGAGGCAGAAATCCAACGTAAACAAATTGGTCGGTCGGCAACCCAGAAACCACCAAAGCGGTAATCACTGCTGAAGCACCGGGAATAGGTACCACAGAAATTCCACGCCCAATAGCAGCAACGATAAGCTCGTAACCAGGATCGCTCAGCCCCGGCATGCCAGCTTCCGAAACGAGAGCTAGGTCTTCTTTCTCGAGATAATCCAATATATAATCAAGTTTAGCTCTTTTACTATGCTCATGATAACTGGTCAAAGGAGTTTTTATATCATAGGCGGTAAGCAAACGGCGCGTAGTACGGGTATCCTCAGCAGCAATAAGCTTCACCTCCCGCAAAAGGCGTAAGGCACGCAGAGAAATATCCTCCAGATTGCCAATAGGAGTAGCAATGACATAAAGAGCAGGCACGACCTGCAATTATACTTAATTGCCATAATTTTATCTACAGATTTACTTGCCTTCAGAGCACTTGAATACACTATCGTTCCAAGTCATTCGCTTTATGTCATTCTAAGACCCTTCGCTAGTGTTCGGGAGGAGTGGGCAATAAGAAATCCCTTAAACATGCCTTGACTTTAGGATGCCATGCTTGTATAGTTTGTGCCAATTTCTATCAGGTAAAGTAAAATGTCTCACTTCAAACTCAAGGAGATGGAGCGTGCTTACGGATTTGATGAAGTTGCACTTGTCCCTGGAGACGTGACCATCAATCCTGACCAAACCAACATAGATTTTACCGTAGGGGATAATATCTTGACCATCCCTATTCTCGCCTCAGCTATGGATGCTATTGTTGACCCTGCCTTTGCTACTAAGTTTAACAAGCTTGGTGGGCTGGCGGCCCTGAATCTAGAAGGTGTACAGACAAGGTATGAAAACCCCGAGGAGGTCTTAAACCAAATTACCCAAACTCCCGAGACAGAGGTTACTTCGCTGCTTCAAAAAATTTACTCTAAGCCTATCAAGGAAAAGCTCGTTAGTCAACGTATTGGAGCAATAAAACAGGCTGGGACTATATGTGCCGTATCTGTAACTCCAGCCAACACGAAATGGCTGGCTCCCATAGCCAAAGATGCCGGTGTGGATATACTCGTGGTGCAAGCTACCGTCACCACAGCCAGGCATATCTCCAAGAGCTATCGGGGACTTATCCTGCCTGAACTATGCCAGCAAATGTCCTTGCCTGTCATAGTGGGTAATTGTTGTAGCTACAGTGCAGCATTAGAACTCATGAGAACGGGGATCGATGGTATCTTAGTCGGAGTGGGACCTGGAGCTGCCTGTACTACCCGGGAAGTTATTGGCGTTGGAGTACCTCAGATAACCGCCACTCTGAATTGTGCTGCTGCCAGAGAAACATACCTCCAGGAAAGTGGCAAATACGTGGTAGTGATAACCGATGGAGGTATTCGTACCGGCGGTGATTTATGTAAAGCATTCGCCGCAGGCGCCGACGCTATAATGATTGGTTCGCCTCTAGCTCAAGCCGCAGAGGCGCCAGGAAAAGGCTATCACTGGGGCATGTCTCACTCCCATCCAGCATTACCTAGAGGGACACGTGTTAGAGTTGGCACTACCGCACCATTAGAGCAAATTCTCTTCGGTCCTACTTCCGTCACCGACGGCACTCAAAACCTAGTTGGTGCTCTACGCACTAGCATGGGAGTATGCAGCGCTCGAACCATCAAAGAAATGCATAAAGTTAAGATGATTATTGCCCCGTCTATAAAGACCGAAGGGAAATACTTGCAGGCAATCCAGAACACCCCTTGAGTTTATAGAAACGCAGAAAGGCAAAACCAGACACCAAAGCCAACTAGAACCAAAGCACAAACGCCGAATACAATTCTTTGTACCTTCTGTGTCCACCATCGCCTTGACCCGAATGTGCCTATGGAGAGGAATTCACTCCAGACTAAATCACAGGGCAAATGCACTACAGCAAGCAAAATAACACCGACAAGCCCGAACCTGGCAGCACCGGTTATTAGAACCGCACCCGCAGTCGCCCACCACATATAAAAGGCGGGGTTAGTTCCTGTAATCACAATGCCCGTCACTAAAGAACTAGCTGGCAGACCACCCACTGCACCAAGCGTCTCATGGGTAGCTCGAAACATTCGAAAGCCTAGGTAGAGCAGCATCAAACCACCAGCAAGATAGATACCCATTTTCACCTGGGGAGAGTCGATAAAATGGTCGAATCCAAAATAAATTACAGCATAAATTACGGCTATGATTGGTACTTCAACGACAGCATGCCCTGCTGCAATCCAGGCACCAGCGTGTTTGTCACTGTAACCCTTGGCTATGGTAGCAGCAGTCATCGGTCCGGGTAGCATAACGCCCGTGAGAGAAATTCCCGCTGCTGATAATAAAAATAGGCCCAGGCTTGTTTCCATGGCTTACTTTGGGTAGAACTAGAGTAGTGGTTTAGCTTTTCCACAAATTCGGTCTTACAATCAGGGGGTTCTCATTCACTATCTCCCCTCCCCTTCTTAGGATTAAGAGAGGGAATTTGGGGAAAACTGTCCTGTTACAAACCAAATTCGGTCTAAATTTCCTCTTCATCCTCATCTTCCTCCGTAGCCACAAATCCACCATAATGAGGAAGCATCACACCTACTTTGGCTCGGCGACCTCTACCTCCTCTGGGCAGACCGCCAATCGTTTTCTTCAGTTCTGCCAGAGTCTCAACCGATTGCGCTGAAGAGACAACCACTCCATCTAACCCAGCCTGCCATAAATCAGTAAGCTCGGCTTTCGTGACTGAAGAGGGTAAAGCCATCACAATCGGCTTCTCTAAGAGTTCGACGAATCTTCGACAAAAGAGCAGATGCTCCACAGCAACAAAATCATCTTTGCCTCCACTACTGATGAGTACACCATCTACTTTAATGCCATTAATGGCTCTAACAAAACCCTGGTCTAATGAAGGTTCTATCATCAAAATTTTGCCAACCTCTTCTTTGTGCAAAATTGCTGCAGCTACCTTAACGTCAAAAACCACAAAGTCACACCCTAAACCCACAAATTCATTTATCTTCTCTTCGTTTATGCCCTTCGCAAATACCCCCACCGGGATGTCGCCCGCAACTTTGACAATTTGCCTGACACTCCTGGCACTTAATCCCTGGTCCAATATCAACCAGGCATCGGCATTGACATCGGCCACAATTTTGGCTTCTTTGACCTGTGACCCCGACAATCCCACAACAAGCAACACAGCCGAGCTTTTTAGTTCAGAGACAGAGGGATGAAAACCTATAGGCGTGGTTGAAGATTTAGAAAGACTCCGCAATTTATCTACGAATTTGCTCATATCACCCTCAGCCAGCGGTCGGATTCGAACCGACGACCGGCGGTTTACGAAACCGCTGCTCTACCCCTGAGCTACGCTGGCATGCTATCGTAAACTTCCCTGTTTTGACGTTCCGTTGATGTTCGAGGCACCCCTGACGGCAGCACCTCGTCGAACAACGCCATCATGTCCTCCTGCATACCGCTTATTATATGACTATAGGTATCCATAGTAAAGGCTACGCTTGCATGGCCCAGAGCTTCTGAGATGACCTTTGGCTTCGCACCACGAAGGAGAGTGGCCGTGGCGCCACTCTCCTTCGTTTGTTATATATACCTGGGAACTGGCGGCTACTTGATTAACTTCCTCAACGTCCTGCCAGTATTTTTACCGGCTCCCAAAACAACGTCCTACCCTGCTAACAGGACGCCAGAAAAGACAATGTCTGGGATAATGTCCCAAATACAAAATATTAGAAATTGAAGAATTATTCGCTTGGTGATGCATAGCTTCCTTTTCCAACAGTGACCATTATGTGCTGGGCCAATTTTTGGGCGAATGAAGGATTTTTAACAGGGTTAATTAGGTCTATGATACTATCTGTAATAAGTTCATCTTCTTTCCAAAAGATTGTCCGGTATTGGTTAAGGTCAAAGTGAATTCGTCGATTCGATTCTTCAGTGTCTATACAAGTTTGAATAACTGTTTTTCCCATGCCGTAGGCCATACCGGCTTCCCAATAAACTCCTCCACGCACACCACCAGTGACCCTGGGTTTGGTTTTAATATCTTTTTCGGGTATACATGTCAGGTCGGCTATCAAGAAACGGGCATGGCGAATTAATGTAATAACTTCATCCATTATGAAACCGTTAAACTCAGTATCATCAACAATTACCGGTTTATACCCGCAAGCAGTAACGGCCTGTATTGCCGCTTCCCGAAATCTAGCCGTTTGGGGACCGAACCACATCGCTATAAATGCAGAATCACTGGTGGAGATCGATTTGCTTAAGTCGTCAATACGAAGTCAACCCTTTGCATTTATCCTGATATGAATATTGATATGAGAAGGTTCCGTCCATATATATCCAAGTTCTGAAAGTAGCTGATTCAACCCTTTAATTTCGTCTAAATTCTTTGCTGCGATATCTGCAATCAATGTGGGGTGCTGATCAATTTTGATGATTTTCCCATAATCATCCTTTACTATGTCAGCATATGCTTTCAGTAATCCATTTAGTTTTTCATTAACTGTTTGCGGGAAACCCATATTACGTAAGTTCTTAAACCAATCTTCCACGGGGAAGTAGTCCCTAATGAAAGGACGGTTATTTCCACGCTTGTTTTGGAGTCGTATCCATGCGCTGATAAGCTGCTTGGAATCGTAGGGTTCCCGATTTACGTCTGCTAATCCTTCCAATTCGTATTTCCCACATTGAGGGCAGTCATAGATTAAACCGTCGTGTTTCTCACTGTCCTTTGGGGCTGTTTTTAGTTTATTTGAACATACAGGGCATTGTATATCAGGCATGATATCTTTACTCCTTCAACAATAATGGTGATAAGAAAGCAATGCTATTATATAACCACGATATATCCTTGTATAGGCAAACAAACAATCATTGCAAAATACTAATTTAGATAATATTAATTTACTAAATTGGTTTATTGGCATTGGTGGTAATAATACTCACCGCCTCTTCCCCACTCGTCTAATCGTACGTGCAAGAAATCAGACATCCTGATGCTTGTTCATTGGTAGGTATTATAATGGCCAGATAAGTTTTAAGACCAGAGAATGGAGTTAGGCTGCCTTATTAGCCTAACGTCACCCAGGAGTCGGTTCAGCCAGTAGAGAAATCCCCCTGTCTTGCCGATGCTCATATGCCCCCCCTTATACAATGCGCTAGATCGTGCAATAAATTTCTGTTTCTGCTTAATTTTCTTACTTTGTAGAACAACGCATATCCTTGTAGTATAATGCAAATAAGGATACTGAAATGCGGAATGACATCTATGAGAAGCTGATTAATGTTGCCCGTTCTCAAAATCTAATAAGCTATGATGACCTGAATAAGCAGCTAAACCTGGGATTTGATTTCACTTTGCCCCCAGATCGTAATCTGATAGGGCACTGGCTAGGCGAGATATCGGAGCATGAAGTAAGAGCGGGGCGCCATATGCTTTCGGCTGTTGTTGTCCGTAAGGAAGGCGAAGGTTTCGGGGATCCAGGTAAAGGCTTTTACGAATGCGCTAGGGACTTGGGCGTTTATACAGGTAGCGATGATCTAGACTTCTGGGCAAAGGAAGTAAAATGGCTTCGCGATTATTGGAGTAGCAACTAGTATTGTCTCAGGTGGAGTCCCACCAAAGGGGGTAAGTTTATATATGGGACACGATGAAAAACTCAAGGAAATATCCGATCAAATTGATAATGGAATTATACCCCAACCTGTTACTGCGCGAGAATTCATATGGTGGTTCGCAGCACAGAGAAGGACGAGCTGGAATGTCGATTATATTCGTGGGGGCTTAAAAAAATACAAACTTGTCACTAAACCAGATTTTGAATATGTATATATTGATTCTAAAATATCCTTCGTACGTGCACCGCAAAAAAGTGAACAGAATGCAAGACCCGATTTTGTCCAAGAAATAAAAGATGATCCAACATATCGTATTGGGAAACTTGCTTCAGCGAATAACCCTCCGGTTTCTGTAAAACCGGATGACAGTATACATACGGCCATTACATTGATGATTGTACATGATTATTCTCAACTCCCTGTAATGACATCCGATAGACAAGTGAACGGGATGATATCTTGGAAATCACTAGCTAATAAATATGCATTTGCCGCCGATTGTACATACGTCCGCGAGTGTATGCAACCACATAAAGAGCTCAGTTACGATACCTACATATTTTCTGCAATTGAATTTGTCATTTCGAACGAATACGCATTGATACGAGGCTCTGACAACGTGATCTGCGGAATTGTAACCACAACCGATTTAAGCCAACAATTTCGAGAGCTTGGAGAGCCATATTTGTTGTTGGGAGAAATTGAAAAGTACATAAGAAAAATGCTGCTTAATAAATATACGCTCAAGGACCTGCAAGCAGCCTGCAATCCATCAGATAAGGACAGGGCAATCCATAAAGTATCAGACCTTACCTTAGGAGAATATATACGACTTATCGAAAATCCAGATCAATGGGAGAAGCTATCCCTAAACATTGACCGAGAAGTATTTATTGGAAAATTAGAGGAAATCCGGCAAATACGAAACGATGTAATGCATTTTGACGCTGACAACATCGCTGAACAAGACGTTAAGAAACTCAGAGAATTTGTTCGTTTGTTACAAAATCTTGCACGGTACGGAGCTATCTAAATCACTTTTATTGAAACGATATAAGGCAGGCTGACTGATTCGACCAAAGAGCAATTGTTTCAGGTGGGGTTCAACTCTGCTCAATCTCCCCGTCCAACAAGTAAGTATTTCATAGACTCACGCTCAAGCCGTAGCTGGCTTGACGTTCCCGTTGTCGTTGACGTCTCGTCACAACGGGTTACAACCCGCCACACCAATCGTAGTCTTGAGGATAGGGGAACTGCACCAGACGTTATGGGACATGATGGAACGGCACTTCGGGCTCGAGATTACGAAACCGCTGCTCTACCCCTGAGCTACGCTGGCATCGTTTTGCATCCCTCCAATTATATGGGTGTAAACGTTCATTGTAAAGGCTACCGAGCTTCCCCAATACCAGCGAAAAGGTGGTTATATCCTATGGACTTTTGGGCTATTTAGGATTATCATAAGAGATAGAATGAGGAAGAAGATAGTCCTCATCGGCCTAATTGCTGTTCTTATCTTTTTTGGTATATTCTGCTACAAGACTTGGTTTGTCGCTTTCGCTGTCACCAAGTACCTCAGCGGCCGGACAGAGGGTAAACAGGGAATTGTCAGGTCAATAATCATACCCTGGCGGAATTATCAGCTTCACCTCCATCACTGGCTTCTTGCCCTGATCATAGGTGGAGTATTTTTGGTAAGGGGCTTTTATATCCTGACACCGGAGGTGTTTTACGGCTCTCTCTCCGCCATTATCTTCCAAGGAGTCTATTGTTACGAAGATTGGCATCGGATTATAAAAAGGAAAAGCATTCTGGCAGCCTTGGAGTAGCCGATATCATTAGCGGCTAGGAGTGACTCAGCACTTTGAACTATTATGACAGTAGAGATTCGTGACAATAGTGTACAATTATATAAAGGAGCCGCATTCTTCTGATTTTTTCCGATTTTCCCACAATTTCACCCGCATTGGCAAAAAAGTCAATAAATTGGGGGCTAAAGACTACGCCCGGGCTCTCAGATCACCTCATAAACAGCAGGCTGAAATGCTAGAAAACACTTAAGATGCAGATACCAAGTATAAAATAGAATCTTACTAAGCAGTTCTCTTCTTGCGTAAAATCACTCTGGCTGCCACTAAAGCTAATAAGCCTGAAACTAGCAGAATTCGTCTATCGAATGGCATGGGGGTCCAAAGTTGTTGCCGCCAAGAATTCATTACCTCGCCTAGACCAATCTCAGGAGTTTGGAATCGCCTTTCACCTGTTTCAGGGTCGTGCTGGTAAAACTGGACTTGAGGATTCTCAATTGTGGTCTCCTGTTTACCTTCATAGTCCACCCACACATGTATGGGAGATGAATTTACTTGAGAAGGAATGTTTTTCGCTTTCAAAACCGAAGCCAAGACCAGAGCTCGGGCTTTACAATCCCCCTCTCCTCGCTCCAGTATTTCCTCAACGGTAGGAAAATACCAAGGCATGCTATAAAGCTCCCAATCGAGGCGATAGGATATTTGAGCCAGTACTGCTTTCTCTATAGCTACAGGATCAGAGGGAAAATCATTCAGTATCACTTCAACAGCACTGGGATTAACATCGGGGTTAATAAACCTGTGAATACTTACGACCAAGTTTAGAGGATTTGGATATAACACAAAAAGAATCCATAATATAAATATAAGGGGAAAATATCTCCGAAAAGTTTTTCTAAAAACATTCTCGGAACCTTCTAGACCGCCGGGTATAGCTGTAGTTTTGGTCGAACTATTGGCAATATTTTTCTCTCCCGACACAGTACAAAACTCCTTTTCGGGTTTGGGAGAATCTATGCATATATGACATTAAGAATTGTCCAATGAATTGGCAACTACTTCCTCCTGCGTTTCTCGTCCTCTATCTTCCGCAAAGTCTTTTCGTCGAGGCCGAAGTGATGAGCTATTTCATGGCGCACTACTTCCCCTATTTTTGCTTCAATTTCACCACCAAAGCGGCACTGTGCCTCTATAGGCTTTTGAAAGATACTTATCTTATCAGGCAAAACCAATCCATACCCCCGGCCTCGCCTAGTTTGAGGTACACCCTGGTAAAGACCAAGCAACTGATTGGGATGACTGTGTTTAGCCGGTCTCAGTTGTCTTGGTGTGGGCCAATTTTCTACCACAATATCAACATTGTCCAGCTTGCGCTGAAACTCCGGTGGCAAATTATTGATTGCCCTCGCTACAAGAGCCTCAAATTCCTCTCTCCGCATATCTATAAATCACAGATATCGCCAGCAGGTGCAATACATCTACCATCACTTTACCACGTAAAGCTACTACCAAGCAAACAAATACCGAGTAAAGGCATCATTAAGACCTAGCCTTGTACATCAATCGAACTGGGCGTAGTATAACAGTTGTTTTTTGTTCACGAGATATAATTATGATAGCTTATCCCACAGTCAAGGCAAGCTTTCTTGACGAATGATGATAAATAGGATAGGCTATTAGCTACAATCTGAAAAGAGGAGATGTTAAAGTGCAGTGCCGTGGCATCAGAGGTGCCAGCATAGTTTCAGCGAATAATAAAGAGAGCATCCTGGCTGCAACTGAGGAACTGCTTGTGGAAATGACACAGGCTAACAAAATTGAAATTAAGAACATAGCTGCCATTTTTTTCACCACTACGCCAGACCTAGATGCTGAGTTTCCCGCTGTAGCAACACGAAAGCTGGGATGGCCACCCAACCTAGCTTTGCTTTGTGGGCATGAAATGAACGTCCCCAACGATCTGCCCCGCTGTCTGAGAATTCTGATGCTTGTAAACACTGATAAAGAACCTGAGGAAATCACACACGCTTACTTAGGAGAGGCGAAGAAGTTAAAGGATAAAACGTCACTATCAATGGGGGGCAACAAATGATTGTAGTTATGAAAACCGGCTGCAGCCAGGATGAAATCAGCAATGTCACGAAGAGAATCGAAGACATTGGTCTAAAGGCACACATATCAAAGGGTATTGAACATACCGTTATCGGTGTACTGGGCAAAGTTTTCCCGGAACTTCGCGACACCCTGGAATTACTCCCCGGGGTGGACCAGGTCATACCTGTAAGCAAACCTTACAAACTTGCCAGTCGGGAATTTCACCCCCAGGATACCATAGTGAAACTAAATGGCGTGGCTATCGGTGGCAATGAAATAGTCGTCATGGCTGGACCTTGCGCTGTAGAAAGCGAGGAACAACTTTTGGCCACCGCTCGAGCAATCAAAGCAGCCGGGGCCACTGTACTGCGTGGTGGCGCTTTCAAACCACGCACCTCACCCTATCAATTTCGTGGATTAGGCGAAAGCGGGCTTAAAATACTAGCAGATGTGGGCGAGGAAACTCAGATGCCCATAATTACCGAGGTTATGGCGCCAAACGACGTTGATTTAGTAGCCAAATACGCCGATATACTCCAGATTGGAGCTAGAAATATGCAGAACTTTATTTTGCTTGACGAGGTGGGGAAAACGAAGAGGCCGGTGTTGCTGAAACGTGGTTTGTCGTCCAATTTCCAAGAATGGTTATTAGCTGCTGAATATATTCTGGCTCAAGGGAATGAGCAGGTTATTCTTTGTGAACGGGGTATCAGAACCTTTGAAACCTACACCCGCAATACTATGGACATTAGTGCTATACCAATTATCGAAAAAGTCAGCCATTTGCCCATTGTCGCTGACCCCAGTCATGCCACAGGTAAATGGTATCTAGTACCCCCGCTAGCATTAGCAGCGGTAGCGGCTGGGGCAGATGGACTGCTCATAGAGGTCCATCCCAATCCTGACCTGGCCCTTGCAGATGGCCCCCAATCGCTCACCTTTGATAACTTTCGCCTCTTGATGTCTCAAATACTACCCATAGCCGAAGCCAGGAATAGAAAGCTAGCTGCTCCAAGCGCAATGATCAAACCCTGAGACCATGGAAATTGAGCAAGAACTAGCTAATATAGGTCCCCAAGTGGAAACACTCCTTACCATAGGCGTGTTCGATGGCGTCCATGCCGGACATCGCTACCTACTGGAAACATTACAGCAGCAAGCAGCGGAGAAAAACTTGCTTAGCGGAGTAGTTACCTTTAATCCCCATCCCCAATCGGTATTACATCCGCATAATAAACTACTCTGGCTAAGCGACCCGGAGGACAGAGTTAAGTCCCTTCAACAGCTAGGCATAAACTTGGTCGCAGTGCTCACTTTCACTCCCGAGGTAGCCCAGCTAAGTGCCCAGGAATTTATGTCCCTAGTGAAGAAACATCTCAGAATGCGCAGCATTATGGCAGGGCCCGACTTCACTTTAGGACGGGGCCAGGAGGGCAATATTCAGCTACTTCGCGCACTGGGACGCGAAATGAAGTTCAGCGTGGAAGTTATTCCTCCCTATACAATCAATGGCGAAGTAGTGAGTAGCACTCTTATACGCCAGGCATTAACTCAGGGCGACATGGAAAAGGTAAGAAGGTTAATGGGACACTATTTCCAGATTGGAGGCAAAGTTATCGCTTCAGACAGACGCGGACGAATTTTGGGATTTCCCACCGCTAATTTGGATATAAAGCCACAACAAGCATTACCAGGCAACGGCATCTATGCTACTATCACTAAGGTAGATGACGAGCAATTACCTTCGGCAACTAATATTGGCACACGCCCTACCTTTGGAGAGGGAGAAAAGAATGTGGAAACCCACTTGTTAAACTACAAAGGGGATTTATATGGCAAAGAGATAAGGGTAGAATTTATGCAAAAATTAAGGGATGAGCAGCGCTTTCCTTCTTCTGAAGAGCTAAAAGCACAAATCCGAAAAGATATTCGGGAGGTAGAGGCAATTTTAGGCTTCGGCGTGAACTCAGCCGAACGCTAAAGATTTAAAATGACCGATCCAAGGTTTACTTCTATATTAAAACGAGGTGTAGCTGAAATCATCGTTGAGTCAGAGTTAAGAAGGCTGTTGAACTCAGGAAGGATTTTAAACCTAAAGCAAGGCTTTGACCCCAGCGCTCCGGACATCCATCTGGGACATGTGGTAGGCTTAAGGAAGTTGCGTCAATTTCAAGACATAGGACATAAAGTGACTCTCGTAGTCGGCGATTGGACAGCCAGGATTGGCGACCCCAGCGGTCAGTTGGCTACCCGCCCTATGCTCTCACCCAGCCAAATAGAGAACAATGCTCAAACTTATATGGAACAATTCTTCAAAGTGGTAGATAAGGATAAAACAGAGCTCAGATGGCAAAGCGAATGGTTCTCCTCGTTCACTTTAGACGAAGTGATTAAGCTTACCAGCAAATTTACCGTCGCCCAACTTCTGGCCAGAGAAGATTTTAACAAGCGGTATGAGTCTGGCAACCCCATATCCCTCACTGAAATGCTTTACCCCTTGCTTCAAGGCTATGATTCAGTAGCTATCAAAGCCGATGTTGAATTCGGTGGCATTGACCAGAAATTCAATTGTCTTGTGGGCAGAGAGCTACAGCAAAACATAGGACAGACTTCCCAGCAAGTTTTCCTTGTTCCCCTCCTTGTTGGTACCGATGGCCATCAGAAGATGAGCAAAAGCTTGAAAAACCACATAGGCATTGCTGAGCCTCCTCGGGAAATATATGGCAAGGTGATGTCCATCCCCGACTCTCTTGTTGTGGACTATTTTGAGCTAGTAACCGACGTTCCTGAGGAAGAAATCGCTGAGTTCAAGGAGCAACTGAAAACTCGCTCGGTGAACCCCATGAAGCTTAAAAAGCGATTGGCTCATGAAATTGTAAGGCAGTTTCACGGTAAACAGGCAGCAGATGAAGCAGAAAAATATTTTAACCGGGTATTCCAGAAGAGGAAAATGCCAGAGGAAATCTCTGAATGTGCTTTTGCCGCTAGATATATCGGAGATGAATTATTCCAACTCGACATTGCTCCTACACTGGTCAAAGAAGGATTGGTGAAGAGTATTGGCGAATTGAAGCGCCTGCTTGCCCAGAAAGCAATCGAGATAGACGACAATAAAATAAGCAGCACTGTTGTTAACGCTCACCAGGGCAGCATTATAAAGATAGGAAAACGTCGCTTTGTCAGGATAGCCATTAGAGAAGAAAAGAGTACTCAGCGGTCAACAGTTAGCTGACAGTGGAAAACTGAAAACAGGAGGTAATAAAAATGCAGCTACGTATTCCCGGACCAACGCCTTGCCCCCCACAAGCTCTTCAAGCCATGGGGCGGCAAATGATAAACCATCGGGGGGGAGAATTTGTCAGAATTCTCAATTCAACAACCGAGAAACTAAAGCAGGTATTTCAGACCAAAGGGGATGTTTTCCTGCTTACCGCTTCAGGCACCGGTGGTATGGAAGCAGCTATTGTCAATACCCTGTCGCCGGGGGACAAGGTTTTATCCATCTCCAACGGAGCCTTCGGTGAGCGCTTTGCCGATATCGCTGAAGGATTTGGGGCCGAGGTAATCCGCCTTAATTTCGAATGGGGAAAACCAGTTGACCTTGATGTGATAGCCAAGGCATTAAGAGCAGATGGCGATATTAAGGCAGTCCTGGCAACTCACAATGAAACATCCACAGGGATGACTAACAGGCTCGGTGACATAAGCGCCGTGGTCAAGAAATTCGATAAACTTCTTCTGGTTGATGCTATCTCAAGCCTGGGCTGCATCAATTTGCCTACCGATGACTGGCATTGTGATATAGTGGTCACTGGTTCCCAAAAAGGATGGATGGTTCCTCCAGGACTAGCCATGGTTAGCATAAGCGAAAAAGCCTGGCAGGCTCACGCTCAAGCCAAAATGTCGCGCTATTACTGGGATTTCAGCAAAGCCAAAGATTTCCTCCAGAAAGGGCAAACCCCCTGGACACCAGCCATCTCTATTTTCTATGCTCTCGATACTACTCTGGATTTAATGTTAAGCGAGGGACTGGATAATATATTCACACGACATGCCCGAGTAGCCCAGAAAGCCAGAGACGGAGTAAAGTCACTGGGATTATCCCTCTTCCCTGGCGAGAAATATGCTTCTAACACAGTGACAGCCGTAAATGCTGATGACAGAATTGATGTTACCAAATTGATTCGAGTGCTCCGCGAAGACTACGATGTAGTCCTTGCCGGCGGACAACAAAAACTCTCAGGCAAAATATTCCGTATTGGCCATCTCGGCTCCGTGGAGGATAATGATATCAAGTCGGTACTGGAGGCGTTAAATAAAGCTCTGCCTCGAGCAAAGAAAGGCTAACCAGAAGATGAGAATTTTAATCGCCGACTCAATTGCTGAAGAAGGGCTACAATCCCTGCGTAGCCACGCTCAAGTCGATATCAAGATCAAACTGGAGCCCGGGCAACTCAAGGCTATAATTGGCGATTACGATGCTTTAATTGTGCGTAGCCAAACTCAAGTAAGGGCAGAGGTTATTGAATCAGGAAAGAAACTCAAGGTGATTGGCAGAGCAGGAGTGGGCACAGATAATATCGATGTCGATGCCGCTACCAGGAAGGGCATTGTGGTGGTTAACACCCCTACAGGCAATACTGTAGCTGCCGCAGAACATACCGTCGCCCTCATGCTGGCCCTGGCACGTAACGTACCACAAGCAAATAGCTGCCTTAAATCAGGTAAATGGCAAAGGGAGGCAATGGTTGGCAGCGAACTCAGAAATAAGATACTGGGCATCATCGGTCTGGGTAATGTCGGCTCTGAAGTAGCCAAGCGGGCCCAGGCCTTTGAGATGCGCGTGGTCGCCCACGACCCCTTTGTCTCTAAAGACTATGCCCGCAATCTCGAAGTAGACCTGGTGTCCATGGACGAGCTTCTTAAAGGAGCTGATTTTATCACTCTCCACGTGCCTCTGACAGCAGCTACCAAGAATTTGATTGGAAACAAGGAGTTGGCAAAATTGAAGCCCACGGCTCGGATTATCAATTGCGCCCGGGGCGGATTGATTGATGAGGAAGCAATAGTCAAAGCAATTAAGTCTGGGAAAATAGCTGGCGCCGCTTTCGATGTCTTTGATAAGGAGCCAGTAACAGATAGTCCTCTGTTTAAGGAAGATAAGATAATCGTCACCCCTCATCTTGGCGCCTCTACAGTCGAGGCTCAGACCGGCATTGCTAAGGATGTTGCTGTGGAGGTCTTGGCTGTGCTTCAGGGACAATTCAGTAAATACGCCGTTAACGCTCCCCACATAGCTCCTGAACTGGCGCCATTTATGAGAGTAGCTGCAAATATCGGCAACCTCGCCAGTCAACTAATGGAGGGACAAATAAACACAACGCACATCAGGTATAGCGGCGGAGTAAGTAACTACGATTGCAATCCTATTAAGACGGCACTCATCAGCGGGCTATTGCAACAGGCAAGCGAGGAAAATATCAACCTGGTCAATGTCGGTTTTATTGCCGCTCAGCGCGGCTTGAAGATCAGCGAAGAAAAAGAGGCAACCTGCCAGAATTACTCCAACTTGCTCACCCTGGAGGTCAATACCAATGTAGTGACCATTGCAATATCGGGAACAGTTAGAGATAGCGAGATTCACATCGTCCAGGTCAATGATTTCTGGATGGATATCGTTCCCACCGGGGGATATTTCCTTTTCTGCGACCATCTTGACCGACCGGGGCTTGTTGGCACCATCGGTAATATAATCGGTAAAGCCGACATCAACATCAGCTCCATGCACCTCTCCAGACTCAAGCCCCGTGGGAAAGCTCTCATGATTTTAGCTCTCGATGAACCACTAGTTGAAGAGCAGCTACAGGAGATACTTGCCCTTCCTGGTATTTACAGTGCTAAAGCAGTAAAGCTCTGACGAAATCAGAGTCCCTTTTATAAACCCAGTCAGTCCAAAGGGTTGATGATTAAACCAGCGGGGAGCTTGGGGTAAAAATAAGTTGATTTGCTTGGCATCCTGTCTTGAGCATCGGCAACAGCCTTGACCATCTCCGGCTGCGGAGGATTTAATAGGAAAGCTAATTGATATTTCCCTTCCTTTATCTGCCGGTAGGCTTCTTTCAAATCCACGGTATAAGCGACGTCTAGATCCTTCGCTCCGCTCAGGACCTTATCCAAAATAATATGATTAAGAATGCTAACGTCAAACTGCCGATAAGCTTGGGACCTGTTACCGGGCATTATGGCCTCAAGGGAAATATCTTGACGCCGCCTCAATACGACCAATGAGCTAGGCTGTAAACCCAGGATTCCCAAACAGCTATCAGCTGACAAGCCCGACCAGTCAGGGCTATCAGCTTTTAAGGGAACAAACTCAAGGGCAAAGAAGTTCCTCAGTTGGTCTGCCAGCTTCACTAAAGTCGAAGATGTTATACCACGCACTAGCCTGTGGATGGGTAAAACAACCAGTCCAGGGTCAGAAAAGTCGACTAGCTCCAGCATTACATACTGGAAGGCTTCCCCCGATTTCATCGGGGTTAGAGATTGCTTCGCTTCGCTCGCAATGACAGAGGAGGCAAAGGAATCAGATTGCTCTTGGGCTCTTTCTTGTTGGTAAGCCAAGGCTGTTTCATAGCGGTGATGACCATCAGCAATGTAAAGGGGTTGAGGGGATAGAAACTGACTTAGTTCCCGCTTGATTTCTGGTTCAGTTATCGTCCATAGCGTATGAGCCTCGTTAGAGTCAGGGAGATTGCTTCGCTTCGCTCGTAATGACATTAGTGGTTTTTCTTGTGCTATGCGGGATAGTATCGGTGCAATTTTCCGCTCGGAATCACGATAAAGAGAAAGCAATGGGCTGAAGTTAGCTCGACAAGCTCGCATCAACTGCAAGCGGTCGCCTTTAGCTTTGGGAAAGGTTTCTTCGTGAGGATATATACCGCTGCCCCAGGGTCCGAGCTTGACACGAGCTATTAGCCCACGCCTCACCCTCTTTTCGCCTGAATACTCAAAACGATGGTCATGCAAATAGAAGCTGGATGCGCTGTCAAGCTGAAGAACTTCGTGCTTCAGCCATTGTTGAAATGTAATAGCCGCTCTTTGATAGCTATCACTTGTCGGCTCGGGGAATTCCAGGCGGATAGCGTTGTAATTACTTTTTTCGTAGTAAAGTTTCTGCTGCTCGAGGGCGATAACATCGTAAGGAGGACAGATAACCTGGGCTAGATTACCAACCATCCTTTGGTTGTAACGTATACCTTTAAACGGAGAAACTTCCATGCCCTTGAGAAAATTAAAAGTCAAAGGTTAAAAATCAAAATGACAACTCAAAAACGAAACCTCTGTTTTTTGCTCTGCACTTCTGCATTTCTATTTTTGGTTTTCTCATTTCCCCGATAATAGCTTAAGGCCATCCTGCCAGGCTCTTGCCACCTTGGCCAGAGGTAGATCAATGTAGCCTTCCACCACCAAGCGCTTTCCGCCAACTCTCCCCAGCAAAGTCAATGGCACCTGCCATTTTCTGGCTACCTTACTCAATTTAACTGCCGAATCATCCGACATTGACACTACGACTCGTGATTGATGCTCCCCAAAGAAAGCAGAGTCCAATCTCCCCTTCACCCCAGCACTCAGCGCTCTGAGTGCTGGGCTCTCGCCTTTAAAACCAATGCCGCCACAAATGCAACTTTCAGCAATGGCTACCAGTAAACCGCCCTCGGAACAATCGTGGGCCGACTTGACAAGCCCTCGCTTTATAGCCTCCAGACAACAGCGCTGTACCCTTTTCTCCATATCCAGATCAATGCTGGGTTTCCCTCTCACCAAGCCATGTACCAACTCCAGATATTCGCTAGCACCAAGGCCATTGTAGCCCCGATGAAATCGGGGTTGAGAGCTACTGGTCAAGGGAAAGGACTCGCCCAGCAGAAATACCAGGTCACCTTCCTTTTTAAAAGATATAGTGCAATGCCTGCTTATGTCCTCCACAATTCCCAGCATACCTACCACTGGAGTGGGATAGATAGCTTCACCTTTGCTCTCATTATAAAGGCTAACATTACCACTTATCACGGGAATCCTCAGCTCCCGGCAAGCCCGTGCCATACCTTTTATGCACTCCTTCAACTGGTAATAGGCATCAGCTTTTTCTGGATTACCAAAGTTCAGGCAATCGGTAATAGCCAAAGGTTCAGCTCCACTACAGACCAAGTTACGAGCAGCTTCAGCTACAACAATCACCCCGCCGAGGAAGGGGTCAGCATAGCAATACCGCCCATTGCCATCGACAGTTAAGGAGATACCTTTCTTGGTTCCCTTGATACGCAAAACAGCGGCATCGCCACCGGGAGGAACCACAGTATTACCCCTCGCCTGAGAGTCATACCGGCGATAGATACACTCCCTGCTGGCAATATTAGGGGAAGCCAGTAAACGAAGTAAGACAGAATTGCATTGCCTGGGCTTAAGGTCAGGGACGATGTTCACATCGAGAGATTGAAGCTCTTCAAGCCATGCTGGCTTCTTACTCCGCTGGCGATAGAGAGGTGGTGAGACCAGCAGATTCACGGGAATCTCAGCGACAATTTTTTCTCCTTCCTTAACCACGGCTAAACCAGTATTGGTAACCCGACCAATGATATCGTAGTGAATTTCCCAGCGATCAAGCAGGGCTTTCACCTTTTCCGCACACCCCTTCTTCACAATCACCAGCATTCTCTCCTGCGACTCCGAGAGCATTACTTCATAAGGGGTCATATTCTCTTCACAACGACGCACTTCAAGTACGTCTATTTCAATTCCTCCCCCACCTCTAGCCGCACACTCTACTGTAGAGCTTGTTAACCCAGCAGCCCCCAGGTCCTGCATGCCTACAATCCAATCAGTCTGCGCTAATTCAAGGCACGCTTCGATGAGCAGTTTCTCCAGAGAAGGATTGCCTGCCGGAATTACTGATTTCGTCTCTGGCTCATCCTCAAAAGTACGCGATGCTAGACCGGAAGCGCCATGAATCCCGTCACGACCGGTGTCAGCTCCCACTACCATTAACAAGTTACCTTCACCACTGGCCCTGGCTTTGACAAGCTTACCCTTTTCGCAAATGCCCAAACATAAGCCATTAACTAACGGATTACCAGTATATCTATCAGCAAAAAATACTTCGCCACCCACACTGGGTATTCCTAGGCAATTTCCATAGTCGGCAAGGCCATTGACAACTCCATTGAACAAGTAGCGATTATTGGATTCAGTTAAAGGACCAAAGCGAAGCGAGTTGAGCAAAGCTATGGGGCGAGCGCCCATGGTAAAGATATCCCTTATAACGCCGCCTGCTGCTGTGGCTGCACCCTGATATGGGTCAATCGCTGAAGGGTGATTGTGGGATTCTATTTTCATTGCCACCGCTTGTCCATCACCAATATCTACCACCCCGGCATTTTCCTCTCCCGGACTCACTAAGACATTTTTGCTTCGGGAGGGCAGAAGCTTGAGTAGGGGCTTGGAGTGCTTGTAGCCGCAATGCTCGCTCCATAACGAACCGAACATTCCCAGCTCTACCTCATTAGGCTCTCGCCCTAGCTGCTGCACGATAAGCTTATATTCCTTTTCGCCCAAAGCAACTTCATCCAGAATTTCCTTAGAGATATTCATTAACGCCTCCTTTCACCAAGATGTCAGTCCGTGGACTAAAGCGTGAAAAGCCCCGATTTATCCGTGTAGCAATCCTGATCGCTCCAGATGCCGAGAAAAATAACGATTCCAAATTTCTACTGCAAATAACAAGAGCGGTGCTCTTTTACCGCCCTTGTGTTATAACTCAAATGCTGCCACCGCTTTCCAAACCTAGCTAGCAGCAAGCAATTCTGAAACTATCTCGCTGACTGCTCTCCCATCAGCTCTGCCTTTGAGTTGAGGCATAAGCTGAGACATGACTCTGCCTCTGTCGCTCGGCCCCTTAGCTCCGACTGCATCAATCACTTGCCGTGCCGCTGCCATGATTTTTTCTCGGCTCATTTGCTCAGGAAGATAGCTCATAAGAACAGCTAATTCTGCTTCTTCCTGTGCCACCAGATCGCTCCGATTACCCTGCTTAAATGCTTCGATACTCTCTCGACGACGTTTTACTTCCTTGGCAACAACATCAAGCACTTTGTTATCATCGGCGGGTTTTTGCTGCGCAATTTCAGCATTTTTTATTTCAGATAACAATAACCTTAATGTAGCAACCTCTGCTCTCCGCTGCCGCTTAAGCGCCTCTTTGAGAGTTTCCTGGATGCTATTCTTCAGCGTCATTTCCTGGCTACTAGCACCCCATGAAAAACCCCCTTTGCTCCTTATTCATGGGGACCCCAGAAATGCCACTGAGTAAATCTGGGGCCCCTGCAAAAAATGAAGTTTTTCAGGGGTAATTATCTAGAACTTTTCCGCCTTTTCGCTGCCGCTCTCTTCCTCCTCTCTTCGCTGGGTTTAACATAGTATTTGCGGCGGCGGACTTCAGCTAAAATACGATCTTGCTGCACCTGCCTGATAAATCTACGCAACAGCGCCTCGAAACTTTCGCCTGAACCAATCCTTACATCAGCCATATCAAGACAATGTATTTTACCCTGCTCATTTAAGTGTGTCAATTATGGGAAGACTCTAGGTTGATTCACATGGAGAGGTGGGAAAAGTTATTGGAGAGGAAACAGCAATGGTGGTAGAGTTAAGTTATTGTGATTGACAAATAACAGTAAAACGTGATAAAATATGATACCTTGGGGGAAGGAACATGGCACTAAAGAAAAAACTGCCCAAGCTTGATTCTATAAATAGGTCCCTTGCAAAGAAAGGGTTCTCCCTTTTTGTGAGAGTAGTAGATAAATATGCTCCAGATAGACTGCTGCTCTTTGCCCTCAATTTTTTGGACAAACATGTCCCCAATAGACTGATTTCCTTCGCAATTAAGGTGGTCAAGAAATTGGCTCCGCGTAGGCTGCGCTCTACTGCTATTACTGCTGCTGATGAGTATGTTCCTGACGAGGTAGCGAATTCGAGAAAAATCTGCACTGTTCTTGCTGGAGTAGGGAAGTACATTCCAGATGAGATAATTCCCCCAGAGTCCGCAGAAAGGTGGGAGAACCTTAGGACAAAGTTTCATATTCCGAAATTAGTATCGAGCAGGCAAAAGTGAGCCCGCGGAGTTGATACAGCTATTTTCGCCGTAGTTCATCACGATATTGGTGAGGAAGAGGCTGGGTATTATATGCAGTATAAAAAGGTTTGTGTTGAGTCTTTTGGCTACGAACTTCCTGAGAACATCGTGACTTCTTTGAGCCTGGAAGAAAGACTAGCCCCCATATATGACAAATTCAATCTTTCCTACGGGCGCATGGAAATGCTAACTGGAATTCGCGAACGACGATTCTGGGATGATGATATAACGCCGAGTCAAGCCGGCATAAGAGCAGCCCAAAAAGCCATTAGCAAGTCGGGGGTCAAAAAAGAGGATATCGGATGCCTGCTCCACACCTCGGTATCCCGTGATTTCCTGGAGCCAGCGACAGCTACCGTGGTCCATGACTCTTTGGGCCTTCCTCACACAGCTACCATTTTCGACATCTCCAATGCCTGTCTGGGTTTCATCAACGGCATAGTAACCCTGGCAAATATGATTGAGCTGGGTCAGATAAAAGCAGGAATTGTGGTTGGCTGTGAGAACAGCAAACGGCTTATTGACACAACAATCGATAAACTCTTGGAAGACCCGGACGTCACCAGAAATAAGCTCAAACTCGCCTTTGCCACTCTCACTTTGGGGTCAGGAGCAGTAGCAGCGGTGTTAACCCACTCCTCTCTGTCACAAGACGGTCATAAGCTTCTTGGCGGGGTAACACGCGCCGCTTCACAACATAATAGTCTTTGTCGTATAGAAGCCGATGCTTCTTTCCTCAACTTGGATGAGCTCCCAGATATGCACACAGACTATGAAGGAGTCCTTAAAAATGGGCTGAGCTTGGCACCTGTTACCTGGGAGGCCACAAAACAAGAGCTTGGGTGGCATAACTCCGACGTAGATAGGTTTTTCACTCATCAAGTTAGCGCCGTGCATAGTAAACTATTGTTCAAGACCCTGGGACTAGATGATACAAAAGACTTTTCCACTGTTGAATATCTGGGGAACATCGGGTCGGTTTCCCTGCCCATTACCATGGCTATCGGAATTGACGAGGGTCGCCTTAACCCTGGTGATAAGGTTGCCATGCTGGGAATTGGCAGCGGCATAGTCTGTCTTATGCTGGGTCTGGAATGGTAGAGAAAATGGCCCTGACGAGATGATTTTAAAATGCTCCCTGAGACAGCAATGCGCTTAGATTTCCTAAAGCCGCTCCAATATCCGCGTTTTTGATGGAAGTTTTACTCTATGGTGGCAAAGAAGAAGCCTGACGAAGCACGAATCGTAATTACCGGGGTGGGCCTGGCGGCGCCAAACGGAAATAATCTGGCAGAATTTCGAACAAGTTTGCTTACCGGCAAATCCGGGATACAGAAATTCAACGTCCGCTATATCGGTGAAGTATTGGCTGGTATATGCCACTTTGACCCATTGAAGTATCAAAAAAAGAAGGAACTGCGTCGCGGAACGAGGGCGGGCTCTATTGCTATCTACTGCGCCCAAGAGGCAATCGCTGATGCCAAATTAGACCTTGCTCGCCTCGATAAATCGAGGGTTGGTGTCTACCTTGGGATTACCGAGCATGGCACCGTAGAAACCGAAAATGAAATCTACGAAATTAAGCAATTTGACTACGATGTGAAATATTGGTCGCACCATCATAATCCAAGAGTAGTAGCTAATAACCCTGCCGGCGAAGTCACCCTGAATCTGCGGATTACGGGACCCCACTACACATTGGGGGCTGCCTGTGCAGGCGGTAACATTGGACTCATACAGGGCTTACAAATGCTGCTGCTCAATGAAGTCGATTTAGCTTTAGGTGGAGGGGTTTCGGAGAGTATTCGTTCCTTTGGTATTTTCGCTGGCTTTAAAAGTGAAGGGGCTTTGGCTTCCCATCCAGACCCTGGGAAGGCATGCCGCCCCTTTGACAAGGATAGGAATGGCGTGGTTGTTTCCGAAGGCGGCTGTATTTTTGTTCTGGAAAGACTAAGTGATGCTCTCAAAAGAGGAGCTAACATCTACGGCGAAATCGTGGGCTATGCTACCAACTCAGATGCCACTGACTTTATTTTCCCCAGCGCAGAAAGACAAGTTGAGTGCATGGGGCTCGCCCTTAACAAGGCTGGTATATCTCCAGAAGACATCGATATCATCAATACCCACGGGACAGGTACAATCGAAGGAGACCCTCAGGAGTGCCAGGCAATTAGAGAAGTCTTCGGTGAACATCCCCATGCGTATATAAACAACACCAAGAGTTTCATCGGTCATGCTATGGGAGCTGCTGGTGCTTTAGAATTAGCGGGTAATTTACCCTCTTTTGAAGACTATCTCGTCCATCCTACGATCAATCTGGACCACTTGGACCCTAAGTGTCCTCTTACCAACTTGGTTATCAATGAACTAAGAAAGATTGACAAGGTTGACTATATATTGAATAATTCTTTCGGAATGTTAGGCATCAATTCGGTTGTTATCGTAAATAAATTTGAGAAATAAAGCTGAAAGCATTATCAGAATAAACAAACGGGGGGTATATGACCAAGGAGCAAATTAAAGACAAGATACTGGAAATCATAGCCCAAATCATGCCAGACGAAGACTTGAGTAATCTCAAGGGTGATATCCCAATACGAGAACAGGTGGAACTAGACTCAATGGATTTCCTGGATCTCATTATGGAGCTGAGAAAGCGCTACGGTATCGAGGTCCCCGAGGATGACTATGTACATCTAGACACTTTAGACGGCTCTGTAGCCTACCTAGAGCCACGGATGAAAGACATTTAATCAATAGTTTTGGCAGGCCAGGGACATAAGTTTTTGCTCTACCTTGCCTAAAATTTGAGAGTTTAGTTAGCCTTTAACCTCAACAAATCGCCTGACCATGGATTACGACGTTCTAATTATCGGTGCGGGGATGTCTGGTCTTGCCGCCGGCATCAGATCGGCCTACTATGGGAAAAAGGTCTGCATCGTGGAAAAACATCACCGCGTGGGGGGACTGAACTCTTTTTACAACCGTGGGGGGCGTAAATTCGATGTCGGCCTCCATGCCATGACCAATTATGTTCCCAGAGGTGTTAAATTAAGCCCATTGCCCAAGCTGCTCCGACAGCTCAAACTAAAAGCTGAAGATTTCGCCCTCTATCCACAACGAATGTCGGTAATCAAATTTCCCAATAAGACCCTCAGGTTTGATAACGACTTCGATTTTTTCGTCCAGGAGGTCACCGGCACCTTTCCTGGCCAAGCTGACAACTTCCAAGAACTACTCAAGACTATCTTCGAATATGATGAACTGAACCTTGATGCCAAACCGATTTCGGCTCGTGAAGTTGTGAGCTCTATTATTTCCGACCCACTCCTCGTTGATATGATTTTTTGCCCGGTCATGTTTTACGGAAATGCTCAAGAGAATGACATGGAGTTCGGACAACTTGTTATCATGTTCAAGAGTATCTTCTGCGAAGGCTTTGCCCGGCCTCAGGCTGGGGTACGCCAAATCCTCGATGTGCTGGTGAAGAAATACAAGGATTGCGGCGGTGAATTGAAAATAAAGTGCGCGGTAACAAGTCTTAGATGTGCTAATGGCAAAGTTGAATCAATCTTGCTGGAAAATGGTGAAGTTCTAACAGCTGATAAGATATTGTCATCTGCCGGGTATGTTGAAACGATGAAACTGCTGACCGACTATGATTTCTCAAAATTCAATTGCCAAGTAGGCCAGCTTTCGTTTATAGAATTTATTCTGTGCTTAAATAAAGAACCTGCCGAAATGGGCCACAACACAACAATCGTTTTTTACAACAATTCGGATAGATTTCATTATCGTAAGCCTGACGAGCTGGTTGATGTTTCCAGTGGCGTTATTTGTTGCCCCAATAACTTTCAATTCGAAAATCCTCTGCCGAAGGGCATGCTCAGGATAACTAACCTGGCTAACTTCGACCTCTGGAACAGCTTGGATGAAGAAGAGTACAAGGCCCAGAAAGCTACCTGGCTGGAAGCCACGCTGAAAGAGGTGGTGAAATTTGTACCCGATTTCCGCGACTCAATCATTTTTACCGATATCTTTACTCCAAAAACAATCCACAGATTCACCGGCCATATAAATGGCGCAGTCTATGGAACGCCAAATAAAATCAAAACGGGGAGGACTCACTTAGACAATTTGTTTATCTGCGGCACAGACCAGGGATTTCTGGGAATCGTTGGAGCAATGCTTAGTGGTATCTCGATGGCAAATCTTCATGTTCTGCAGAAGACATAGGAAAAGAGAAATATATGAGCCACGATTGGTCAAAAGATACAAGGCCAGAATATGATGTCATCATTATTGGCAGTGGACTGGGAGGATTGACATGTGCCAATATGCTAGCCAGAGGAGGACATTCAGTTTTACTTCTGGAGCAGCACTCAAACCTTGGTGGGTTGGCTACCTGGTTCAAAAGGAAGAGCCATATCTTCGATATCGCCTTGCACGGATTCCCAGTTGGCATGGTTAAAACCTGCCGCAAATACTGGAGTCCTGAAATTGCCGACATGATTGTTCAACTCAAGGGGATCAGGTTTGACAACCCTCAATTCTCTTTTACTACAACTTATGACAGGGAGGACTTTACGCGCATCCTAGAGCAGCGATTCAAAATACCCCGAGAGAACATAGAAGGCTTTTTCAATACGGCGAGAAACATGAATTTCTACGATGACCAAAGCATGACCACGAGAGAATTTTTTGACAAATTCTTTCCTGGCCGTGACGATGTTCACCGCATGTTAATGGAATCAATCACCTATGCCAATGGATCAACGCTAGACGATCCTGCGCTGACTTATGGAATTGTGTTTTCCAACTTTATGAACAGAGGTGTTCATACCGTTCGAGGAGGAACAGACCAGTTTATCGGAAAAATGCGGGAAGAGCTTCTGAGAAACGGTGTGGATATTCGAACCAAGTGCCTGGTGGGAAAAATCATTACCAGGAATAGAAAGGTTGGGGGGGTAATAGCCAATGGGAGAACAATCAAAAGCAAGGCTGTTGTCTCGAATGGTAATTTGTTATCAACCATATATAAACTGGTCGGAGACGAGAATTTCCCCCAGAGCTTCATTGAAGAGGCGAAAAAGGTGCGCCTCAATAACAGTAGCTGCCAGGTCTATATCGGTATCAAAAAAGGCGAGAAGATTGACTACATCGGGGACTTGCTTTTCACCTCAGAGGCGGAGGAATTCGATTCCCAAGAACTTTGCAGCAAAAATACTACCAGCCGGACCTTTTCCATCTATTATCCGCAAACCCGGCCAGGGTCTGACATGTACTCTATTGTCGCCTCCTCCAATGCCAATTACGACGACTGGGCAAATCTGTCTGAAGAGGAATATCGCTCTTCCAAGGAGGAATTAATTCGACGAACGCTTGATGCCCTGCAGAAATATATTGCCAAGATTCGGGATAAAATAGACCATGTCGAAGCGGCTACCCCCAAGACATTTCAAAGGTATACGCTCCATTTAAATGGTGCCTCTTTTGGCACCAAATTTGAAGGACTGAAGGTCAGCATGGGACTGCCCAAAGAGGTACCAGGACTTTTTCATACTGGTTCAGTGGGAATTATTATGTCAGGCTGGCTAGGTGCAGCTAATTACGGAGTACTTGTAGCCAATGATGTAGACAAATTTCTCTCAGCGGGTGCAGACAATGTATGATTTCAAAGGACAGACTATTATTATCACTGGGGGAACCAGAGGGATAGGTAGAGGGATTGCCGAGAGTTTCTTGAAGGCAGGTGCTAAAGTTATTGCCACGTATTTGACCAATGAAGCTGCGGCGGCACAATTCAAGCAGGATAACAGGCAGTTCGCCAAAAACATTGATATCCAGAAGCTTGATGTGGCCAAATATGAAGAGGTGGAAAAGTTTTTTAAATACATAGACACGAACTACGGGAGCTTTGAAGTTCTGGTGAACAACGCCGGTATCCGAAAGGACTCCATCCTGGCAATGATGAAGGAATCGGACTGGCATGATGTGATGAATGTCAATCTGGCTGGGACTTTCTTTATGTGCAAATTTGCTGTTAAGATTTTGATGCGCAAACGATATGGACGAATTATTAACATAAGCTCTGTGATGGAGAGATACGCTTTTGAAGGCCAGGCGAACTATGCAGCTTCAAAGGCAGGCCTCAGTGCACTGACTAAATCGTTGTCCAAAGAGGTCGCCACTCGGTGCATTACGGTTAATTGCGTCTCTCCGGGATTTATTGCCACCGAATTGATTCAAGACCTTCCAGATAAATTGCGCGAATCTTATCTGGCCAGGATTCCCTTAAAGAGATTCGGAAGCACCAAAGAGGTAGCCACTTGTGTTCTGTTCCTGGCTTCCAAAGAGGCGTCTTATGTTACTGGTTCTACTCTTGAGGTGAGTGGAGGATTATGAGATGGAGGAGATTCTAAATGCCATACCCCATCGTCCACCGTTTTTGTTTGTTGATAGGATTGTAGAATTAAGCGGAACAAAAATCAAAACAACGAAAGAGATAAGGCCCGATGAGCCAGTCTTCGAAGGACATTATCCCGGACAACCGATCATGCCCGGGGTGCTTATCTGTGAATCCATTTTTCAAACAGGTGCAATCCTGCTCTCCAAAATGAGGGGCGGCATCAGCAGCGGCGTTCCTGTTTTGACCCGAATTAATAACGCCAAGTTCAAAAGCATTGTTAAGCCCGGCAGCACTCTGGATATTGAGGCAGAGCTGGTGGAAAAAGTCAGCAATGCCTATTTCATGAAGGGCAAAGCCTCAGTTAGCGGCAAGACCTCGGTCACAGTCGAGTTTACCGTCACCCTGGCTAAAGAGGCACCCTGATGTGGGAGGATGACAATGGACAGCGGGGCTAAAAGGAAAGTATACGAAAGCTGGAGAGAGTTTTTCGCTGATTTGCTCTTCATGTTAAGAAACACGACACGGCTCACAAGAGTATATAGGGGAGGGCTGCCACCCGCCCTCAGGGAAAGGCTGATGGTTGCGGCTTCCGCAGTATATGGTTGCCGCTTCTGTTACTGGCTTCACACCAGAGAAGCACTAAGAATCGGGGTTGACAAAGAAGAGTTAGCGAGAATCGTCGCGGGTGTCATGGAAGGCTGCCCTGAAGAGTACAGCATCGCAGTGCTTTACGCCCAGCACTGGGCCGAGTCCAATGCTCAACCTGACCCCGAAGCTGCTCACAGGCTAGAAGAGACCTACGGCAGAGAAAAGGCAAAGTTGGTCAACGTGGTGCTCCGCCCAATCCGGTTGGTCCTCTTCGTGGAAGGCCTATGGAGTTCCTTTCTCTATCGCATCTCCTTTGGCAGATGGGAAAAACAGAGAAGATAAGGAGTAACATATGGATTTCTTAGACATTGCGGGTAAGATTGTCCTTGTTTTTGGGGTAGCTAACAAGAAGAGCGTCGCCTTCTCCATTGGAGAGGTTCTTTCCGAGGCAAAAGCAAATGTAATCTATAGTGTTCGATCACCGACAAGAAGAGAGAGCGTCGCCAAGATTCTTCCTGATGCTGATATCTACGTATGCGATGTTGAACGGGAACATGAAATTAAGAAACTTGCTGAAGACATTTCCAAAAAGTATCCCAAAATTCACGGTATCGTTCATTCCATAGCTTTTGCCAATTATGAAGAGGGACTCAAGCCGTTTCACGAAACAAGAAAGAAAGACTTCCTGCAGTCGGTTGATATCTCCTGCTATTCCTTAATCGCCATTGCTAATGCCTTCAAAGATCTACTGGATGAGAAAGCATCTGTAGTCACCATATCTATCTCCACCACAAAAATGGCAGCTGAACCCTATGGCTTTATGTCTCCGGTAAAAGCTGCATTGGACTCAACCCTGTGCTTTCTGGCTAAATCCTTCAGTTCTTTTTCCCAAATCCGGTTTAATTCTGTGAACGCCGGACTGTTAAAAACCTCGGCATCCGCAGGGATACCCGGATACTTAGATTATTACCTCTTTGCGGAACAACTAACCCTGCGCAAAAAAGCTCTGACCACTAAAGAGGTAGCCAATACCACGGCGTTTCTTCTAAGCGAGCGATCCAGTGGCATTAACGCCCAGGGCATTATTGTGGATGCCGGAATGGCAATCAACTACTTTGATAAAGATATTATCAAGAAGGCACTAAAGGGTCCAATAAGCCAATGACTCTATTTCCTGTAGTCATGCCAGTTATCGAAGCTGGACATAAACCCTCAGGGAAAGAAAAGGTAGATCATCTAAGCCGAATTGCTCGAGAGGCGCTAAAAGTGAGTGCCGAAAAAAGCCGAGTGAGGCTGGAAGAACTACTCAAGGACGAAAGGGGTGCACCATGCCCAGTTTGGGGCAATTATTGGTCTCTCTCCCATAAACCTAAGTACGTGGCAGCAGTGATTAGCAAAGATAAGGTCGGGATCGATATTGAAGAAATGAAGCCCCGGCCTGAATCGCTCTTTGCCCGTGTGGCGAGTGATGAGGAATGGGGGCTAAAGGAAAAGTCCTGGGATACCTTTTTCCGCTATTGGACGGCGAAGGAAGCGATTCTAAAGGTCATCGGAATTGGTATAGGCGGGTTAAAGATCTGTCGGATAACCTCAGTCCCCGACGACAATTATATTACCTTGGACTATAAAGGGCAATTTTTTCTGGTAGAGCAATTACGACACAACAACCACATTGTTTCCGTCCTCAAGGGCGATAACCAAATCGAATGGGTAGTTCTGGACGAGTTTCCAGACAATATGACTTAGTTTTTCAAAAGTGGGTTTTATCAAACTCTTTTGACCGGTATCGCTCCCATCTGGGAAAAATCTCCCGGTAAATCCCGATCCTTATTCCAATTAACCTTATAGCTTGTAGAAACAGCAGTCTGAACATTTTTGGCTTACTAAGAAGAGTTTTCATCAAGGCAAGGAGAGTTTTAGTCAGCGTAGGCGGGCATCCCTCTATTTCTATAACATTCCGTAAACCCTTATTGTTTCTGATGGCACAATCGCCGTAAAGGAAGACCTTTTGAGTATCTCCTTCCGGCTTCAATCCCAGCCCATAATATAATGCTGCACCGCCAAAATCCATTCCAGGATTATCTTTGCCGAATATTGACAGCGCCAGGGCAAGCGTGGCACCACAAGCCGAACAAAGGGTTTGTCCTGGATGAGGAGCAGAAAGACCTGCTATTTTTGCCGGAGCCAGTAATTCTTTGTCCGGTTCAAATCGCCACTGAAGTTGCTCCTTTAAAGGTTCTATATCTTCTCCTTCAATTTCAATTGCGCTGATATCAAAAGAGCAGCCATGCCTTCGGGCAAATTCTTTCAGATAGTCAACTTGCGCAGGATCAACCCCCATGATTGCGGCTCCAACAACATCGCACTCGAATATATCAGGGCTGGCTATAATCAAATCTTTGCGATAGGCCGTACCGGCAAGAGTCTCCGGTCCCTTTTCCAACATATAGATACCATCAATTACGACCAGGTCGCTCTTTATAGCTTCATTCAAAAGACAAATCAGAGTGTCCAGTCGCCTACTCATATGAAACCTTTTTTTTGAATCTTGGCTAAGGCAACCCTTCAGATTCTTGAAACCCAAAGAGACCTTCGTTTGAAAGTGAGTCTTGAGCACGGGAATGTTGATGAGAAAGTCTCCCTCTAAGGCTGCTCTGCAGACTCTGATTTTCACCCCTCCCAAATCCAGCTCACGAAAAGGATGTTGGTTGAAATCAAGCAGTGTAACTCCATATTTTTCCGCTATCTTGTCAATGCCCGTGCCCTTGAAACCTTGTTTCGTATAGGGTGCAAGTTCATCAAATATACCAATAATAGCTCCTTCCCCTATAGAAATGTCATGACAGCCATGTTCAAGCAGTAATTGTATGACTCCGTCTACAATCCACGAAGTGGTCACCATTCCATAGGGAGGCATTATTTTGTGTCGGAAACAATTGTTGGGTTTTATTAGGACTCTGTCGTTCTTACCGAGCTTTTGAAATCCACCACAGAGTTCGATAGCTTTACGAAGCGAATCCAAGGAGCCATCAAATTTCACCAGCGATACTGTCATACACTCTGCACACCCTGATACTGTTTAATCTCTTCAACATACAAGTCCAAAAACATCCGAGCCTTCTCTTCGGAGAAAAGGGCGGGCCTGTAAGTGAGGGAGAAATTGAGATTCCTATTGTAGATACCTGCGGCGATGCTTAGTCCCATGGGAGTTACCACAGGTGCTGAGCCGTTGACATTTAATATTTTGGCATTGCCTAAGCTGCTCACTGCTGGTTCTTCAGAGCCTGGTCTTGGCCAGATAAAGCCAATATTGGTAATGAGAATAGTATCAACATACGTTCGAGTAATCATCAAGAATCGGCTCATCCACCTCATAACGAACAGGGGGAACCGAGAGCAAAAGTAAAAGAAATAAACCAAGGAGAAGGCCATTCTATTCCTTGTCGCATTTATAGTATCTGTTCTGACCCTCTGTAATAGCTTTGCTGGATCGTTTCTATGTTTAGGCATAGTGGGCAAGGAAAACCAGGATGCCTGATTAGAAACCACATGCCGAAAACCTTTGGGACTTATGTTCGCCGGAGCCATTATGCGTATTTTTTTACTGGCCTTCCCGTGCATGTTATTCCACTTCTCCACCGTTCGGTAACAAGCTGCCAGAAAAATATCGTTTAGCCCAACTCCGGCTGACATTGCTTTAGACTGAATTTGCTCGAACTCTCCGCGACTTATAGTTTTAGAATAGAAATGGAGTTTCCTGGACTGTCCCGACTTATCATGGAAAACTCTCGTCGGAAAAGGAAAAACAGATATGACAAAGCGATGGAAAAGGCTGAAAATCATTTTCCTATAGTAATGCGCTACCTTTGACCTCTGGCTGTGGGCAAATTCCAGTAATTCGTCTCCCTTACGATTTATGCGGATATCGCCACATGATTTAGACTCCCGAGAAAGTTCGTTGTTATAATGCTCGATAACCTTCCTTACGAAAAGAAGAGCGCGGAGTCCATCCGCTGCCGAGTGATGAAAAGTGAAAACGAGCGACGATTCCCGCTCGTCTTTCTTTAATAGAAGAACCCTTACCGGGAATTCCTTTCTAATATCTAGGGGCTTGTTCATCCATGATGAGATATAGCCCTCATAGCTTGTATTTTGGAGTTGAGCATGGTCTGGGACGTTTAAAACTCTCCTTCCAAAGTCCTCTTGTATCTCACGAAAAAGCCTGAAATGTCTGCTACGCAAAGTCGTTCTCATAACCGGATAAGCTTCTTGCGACGCGAAAATTGCTTGTTCTAATCTAGCATGATCTATTTCCCCTTCAAGATCTAGAATTACGTGAATAAGCATTGGCTCATTTATGCTAGCCAGAGCCAGCATACATTTATCAACGCAATTCAGCGGGATGCAATTAAGAACATTCTTTGCCGTTCTTCGCATAATAGTCAGAAATTAGATCAAGGAAGATAGCCTTTCACGGTTGCCTGATTTATCAGGTACTTCGCTTACTATCACTGCGAGCCCCGACCTGTCGCGTCACGATAATCTTACTTCCCTTATCAGAGACTGCCCGCTTGACCGTTCCTTGCAATAATAGAAAGGTGGCCCCGACGGATTTGGGGAACGAATGCTATTATTGCGCCTCCACCTTTATCTTTACTGCTTGGGCAATCTCAGCCGAGACAGCCTGGCCACCGCGGCGTGTCAGCCAGGCTAAAGCCCCAGAAACATCACCGCCGATGGTAATCTTCGTCTTGCCATTTAAAGGCTCCAGAGTATAGAAGCGTATCAGCTTAGTACCTAAAGCTTTCCCTTCTAGAACCACACTCCGTTCTGGGACAAACTTCGTAATCGCCATCAACAATCTAACTGTCAGCCGACTTACCTTAGCTGTGACAAAAAGCTTTGAGCCTACCGTCAAAGGCTCCTTAGAAGTTCTTTTAATCTTTTTAATAGACGGCATCCATTGGGGCCATTCTTCAAGCCTGTCTACCAGCGCCCAGACTTTCGTGGCTGGAGCATTAATCTCGATGCTGCTTTCAAACCTCATAACTGTCGCACTCCTCCTCTATGTAGTATCATCCAATATATTATACATCATTATACAATCCATAGTTAGCTACACGAACCATCATAATCCCCCCTCCCCTGACGGGGTGAAAAAGGGGGAAAGCAACATAACTTCAAGCGGGGAAAATAAAGCAACGGAGATGGGAGGGAAGATTGTTTATTGTTCCCCCGACATTAGCCATTACGTTGCTTAGTTGCACACTGAGATGTAATGCCAGTCCTTAACTTTAAGTATGTGTGAGCATCGCACAAAAAGTTATTGACAATTCCTTGGATGATGGTATTATATTACTTTAAGGTCAATACGAGGTTGGTGGTCAAGTGTGTGTATCGGGGAGTTACAGCAGTTCCCAAGATGCCCAGCCGATTATACATAGACATGTAACTTGGGCTTTCTCTTATCACGGCAAAATTTACCATCCCTTTCTAAATTCAAGGCTGTTCCAAGAAGTAGTTGTCAAATCTATTGGGCAACGGGGCTCCGATGAAATCGGAGTAACTACAAAAATCTGGAGAAGATGGCAACTGATTGATAAACCTTTAAGATTATACTTATGTCTGCACTGGTTGGGACGATATTCGATGGTGGAATCTTGAAAACGGAGGAGGTGATACACCATGAGCTAAAATTTTGAAGAAAATAAACTGGCATCTATGAAAGTACAGCAGCAGAATTAGAATTAACAGAAAGGAGGTGTGTTAAGAATGGACTGGAGTAGCGTAATACAGTCTTTCCAGAATTTCTTCGGAACGATCATAGGTTATTTACCTAATATCCTCGCCGCCCTCGTCCTACTGCTCTTAGCCTGGATTTTGGCAAAAGTGCTCAGGGCAGGCACCCGAAGACTCATGCGGGCCAGTGGCATCGATAAGAGATTGGGTAAGGGTAAAGATCCCCAAGATGAAAGTCAGTATCCAGTGGCTCAAGGTGCAGGCACAGTAGTTTTCTGGGTTGTATGGATATTATTTCTACTGGCAATACTGCAAGTTCTAGGTGTAGGAGGTCTTTTTGACTCAATTGTGGTCATATTCGAAAGGATCTTCGCCGCCATTCCGCACATTATCGGTGCCGCAGTAATCCTTGCCATCTTTTATTTCGTTGGTCGTCTCTTAGCCAAGCTGGCTACCAAAGCCTTAACCAAAATTCGCTTTGATGAGTTGCCGGTCAAGTTAGGTTTAGCCAAAAAGCCTATTAAAGGCGTCGGATCTCCCTCAAATGTGGTTGGCTACACCACTATGGTATTCATGATGCTCTTCGGCATAATGATGGCAGCGGACTTGCTCGGTTTTACCGCTGTGAGAGAGCTAATCGCCGTTTTGACCCAATTCCTGGGTCTGGTTATTCTGGGTGTTGTTATTATCGGCATCGGCATTCTTGTTGCCAATTTCGTAGCGAATATTTTACGGGCAGCCGGTAGGTCAGAATCTATGATTTCCCTTGTTAAGATCTCCATTATCGTCTTAAGTGTCGTGCTGGGAATACGCGCAATGGGTTTTGCCGACGATCTCATTTTGCTGGGTTTTGGGCTGGCCTTGGGCGCAGCCGCATTAGCAGCTGCCATTGCCTTTGGACTGGGTGGTCGCGAGGTTGCCGGTGAGCTTCTGGCTCGCTGGACCAAAACCGGCTCCAGGCGCGGCAAGACCGAGGATAAGACCGATAAATAGCGAGCAACTGGTAGAAGGGAAAGCATGCTAATTTACAGGATCGAGGTACTGTAAGGTTACGAGGGGCCAGGTGCACTCCTCTCACTGCCTGGCCCCTTTCCCCGATTTATCCACGTCCAAAAGACGAGGGGCTACCCCCACTAATCTCGTTGTCAGCAACGGTCAAATTCTGAATAATCATTCAACATGGAAAAACAACCGGGGAAATTCATGTGGTATAGGGACAAAAAACAATTTTCAGGTGAAGCGTCAACTGTAAACTATAGAGCTGTCTCTGAGTGAGTTAACCACTATCAATAACATGTCTAACTCCTGTAGATTCAGGATGTCTTCCTGATAACCCTTGAACTTTCAGGTTTACCTGGCATTGACTAACTTCAGTAATTCAGCGGTCATTTCAACTCGATATCCGTCACGTTCAAGGGCATAGCTAGTATCACACTCAAGGCCACCGGAAGCAATAAGGCGGTCTAATAATTGATTTGAGAATTCAGCTATGTGGTAGTCCTGAATATCCTCCAATTGCACAAATATAGTATAATGCTTTGAAAATATTATGCCTAAAATAAGAGCAGGTATAATAAATGTTACCGGGTATATTGGTGCCGAACTGGCTCGCATACTCTGCCAACATCCTCAGGTAGAGCTCGTCACCGTTACGGGAAGAAGCGCAGCCGGACAAAAATTAGGCGATGTTTTCCCTAGTTTTGCAGGAACTAAATATACAATAGAAGCCGAGCTTGATAGCGAAACCGATATTGCCTTCTCCGCAATGCCTCATAAAAGTAGTGCAGAGGTAATACTACCTTTGCTAAAACAAGGAATCAAGGTTGTCGATGCCAGCGCCGATTTCAGGTTAAAGAACGCTGACGAATATCCTAAGTGGTATGGATTTACACATCCATCGCCCGAGCTTTTGAGAGAGGCAGTTTTTGGCTTACCTGAGTTACATGGAAATGAAATTGCCTCAGCCTCCCTGATAGCAAACCCGGGTTGCTATAGCACTGGTGCTATCTTAGCACTGGCGCCCATAGTCAGAGAAGGGCTTATTGCCCCAGATATAGTGGTGGATAGCAAATCAGGCGTCTCGGGCGCTGGCAGAACCCTGGGCCTGACCACTCATTATTCCGAGGTCAACGAGAACATCTGCGCCTACTCCCTTGGAGGACATCGCCATTTGCCCGAAATAGAACAGGAATTAAAAACGCTTAATCCGACATTTTCTCCCTCGATAACCTTCGTGCCACATCTGGTACCAATGACCAGAGGCATATTGAGCACCTGTTATGCCAAATTAGCTGATGGCTGTCAGTTGTCAGCTATCAGCTTGAAACAGCTATACCGGGAATTCTATAAGTATGCCCCTTTCATTCGAATAACAACCAAACCTCCACATACCAAACATGCCTGGGGGAACAATTTTTGCCTTATTTATCCCACTATCGATGCAAAGACAGGCAGGCTTATAGTTATTAGCTGTCTGGACAACCTCGTCAAGGGAGGGGCAGGACAAGCGGTGCAAAATATGAATCTGCTGTTCGACCTGCCTGAGACCACAGGGCTGGAAGCTTTAGCCATCTACCCTTGAAATGTGCAGATTATTCCTCTGTAGCAGCATACCGGTTCATCCCTCCCTTTGAAAGGAGCTCTCGTGCCATGGTCTCTTCTTTCCTTAAATGGATTCCATTCGCCGGGCTCCCCACTATATGTTGGTGAATACGGTATGAATGATGAAGTCCTGGACAAAGCCTTATGTCAAGTCCACGTTCTCACGAGCAGCATACCTGCTTACCTTGCGAGGTCACATGGAATCAGTTCCTCTCCCAGAGCAGCCACGATACAATTATATTAACATTCAGCAAAATATTCTGAGCTCTGTCAATCAGAAATCTAGCACTCTCCAATTACTCCCCCAACGTATATGATTCGGCAAGCTGGAAATGGCTCCGGGCAACAGATAGAATCCCTGCTTTTTCCCCTTCGGGAATACAGGGATCGTCGAGCTTAAAGCTCTCTACCTTGCCTCTGACATAAGCTCGGTAGCATTTGTAGAAATTGAGCAGCTCCAGAAGTTCTTCGTCATGGGATAGCTTTACATAGGTATTGACAAGACAATGAGAAAGACCAGCCTGTTGATAACGGTCTAAGTCCATAGCTAGAAAGGCGATCTCCGAGGCTACGTCGGAATATCGGAATCTGTCATTAAATTCAATGCAGTCATAAATACAGATATTGTCAGTGAAGCAAACGTGGGCAGCATGAAGGTCGCCATGACAATCCCTTATTTTCCCTTCTCTTACCCGCTTATCAAACAGGTTTGTGTTGCTGTCAATGAAGCGATTAGTGCAATTCTTAATGTGTTGATATTCCTCGACGGCGATAGTGGTTCCAATATATTTCTCGGTTTGAGCGAAGTTCTCATCACAATTGTAGCGAATAACACATGACCTGCCGAAGGCAGCAACCTCTCTATTTGTTTCCGCCCTTTGATGAAACTCTACCAGCTTTTGCGCTACCTTTGCTATCATCTCCCTGGTTACCTGGCTCTCGGTCAAAAGCACATCCATCATGCGCTCCTGGGGCAATTGCTTCATTTTGACAGCATATTCTATCGCTTCGCCTTGCCCTTCAACATGGAGCCCGCCAATAGCCCGATTTATAACCTAACATCCGAGCCTCAAGCCAATAGTGAGAATCGGGCTGTTGACTGCTGTGACTGTAAGCGCCATAGTCGTCAATACTTCTCCGGCGGACAAGACGGCCATAGTAGGGTAGTTGGCTCTAGTCTCAGTGGGCAGTGGCTAGCTGGGCAACGACGAAGCGAGGCACAGGTCCAGAGGACACTTGAGGGCGAAATTGTCCATTATCTCGTATGGTGTGTAACAGTTAAGTTTTTCATAAAACTTTGGGTTTTCTAGCTTATCAGATTTCTGATACCAATTAATTTGGGAACTGGGATCTATGTAAACCAATTTATTGAGTTTTTACCAATGCGGGGGGAATCTTGAAAGGATACCGAAGAACGCGGTGGAGATTATATGCTATGGGCTAAGATTTTGGGGTAAATGAACTGGTACCGAGGCTAAATAATCTTTGGCATTAACTAGAATTACAACACCTGTGTTAGAAACACAATAAGAATAATTTTTCAACTATCGAAAAATTCCTCGCCACCATAATGAGCAACGCTATCTAATGGCACTTTTAGCAAAGAGCCCGATAAAGCCATTGTGTTAATGAGAGTTACTGCAGGGAACTCCTTGTGTGCTCCTACCAATTGGAAGAGGACAAGCCTCCCCTGGCGAAAGTACGGTTACTAATGGGTGATTGACGGGAAAGCTAACGTTTCTTAGACTATATTCAATTAGTATTGGAGGGAACTGCATATACCTGTAAAAATAAACAGTCAAATCTGTTATAGAACTGCCTTTGCCAGATGTTTGGTATAGGTAAGAGCACTCTATTTCGCTGAAGCAGGCAACTGAAAGAATATAGATGTGAAAAATGAAGATAATAATTAGTTTGGGGGGACACCATTAAATGACAAAAGTTAGCATTTTTTTAGTTATTGTAGCATTCATTGCCGGGATGGTAGGATGTGAACCTGCTTATTCTTATACCCTGACTATCGCCAGTACCGCTGGAGGGTCGATAACCACCCCTGGAGAGGGGAATTTTATCTATGCTGCGGGAACGGTGATCAATCTGGTGGCGACTTCCGATCCTAGTTATCATTTCAAGAACTGGACTGATGACGTAGGCACGATTGACAATGTCAATGCCGCCATAACCAAGATTACGATGAACGACAACTACTCTATAAAAGCCAACTTTGCCGAGCAATATGAACTCGCCGCAGGTGATAGGCACACAGTGGGGCTTAAGACCGACGGCACCGTGGTCGCTGTGGGATGGAACGCCTTCGGGCAGTGCAATGTAGACGGCTGGAAAGAAGTTCTACAGATCGCCACAGGTGCCTGGCACACAGTTGGGTTTCAATCTGACGGCACCACGGTCGCTGTTGGATGTAACATCTCTGGGCAATGTGCGGTCGGCAACTGGACAGACATCGTACAAGTCGCTGCAGGCGATGGGCACACGGTGGGGCTTAAGGCCGACGGCACTGTGGTCGTCGCGGGAAATAACACCTACGGGGAATGTGATGTCGGCGACTGGACAAACATCATCCAGGTCGCCGCGGGCGGCTTGCACACGGTGGGGCTTAAGTCCAATGGCACCGTGGTCGCCGTGGGAGCCAACGCCTCCGGGCAGTGCAATGTCGGCAACTGGACAAACATCATCCAGGTCGCCGCAGGCAGCTTGTATACGGTGGTGCTTAAAACCGACGGCACCGTGGTCGCCGTGGGAAGCAACGCCTCAGGGCAGTGTGATGTCGGCGACTGGAGGAAAATTATCCAGGTCGCTGCAGGCGGCTATCACACAGTGGGACTTAAGTCCGATGGCACCGTGATCGCCGTGGGAGCCGACGACTATTCACAGTGCAATGTCGGCAACTGGACGGATATCGTCCAGGTCGCCGCGGGCGGCCTACACACGCTGGGGCTTAAGGCCGACGGCACTGTGGCCGCTGTGGGATGGAACTATTACGGGCAGTGCAATGTAGACGGCTGGGATCTGGATTAAATTTTCCTCCTACCTCCGCCCATAAGGGCAGATGTACAGTTATACAATGAACAAGGGATGTACAGCAATAAGAAACTGTTGCGAAGGAGTTGAAGTATGAAGATGCTCAGTTGGAGGAGACACCATTACATGGCCAGATTTAGCATCTTTTTGATTACGTTAGCCTTAATGGCCGGGATAGTGGGCTGTAGTGGCAGTGTTATTGAGTATGACCTCGCTATCGCTAGCACCACCGGAGGGTCGGTGGCCACCCCTGGAGTGGGGACTTTTGCCTACGCCACTGGCACAGTAGTCAACCTGGTGGCTAAGCCTGAGGCGGGTTATCACTTTGTCGCCTGGACTGGCGACGTGAGTACCGTTGCTGACGTAAATGATGCCACAATCACCATAACTATGGACAGCGATTACTCTATTATAGCTAGCTTTGCGTTTGGACCTCAATACATCCCTATGGTCGCTGCAGGTGGCTATCACACGGTGGGGCTTAAGGCTGGCGGCACCATGGTTGCCGCGGGATACAACTCAGCCGGGCAGTGCAATGTCGGCAACTGGACGGATATCATCCAGGTCGCCGCAGGCGGGTATCACACGGTGGGACTTAAAGCCAACGGCACTGTGGTCGGGATGGGAAACAACGAATCCGAGCAGTGCAATGTCGGTGACTGGACGGACATCATCCAGGTCGCTGCAGGCGAGTATCACACGGTGGGGCTTAAAGCTAACGGCACTGTGGTCGGGATGGGAAACAACGAATCCCAGCAGTGCAATGTCGGTGGCTGGACGAATATCATCCAAGTCGCCACAGGCTACGGTCACACGGTGGGGCTTAAGTCCGACGGCACTGTGGTCGGGATGGGAAACAACGAATCCGGGCAGTGTGATGTTGGCGACTGGACGAATATTATCCAGGTCACTGCAGGCGGGTATCACACGGTGGGGCTTAAGTCCGACGGCACGGAGGTCGCCGTGGGAGACAACACCTATAAGCAGTGTTGGATTGGCGGCTGGATGAATATTATCCAGGTCGCCGCAGGCGAGTATCACACGGTGGGGCTTAAATCCGGCGGCACTGTGGTCGTCGCGGGATACAAGACCTACGGGCAGGGCGATGTCGGCGGCTGGACGGACATCATCCAGGTCACCGCAGGCTATAGGCACACGGTAGGGCTTAAATCCGACGGCTCCGCGGTCGCCGTGGGACACAACACCTACGGGCAGTGCGATTTAAGTGGCTGGAATCTGAATTGAATATTACCCCGTACCATCGCTTACGGGAGCGGAGGTATGGTTATGTTGTCGTCAAAAATTACCTTCACCTACGCCACAAAGATTGCTTCGGGGCTTCGGTATTCGCAATGACAAGGTGGTGTATCATTGCGAGCTAGCCGTGGTAATATAATCGGCCTCATGAAATTGCTTCATCGCCCTTAGGTGGAAGGATTTCTTGCAGGGATAGAGAGAAAGAGTTTTCTCTGGCCTAGAAGGCGGCCATATTGGAATTATTGGAGCTGGTTTCAGTGGCACAAGTTGCCTGGTCAACTACATATCATATGTATGATTCGGCAAGCTGGAAATAGCTCCGGGCAACAGATAGAATCCCTGCTTTTTCCCCTTCGGGAATACAGGGGTCATCGAGCTTAAAGCTCTCCACCTTGCCCCTGACATAAGCTCGGTAGCATTTGTAGAAATTGAGCAATTTCAGGAGCTCTTCGTCATGGCTCAGCTCCATATAGGTATTTACCAGGTGTCGGGAAAGACTAGCCTGTTGATAGCGGTCTAAGTCCATAGCCAGAAAGGCGATCTCCGAGGCTACGTCGGAATATCGGAACCTGTCATTAAATTCAATGCAGTCGTAAATGCAGATATCGTCAGTGAAGCAAACATGGGCAGCATGAAGGTCGCCATGACAATCCCTTATTTTCCCTTCTCTTACCCGTTTATCGAACAGGCTTGCGTTGCTGTCAACGAAGTTATCAGTGTAATTCTTAATGTGCTGATATTCCTCGGCGGTGATGGAGGTTCCAATATATTTCTCGGTTTGAGCGAAGTTCTCATCGGTATTCTGGCGTATAACATCCAATTTGCCAAAGGCGGCAATCTCTTGATTCCTTTCGGCTTTTTGGTGAAAGCCCACTAATCTTTCAGCCACCCTTGCTATCATTTCCGGGGTTACCTGGCCCCGGGGCAAAAGCACATCCATCATGCGCTCCTGGGGCAATTTCTTCATTTTGACAGCATATTCTATCGCTTCGCCTTGTCCTCCAACACAGAGCCCGCCTTTTTCTTCCACAATCGGCACCACAGCCAAGTAGGCATCAGGGCAGAGACGTCTATTCAACTCCAGTTCTTGATGACAGAAGAAATGGCGTTTCTCCAAAGTAGTGTAATCCAGATATCCCAGATTGACCTCCTTTTTTACTTTATATGCAAAGTCGCCAGCAAGAAAAATAAAGGACATCTGGGTCTGGACCAGCTCTATCTTCTGTGGTTTATGGGGATAAGCTTGGGGGTTAAGTAACACCTGATTTATAGTCTTCCTCGCCATTTCATATAGCAATCTACTCCCTCGAAGACAATCCCGACTAAATCGGGAAAGGGGAGGGGGCATTCTCTCACCTCCCTCCTTCGACTCCGCTCAGGCCAAGTCTAGCACTCTCTCACCAAATGAGAGGGTGCTATAAGGAATTTTAGGTTTAGCTATGGGTCCAAAGGTTTAAATGCCAGAAAAGTTTTTGAATTGTTCGGTTCGCCGCGATGTAAGAACTCTACCTGAAGAGGTGTACCAATTTTTATAGTCTCAGGTTTGCTCCCATCAACTCCCTCAATGCGAGCAGCAATCCTCTCTCCTTCCTCCAACTCTACAATCCCCGAAACATAAGGATGCTTTCTGTCGTAACCCTCTTTTATCATAAATGGAGGACCTATGGCTATGCAGGTGAAGGCAGCAAGTTTACCATTCCCCTTTGTCTCAATCCACTCCATTTCATTAGCGTAGCATTTAATACAAATAGTGCGAGGAGGTACGAAAAGAGCACCACATTTCTGGCACCTCGACCCCATTAGTTTATCCTCGCTGAGAAATCGTTCATAAGAAATATCATTAAAGGGCCTCTCCTCCATTTGCTTTGTCTCCTTATCTTATCTTCTTTCCAGAATGGTAAACGTACAGGTACCTCCTGTCCCCCCCAGGCTCTGGGCTGCCCCGATTCGCAAATCCTTAATAGGGACCTGCCTCTCTCCAGCTTCACCCCTCAACTGCTTCCAAATCTCAACCAGTTGCCCTGTGCCTGTAGCCCCCACGGGATGCCCCTTGCACTTAAGCCCCCCCGAGGTATTGATTGGCTTGGGTCCATCCAATCTTGTCAGGCCTTCCTCAACTGCTTTATACCCTTCCCCCGGCTGGAAGAAACCCAGATCCTCGAGATGAATAATCTCAGCTATGGAGAAGCAATCATGCACCTCGGCAATTTGGATATCTTCCGGTTTGAGTCCCGATAGCTCGTAAGCTTCTTGTGCTGCATATCTCGTGGCTTCAAAATAGGTCAGGTCTTCTTTGTCATGTAAGCCTTTGCCGCTCCCTTGCCCTATACCGACCACATGGAGGGGGTTATCGGTGAAGGTTTTGGCTATTTCCTCTGCTACTAACAAAACGCAGCTTGCACCGTCGCTTATGGGGCAGCAATCATAGAGATACATGGGCCAGGCAACCACAGGATTAGCCCTGGGGTCACGGAGGAATTCCTTTTCATCCCTCCAAGCAGGTATAGTCTCTCCTCTATTTTTGGCCCGTTCAATCCTACGGTTCATGATATCGCGAATGGAGACGTTAAACTGCGCCTTAGGATTGAGACGAGCATTAGTATGGCTTTTTATGGTGACATTCATCAGATGTTCTCGGTTAGCTCCATATCTGGCAAAATAAGCAGTGGCTATAGCACCAAAAACACCGGGAAAGGTGAATCCCGCTTTCACTTCGTAAGGACTAGCTGCCATTGCCAGGCCCTGTGTAATTTCTTCTGTGCTGCGTTTTGACATCTCCTCAACCCCACCAACTAAAACCACATCATAGAATCCTGAGGCTATAGCAAAAACCCCTTCTCTAAAAGCAAGTGCGCTTGAAGCACAGGCACCCTCTGTCCGTGTTGCCGGTTTCGGTGTAATCCCGAGCAAATCTGAGATTATGGGACCCCAGTGCCCTTGATGTACGAAAAAATCGTTGGTGAAATTTCCCAAATAGAGGGCATCAATATCTTTGGTGTCCATCCCTTTATCCACCGTGAGAAACATTTCCTTGAAAGCTTCAGCAAACAAGTACTTTGAGTCCTTGTCTCTAAACACACCGAATTTTGACATCCCTGCGCCCACCACGGCCACCCCTCTTCCCAATTTTCTTCGTCCTTGCATTCTACCTCCTGAGTAGGAAGCCATTTACGATTTCCTTACCATAGCAAATTTGCGAGTTACATTAAAGAATTATCTTGGGACGACACTCACTACAAAAATGCTCTTCCTTCAAGTCCGTGTCAGCCAGGCTGTTGGAAAAGTGCATGACACATTTGTTATCGGGGCAATGTCCCAGGCCAAATGTATGCCCCACTTCATGAACTATCTCCTTGGTGGCTCTTTCCAGAAATAAAGCTTCGTCTGGAGCCAAGCCATAATATTCCTGCCTCAACCGATACAGAGATACAATTGCCGTTCCAGAGACTACATCTGCTTCACCAAATACGAATTTCAGCCTTGGAACATAAAGGTCAACATCAGCGACGCCTACAATCCTTTCTTCTCTTTCCGACTTTCCAAGTGAGGCCAGCAATTTTGAGGAAAAGTATTGCTTCCTCTCCGGGTCATAAGCCCGGGCTAAATCGCTAAAATTCACTTTTATTTCTACCGGACAATGGAAAATGCCGCCAACACTGTACTTAAGTTTCTCAGTTATTTCGTCAGCTATATCACCTAACAGTTTAAGCGTGATCTTCACTCGATTCTTTGCTTGCGATTTTCCCCTAACGGTTTTCTAAGATTTTACCACAGATTGAGCAGGGCGTGATATATAAAGTCTCCTCCAATATTGAGCCTAGAGCACATTTCACATCTGTGGCGGCCAGGGTTAAAAATTCGCTTAAGTTTCATCCCAAGGAAAAGATTCATCATAGTAGTAGAGGTCGTTAAAGGCCGTGATAATTTCATAATGGCGGAGCAGTAGAAAATCGGTTAGGTTAAAGTCCTTGAAACGCTGTCCGGGAGGAAATGGTTCAGCTTCCACCTGAGGCTCTATCGCCCGCCACTCGCCATCCAGATACCAATCCTCTAGCAGGAAGGCATGGCCATACCCCTTATCATCAACACCAATGGCGACATATATATGCTCCTCATCAATACCATGGGCCCTGAGGAGGGTGCAGAGCAGAATCGCGAAATCCTCGCAATCCCCGGTGCACAGGGAGAGTGTTTCCTCCGGGGTTTGCCAGTATTCTTCAATACCCCATCGCTCTTCATCAGACATATAATCTATATTGGCGGCGACCCAATCTCGGATAGCATCAAAGCCATCTTTAGAAAGTTCGTAAGGGGGGGCACCGAGGATATCTTGTAAACAATCCTTAACCAATTGGCAATCGGGCGTGATGTATGCCTTGATTTCCGACTCTGTCATGTCAAAGGGAGTAGTCGTCGGGTTCTCGTAGTAAGCAACGCAGCTCAACCCGGGCATGACGAACAGACCAAGTGTCGCTCCACAGGCTAAAAGCATTAGGAAGTGCTTTTTCATACACAAGCTCCCGGTCATTTCAAGAAATATTCCGGTTCTCTCCAAAATTCAAATACAATTTTTAAAGACTTACCTTTTACAAACATAAGGCTCCACTTCTTGCTGGATAGATTTGACAATAATTACATGGTTTAAAGGCTAGGCTCTAAAGCGCCAGTGTCTACATCCTGTGATGTGTTTTGGTCGCTTTCAACTTCTACATCAGATATAAAACCCAGTACCTCCCCAAAGTCCGCGCCGTTATATCCGGCGACAACCAGATCGTAAGTCCCAGCAGCTAGTAAGGGTATTCTGTAATGGCCATCGTCACACATTTTCCCGCTGTTGACTGCATTGGGGAATCTGGATCCTGGATAAACCGGGGCATCGTCTTCTGTGTCAGCCCAGGTTCCATCTTCGTAGGCAAAAACAATTATGTCCGTGTAGCCAGAATTATTGGTAATTGAGCCAGAGATGCGCCCAGCTTCATTGCTGACTATCAGCCTGATTGTTGGCTTTAAGATGTAGTGAGAATCCGCTAGTACCACAGCTTTACGAACATCAAAGTCCGCGGTAAGCTCCACAGTTCCATTGATAGGGACTTCAAACTCTCCTACCGCTTTATAACCTGTCGTATTACCACTCGGGACGAAGAGAGGCTGGGTGGAGTTATCAGCAAATTCGATATAGCAGCCTGGATTGGCCGGGTTTTGGCCCATTTCTGGAATATCGAGCATAAAGCGAATTTGATTGAAATGCCCACCAGGTAATGTCAACTCACCTAATAAAGTGGAATTTCCCCCGGTTAACTCCAATAAGTTATATGTTTTGGGGCCTTCGAATTCCTCGCAAGTTATCCATTGATCGTTTATATGATATTGGATTTCATTAATAGTGATGTAAACACCTGTAACATTTTCGGCATCTATCGGCGCATCGGAAAGATAGAGTTCCAGGGTTCCTGTTCCTGATGCTTCTCCACAACTTACTCCCGACGCAGCCAGCACCCCCAGAATGATTATCACTGATAATAAGATTTTCTTCATGCTTATCCTCCTTCGTAACAGTTTGGTTTGCCCAAAGTCCAGATACACTCTACCGTACTGATAATAAGATCGTATTCGTGCTTATCCTCCTTTCTTTTCCAGTCAACTCCTTATCGCTAGTCACAGTGTACTCTCTATTTACATCCCTACGTTGTGCTAGGGCCATACTGGTGGGACACCCCACCGGGAACACCTGGCGTCGGGGGTGTTGTTCCGCCCGGTATCCCTTCCATTTGTTGCTCCCGTATCCTTTCTTGCTCTCGTATCCTTTCCGGTATAACTGGAGGCGGAGGAGCCTCGACCCCCATCTGCGCTAATGCCTGGACTCTCTCCTGATGACGTATCATCAAATTGGCCATCGTCCTTTCTATAGCTGGTTTGGCTTGTTCGGGCACCTTATCGTAGGCCTCCGCCAGCACTTGCAGGTGTCCGAAGGTCGCCCTGGCCATAAGCTCTTCCACGCTGGTTATGTTTATGCCTGTCTCCCGGGCAATTCGGGAAATCTCTTCGCCGGATTCGCCCATTGCCTCGAACTGCTGCAGAGCAATTTCCACTCCCTCCGCATCCCCAACTCTGGCCCTGATACTGATCCTGTTCAACCTACCTTCCATGGCAGCTAGGTTCATCTCCGCCGCCCTTACAGTGTTATTCTTCGCCAGAGCCGCCATGGCATGAAAGTACCCCTTCTCCGATACGTTTCTGGCGTGTCCTATGGCTGCTTTTGCTTCGTCCGGCACCATGTCGTAGACCGCATCCAGTACAGAAAGATGTTTTGTTGTAGTCTCAGCCACCCGTGCCGTTATGTTTCCTGTTGCCAGTCCCCTATCGCCTGCCCGCTCTATTCTGGCTAGTGTCATATTCAGGGCATCGTCATACCCTTCCACACCCAAGCCCAGGTCTTGCAGACGCCCCTTTTCAGCCAGGGTTTGCATCTCTTCCACTCGCCTCTCAGCGAAGCTCAGGGCTCGTTCTGCCTTGACTATATCGTTTCCCGGCAACATCATCCTCATTTGCTCGGTACCCAGCTTTACCGGGTAGAGGGCATCCCCGGGAAGGCTATCCTGTGCGGCATAAGCAGCGCCCCCACCCAGGGCCGAGAGAGCCAATACAATTACCAGAATAATACTTGCCATGCTAAACCTCCTTCTCAACGCTATTTGCTTTGTCCAATTGCTACAACGAAACCATGGCCATTTTGTTACAGGCTGCCTTTCATGAATCTGGTCCATAAGCCAGACCCGAGCCTTTACCTTGAAGTAGGGAGAGGGCTTGACATCCGGTGGCTCTCGAATTTCAAGAGCAATCCTCAGTAGCGGTTCCAGTTGCTCGCGCATAGACGGATACCTGTCCAGGCAATCCTCAATGCTAGACCTGCCCGCTTTGATATCCTCAATACACTGGACAAGTATATCTTCAAATTTCTTCAACTCTGTTTCCTCTCCTTTTCCAGGGTATTACGGAGTTTTACCAGCGCCCGGTGCAGGATGACCCTGACATTTCCTTCTTTTTTCTTCAAGACAGAGGCGATTTCAGCAAACTCAAAACCCTCCATAAACCGCAGGATGACCACCTGCTGCTCGTCGCCGCCTAGCTGCAAAATCGCCCTCCGCAAACTCTGCTGCTCGAAACTGGCTTCGGTTGCCCGCTCCGGGCTCAATGATGAATCGTCGGCCAGAGCTTCGGCCTCGAGATATGCCTTGTCTTTTTTAGCTCGGTAAAAATCTACCACCAGGTTATGACTGATAGTCATCAACCAGGCAATAAATGGGCTTGCCATTTTCTTATATCTGCCAATGGCCTGCCAGGCATTGAGGAAGACCTGCTGGGTTAAGTCCTCGGCATCCGCTTCATTGCCTACCCGATAATAAATGTGTCTGTAGACCCTGTCGACATGCATGTCATACAGCCTCCCGAAAGCCTCGGTATCATGACCGATAGCTCTCTGCACCAACATAGCTTCATCTGATGTTTGTCCTTCACTATTGTTCTGGTACACCCATTTACCTCTTTTAACGAATAAGCTGCCGAAATGTTACAAAAAGCCTGCTAAGCGAGAACTGTTCATCCTCGCAATTGACTATGCTGTTACTCTAACTTTGGATTCAGATTTGCCCTTGCTCTGAAAGGGATATAAGTCCTTCTGCCTAGCTTGGAGATGTTACTTTCTTTTTACCACTGACTTCACCGACTCTTCAACATCTCTGGCGGTCAACCCGTATCTCTGAAGCAGCTCCTCAGCTTTACCGGATACAGCATACCTGTCACCAAGGTTGACGAACTCCATAGGCACTGGCTTCTCTCTGGCTGCCGTTTGAGCAACTCGGCTGCCCAGACCACCCTGGGCTAAGTGCTCTTCAGCAACAACAATTGCGCCCGTCTCTGAGGCTGCTTTGACTACGGCTGCTTCGTCCAAAGGTTTGAGGGTATGCATGTTGATTACCCGGCAATCTATACCTTGTCTTGCTAAGATATCTGCCGCCTCCAGAGCCTTAGCGACCATGATGCCCACGGCTATAACAGTTGCATCCGTGCCTTGTCTCATGCTTACTGCCTTGCCTAATGTAAAGTGATAGCCTTCGGGGTAAACAATCGGTGTCTTAGGGCGACTTAGTCTGATGTAGAAAGGTCCATAGTCACTTGCCGCCACTCTTATTGCCTCAGCAGTCTCTATGGCGTCTGCGGGGACGACCACGGTGAAGCCGGGAAGAGCGCAACACAAGGCTAAATCTTCAATTGCCTGATGTGAAGTGCCATCCTCCCCTACGCTGATGCCGCTATGTGTAGCTACGATTTTAACATTTAGATTCGGCTGGGAAAGGCAGAGCCTTAGCTGGTCGAAACAGCGGCAGACGACAAAAACAACGAAAGTCGTGGCAAAGACAGTTTTGCCCGAAGCAGCTAATCCAGCAGCTATGCTGACCATGTTTTGTTCTTCTAGGCCGCAGTTAAAAAAGCGGTCAGGAAACTCCCTCGCAAAAAAGCTGGTCATCGTTGAGGGCGATAAATCGGCGTCCAGAACAATAATGTCTTTGTTCTGTCTGCCCAGCTCTACCAAAGTTTTGCCGTATGTTTCCCGAGTAGATGCTTCAGCCATACTTACTCTAACTCCTTCAGCGCCCTTTCGGCTTCTTCCCGGGTAGGTGCCTTGCCATGAAATGCCACATTGTTTTCCATGAAGCTAACCCCCTTGCCTTTGATGGTGTGGGCAACGATGACAATGGGTTTGCCCTTTATCTTTTCAGCCTCTTTGTAAGAAGACAGGATTTGGTCAAAGTCATGTCCGTCTATATCAATGGTATGCCAGCCAAAGGCTTGCCATTTCTGAGTAAAAGGCTCGAGGTTCATGATGTCTCGAATCCATCCGCTGAGCTGTATACCATTGTAGTCAACTATAGCCGTTAGGTTATCTAGTTTGAAGTGGGCCGCTGAAAGAGCCGCCTCCCAAGTTTGCCCCTCCTCACACTCTCCATCGCTAAGAAGAACACAGGTCCGGTAAGCTTTGGAATCCAGCCTGGCGGCCAGGGCAACTCCAATTGCAAAGGATAAACCCATACCCAAAGAACCCGATGACATTTCTACCCCGGGGGTGAACTTCCTATCAGCATGTCCCTGGAGGTGGCTATTCAACTTTCTCAATGTTGCCAGTTCTGCCACGGGAAAGTAGCCAGTTTCAGCTAGGGCAGCGTATAGAATTGGGGCAGCATGTCCCTTACTTAATATAAATCGGTCACGGTCTGGCCATTTGGGATTTTGGGGACTATGGCGCAAGACCTTGAAATAAAGTGCCGTGATAATATCGGCTGCTGATAAAGAGCCGCCAGGATGCCCACTGCCTGCTGTCGCTGTCATAGTGATTACGTGACGGCGTAGCTTTTTAGCCATTTCCTCGAGCTCTGCCGTGGACAAGTTGAATCTGTTCTTGGGGGAGGTGCTTTTGGGGGATACTTCGCTATGATTTGGCATTGGTCAAGGATTAAATTGTAACTCGAAATGGCTTACAATGTCTATGGTGGTGGGGCTATCCTCAAGCCAAGCGGGAGCATATTTTATATCGGGGGTATGAGAAGGTGCTTCAATTCAGTCAAATCGCCAAGAGACTCCTGATGGTTTCTACCCGACCTATCAAGATAGAGAGCATTCATGCCAGCCTGTCGGGCATTGAGGAAATCAAATTGCCAGTTATCACCCACATGGATGATCTGACTCGGCTCGACGCCCATCTCTTCACATACCTTGAGGTAAAAATCAGGGCTTTTCAATTGCCTGTAATGTGAAACGGAAGAAAAAATTCGAGCAAAATAAGGTTTGACATCTTGTAATAAGAAATGCAGCAGTTCTCGTGGTGTGCCGGAAGCAACAATCAGTTCATATTCACCGGCCAAAGAAGAAAGCACCTCAGTTGCCTCAGGATAATAGGCTACCTTATCCAGGCAGCTTTGTATCACTGGCTCGGGAGAACCCAGGTCAAGACAGCTAAACCAGTATTCGATGTCATACCACTCAAGCCTTTGGTCGCCGATTTTATTATACTCCTCATCAATACACTTCTTAGCTTGAGCAAGATCAAATCCTTTCTTCTGGGCATAAATCGCAGGGATAGCTTCATGCCATATAGCTTGGCTGAAATCGGGCGTTACCACTGTCCCCTCAGCATCAAAAGAAATTACTTCAATTTCCTTCATTTGAAATACTGATATTATCATGGTAAGGAGGTGAAAGTCCATTTGTCTATCCCCCTTCAGCAGGCGTAAAATACGTAGAATGTCGAGTTACTCAGTAACAGAGAAGCTGAGCCATACCTTTGAGCTAGGTCCGATAAGACCTCCCAGTGAGGCTTATTCCCTGCTGATAAGGGCCACCCGGAGTTGCCCCTGGAATAGATGCCAGTTCTGCCCTATATACAAAGGCAGGAAGTTCGAGGTGAGGCCAGTGGCAGAGATTATGAAGGATATTGAGGCAGTTAAAGCTATCAGCGAGGGTATTAAGGAACTAGCCTGGAAAATGGGGCATGGTAATAGAGTGAGTGAGGTAGCGGCAACGCTCTATAATCAGTCACAACGTGGACAATGTGTGTCACATGTTGCCCAATGGCTTTGGACTGGAGGCAGGTCAGCCTTCCTCCAAGATTCCAACAGTCTCATCATGCGCACCTCCGAGCTAACGGAAGTGATTATTTTTCTGAGAAAAACCTTCCCCAGCTTAAATAGAGTAACTACATATGGGCGGTCTCATACGGCAGCCAGAAAGTCGTTAACAGAGTTAAAGGAACTCAAGGATGCCGGGCTAGATAGGATTCACATCGGACTGGAGACTGGCTATGACCCTTTGCTGGCCTATATGGAAAAAGGATGCACTGCTAATAACCATATTGATGGTGGAAAGAAGGTTAAAGAAGCAGGCATTTCTCTCTGTGAATATGTCATGCCAGGGCTTGGAGGCAAGAAAATGTCTCAAGGGCATGCCCGGGAAACAGCCAGTGTGTTGAACGAGATTGACCCTGATTATATCAGGTTGCGTAGCCTCCATGTCCCTCCAACTATACCGTTATGGACCAGGGTGCAAAATGGAGATTTCGAACTGCAAGCCGAGGACGAGATAGTAAAGGAAATAACTGTTTTCATCGAAAACTTACAGGTTACCAGCCACCTTAAGAGCGACCATACGCTTAATTTATTGATGGAAGTTAAGGGCAAAATGCCTGAGGATAAGGAGAAATGTCTTGATATCATAAATAGGTATTTATCTTTACCCGATGAGGAAAGACTCAATTTCAAGGTTGGCAGACGGACTGGTTATTATAATAGGCTATCTGACCTCGATGATAGCTACAAACACGATAAAGTAGAACAAGCTATAAAAAACTTCAGAGCACAGGGTAGCAGTGTTGAGGAGATGATATTAAGGCTGAAGCACAGCTTTATTTGAGGGGAGAATCGTGGCAAAAGGATTTGTCAACCTGAATCGCTTCAAGCATGGCTGGGCAATAAAGCGGAGTTGTAAACAAAAACCTGATTTACAGGATAAGAAAAAATCAAAAAGCGGAAAACCCCAAGCCTACTGAGCCAGCCCTCCTATGACGCCGTAGCCAAGCTAAATGAGTCTGCCGCACAAAGGAAAAAGGTTGCTGCCTTGATTCGCAAAACCTGCCAGGGTATAAATTTTATATCAATCTGAGTCTTTTGCAATGTAATCAGCTGTGCTTCTGGTATTTGCCTTTACATCCAGAAACAATTTAAAAAGTTCCCTAGCCGCAAGCAGTAGTAGCCATGCCAGGAATGACCCAATTATTCCTAATACAATCCGAAACCCACCTCCAAATCCACCCGTGATAATTCCCCAAACAAGCGAACCAATACAGCCAAGTACTAATATTATCCATGCTATGACTCTGAGAGCACTAGTCGTATATTTTATATAATAATACTCCCTTATCTTGTTTGCCTTCCCCTCTCTCTGTGAAACATAGTGGGTTTTCTTTCTGGGCATCAGCAGCCACCGTTTTTGCATGAACTTATCAAACAAGGAAGAGATTGCTGCCTTCATTCGCATAACCACCCAGGGTATAAGTTTTATGTCAACTTGATTCCTTTGTAAAACGCTCAGCCGTGTTTCTGGTGTTCTCTTCCACATCCATAAGTAGGTAAAGAAGCTCCCTGGCGGTAAGCAAGAACACCCAAGTCAGGAAGGAGAAAATTATTCCTGCAACAGCTATAATGAAACCCCAAATCCCACCTGCAAGCCCACCTGCAGCTCCATTCACAATTCCCGAAACAATCGAACCAATAACGCCAACTACTAATACTATCCACGCTACGATCCTCAAAACCTTGGCTGCAAAGGGTAGAAAACCATACTTCTTTTGCATCTTACCTCCTTGTTGTCCTCAAAATTTTTCAAATTTGATTCACACAACTTGGAGAACCTTGGACTTTACTCAAATTCGCCCTTCCCCAAGCTGACGAATATAATGGCGAGTATCCCGAGAAGACCCCAGGGACCAAAGAATGCACAGATAGACCCGGCAAGCGCCAGTCCCCAAATCTTTCTTTTTAAGGCGCAGATACCACCAATGATAGCAATTATCCCCAATATGATTGATGGGCCGCCTATGATGGCACTCACCCATCCCAGCCCAAAGAATCCGAATCCAATAATGCCACTGAGTATAGCAACTACTATACCGATGATCACACCAATGGCTCCTGCAATAATACAGAGTACGCCAGCAGTTGTCGGCTTCCAAGTTCTTTCCATGTCTTGCCCCCCTTTCTATCCTTTTACATAACGATATAATCAGAAACTCGCATTGTCAATACCCCAAAACCTCAATCACTGCCAAGGTAGCGAGTTTGCCTGCCGTAACCCATCCCGACGCTGCAGCCACCACACCCTTGTCCTGTTAACAATAGCAAACCTCACAACACTCCAGGCAACCATTCAAAGAGCTCATCAAGGTATGAGTTCCCAGGGCCTGCATACCACGTCCATCGAGTATAGAAAGAATAGAATCGCCCCGATTATCACAGATATTCCCAGGCTAATAAGAAACATCCGCCACCACAATCCCCAGGCTAATTTCCAGGTTGGCCTTACCTCGTTATCCATCTGCTCTCTCTCCTTTCCTTGTTTTCACCAAGTTCCAAGCCTCCCAATTGATGAAATAGCTTCTATAGTCACTGCGATTAATTATAAGCATACCTATTTCTCGATGTCAATATAGGGCAAAGGAATTGTTTGCCAAATCACTCGTGTTGAGCGTTCGGCCGAGTTCACGCCAAAGCATTGTCGAATCACAATCGACACTCGAAAGCAGGTCAGCCCGTTCTTCAACTTTGCTTAGAGTGGACGAATTGGCAAGCAGCGAGTCAGGTGACCATCAATAGATGGCTCTTTTGAGCTTGCACCATACCGTTTCTCAAGTTGTGTCTCTGTTAATCATGGCGACACCACCCAATTTCACAGCTTGAGTTGTTTCTTAAGTTTCCTGGCTTTGAGTTCATACCGACCAGCCGACGCGATACATCCAATGCCCAAGCAAACAAACACAACTCCGAAAAACCCAATCGCATCCGATGAGACACAGAGAACACCACCAGCCACCATTCCCACTGTTACGAGAATTATTGCAGAAATAGTACGCATATTTGCCCTGTGTTTCGCTTCATCAATTTTCTCCTGGATCAGAAACTCTTGCCATCCTTTATCTCCTCCAACTAAACTTCTGCCACATTCAGAACAAAATACTACATCTTCATCTACTTTTCGCCCGCAGTATTGACAGTATGCCATAGCCACGTCTCCCAGTCTTTTTTAGTAAATGCCATTGTATGATAGAACCAACAAGAGTTCAATATATAGAGTTCAATATGTACAGCTCAAGCAATATTGCCAGCAACGGCGAAGTGCGATAACAGGTATAGCCATTGTTCTCAAGGCTCCCATACAGCTTAAAGCTCTCTGGTCATATAAGCGCCTTCCAGACTATAACCAAGCGAGCGGTAATACTCCCGGGCACCGACGCCACTAAGCACCAGTAATCTGTCAGCCTTAAATTCCCCCCTGGCGATTCTCTCTGCCTCTCGAAGCAACCTTTCACCGAGACCATGATGTTGAGCGGCTCGCTCTAGCCTCCCCCCCAGAGAAACTTCAGGACCAAAAATATGTAGCTCCCTGACCACCGCTCTTTTTTCATTTATCCTCAGCCTCAGTAAGCCAAACAGGGTTTCATTATCATCCTCGTAGGAAAGGAAGACTTCCTTCCCTCCCCATGCTTCATAATCCAACCTGGTTAGCCGGGGCTCACCAACTGCCCAGCCATCCCTCAGACGATGCCCATATTCCCGACATCGAATGCAGCTACACCGAAGACCTGTTTGGTCCATCTTCTTTCTAATAGTTCCTCTGAGCGCTAAGTCTTTACAGCCGGCAATGATAAATTTGCTAGGAATATCCCGCATCAACCTCGAAATCCTTACATATTTGGGAATTAAAGCCTTGATAGCCATAAGCAAATCAATCATCTCCTCTTCACTATAAGGCTGATAGCGATTATCCCGATACCAATTCTCTAATTCGCTTCCCTTAACTACCAGCGTGGGGTAAAGCTTGAGCCCGTCAGGTCGAAAACGTTCGTCTTCAAATAATTTGCGCGATAGTTCTAGATCATGCTCAGGAGTCGTTCCTGGCAAACCGGGCATCCAGTGATAGTGAACCTTAAAGCCGTAATCACGTAATAGCCTGGTAGCTGAGATAACTTCAGCTACCCCGTGTCCCCTCTTTGTCAGGCAATGAATCTCATCGTCCAATGTCTGTACCCCGAGCTCCACTCTGGTAGTGCCGAAATCAAGCATACTCCTTATCTCCGCCTCCCCACAAAAATCAGGCCTGGTCTCGATGCACAATCCCACGCAGCGATGCTCAGCATTCTCATTAATTCTTCTAGCTTCTTCCAAACAGCTAGAGGTGATGCCGTTCAGAGCATCATAACAATCCTTGATAAACTGATATTGATAGTCTCTGGGATAAAACATGAAGGTGCCCCCCATGACGATAAGCTCTACCTTATCCTGGGCATGTCCCATTTCAGCAAATGTCTTTAGCCTGACTTCCACCTGCTTTTTGGCATCAAAGCCACAACTTCGAGCTCGGAGAACCGCTGGAGACTCCACGGTATAGCTCTTAGGTGCCTCGGGGGAGCTGGGGCAATAAACACATCTGCCGGGGCAGATAAATGGCTTGGCCATAACTGCCACCGGGGTCACTCCAGAAATAGTTCGAGTCGCTTTCTTCATGCCACCTCCATTCAATCACTCTCCACTTCATTCAGCATTATATCTCTGGCTCAAGGTGACAACGCAAGCAATTGCGCCTATGAGTATTTCACTCTAATATGTTAAAGTCTAACAGAGTCCACCTATGACCACAAATAGAGAGGTTTTCGACCAAATAGCTGAAAGCTGGTATCGAGTTAGGCATTGGCCTTTATTAAAAGAGGAGCTGGAAGAGGTGGCAGCAAGATGGCAAAGCGGAAAGCTGCTAAATGTGGGTTGTGCTCATGGACCAGACTTCTTGTCCTTCAGCCAGGGCTTTGAACTTTGGGGGGTGGACTCCTCCCCGGCTATGCTCAAGCAAGCTCTGAGATATTCTGCCAAGTTTAATCATTATGTCAACTTAATAGCCGCTGATGCCTTGTTCCTCCCCTTCCCCAACAATACCTTCGACTGGGCAATATCAGTGGCAACTTACCACCACATCAAAGGCAGAGAGGAAAGGGGAAAAGCATTCGTCGAATTGAAGCGGGTATTAAAACCTCAGGGCGAGGCTTTCTTAACCGTGTGGAACTATGGACAACCAAGGTTCTGGCTCAAATCAAAAGAGCAGCAAGTCCCCTGGAGGCTAAAAGAAGAAACAATTTACCGTTACTATTACCTTTTCTCTTATGGTGAGCTGCGAAAGCTATTAACCAAAGCTGGGTGGGAAATTATTGCTATGTCCCCGGAGAAGTCCTACCGCCTCCCCATCGTAAGGAACTTCTCACGCAACATATGCGCTCTGGTAAAGAAACCGACTACTCTATAGAATGCTAGCGGTGTAATGCTTTAGCCCTACACAAAACTCGATATTCCAAATTTTTCGTAGTTGTGATGCTTCAGCCTCGCCCTGCGGACCCAAAGACCCGTAGCTACGTTTCACAAGCAGCTACATCTGCCAGGCAGCTACGCTTATTACATTTACCTGCACTCGTTCTTTAGCAAGGTAGAGCCATACTACGGACTTATTGGTTCACTGGGTGGGTCTTGACCTATCTTCATCTTCTCAGGAGATCCAGCTTCGATGATGCCGATGAAGACTCCCACCAACTCAGGGTCAAACTGAGAGCCGCCACATCGCCGGAGCTCTTTCATCACCTTCTCACTGCACAAGGCAGGACGGTAAGGACGGGCAGAAGTCATAGCTGCAAAGCTATCAGCAATGGCGAGGATGCGGGCTTCTATGGGAATCTCTTCTCCTTTCAGCCCTTCAGGATAGCCACCACCATCCCACCTCTCATGGTGATACAAAATACTGCTTCGACAGGGAACTAGATTGGGTATGTTACCGACGATGTTTGCTCCTAATCTGGGATGAGCCTTAATCGCTTCCCAGTCTTCTTCACTAAGCTTCCCCTTTTTATTAAGCACTCTATCGGGAACGCCAATTTTGCCAATGTCGTGAAGCAAGGCAGCAATACTCACCCTGGATACCTCGTCAGGCGATAGTCCTATCGCTTCCGCTAAAGCTACGGCATAAGTGTTAACTTTTCTGGAATGACCATACGTGTAGGGGTCTCTAGCCTCAACAGCGGAGGCTAATGCATAAATAGCACTCAAGCCATTACGCCTGGCATAAATTCCCGCTTCGTCCAGCGGCTCGGACAAAATCTTGGAGGAGAGATAGACTCGATTACCTCCAGTTCGCTTGGCAAAATAAAGAGCAGTATCAGCCGCAGTAACAAGCTCACGGGATATCACTCCATCCGAAGGATAGCTAGCCAAACCAATACTGCAAGTTACAGCAATTTCCTTTTTCTTCATCTCCTCCGCAACTCCCTCCTGAACTCTCTCAGCTACGACATAAGCATCATTCATGGCAGTCTGAGGCAAGACGACAATGAATTCATCGCCGCCATAGCGAAAAGCCTGATCAGCATCTCGGACAGAGTTCGTGATAACTTTCCCTATTTGATTCAGAAGAACATCCCCAGAGACGTGTCCATATATATCGTTATAGGACTTAAAGTTATCCAGATCAATCATGAATATGGAGAATACATCACCATGACGAGAATGCCGGCTAATCTCCTCTTTGAGCCGTTCTTCAAAATGACGCCGGTTAAATAGCCCGGTAAGCTCATCAATACGAGACCTCTGTTCTGCCCGGGCATAAAGTTGGGAATTCTCAATGGGGGTGGCAATCTGCAGAGCCACCTGCTCCAGAAGTCTTATTTGCTTGGTATTATAAGCATCAGGGCGTTTACTGGCCACAAGCAAACTCCCAATAATCTGGTCTTTAATCCTCAGGGGCAGATAAACAACAGAGCGAGCCCCTTGCTTCAAGTGATATTCTCCGGTCCAGAATCTGTGGTATCGTGCCAGATCAGCTTCATATACGGTCTTTCCCTCCCGGCATACCCACTCCGTGCCTGTCCCTTTAAGCGGTATCCTCTCCGCCGTCTTCCAGGGACTACCTATGGTGCTGGATAGAGCCAGAAAATAAATCTCGTTTCTATCAATTAAAGCAATCGTTGCCCAATCAAAACCCACTACTTTCTTTAATTCCTGGGCGAATCCTTCAAATATCTTCTCAATGTTCACGCTGGAGGTCACAATTGCAGTTAAACGGTTAAGCAGGGTTATTTCCTTGCCTTGTTCTCGCAATCGCTCGTGGAAATGTTCCTTTTCCATGGTCGCTGCCACCTGGGCGGAGATAGACTCCAACAAATCAATGTCCTCAACGGTGTAAAGCTTCCCATTCCGCCTCTCGCTTACTGCCAAAACAGCCGCAAGTTCTCCCATGTTGATTAAGGGAATGAATATCTCCACTCCTGCCGATTGCATCTCCTCCCTCTCCCCCTCCCATATAGACTGGAATTCAGGAAGGATAGCGAGATTCCTTTTCGGTAATACGTTGCTTTCGCGCTTCAGCCAGGTCACAACAGGACTATCCGACCTTAATTTCAATTCCCTCATGGGATTATCTTCTACAGGAGGGTATATAAATCGAGCGATAAAAGCTCCATCTTCGGCTTGCGGCAAAAGCAGGCAAGCTCCCCGACAGTCAATAGATTGAGAAAGCAGTGATATTAACTCGCTGCCAAACTGTTCCATGGTACGAACATTGTGTATCCTGGTGATAAATTGAAATAAATCTCTGCGATAGGAGTATTTTGCCCCGATTAAGGCTTCTTCTATTTTCGCTCGCCAGCGGGCACCCACAGTATGAGACAGAAAGAGGATGAATGGAATTCCCAAAGCTATGGCTATTGCCAAGGAGGCAATGTCAGGTTCAATGCTGCCGAACTTGTGAACCAACCAGAAAACTAGTGTCACTATGCCAATCCCACTACCGTAGAGAACTGCATTGACAAAGGCTCGGCGGAATACAACCCTGATATCCAGCAGACGGAGGGTCACAACAGCATAGGTTAAGACACAGGCAATAACAAAGTTGCCAATATGGGGTACAGCATATTTGTCTAGACTGGGAACAAAGGAGCTAAATAGGAACACCGTCAGGATAGCAATCGCAGCAAGCAAATAAACAAGCTGATTGCGCTCCGCCGGGTCGGGTGAGAGCCTGTACCTTTTTATCAACGAATATATATCCTTGGTGCCTAGCGTGAAAAGAAAAAGAAGGCCTATAGCAAGAATCCAGGGACCGTAATCAACACTGATGCCATTGGTGGTGACTACGACTTCTCGTGGGACATAATCCAATGCTGCCATAACAATAACAGCTACTAAGAAAAGATAAACCCACGGTACCTTGATGCGCTTAAACTGGTAGAAAGAGAGGAGAAGGTAATGAAGTTGAACTATCATCCAGAAGACAGCACAAATAATGATCTTAATTTCGAGCGGTTTATTTTGGATTAATAAGTTGCCGTGATAGAGAAAGGTGACAAAGCTCCAAAGGACTGGCGCTATGAGGAATAGAAAGAAGAACTTCTGCTTTCTATTCCATGGACGGTTAGATAATAAGATAACAAATAAGGGAATATAAGCAACGGTGGCAATCAAAGAGATTATGGTCTGGATATTCATCATATCAGCCTCTTCAGCTATAAGGCTATTATTGACATAAATTTGCAAGCTGTCAAGAGGGACTATGGTAACCACTCAAAGGTACTAGGCGTTCTCAGCTTTTTAGTCTTTACAAGGCAACCTGAGTGGAAGTCAAGAGACATAGTGAAGCAACGACAGATGTGGGACATTCGCAATGAAATGTCGGTTGTTTGCAATGGCAAGTGGGGTTGGGGACAATAGAGGATAGGCAATATTGCCTGCCGCTTTTCTCTAAACACTATGACGGTGTCATCGAGCAGCGGCACGTTCGCCTTCAGTTATCGGCACAGTCTGCACCACAACCTCGGGAGCTCCCAGCAGAGAAAGCACCTTATCCGAAGGATTAATATGCGGTGGCTTGATGGTGCCTAAATCAGTACCCTCAGCCTGACGTTGAGAGATGTAGCGAGCAAAGGCACCTCGAGGAAGAAAGGTAACCTTTATAGGTTTCAAGCCAAGTAAAGTCTCCGGGTCATTAAAAGCGCTGTAGAAGTTATAATGATATACGCTATCCAGCTTTTGCAGCTCGCCATATAGTATTGACGCTAAAGCTTTTTCGCTGGCAACGTAATTCTCCTGAAGTTCCAGATAGAGATGTAATATCGGCCTATCTCCAATTGCTTCTTTGCGCGCTGCCCAGTATCTATAAGGAATGCCGCTGTTTTCCATCGCTTCCCAAATCAGTTTTTCGGTAAGACGCCCAAATCCGGAAACATCAATGAGGTTGTCCGCCCGGCTGTGAAACACCATCTGTGGTATATCAATGTTCAGTTTCCCATTTCGCAGCGAAGTTACTCTTATCATATCGCCAATCCTGTATCGGACGAAGACTCCACCGTGAAAGTTGGTAAGAACTATCTCATAATTCTCACCAGCCTTTACCTCATCCAGCAAAATAGTCTTCGGCTGGTAAGAATTGTCCAGTCGCCACTTGAAGTATTCACCTTCAGGGATAAATTCAAAGAAGTTGAGATTGGGAATGAAAGTCAAGCCTTCATAATCCCAGGTTTGCACGGCACATAGTCCACCTTCGCAACTGGCATAGGCCTCAAGAGGATATCTGCCCCACAATTCTTCCACTCTTTGCTTGAAAATTGTAGTATCACTGCCGCCACATACTATTCCTCGTACTGTCCACAGGTCTTTGGGCAATAGCAGGCGGCGAGCCAGCTTGCTCTTAATCAGCCCCCTGGCTACCCGAAATAGCGCTCCTGGATGAGCAAACAAAAAGCGGATGTTTATATTTTCCGATCGCCTGCTAATTTGCTCTCCTGCGTAAACTAACGCAGAGGATTCCCCACCAAAACCATCAAGGCCGCGGTACAGCGCTTCCTCGAAGCCAAGCTTTATACACTGCTCAAAAGATAGCTCTTCTCCATGGGAAGGCAACGAGTCACAGCCGATTGCCTGTTTCATTAAGCAACCTAAATTACCGTTCCCATACTCTGGAGGCCCCAGAGTGTACAACACCTTCAAATGTTCCTTAAATCCGGAGAGGTCGCCTTTATTTCCACAGCCGGAAAAAATAATCACGGCTGCCAACACTTTCTCCATTTCACGAACAAAGCCCGTCGAAAGCGGAGCCCATTTAACATAGGATTTTCCAGCCGTACCTGAAGTTCTCACCCACCTGCCAACCTTGGCTGGTAATACATCTTCCCTTCTTTCTATAAGTTCAGGACAATAATCAGTATAGGTAGTCAATGGCACCTGTTCACGGAATTCCTCCACGGTGGTAGGCGTAGCACCGCGCATCACCTTTCTACCTAGCTCACAATTCTTCAGCAGCTCAATTTGCTCCAGAAGCAGCGCTTTCTGGATAGCCATAACTTGCTCCAGGCTGAGGTCGAGAAAGCCGCAGCACATCTGCCATAGCTCCTCATCTCTGCCCCGGCGCAATAACTCAATTGGCCTTGTCATAGCGCCTCTCTCTATTTCCTTCATGGCGTTTCGAGGCTAACATCTCACTGGGCAGGCATACGTTCGCCTTCAGTTACCGGCGCAGCCTCAACCACAACCTTGGGAGCTCTTAACAAAGAAAGTGCCTCCTCGGTAGGATTGACACGGGGTAGACTCATATCACCTGGAGCTACCCCCTTAGCCTGCCATTGTGAGATATAACTAAAGAACGCGCCTTGGGGAAGCAGGGTAACCTCCACGGGTTTCAAGTCCAGCACAGCTTCCATATCACCAATAAGCCGATAAAAGTTACAGCGATATTTGTTATCCAGCTTCTTAAATTGCTCCAGTATGTCTGTCGCCAGGTTTTCTTCACTGGCAATATAGTTATCCTTAAGCTCCAGATAGATACGTAATACCGGCTTGTCAGCCATTATTTCCCTGCGTGCTACCCAATCAACATAAGGGATACCCGTGTTTTCCATTGCCTGCTGGATTATCCTCTCTGTCAGCCGTCCCAGCTTAGTAATCTCAACAAGGTCATCAGTCCTGCCGTAAAAGACCATCTGGGGAATATCAATATCCAAGTTTTCGTTTCGGAGAGAGGTTATCCTGATCATGTCGCCCATTCTATACCTGGTCAGAATGCCGCCATGAAAATTAGTGATGACTATCTCGTAATTCTCACCCGCCTTTACCTCATCCAGTAATATAGTCTTCGGCTGGTAGGAACGGTCTAACTGCCATTTGAACCATTCCCTTTCAGGAATGAACTCAAAGAAGTTGAGGTTGGGAATAAAAGTCATACCTTCATAATCCCAGGTTTGGGTGGCATAAATACCACCATCAATGGCACCGTATGTTTCCAGAAGTTGTTTTCCCCACAGTTCCCCCACAGTTTTTCGGAAAATAGAGCTATCCGTGCCTCCACCCACGATTACCTTGACCGGCCAAAGGTCTTTAGGCAACATGGGGCGACGAGCCAGCTTGCTCTTAATTAACCCTTTGAGTATACGAGTGGATGCTTTTGGATGAGATAGCAAAAAACGAGTATCTACACCTTTTGCTCTTTGCATGAACATTGCACCAACATAAACTAGAATAGATGGCAAACCACCAATAGCATCAAGACCCTGAGTTAGAGCCTCTTCAAAACCAGCTTCTAGCTTCTCTTGAAATCTCATTTCTGCTGCATTGCCTGGGAAGAGGTCACAGCCCAGTGCCGATTGAACCAGATATGCCACCATACCTGATCCATAATCAGGCGTTCCCATGGTGGCTAACAGTCTCAGATGCTCTTTCGCCACAAAGTCTCCCTTAGGATTGCAGGAGCCCAAAAGTCCCACACCAGCAGCCACCCGCTCAAATTCATTTAAGAATCTCTCTGGTAAGGGTACCCATTTGAAGTTATACTCGTCCATCCTGCCTTGAGTACGCAGCCATGCAGCAGGCTTGGTCGGCAACACATCTTCCCTTTTTTCCACAAGCTCAGGTAAGTAATCAGCGTAGGTGGTCAATGGCACCTGTTCTCGGAATTCTTTCACCGTCTCAGGCATGGCATCACTCATCACCCTTCTTCCCAGGTCGCTGTTTTTTAGTAGCTCAATTTGTTCCAAAAGTAGTCTCTTCTGTATGTCCATAAACTGCTCCAGGCTGAGGTCAAGAAAGCCGCAGCACATCTGCCACAGCTCCTCTTTCCTGCCCTGTCGCAATAAATCAATTGGCCTTATCATAGCTGTGCCTCCTGCTTTCCCCTATGTCATTCACAGTTTTTTAAACGCCTCGCTACGCCCAGAATGGCAATAGAGTTGTCCTTCTTTGGCCCGACAATCGGGGCTAAGAAGTTCCATGGTTCTTTCTTATCTTCGCCTCCTTCAGAATAACAAAGGGAACATCATTATCCTGAAGATACTATGACAAGGTTGTGGAAACTTGGGAAGAGATTATGTTCTAGAAGATAGTTCTATTTGAAGCTGTGGAGAATGTGATTGCGGAGAATAATGCGAGGCAAAAAGTCAGGAACTTTTTACTTTTGCCGAGCCACCTAGGCTTTGCAGCTTTCGCGTTAATTGTTCGAATTCGTTATCGCCTGGTTGCTTGCCTAGCTCCAATCCATAGCTGATAAAGAATTCCAGGAAATTGCGCAATAGCTCTTTCGTTCCTTCCTGAAACTGGTGAAATTCTTCTCGGGTTACGCCGTCTTTCTTTTTACTTTCTTCCTTAAACTCACTCTCAATAAGAAAGTTGATGAACTCAGACCGGCACATATCACCTCGATTGTCGTCTATCTTTTTCACCAGCTCAGTATCTATTATTAGCATCCTTTTTTCAGACATATGTCACTCCTCTCATAGATAGCACTCCTTTGATTTTTATGCTAAACAAGGGGTGGCCTCACTCTACTTTCAGGCACCCCTTTATAGCCCCACAACATTTGAGCCTCAAGCTCCATTGCCATTTCGGAACTCGAGGATTTCCACTATGGTACTTATATTTCTGAGCAGCTCTCCCCCCTTCTCCGTTACTTGATAGGTCACTACGGGATTTCCTACTTCCACTTTGTTAATGAACCCGCGGCTCAAGAGGAAACCCAGATATTTTTGTATCTGGGTATAGCTCATATTGGCGCTATACATAATCTCCGTCTTCCCAGCACCATTTTCCCCCACTCTGAGCATATCAGCTATTATCTCTATATTAGACCTTCTCTGATTCATTATGTCGCACCACCATCTATTACTTTTGGCCTATTACTATTATACTACCTCAATGGCACTTGTCAAGCCCCCGAGATAATTGGCAGTGGCGGGGTGATATAAGATAAACTTGACACCAAAGAGGATTATGTTATACGATGAATTATCGGAGCTAAATCTGAATAATCAAGAGGATGGTTGAATTAAAAAGTAAATTTTAAGCAGGAGGTGGTTGATGGATAAGATCAAAGTGATGATAGTTGACGAGCAGGCATTTTTCAGAGCTGGGGTACGTCAAACACTGTCTCAACAACCCGACCTGGAGGTATTGGAATGTGACCTAACTCAGAATGCACTGGAGATGATTGAAGCTCATCTCCCTGATGTCGCTCTATTAGGTTCTGACCTAGCCAGCCTCAGCGGGCTTGAACTGGGCAGAAAAATTGCCCAGCACTACCCAAATACGAAAGTTATAGTGCTGAGCCCTGACCCTGATGATATGGAGCTTTTTGAGGTCATTAAGACCGCAGCCGTAGCCTGTCTAAATAAGAAAACCAGCTCCGAAGAACTGGCTAACACTATAAGACGAGCCCACAATGGTGAATACCCCATAAATGAAAGCCTGATGACCAGCCCCAAGGTTGCCAAGCATGTGTTGAACCAATTCCGAGGTCTGGGGAAAACCATGGAAGGCATAGTCGCTCCACTTACCAACAGGGAGACGCAGATTCTAAACTATATTGCCGAGGGCAACTCAAACAAAGTGATTGCCCATATTCTGGGAATTAGCGAGCAAACAATTAAGAATCATGTCAGCGCTATCCTGCGTAAACTAAATGCTAATGACAGGGCCCACGCTGTTGCTCTGGCCCTACACAGTGGCTGGATTTCACCAGATGCAAGACCGGGCAGGACGTTAGAAGGTTTTAATGAAATTTAGATGCCGCTTTATGGGCAATTATAGTGATTTGCACAAACGGTGACACACAAGTCATTGTGCGTCACTTCGTTCTCCCGTTGCCGGGCCAATGGGCCAATGTAAGTACAGAAGGATAACAACCGACAGCGTCTCTCTCAATCCACAGCAATCCACAAGTAACTCCCCCAAAAGTCATATTGACAAATTGCTGCGGTGTGCTACATTGTATTTATATTATATAAGAGCTATAACATTATGCCTTGATTAGCTTGAGGTAAGAGATGCTTAAGAATCTTGACATTAGACGGATAGCTAACTACACTTTGCCCAACCCGCCGAAAGTGGATGTTAAGGTGCAGCAGATGGAAATTGATCCCGCGCTAAAGAGCCGAGTCAAAGAGTACCTGGAATCGAAGGGCTACGAAGTAACCGAGGGCGCTGAGCTCGTCGGGAAGTCAAACGTTACCCATACCTTTGATATGTTGGCTCAAATAGACGATGGTTTCAACAGCTACACCATTGCTGTCTGCATCACCTGTGGTGGTGATAGTGAGAAAGAAGTGGGAACCATTTTCCAGTTTGCCAACAAAGCCTACGACTGCGGCATTCTTGATAGAGTTCTTGTTGCTGCTCCTGCACTCAGTCAACAGGCAAAACAACTGGCTCGCAAGCAGCGAATAAAGGTCATTGACGGAGAGCTAGTGGAGCAATTATTGACCTCTCAACCTGCACAAGCAGCTAAGCCCAGGGAGCCGCTTAAGTTCGAGACAAAGGAAGAATTAATCGAATCTCTAGCCAACCGGGGTTATGTAGTAGAGGAGAAGCCCAAACTCAAAGGCAGGTCAGGTGTTGAATATACCTTTGACATCGTGGCTCGTACTGGCAGCGGCCAGGTTGGTCATGTTCTGGGCATAGACTTCCTGAGCGGGGAGAAAGAAGTGAACCTGGAACAGGTGATCTTATTTGATACCAAAGCCTATGATACTGAAATTGATGGCAAAGTCATTGTCGTGTCGCCGGGAATCGGCTCTAAGGCAAGGCAATTTGCCCAGCACCAGGGAATAAGAGTCCTTGAGTTGGGTCAAAAACCAGTTTCCGAACCCGTGACTGAAGAGGTCCCTGCCCGGCGTGGAGGAAAGCCAGTTAAATCAGGTCAGCCGACCAAGCTATTGAGACAGCAGCCCCAGCCTGAGGCATTACAATTGATACCCGAGATTGTAGCGAGGAGATACAAAGCCATACCCCTGACTATATCTGGTAGGACACTGGAAGTCGCTATGGCAGACCCGACTGATATCTTTGCCCTGGAAGCTCTTTCCGCCCACAGCCGCATGAGGGTCAAGCCCATAGCTGCCAGCGCCACGGAAGTCAGGGATGCCATTGACTTCAATTACAAAGCCTACGGCGAAATCGAACATCAGATTTCTCGCATCTCTATCCCGGAGGAAGCAACTGACGAGAAGCTTGCCATTGCTGTTACTACTGATACCCCTCTGGTTCAGGCTCTCAACCTCATAATTGATGAGGCAGTCAAAGCCCGGTCATCTGACATTCATATTGAGCCACAAGAAGATAGGGTGAGAATACGCTATCGTATAGACGGCACTCTACACGATATGATGTCCCTACCTCTAAGTGTACATCGGGCACTCATTTCGCGAGTTAAGATTCTCGGTGGCATGAATATCGCTGACCATTTTCGTCCTCAAGATGGTCAATTCTCTACCAAGTCTAAAGGGCGAGAAATTGATGTCAGAGTCGCCACCGCTCCCACCGTCTCAGGGGAAAGAGCAACTCTGCGGCTTCTGGATAAGTCAATGGCTACCCTGGGACTATCGGAGCTGGGTTTGCTACCAGACGGTCTGGCAAAGTTTGAAAACATGCTCAAGGTCCCCTATGGCATGATTTTGGTTAGCGGCCCTACCGGAGCCGGCAAAACCACCACTCTATATGCCTCAATAAATTCCCTTGATACCCTGGGCAGAAACATCATTACTATTGAAGACCCTGCCGAGTACCGGTTTAAGGATATTAACCAGATTCAGATCAACCCCCAGGCTGGGATTACCTTTGCCAGCGGCTTGAGGTCTATACTTCGTCTTGACCCGGATATAATACTGGTCGGCGAGATACGCGATGCCGAGACAGCCAACATAGCTATCCAGGCAGCCTTAACCGGGCACCTGATGCTATCTTCTGTCCACGCCAATGACGTGGCCGGCGTACTCTCCCGGCTCCTTGACCTGAAGATAGAGCCCTTCTTAATAGCCTCAGCGGTTATCGGCGTTGTCGCTCAGCGGATGGTTCGCCGCATTTGTCCTGATTGCAGCCATCTTGTTGAAGCTTCCGCAGTGGAGCAGATGGTTTATGAGAAAGAAATGGGAGAGAAGCAGACCGAGTTCCTCTACGGTACTGGCTGCAAGTCGTGTGCTTATACTGGTTACCTGGGGCGGACGGGCATATTTGAGATTCTAACCATGAACGATGCCATAGGAATGATGGTCTGTAACCGTGCTAGCGCCAGTACTATCCGAGCCCAGGCATTTAAAGATGGTATGGTATCTATGATGAACGATGGTATGCGCAAGGTGAAGGCAGGCATTACGACCCCCTCTGAAGTCCTGCGTAGCGCCTATGCTCCAACCTAACAATTTTGAGGTGTAATATGGATTTTGCTTATGTAGCTTATACTGAAGACAAGAAACTGGTTAAGGGCAGGCTTTCGGCTGTCAACGAGGAAGCGGCCACCGAGCTGCTCAGCTATGGCGGCTACCGGGTGGTTAGCCTCAAGGCAGCCATACCCCTTATTAACAAAGAAAAGCTGCTGGCCAGCTTTTCCCGTATCAAGCCGGCAGAAATAGTCATGTTTTCTCGCCAGCTAGCTTTACTCCTGGAATCCGGCACAAGCATTGTCACTGCTTTAGACTTACTACAGGAGCAGACAGATAATCAGACCATGAGGAATATAATCGGTGAAGTAGCCTCTGCCATCCGTACCGGTAGTGCGCTGTCCGTGGCTATGAGCAAGCACCCCCGGGCGTTCTCCTCAATGTACTACCAGGCAATCGCCGCCGGTGAGCAAGGCGGTAACCTGGAAGTGGTGCTGAGACAGATGGCGGAGCACATAGAGAAGGCAGTCAAGATTGAGAAGCAGATAAAGGGTGCCTTGACCTATCCCTTTATCGTGGTTATTATCGCCGTCATTGTGATGATGATACTGGTCACCTACGTTTTGCCCGCCTTCACCAAAATGTACTCTCAGTTCGGGGTTGAATTGCCTCTGATTACCAGGATTCTAATCGGAATTGCCGACTGGTTCAGCCAGTATGGGCCCTACGTCATAATGGCTTTCGTAGTCGCTGCGGTTGCAGTTTACATGTATATCAGGACCCCGGCAGGAAAGCACTGGTGGGATACGACGGTGCTCAAATTGCCAGTGCTCGGGCGTATTGTCCACCTCGGTGAGCTTTCCCGCTGCTGCCGGACTATGTCACTGTTGATAAGGATTGGCTTGCCTTTGCCGGAAGTCATGGCCATGACTATTCACAACAGTAACAATAAGGCTGTAGCTGAGAACCTGACTGGAGTCCAGCAGGAGTTGATCAGAGGCGAAGGTTTGTCTCGACCTATGGCCAAGCGAGAGCTCTTCTTGCCCTTGATGACGCAGATGGTGAGTGTTGGTGAGGAAACTGGTAGCCTTGATAACACGCTGGACACTGTGGCTGACAGCTTTGAGATGGAATCCGCCGATAAGACCAGCGCAGCCATAGCGCTTATCCAACCCGTGATGACCATAATCATAGGTTTGCTGGTTGGGTTTGTTGTCCTGGCTATGGTTTCCGCCATGTATTCTATCTACGGTTCCTTCAACTAGATGGCCAGGGGGCGTTATGAACGGGTTATATGGTGATTTACAGAAATGGTAACACAAAAAGTGCCCTTGTCGTTGCGAGTCTCGATTTATCGGGACGAAGCAATCTCGGTCGGGATGAGGGGAGTGGCTTGAGCATCTTTGGAAAAATGAAAAACCTAGGACTGAATAGCCAGGTAAGGAGAGCCTTCCAGGGCCACTCCCGCGGTTTCACCCTGATTGAGGTGCTGATAGCCCTGGCTCTCTTCAGCATAATCGCTATCACCTTTCTGGGCGGCTTGACCACTGCCTCCATGGCTGTTCTTACTGCCGATGTTCGAGCCACTGCCGAGAACCTGGCCCGGGCTCAGATGGAGTATGTTAAGAACCAGGATTACATTGATTATTATGACCCTGACCGGGACCCCGAAGATTATGCCGTGATAGGAGGGTACTCCGAACATTATGACATAGAGATTATCGTTGAGCCTATTGACCCGGAGGGACAGCTCTATCCCTATGACGAAGAAAAGGGTGCTTTTGACGGAGATGACGGACTCCAGAAGATAACGGTGACTGTTAGCCATGAGGGCAGAGTGATATTCACCCTGGCGGGCTACAAGAGAAATCCGGAGATATAGAGGAATAGAGAGTTCAAAAATGAAATCCCAAATTACAAAGTACAAGTGGGAGCTTGAGATTTGGAAGTTCGACAGAGTTGCGTGCCGCACGACCCTGAAGGGTCGCACTACATAAATTTGGAGCTTGGAATTTGGAATCTCTACAGAGTTGCGGATAAATCTTAAACAAATGAACATGAAAAGGCTAAAGAAAGGCCAGAGAGGCTTCACTCTCATTGAGATACTGGTGGTTGTTGTCCTTATCGGTATTCTTACCGGGGGCATTACCGCGACCATTTCCCAGGTTTTAACTGTAAATACCCGCGTCTCTAATCGTATGGTTGCTGTTCGCCAGGTGCAGCAGGCCGGCGACCGGGTCAGCAAAGATGTCCTGCAGGCCCAAGATGTAGTGGACGGTGGAAGTTGGGGGTTTCCTCTCAATTTAACCCGGGAAGATTATGAGACTGGTGATTTGTGCGAGATCACTTATACCATAACAGCAGACAATAAGCTCCAGCGCAGCCTGAAGATTACTCCGGATGGAGAAGACCCGACAACAAGAGTGTCTATTGTCGCTGAATATATTGACCCAGCAGAGACTAGCTTTATTGAGGCTCTGGAGGGCGGTTCGTTTATCTTCACGGTGACCGCCACCGTGGGCGGACAAAGCGAGACCAGAGAGTATAAAGTTAAACCCAGGCCGGACTCATAATAGAAATCCGAAAATCAAAGGTCAAAAATCAAAATGACAGACCAAAATGTAAAACTTTTAACCTTTGCCCTGTCATTGCAAGGCACCCTTCCCTTTTGTGATTACGAAGCTGGCGAAGATAGCTGAAGCAATCCTGGTGTGATCCTCCTATCGTTGCGAGTCCCGATTTATTGGGACGTGGCAATCCCCATCGCCAATCTACCGAGATTGCTTCGGCTTTGATATGCCTCGCAATGACTAAAAGGAAATGCCACTAATCATATGAACCGATACAATCATTGGACAGCCCTTCTAAACAATGGTATATTACTCTGCAAGCGCAGTAGTTTGTCAGAATAAGTAAAACAAGCTGGCTTAAATAAGGTAGGGGGAAGACAGAAATGACAAGTGTTAAAGACCTAACCATTGATGAGCTGGAATATTTAATAGAGCAGAAGATCTTGGAGGTTCTTGGCGACCCAGACTCGGGGCTAGAATTGAAAGAGGAATTCAAACATGAACTGAAGAGGCGTCTGGAAAATCCCTCACGTACAATTCCACATGATGAGGTGGTAAGCAGGATTGTTTACGATTGAGTGGACTGAGGGAGCAATAAAAGACCTGGAAAGGCTTGATAAGCCTGTAGCTCGAAGAATTCTGAGAAGGCTCGCCTGGTTTTGTAACAACTTCCAGAGCGTTGTCCCTGAACCTTTGGCTGGTGAATTGAAAGGAACATTTAAGTTCCGAATAGGAGACTGGAGAGCGGTTTATACTGTGCAACATAACATAATCATAATTCAGTTTGTAGGCCACAGGAGCAAGATCTATAAAAGTAAGTAGGCAAAACTCCGGATACATGCTCCTCAGGATTACCACTTCAGAACCTATTGTTACAAGCTTAACCCCTTAACCAGGAAGCTTAAAACTCCTGTCATTGACCTCCTTTTTTGTCATTTGGGTTTCGCCATTTGGACCTTGTAGCTGAAAATCCCTACCAAAAGTACCGGAAAGGCGAGGGATTTTCGACTTTTCAGCGACTAATAATATGACGAAGGTAATAGTGCATTAGTCATGTGGATAAAACGGACAAACGTGGCAACGATGAAAAGCGATGGGTAATCTCCAGGGGGCACAGGATTGCCATGTCACAAATTGTCGCGGCCGTCAATCATAATACTGATGTACCAGTTGACAACAAAGAATAGTGGAAGTACACTAATTAACTAAGGTACTGGTATCTAGTACTAGGGGATGAAACCATGAAAACCACGGTGAAGAGAGCAATAAGAGACGAACAGGGGAAGGTACTGATTCTGGTCCTCGTTCTGCTCGTTGTCGGGGGGCTTGTCCTGACGCCCTTGCTGGGCCTGATGAGCACCGGGCTTGTGGCCGGGCAGGTCTATGAAAAGAAGACGGCTGAGCTTTATGCCGCCGATGCCGGGGTTGAGGACGCTATTTGGAAGATACAGAATCGGAAAGCTGACTTCGACGAAAATGGCCATTATTCTTACCCTGAGCCGTTGATCATTAACGGCAAGAACGTGGATGTCGTAGTATACAGATATGATTGGGACCCAACACCATGTGGAGAAAATCTCACGTATCAGATTCTTTCCACCGCCACCGGCGCCGCTGGCAGCGATACCACGATACACGCTGTTCTTCAGTCTACCTCTCTTAATTATTCTGACCTGACTGGTAGCGCCATTACAAGCGGTGGTAACGTAACTATACTGCCTCAGGGGACAAATTCGAGCCAGATCCAGGGCGATATCTCACTACCACCCGGCGGTGTTATGGACCCGGCCTTTTGGGAAGAGGATGGGTATGAGGGTGGCGAAGTCAAGCGTGAGACACTAATCTGGCCCGAGCTTGACGACCTTGAGGAGTTCTACTGGCAGGATGTAGAGCATGGCACGCACTACGATTTAGACACCGTTATAGAGCTCAACGGTCAGGACGATGAGGTAGGGGCACTGTATGTGGACGGCAAACTGACGATCAAGAATTCAAATAAAAATCCCGCTACCTTAACCCTTACCGGGACCATTTACAGCACTGATGTCACGTCAATAGCCTATGGTGCCGGCGGCACCGGCCAGAACAAGCCCATGATCCTTGACTTGAATGGCTATACCATCTTTGTTACGAGCGAGTCCACAGGCGAGGGTCATGAAGCACTCAAGATAGGCAATAAGTGCACCATCGAGGGTCCTGGCGTTATCATTGCTGTAGGGGATATCTACTTTAAACCAAACATAGAAGCGGGTATGACAGAGCCCATAGTCATATATTCAGTTCAGGGGACAACCCGCCTGCAGCCTGGAGGTGATTTCTACGGGTCAATCCTCGGTTATGCCGAGGTTGAATTACAGCCCGACAATACGATAATTTATCCGGACGGAGGTTTTGGCGAGCTCAACTTCCCGGGCCTCATTGAAGGGAAGGAAGGTTACAGCATTGAGTCGTGGGAGATCAAGTAGCTGGGCTAGTATAACCACGTTCTACTGCTCCTTCCTATGCCGAACCAGCATTGTATAGGGAAGCGTAGTTGGTTCGGGCATCCATATCCGATTACAAGACTCGTTGTAATGCGTCCTCGTCCTTAAACAAACTTAGGACAGGCTCTTGATCCACTCCGTTCAAGCGAGAGAAAATCGCGGAGTTCATCTCCGCTTGTTCAAATAATGTAGTGTTTGGAAATGTAGTGCGAGGCTTTAGCCTCGTGCTGCACGACCCTGAAAGTGACTTTGTCCTCGTTATGTCTATTGAGGGGACGACGACACTCCGACCGAGCGGCACATTTTATGGATGTATCGCCGGGAATCTTGCTGTTGACGCACAGTCAGGCAATAATGCCACTATCATCAATAGCGGTCTAGCCGAGGGCCAGGACCTGAACTTCCCCATGGGTGTAGGGTACGACCCCAATGAACTACCGCCGGTAACCGGAATGAGCATCCTTTCCTGGCAAATCAAGTAGCGGCGCCAGTATAATCGGCTCCTGTTGCTTTTTCCTCTGCTGAACTATCAGCGATCAGCCCCTTTTCGTCATTGCGCGGTTATCCCCGGCCCTTAACACCCTCCACCAAGATTGCTTCGCCCCGATTCCGTCGGGGCTCGCAAGGACAAGGGGAGGGTCGGGGCAGGGCGATCTCACACTTCATGCTCCAGGGCACCATCGCTCCAGAAGCCTGACGGCCGACCACTGATGCCGATAGCTTACCGCTGATATCTAATCGCCAAACGCTCCTTTCCGACATGTCGGACCAGGCGCCACACGCCCTGAGATTAAGTGGTACTAAATCCCTATTACTGATGGGTGATTGACGTCGAAGAGGAGCGTAGTATACTGGTAGATATGATAGAGGAAGTGATGAAAACTACCATGAAGAGATTGATCCGAGAAGAACAGGGGAAGGTGCTGATTCTCGTCCTCATCCTTCTCGTTGTCGGCGGGCTTGTCCTGGCTCCTGTGCTGGGTTTGATGAGCACCGGCCTTGTGGCCGGCCAGGTCTATGAAAAGAAGACGGCTGAGCTTTATGCCGCCGATGCCGGGGTGGAGGACGCTATATGGAAGATACAGCAAGGCATAGGGCTTTGTGTAGGTACATCCACGAATTACACTATATCTGATGTTAACGGCAAAAGCGTGGGGGTTACTATAACGTATACTTATGAGGATGAGGAGGGCCAGGCTTATCTCGTCGAATCGATAGCTACCGGCGATGGCAGCGGGACCAAAATAGAGGCTTATGTTATCGGTACCAGTGTGTACGGTGATTTTTCCGGCATAACGAACAACGTTATTACCAGCCTGGGTGAAATTACCCTCCAACCTGGTGCGGAGGTCTACCCTGACGAGGGAGAGCATGCCCCGCAAGATTATTATACTGGTGCCTGGCCGACAGTGGAGGATATTTGTGCTTGGTACTTTGAGGATGTCGAAGACGAGGAGCCATATGATTCAGACACCATAGACCTTTACGGCGTTAGCGATGAGAAAGGGCCGCTATATAGAGACGGCGAACTGGAAATCACGAACTCAATTAATCCTCCCGCTACATTAACCCTTACTGGAACTCTTTACATTACCGGTGACACATTAATCAACCCAACCAAGGAGATGACCCTTGACTTAAACGAGCATACTATCTTTGTTGCGAGTAATTCTAGCGACCCCCAAAAAGCACTTGAAATAGGGGGGAAGGTCACCATCGTCGGTCCCGGCGCTATTATAGCTATAGGGGACATCTATTTTGCACCAGACGGAGATGTAGGTGGTAATGGGGAGCCCGTGTTTGTATTCTCAGTTTCGGGCGAAACCCTTTTACAGCCCGGAGGTGATTTCTACGGTTCTGTAGCTGGTAGTATCGAGGTGACTTTACAACCCGGCACAAGCCTGAATTTTCCAGAAACAGGTTTTGGAGTCATTAACTTCCCCGGCTGTACTGCAGGTCGGTTTATTTATACCATTGCTACGTGGGAGGTTGGCCCGCCATAGGAGTCGTACTTTCAAATAATGACAAATGACAAAGCTCAAATGTCAAATCAATGACAAAGTTCAAAACCCAAATGAGAAGAAGTAGTTTTGGCATTTAAGCATTTGGATTTCATTTGTTATTTGGATTTTGGGATTTGGGCTTTAGCTACAGGGGCGGCATATAAATGCCGCCTAAAAATATGAAAAAGGCAGACATTTCCAGGAAACCACTAGACAGGCTTTTTGAACGATGGTATATTACGGAGAAGTTGAGTAGCTCGTGAAACTAAGCAAGACTTGCCAGGTACGCTTTTGCGAAATTTCCCCTCTTAAGATTAAGAGGGGAAAGGGGAGTTATGAGGAATTATGGAAATAACACCCTTTATCCCCCTTACTTTAAGGGGGATATTGAAGAAGGGAACCCTCATTCTAAGGGGGATATTGAAGGAGAGACCCCTTGCGTGTTAGAGGGGGATGTTGAAGGAGATATGAGGAATCGGAGTAGTTTATGAAGCTAAGGAAGAAAGTTTCGCTGATTGCAGGAATTGTCATTATTGCTGTTCTCTTTGGTATCCTACTCACGTTCTACTTCCAGCAAGTTACAGAAAAGAGAGAGCTGAGCGATAGGCTAACGATAGCTCAAACTGACCTGCCCAGCCTTATTGCTGAAACAAAAGACCTGGAAGACCAACTGACTCAAGCCGAGTCGTCGCTTGACACGAACCAGGCAAAATTTCCTCAAGCAATCGAGAGCATTGAATTCGGTGAGTACATATTCGAGATTGCTAACAGGTGCAACCTGACCTTAGCTTCCCTCAGCTTTCCGAAACCGAGCGAGAAAAAACAAGGGTCTGTTACCTACTCGGTTGTCTCTCTCTCACTGCCTGTCAGTGGCAGACTGGTCGATATATTTGAGTTCATTGATATCATAAGGACTGATGCGAGGTTTGCCAGCACCCGGGTGAAATCGGTAAATCTGAATGTCGCAGGTGGAAGTGCCACAATCCACGTGGATATCTATGGCTACAAAGGTGAATAGACATGGCTAAAAAAGTCACCACCTTATTTATTAGAGATACCAGCATCAACCTGCTGGTAATGAAGGGCGAACAGGTAGAAAAGTGGGCCAGCCTGCCACTGGAGCCGGGCCTGGTTAGCCAGGGGCTAATTGTTGATGAGGAGCAGGTAGCCGACAAGGTCAAAGAGCTATTCACGCAGGAAAAGGTAAAGACAGATAAGGTCATCACCGGTTTAGGCGGGCACGATTCCCTGTATCGTATCATAACTCTGCCTGAGCTGCCTGAAGCTGTACTTCCTGAGGCGGTAAGGCGTGAGGCGAAGAGAACGATGCCGACGCCTCTGGAAGAGGTTTACTTCTCGTACCAGCGCCTTCCTTCCCCGAAGGGAGAAAGTCGCGCTTTCCTGGTCACCTTCCCCCGTAATCTGGTTGATGCTCTGGTCAGAACGCTGCGTCAGGCCGGTGTTAAGCCATATGTTATGGACTTAGCTCCCTTAGCCCTGTGCCGAATCCCGGATGAGCCCAGAGCAATCATTGTAAATGCCAGGTTAGACCACCTGGATGTTGCAGTTATAGCAGACAGGCTACCCCAGGTCATCCGCAGATTATCCCTGCCCGGGGAGACTGAATCTTTGGAAGAAAGGCTGCCGTTTATCGCTGAAGAGTTCAACAGAACTGTTGCCTTCTATAATTCCAGCCACATGGAAACGCCGCTGGATTCAACTGTGCCCGTGTTTATCGGCGGCGACCTGGTAGAAGCACCGGACACCTGGCAATCACTGGTTGGCAAGTCAGGCTATTCAGTGTCATTGTTGCCCTCGCCTGTGGAACCCCCCGAGGGCTTCAACCCCAACGAATTCATGGTCAATATCGGGCTGGCTCTCAAGGAACTGCTGCCAGAAAAGGAAGAGGCCAACTTTTCATTAGTGAATTTTAATGCCCTGCCCGAGGGCTATTTGCCCGAGCATTTCTCCATATTACGAGTCCTTATCCCCATTGGCATCGCCATTGGTATCGGCCTGATTGTCTTCGGCGGGATTTTTGTCCTGCAAAATCGCTCCGCTATTGAGACATTACACTCCGAAGTGACAACTGCTGAAAGCCGCGTTACCCAACAACAGAGAGATATAACACAATTGAGGGCGGATGTTGCGTCAACAAAAGCTACCGCCGACACGCTTGGTGCCACCATCACCTCTGTGGGGCGAGGGCGCGCAGTGATTCTCGAAGATTTGCGCGAAATTAATAAACTCGCGACAGGGAAGGTAACCTTGAGCACTGTGAGTCATGGGGGCAGCTCGGTAACTGTGAATGGAGCCGCTCCAAATGTGAACGCCATTTTCGGTTATGCCCGAGATTTGAGAAAGAGCGGCAGATTTTCACAAGCCTGGATTTCCTCTATCACCGACGGCGGCAAGGCGTTTAGTTTTGCGTTAACAAAATAGAGTACTCTGAGGAAGGAGCATAGGCTGGGGTCAGTCCGCCCCCATACGGATGAATTATGTAGTGCGCGGCTTTAGCCTCGTGCGGCAATGATAATGACCCTCACCTTAATCCTCTCCCGTCCAGGGAGAGGAAATTGGGCTCACACCCCCCAATAGCAAAAGAGGCGGGAACAGGCTCCATAATCTCATCTCCCCTGTCTTTGCGAGGCACACACCCTCTCGTCTTTGCGAGCCCCGATGGAATCGGGGTGGAGCAATGTCGGTGGGGTTCTCAAAAGCATCGGTATTGCCATGCACCCTACAGGTGCATTCATATTAATCCCCCCTTATCTTAAGGGGGGAAATTGAGTGAGGGCGAGGCTCACACCCTCACAGGGTGAGGCTGATACTATATTCCTATTACTAATGAGGCATTGACAATAAATAAGCTTGCGCTATACTATAAACATAGTTGGATATACTATGATATACTATGAATCAGGCAACTACGGAAATGTGGGATTGTGTAGGAAAAGGTCCCAATGAGGGACAAAATTGCGTCGGCATCTAAGGGGCTGACTAGAGAAGGGAAAAGAAATGGATATTTTTTCATTGCTCAGGGACGGTAAGTCAAGAAGTGCGACCGATTTGCACATGGTTGTTGGTAGCCCGGCAACATTCCGCATCAACGGCTCCCTGGAACCGGTAAACGGTGCAGGCCCACTGAGTTCTGAGGATGTAAACGAAGCTTTTCTCCAGATAACCACGCCTGAGGAGAGAGAACACTTCCACCGCCATCTGGAGCTTGATTTTGGCTATACCTTACCTAAAGTCGGTCGTCTGCGTTGCAATGCCGCTCAGCAGCGCGGGTCTATCAGTCTTGCCGTGCGCCTGCTGCCACCAAAAATCCCCACCATAGATGAACTGGAACTGCCCGAGATATGTAAGCAGCTTGCCACGAAACCAAGGGGACTGGTAATAGTTACCGGGCCTACCGGCAGCGGCAAAAGCACCACCCTGGCAGCTATGGTTCAGCACTTGAATTTTAACGAGACCCGCCACATAGTTACCATTGAAGACCCCATAGAATATGTTTACACCAGCATTAAATGTGCTGTGACCCAGCGCCAGTTGGGCTCTGATACACTATCATTCGCCAATGCTCTAAAGCATATCTTACGGCAGGACCCGGATGTGATTTTGGTCGGAGAGATGAGAGATCCAGACACTGCCGATGCTGTTCTTACTATAGCCGAGACCGGCCACTTCATATTGACTACCGGACATGCCCCCAGTGCTACTCAGGCAATAGAGAGGGTAGTTGATTTGTTTCCGCCTCATCAGCGACACTTAGCTCAGGTGCGGCTGGCTTCCCTGCTTGTTGCTGCGCTGTGCCAGGTACTTGTGCCCCGGGCTGATGGCTCAGGAAGGATAGCCGCCGTAGAAATCATGCTCGCCAATCCTCCGGTGAAGGCCCTCATCCGCGAGGGCAAGATTTACCAATTGCCCAATGTAATCCGTACCCACCGGGACATAGGCATGATTTCGCTTGACGAAGCCCTGGTCAGCCTCTATCTTAAGGGGACCATCAGTGGTGAAACCGTGCTTAACTTCTGCAACGACCGCCAGGAAGTGGAAAAGCTCATCGGCAAGGTGAAGGTAAGCGCATAGTCAGGCACAAAACACAGCCCCACTACACTCCAATCACAGGCAAAAAGCGGTCAGCTTTCAGCTATCAGCCCGTTTGGTCATTGCGTGGCAATCCCGATGCTCGAGAACCCCACCGAGATTGCTTCGCCCCGATGTTATCGGGACGCGGCAATCTCACATCAAATCTCCCCCTTAGAGTAAGGGGGATTCAAGGGGGTTACTTCCGTATAGCTTTCATAACTCCCTCTCATCCCTCTTATCTTAAGAGGGATGGTCATGTACATAGTGGTTATCCCCTACGCGTCATTGCCAGTCCTCCCGAGATTACAATCTGGACAATCGGGACGCGGCAATCTCACATCAAATCTCCCCCTTAGAGTAAGGGGGATTCAAGGGGGTTACTTCCGTATAGCTTTCATAACTCCCTCTCATCCCTCTTATCTTAAGAGGGATGGTCATGTACATAGTGGTTATCCCCTACATATCATTGCCAGTCCTCCCGATGCAATCGGGATAATCGGGACGCGGCAATCTCACATCAAATCTCCCCCTTAGAGTAAGGGGGATTCAAAGAGGTTACTTCCCTATAGCTTTCATAACTCCCTCTCATCCCTCTTATCTTAAGAGGGATGGTCATGTACATAGTGGTTATCCCCTACATATCATTGCCAGTCCTCCCGATGCAATCGGGACAATCGGGGCGAAGCAATCTCACATCAAATCTCCCCCTTAGAGTAAGGGGGATTCAAGGGGGTTACTTCCGTATAGCTTTCATAACTCCCTCTCATCCCTCTTATCTTAAGAGGGATGGTCATGTACATAGTGGTTATCCCCTACATATCATTGCCAGTCCTCCCGATGCAATCGGGATAATCGGGACGCGGCAATCTCACATCAAATCTCCCCCTTAGAGTAAGGGGGATTCAAAGAGGTTACTTCCCTATAGCTTTCATAACTCCCTCTCATCCCTCTTATCTTAAGAGGGATGGTCATGTACATAGTGGTTATCCCCTACATATCATTGCCAGTCCTCCCGATGCAATCGGGACAATCGGGGCGAAGCAATCTCACATCAAATCTCCCCCTTAGAGTAAGGGGGATTCAAGGGGGTTACTTCCGTATAGCTTTCATAACTCCCTCTCATCCCTCTTATCTTAAGAGGGATGGTCATGTACATAGTGGTTATCCCCTACATATCATTGCCAGTCCTCCCGATGCAATCGGGATAATCGGGACGCGGCAATCTCAATGCTTGAGCACCCCTCTGAGATTGCGGAGCCTGTTCCGAGCGTAAGCGAGGAATCTCGCCCCTCGCAATGACGAGGAGTCTTTGGCCATTAGTGTTTTGTGCTGCGGTATCGCCCCGGCTTTGGCGAGGATGCTCGATGGAACCGGCATTTGTCATTAAGCAAGGTGATAGCTTGCCGGGCAAAAAGGAACTGACGGCAAAGTCACCTTCGCCGCCAGTCTTCAGTTTCAGACGCGAAATAGGCCTTACGAGGCGAGTACCCAGTTGTTGTCAGTACCCCACACAATGCCATCGCCCCAGCCACCAGCATAGTCACAGGCTCCAGCCGTTATGCTGCCGTCCTGCTTGACCGTGTACGTCGCCCTGAATAGTCCATAGATGTAGTCAGCGGCGTCATAGGGGTCAGTCACGTTCCCGGAATCGACTGTTACCACGCTTGGGCTACCATCCCAGTCCCCGGATGTCGTGAGCTGAGCAGTCTCGCCATCTGCCATGGTAGATATGATAGCTGTCTGGGCCTGGTGCAGCTCGGTATTGGCTGCCTGCAAAGTCCCCCGGCCGAAGAAGGTACCGACGTTGAGTGCGACCACGGCAGCGATGATGCCCAGGATGGCAATAACCACCAGCAGCTCAATCAGGGTGAAACCCTTCTCTCCACGATGCATACACTTAAATATGGGATATTTTACTTTCGGCATTTTTTCCTCCTTTCTTTGATTATTTTTGGAGCTTAGCTCCGGTCTTTCGATTTGTCACCATATTATATTAGAACTTCCTATCACCTCCTTTTTCCGTTTTCCTGGATTCGTCTCCAGCGACTTATTGGATATATTCATAGTATAGCCTAGTCTGCGTAGCTGTCAATCGCCCATTAGTAATAGGAAAACAGTTTTGGCCCCGCCGTATGAGGGTGTCATTGCCTCAAAGAAGCCCAAATGTCAAAATCCAAATGACAATTGAAATCCAAATGCTTAAATGTCAAAACTACTTCTTTTTGTCATTTGAATTTTGGTCTTGATTTGACATTTGAGCTTTGCCATTTGTCATTGTATGGAGTTTAGAGACCGGGTTCAGAGTTTCCCTTTTTGGGCTTAGGATTCAGGGCTTTCTTCTTCGGGTGGCTCTGGCTCCAGTTGCTCAACCTCAAAGACCCTTATTCCCTGGCGCTGAGCAAACTGATTGGCTTCCCCGGTGAGTCCGGGAACAGCAATAAGGACCTTGTCCAGAATACCGGTATCGTAAGTCTTGTCGTCGAAGTCAAATACCCTATCCAGCCCCATCGGCTTCTCAGCCACCTCGATGCCAATAGCAATACGATGAACAATGATGCCCTCATCCCTGGTAGCCAGTATGTCTATGCTATGGACAGCACCGGACCGTCCTTTGACTTCAGCATTTTCCTTTACTTTGTAGCCCTGTTTCTTCAGGTATTGTATAAGCTGCGACTTGGACTCGAATTCAAAGGGCTCCTTTACTACTTCCTGGCCTAGCTGAGGACCGCCGGTCGGCAATGTATTTAGGTCCTCGAGTTCAAGCACCTTTACATTATGATAGCTGGCAAATCTCTCCGCCTCCTCACTTAGCCCGGGGATGATAATCATTATTTTATCGTGGATGCCGCTGTCGTAGGCTTTGACATCAAAATCCAACATCCTGTCCAGTCCTATCTTCTCCCTGGCAATCTCAACCCCGATAGCGACACTATGGGTAACGATGCCGTCATCCCTGGTAGCCAGTATATCTATGCAATGTTCCGCCCCTGACCTTCCCATCACCCTGGCATTTTCGGTTACTTCGTAGCCGTGCCGCCTCAAGAGGTCAACAAACTGTGGTTTAGGTTGAAGTTCAAATTCCAGCCAGCTTCTTTTCGTCTCATCAAGGCTGTACGCGTAGATGCTGACCTCGTCAATTTTGTCCTCATCGGCAAGCGAGGAACATTTCAGGCAGCGCCACTTTATCACCGATACATTGAACACCTCGCCGCAATCACGGCACTTATGCAGCACCCCCCGGCTCTGGTAGTCAGCACCCATAGTTCGCAGATCCATTTTACACCTCGGGCATACATATTTGCCCGCAGACGTAAATTCATCTTCAGCGCCAACATACCCACAGGCGGGGTGCTCAAGGATTCGGCCCCGGGCAATATTTCCCGAACTGCACTTAGGGCAGTGGGTGCTTGGTCTTAAATTTATTGACTGGCAGCGGTGACAACGGAGAAGCCTGTCATAGAAGCTCTTTTTCAATATACCTTTATCAGCCAGGGATTCCAGAATTGCCACTGCTTTCTTGCCTTTGACATTCAGCGTTTGCTCAACGACTGGATAGACGAAGCCCAGTTCAGTGGTGAAGTCAAATTGGGGATTTATATCAACAAATTTCGCCGCCAGTATTGCCGCCACCAATTTCATCGCTAGAGCATCTTCTTGTATGCTATTGATGGCTTGCTCGGTTTCTGTTGCTTCTAGTGTTCTATCGGCTTCTTCCATGCTTTGCCCCCATTCACGTAGTTGGGAAAGTATAATTCGCAATACTACAGAAGTCAATGACAGCCACTCACAGCTAAAAAGTGGACAGCGGGTAGCTTTCTCCTTTGTCATCGCGTGTCCTCCCGATTGCATCGGGACAATCAGGACGTGGCGATCCCAGTGCCCCACACCGAGATTGCTTTGCCTCTACGCTCACATCAATGCCTTAGAAGAGCCGGCTATAATTTGTGGCTTGTCTAATGCACCAAAGAGTGTAGCTGTTAACGACACCAATCGCTTGCCCGGAGACCGTTGAGTCGTTCGGCGCCGCAGGCATATTTGTTCTTTATTTCTTTTCCCGCGGCATTGCGTTCCCCGAGAGACCTATGCGAGCTTTCCTTGGTTTGCCGTTGGCGTCATCCCCGTCATCTGTGACCTCTTCAACATGAGCCACTGCCGGGATTGTTCGCAGCATATCAATAAAGTCCATTTCTTCACGAAGGAAGACCAAGATTGAAGGCGTGTCAACCTGAGGTACAATCATCTCAGTATTTGCAACCTCGCGTAATTGATCGAGGTGGGTCATGACTTCCATGATCTTGGTTATCTCAACCGGAGGCAATATTTCTACTTCCCATTGCGGCTCGCCCAACTCTGCCCGGTCTTCACCCTGAAGTATTGAAGCGAGGTCGAAACTTTTTTCGGTTTGGCGCACATCTCTGATTGGCTCTGGAGATTCATCAGATACTTTGTCCTCCTTCATGGCTGCAGCATCTCTATCTACGGCAATTGCCGTGGTTTCAGCGCTTTTCTCCCCGGCAATCTCCATCGTTTCAGGAATCTTCTCCCCGGCAATTTCCGTGGTTTCAGTAATCTTCTCTTCCCCGGCCTGAGATAACTTATTGTCAAAATCTGCCTGTATTGCGGTTGCCTGCTGGTTAAGACTTTCCAGTTTTTCCAGCAAATAGCCGAATTGTTGATTTACAAAGTTGCGTAGTTCATCCCGAATTTTATCTCTCTCGCTCTCTAGCAGCAGCGCTGATTTCTTTTCGGCTTGGGATTGGATAGCATCAGCCTTTTCATTAGCCATCTTCAGGATTTCAGCTTGTTTCCTTTCCGCCATCTGTTGAGCTTGTTGTCTGGCCTTATCTATAATGGCAGCACTCTCAGCTTTAGCTTGGTCTGAGGCTTCTGCCTTGATCTGCTTGGCTAATCTATCAGCTTCAACGATGGTTGTCTCTGCAAGTTTTGTAAGAGCCGCGATATGATGTTGAGACTGAGCCAGTTCATCTCGCTCCTTGATAAGCTCCTCAATAAAAGATGTTATCTGCGCCTCATCCAAGCCATTCTTGGCTCGCTTGAACTCACGCCCCCCCAGCGTGACGACGCCATCTTTACCGCTAATATTCATAATAACGCCCCCTTTTTACATTAGAACTCAATAATGGCAAGAGTAGTAATGAAACACATCAGTCGCATTTCAATCTCATTATGGCCTGTCATGGTTCTATCTCTCTATTTCACCCTGAAAGATACTCCAGATTCTATCTGAATTTCCTTTGGTTGCTTCCCAGGCTTGCTCGGCGGTCTCCTTACGTACTCTTAACGCTTCACTCACGCTATCCTGGTAAACCTGCTTAGCTCTAACTTTCGCTTCCCTATAGGCTTCCTCGGCTTCCCGTTCAGCCTTTTCCAGGGCTTGCGCAGCTTTTTCTATGGTTTCCGTACAGATGTTAGCGCTTTGTTCTTCAATTTCTTTATAGGCCCTCTCTCCTTGGCGTTGGCGTTCCTGATACGCCGCCGCTACCTTTCTCTGAGCCTGCAGATAGGAGGTATAGGCGGCTTGAGCCTGGTTCATTAGCTCACTAAGAGGGTCATTATCTTCCTTAGAGACCTCCGGGACAAACTCGACCGTTTGTTTCTCCTCTTTGCTTACCACCTTTCTGGATTGCTGATTCTTAGTCATCGTAGTCGCCACAGTGCACCTCCTTAGATTTGCCTGATATTCTTTGTGACGTTTCAGTCACACCATTTTTCTGAATTCTGCTGCTCTCCGCCGCAAGGCTACGCAGGTCTTCTTCCGTGAAAAGTCTCCACCCTTTCCTGTCTCTATATCGGGCTTCCTTCACGACATTTTGCCTGATCCAGCGGAACAGAGTGCTCCTGCCTATGCCAACAATCTGACAAACTTCAGCAGTCCTATAATAAGTTCGGCCATTCAATTTTACAGGCATACGCAACAACCTCCAACATTATTTGAAAATAGTCTAAAACCTGTTCGCTCTTTTGTAAATCACCTGTTAGTACCTTTCAGAATAAACTTTCGTAGGGGTAAGATTGTCTTGCCCTTCTAATAGCTCTCGCAGCACTATTAAGAGCCTGCCCTGAGCTTGTCGAAGGGTGAAGGTGAAATTCTCTCTCTCACAGCGTGTCAAATCAAAGATTTTGTGGGGCATAAGCTCTCTAGCCGATGAGAGAGAATTAGAAAGACTTTTGCAACTGGCTATAAAAATGCAAAAAAAAGATACCGATTTCTTATCTTCGATTTGTGACCTTTGCTCTTTGAATTTCTGCGGGGTTAGGCTTACTGCCGAGGGAGGGACTCGAACCCACACTCCCTTACGGGAAGCGGATTTTAAGTCCGCCGCGTCTGCCATTCCGCCACCTCGGCGCTTTTGTTATTGTAGACTGCACCGACCGTTAAGTCAAAGGCAGTATCCCGATTTCCGCCCCGGGTTTCCGTAGCTGCCTGATTTATCAGTCTTTGCCCAATTTATTGGGCAAAGACATTCTAAGAAAGCGAAGCACAACACTGAACACCGGTCATGCTCAATAAAAAGAGGCGGCGGGCGGATTTGAACCGCCGTATCGGGGTTTTGCAGACCCCTGCCTTAACCTCTTGGCTACGCCGCCGCAATTAACAAATTGCCTGGAGCGGAAGACGGGATTCGAACCCGCGACCCCTTCCTTGGCAAGGAAGTATTCTACCGCTGAACTACTTCCGCTCTGAATTAATTTTACCGCCTTTTTGGGGTTCGAGCAAATCAGATTTGGTGCCGAGGGGGAGACTTGAACTCCCACGGGCTTTCGCCCACCACCCCCTCAAGATGGCGTGTCTACCGATTCCACCACCTCGGCCTGGCAGGGGCGGCAGGATTCGAACCCACGACCTGCGGTTTTGGAGACCGCTGCTCTAGCCAAACTGAGCTACACCCCTGAAGCACACCATAATTATATCAAAAATACCCCTGGGGCGACTCGAACGCCCGACACGCGGTTTAGGAAACCGCTGCTCTATCCTCTGAGCTACAGGGGCACGCCACTACCAAAACCATCATTGTGACACAGCTCTTTCGCAGGCTTCTCTAAATTCTTATGGTAACAAAAAGCCTTAACCAAGGCAACAGCAATGCAGAACAGTGTTGATGTTATACGATTTTGTCACCATATAACTGTTAAGCGAAAATGTCACCTATGAAGGAGATGGTGCCATTGAGCAAGAAGGAGCGAAGTAGGTTAATGATAATGAATGCCCATCTCAGCCACTTATTACCCGTCTTGGTAATCCTGCCGTAAAAGACCTTGCCTCCCGAGGCACAGGTAGATGGCACTAAACCGGCATACGTGCATAGCTTCTTCTCATCCCGGAAACGGCTGTGGAAGCAGAACAAGAAAACCCCTGCCGGTACAATAGCACGGCCAGCTTATCTTCCCCGTCCGGGGTATTCCTCCCTCAGCCTCTGGACAGCGCCAATAAGCTCTGTGGAGTAGGTGGGGGCTGGCGGACTCTCTGAGGACGGCAAGATCTGTCTCCCAGACTTTCCAGCTGATAAGGATCGTACCTCCTCTTCCACCGGTAGAAGGTGTGAGGAGAGATACTGTCCATAACCAGACACAATTATGCTATCATAATAGGTAATATGTAAGTTCTTACAAAATTCACCCCTCTATTAAGAATAAGAGGGGGAAAGGGGAGTTATCAATAAATACCTTTATAACGATCCAACTACAAAATCAAAGCGACGCTGTCTTAGAAAGAATGCAGGCGATGCTGAGCAAGCAACAACATGATGCCCGTGGAAATAACCCCCTGTCCCCCCTTATCTCAGGAGGAGAGATTCCTAATTTTTGAGAGGGAGTTCGTCTCAAAAACTGAATACCATTTTGGAAAAGCTAAACTGCTATCATAGTAATTAGTCTGGTAACGATGTAATGGTCTTTCAGCCGCAACTCAAGATTCTTATCAGCCGTGACGAGATAGCCGAAGCTATAGACAGGCTGGCTCGTGAAATCAAGAGGGATTATCAAGGGAAGCAGCCTTTGCTTATTGGTGTCCTTAAAGGGTCTTTTATGTTTATGGCTGACCTTATTCGCCAGCTAGATTTGCCTCTGGAGCTCGATTTTATCAGGCTCTCCAGCTACGGCGCTGCCAGGGAGAGTTCAGGCAAAGTGAGAGTAGTTCAAGGGGTCAAGACGCCTATAATAGGCAGAGATGTCCTGGTGATTGAGGATATCGTGGATACTGGGATTACCATCTCTTTTTTACTCGATTACTTAAAGAAAAAACAACCCGCTTCGTTGAAACTCTGTACTCTAACAGACAAGCCGTCTCGGCGCAGGGTTCCGGTACCCATTGACTATCTTGGCTTCACCGTGCCCAATAAATTTATCGTGGGATATGGATTGGACCTCAATCAGAGGTTCCGCAATTTGCCCGATATTTATGTCATTGAAGACTAATACAGTTGGCCATAAGATTCCTTATGATCCTCCCTCCCCTGGAGGGAGGGAGTTAGAGGGAGGGGAAATTCACCCTCACCTTAACCCTCTCCCTTCGAGGGAGAGGGATTTCATATGAAATTGTGTGAGAAGATTAAGACATGAACTTAGCTAAGCTTATTTCTGTAGCCAGAGGGGAAATACCGGCTGATTTGCTCCTGAAAAATGCCCGGATAGTAAATACTTTTATTGGAGAAATAGAGCAAGCCGACGTGGCTATCTATGGCGATAGGATTGCCGGAGTAGGAGATTATGGTAAGGCCAAGGAAATTATCGATTTACAAGGCAGGTTTTTAGCTCCTGGGCTGATTAATGGGCATACGCATATAGAAAGCTCTATGCTTCACCCGGCAAGGTACGCTCAGGCTGTCGTCCCCAGAGGCACTCTGGCCGTGGTCACTGACCTACATGAAATCGCCAACGTTTGTGGATCGGAAGGAATAAAATTCGTCACGGATTTGGCGCGAAAGCTCCCACTGGATATGCTATTCATGGCCCCTTCATGCGTGCCAGCAACCCATCTGGAGACATCAGGTGCCCAAATCAGCTCTAAGGAAGTAAAGAAAATTCTAGCCCACCCTAAGATAATCGGCTTAGGAGAGATGATGAACTTTCCCGGCGTAGTCAGTGGGGATGAAGAGGTTTTGAAGAAAATCAGCGCCTCTAAGGGCAAGGTTATTGATGGACACGCTCCGGGACTCGCCGGCAAGGAGCTGAATGCCTACTTGTCCGCTGGTATTCTTTCCGACCACGAATCCACTACCCTGGAAGAGGGAAAGGAGAAGTTGCGTCGGGGTATGTACCTCATGATTCGGGAGGGCTCTTCAGAGAAGAACCTAGACGCCCTTCTGCCTCTGGTTACCGATAATACCTATAAAAGATGCTTCTTTGTGGTGGACGACCGTAATTGCTCTGATTTACTTCAGGAAGGCGATATCGACGCTGTGGTCCGAAAGGCTATTGACAGAGGTCTGGAGCCAATTCGGGCAATTCAGATGGCGACGATTAATACTGCTGATTATTTCAGGCTCCATGATAGAGGAGGCATTGGCCCGGGTTATATAGCCAACCTTATAACCATCACCGACCTGGCTAAATTAGAGATAGACATGGTGTTCTACCAGGGCAAGCTGGTGGCAAGGCAAGGCAAGCCCTTGTTTCTCCCACCCCCTGTTACTCTGGAGCTAAGAGACACGGTACGCATTAAGCCCCCTATGGGGAAATCGCTGTCATTGCGAGCAAAGCGAAGCAATCTCAGTGAGGAGACCTATCCAGTTATCGAAATTGTCCCCGGACAGATAGTTACCAGGAAGGCGGTGGAAAAGATGAAAGTTGTGGATGGGACGGTAATGCCTGACGTGGAAAGAGATATTCTGAAGCTGGTGGTGGTGGAACGGCACAAGGCTAGCGGCAACATCGGAGTAGGCTTAGTAAAGGGATTCAGCTTGAAGAAGGGAGCATTAGCCTCATCGGTGGCTCATGACTCTCACAACATAATAGCGGTGGGCACCAATGACCTCGACATCCTCAAGGCAATAGAGGAAATTAATAGGCTGCAAGGCGGGCTGGTTGTTTGCGCCAACCTGGAAATTCTCGCTTCTTTACCCTTGCCCATCGCCGGCCTGCTTTCCCCCGAGCCGCTGGATGTAGTCGTATCCCAGCATGAAAATGTAGAGAAGGCCGCCGCCAGTCTGGGCAGCTTGCCTCCAGCTCCATTTGCCATCCTGTCTTTCCTGGCCTTGCCCCTGATTCCCGAGCTCAGACTGACCGATTTAGGCCTGGTGGACGTGGCGGAGTTTAAGTTGCTCAAGTAGAATTAACCTGACTATCTCCTCATCCCGGTTTTCTGAATTCCAGACAATACCCGTGATACCGACCATGCATTTTCCAAATACCGTCTACAAGTACCTCTTTCATTGTTTCTGGAACCAGATGAACAGGAACGGAGGTGTCTACCTTATTATCCCGAGTCGAACGCGACAAACGGAGGAGACGAGCCACGTTTCGGGCTACCTGTTCCGATTCATCAGCAATTACTATTTTACTCCCCGGTCGGGCAACACGGATCATCTCATCAATGGCCTTCTTCTTTTCAGAAAAAAAGTTGATACCACCGATGTGAAAAACACTATCAAACGAGTCCGATCTGAAAGGTAACTCTTCTGCCTTCCCCAAGAAAAGGTCTACTGGCCATCCTCGGCTTGTAACCAACCTGCGACAATTAGTCAGCTGCGCTGCTGAGATGTCCAGGCCGTATATGTCACCCACTTTTGGAGACTCAAACAGGTAAGGAAGATTACCGCCAGACCCTATCGAAATCTCCAGAACCCGTCCATTGTTTAGTTCCAATCTGCGTAAAATCTCTGTGCGGGCCTTGCGTTCTCCACCCATAGGCAAAAACGATAACCTATCAAAAATTGTTTCGAAGCGTGACCATCTATTATAGAATCGAGCGAAACGCTGGTTAAGACCCTCCAGTTCCCGTAAATCGATAAAGTGCACAATGCCGTTTTTAATGATATAGCTTCTTTCACAGTGCGAGCAAAACAACTCCCCCTCATTCCCACCTGTACTACCTGATTCATCGCGAAGTGTAAGTTCAGTTTGACAACCAGGACAACATAGCAACTCTAATGTTGAGCGCTTCATTGCTATTCCTCTCAAGCTATTATGTTTTGCCAATGAATTACGGGGGACACCATACTTAATTCCAAAGATTATGTCGCCTCCTCATCTGCTTCAAGAGATATGTACGATGTCCCCTTAATTGCCGCGTTATTTAAATGGGTTATATCCTGGCTTTTTGTACAGCTTCTCTGGGCTGTCGAGAATGTCCGGTTTGTAAACCTTTTCTGCCCAATCCTCTGGTTTGATTTCCTCGATAGCCACTGAAACATATTTTTCTTCACACTTTGCAATAGCGACAACGTCCTTAACAATTTCTTCGGCAAGTCGAGTCTTCTGCAGTTCTGATCTTCCTGGATAGAGTTTCACAATGACATGAGGCATCATTTCCTCCTTTGATGTATCTGATGTATCACATAACGAAAAATCACTCGGAATTCCGGTGGACACCATACTTAATTCCCATGGATTTCAGGTACACCATACTTAATTCCAAAGATTATGTCGCCTCCCCATCTCCATCAAGAGATATTTATGTTGTCCCCTTAATTGCTTGCTTCATTATATCTTTGCAGTTCTCAACGCCTGAAATCACCGGCGGAGTGGAGCGCCTTGTTGGGCATACCTTCGATTTATTAAATGCCATGCGTATTGAAAAAGGCTTCCCATCGATCGATTATCCTTTGTCCGAGGTCAAGAACATCGACTTGTTCAGTCTCATCGATTATGAAATATGCACGTCCAAGACCTAGTACGGATTCACCAAGAATACACTCTCCTAGAGCGGCACTTGGTCGCTGGTACGTGATAAACTCGTCATCACCTTTGTCTAAGGTGCGATGTTTGCTTTTGTTACATATGTACCTACATTTTCTGAAATCAGGTTCTGCATAGAGGTCTTTAATGTCATCTGCTGGTACTGTATTCAAAACTTTTACGTAGTCAACAACGTGATAAGCGGTCACAAAGAAATTGAATACGTTGTCGATATCTGTATCCTGGGAAAGCTTTTGGAGATCACGCTTTTCCTTCTCAAATATCTCCCTTGGTGTTGAATATTCAAAAAATTTAGCCATAGCTACAAAAAAGTATGTATGCCCAACATCTATTTTTAGCCGCCGCTGGATTTTGAAAGCTTGATCCCTCGTCGGATAAACTCCTCCATTTCGTTCCTACCACTTGGCGCCAAGCCAGCCTCTTGCATCTCGGCGTACCAATTCTCAAGACCCCTTTCCATTAGTTCATGACCGCGCATCCACACAGGGCCAAGGTGTTTGATCCATAGTTCTATTTCTTTGGGCTCAATCTTCTCGTCACGCGCAAAGACATTTGCGATGAAAACAATCATTCTCGCTAGTTCCTCATCGATTACTTCCTCGGGTATCGACCAGTGAGCATTGCCCAAACAGTCTGTGTATAAGCTAACCTGCTTTACCTGATCAAGGATATGTGGATGATCTGAGGGCTCATCGAATAGCGGCCTGAAGTCATCAAGCTTTCTTGCCCCCCCAGCTATAAGCTGGGGAAGCAGCCACATAACATTCTTCTTGGCATGAGAACGATAAGCCCGCCAGCAGTCAGTGACTGCTTTTTCATCGTTTGCCAGAGCAAGTTCTCGCAAGATGGTTGCCTTTCCGGCCTCTTCAATCGAGAGGATTGCTATTGCCGTAGCAGTCGGATACCGACCTGCCTTTACCAAGAGATTGGCATCATCTGCAAAGCGTTTGGCGTTTCTGATGGCCGCGTTGATACCCTCGGCGATTTGACTGGCGGTTAGTCTTGCCTTGTACTGATCGAGTCTTTTTGACATTCTCTTTAACTTGAAAAGCGGCTAACGTCTATTTTTATACCTGTTTTCCATACTTATTCTACAGGCATGTACTGTATGACGAGGCTCAGCAAAGTGCAGAATTCTCACTTCTGCCTGGTGGCCCATAGTTGTGAGGCGTCGAAAGCCTCTCCTTTGAGTTTGGCCGCTAAGATTTTCCCTAGTTCCTCTATGGGCACTCGAATTTGTGCCAGACTGTCCCTCTCCCGAATGGTAACCTGCTTATCCTCTAGAGACTCAAAATCTATGGTAACGCAGCAAGGCGCTTTCCTATTGTCTCCGTTCCAAAACAGCCTTTAGTGGCACCTCAATTACACAAAAAGCTGAACCCCTCAACGTTGTGGATTGAATCTTGTGGGCATGAGTCCCTTTACCGTAACGTGGTTTATCAATGTCACGAGCTTGTACGGCAATCCTCTCCGCCTTTAGCGCATCATCAAGCTCGTAGTGCAGTTTCATCTATCCTTAATTCTCCGCTTTCTTGAAGTTCGTGGCAAATATCGACAACTAATTCAAGGTCTAATCTTAACTCCTCAGCAATATCAGAATAGTAAAGTGTCCGCCCGCTCGAAAAAAGTTGCCTTATTTCTTTCTTTGCTTCTTCCTTGGATATTTCCTTGAGAACAATCACTCTTTCCTCAGGTATCCTCTCTTCGATCTCAGATAATTTCTGTTTAATTTGTTCTATCTCTTGTCGAAGCGAGGCATTTTCTTCCATTAGGTATAAGACATCTACAGGCTCCGAACCACTGGAGGATATAGTCATTACAACCTGCCCAACTTGTACAATGCCCTTCACTCTCCTCACTTTCTCTTCTATATCTTCTTTTGTAAGCCCTGCAGAGTCTCCCAGTACAATAGATTTTTCTCTTTCCTCAGGCTTGGCGAGCAACCAATCAATACTCCTAGCAGACCATGGCCAAGCTTTTGTAGCTTCAATATGGCTAAGATTAGTTTTCATTCGGACAGCCCTCTTAAAACTTCCTCAGTCTTTTCTATCGTCTCAGGGTGTAGTTTCAGCCTTTTTTTAACCTCAACAGCACCGCGAGAATCAGAGTGGAAATTGAAATCCATCGTTATCCTTATGATTTTACCTCTTATAGGGGGAGCAGTCATCCGCACAATAAATGCCTTAAAAGGAAAAGATACTATCAAGCCAACTTCACAATTTTCCGAAAATAATTCTTTAAGCTTAGTATCGTCAAGCGCAAATAAGGTTTTCAAACGGCTGGTTTCTTTTGGAATATTATAGCTGTAGTTAAATCCTACAGTTACAAATGGGGTCTCTGGTAAACAAGAAACAAAACCGGCAGCGATTTTTGGCAAGCTCTCGATGCTCTCTGTGGTAATACTCTTCAAAGATATCTGTAATCTATTCTCATCGAGAACAAACGAAATCCGCTCAGTTTCAACAACTGAGAGCGGAGGGGTATGAACAAAGTTAGTCACTGTTTCTCTAACTATGTTCTTCTCGTATAGCCACTCCTTAGAGACGATAGACGGATTATAGTTCCTAGCTAGAATAACAATATTCGTTCCTCTTAATGTAAATGGATTACTCAAATCACCTCTCCTTTTAATCTGACTAACGAGTAGAACACAGTACTCTTTCTAAGACAATTTCTCCTAGCAATTGCCATAAAGCCAACCCTACTCTGTTTTCTGTTTAGCGTCTGAAACACCAAATGTGAATATGCCTGCTAGTCACTAGGAGTTATCTCACGGACATATGCAATTGCCCTCGCTTTACCTCCATCCCAGGCTAGAATGAAGAACCTCCCTTTCTTTCTTCGCCTTTTATATTCTTAAACCTAGCACGCCAATTATATACCATATAGTGATACATTTGGTAATAACTGTCAATAGGTTTCTGGTACTGTTCAGATCCCAGTAGGACTCTCCAAAAGATAGCAAATAACACCTATATAGCCACTGGAAGTGGCTATTATTTACCATCAAGCAAGACCCAAATGGGAGCAATAGCAGAAAACCTTTACTTCTGCCTTGTGGCCCATAATGCTGAGGCGTCGAAAGCCTCTCCTTTGAGTTTGGCTTCTAAGTTTTTCCCTAGTTCCTCTACGGGCACCCGAATTTGTGCCAGGCTGTCTCTTTCCCGAATGGTAACCTGCTTATCCTCCAGAGACTCAAAATCTATGGTAACGCAGAACGGGGTGCCTATTTCATCCTGACGCCTGTATCTCCGTCCTATGCTTTGTGAATCATCGTAATCGGTCACGAAATTTGGACACAGTTTGTTGAAAACCTCTTTAGCCAGAGGGGTTAATTTTTCATTCCTGCTTAAGGGCAAAACAGCTACCTTAATAGGAGCCAGAGAACGATGCAGGTGTAGAAGTGTTCTCTTTTCTCCCTCGACTTCCTCTTCATCATAGGCATCAATGAGGAAAGCCATTACAGAACGGTCAACGCCAGCCGAAGGCTCAATAACGTAGGGAACATACCTCTCGCCTGTCTCGGCATCGTAGTAACCGAGCTCTCTGCCGCTACATTTGGCATGCTGAATAAGGTCAAAATCGCCCCTGTTGGCTATACCCTCCAGCTCCGACCAGCCCATAGGAAATAGATACTCGATGTCATGGCAGTCCCTGGCATAGTGGGCCAGCTCATCTTTGGCGTGCTGGCGCAGGCGAAGATTTTCTTTCCTGATACCCAATTTGACATACCAGTCAAACCTCTCCTTGACCCAGTAATCAAGCCACTCTTCGTCAGTCCCGGGCTTAACGAAGTACTCCAACTCCATGTGCTCAAACTCCCTGGTCCTGAATATGAAGTTGCCGGGGGTGATTTCATTACGGAAGGATTTGCCTATCTGGGCGATGCCCAAAGGCAACTTTTTTCGGGATGTGGTGATTACATTATCAAAGTTAACGAATATGCCCTGGGCAGTTTCGGGTCGGAGGTAGATTGTGCTTGCCTCCTCCTCCACAGGACCCATAGAAGTTTTAAACATCAGGTTGAACATACGAGGCTCGGTTAACTCACCATCACATTTGGGACATCTCTTGCCCTCTATTTCGTTAGCACGCCACCTCAGGTGACAAGATTTACACTCTGCCAGAGGATCTGTGAAGCTATCAATGTGACCGCTAGCTGCCCAGACCCCCGGGTGCATCATGATTGATGTGTCCAGACCTACTACATCATCCCGCTCAAGGACTATTGCCTTCCACCAGGCGTCTCTAACATTGCGCTTAAGCTCCACCCCCATAGGGCCATAATCCCAGCAGCTAGCTAAACCGCCATATATTTCGCTGCTGGGGAAAATAAGCCCTCTCCGCTTACACAGAGAGACGATTTTCTCCATATCCACCTTAGCGGGCATACTCAGGTCTCCTTTCTCCGATGCATCGGAGCTTAGCTTACCAGCTTTATTCACAGGCGTCAAAGGGTTGTCTTCATTCAGTACCTGAGTGACACTTCCTTTCTGTCATTGCGAGGAGCGAGATTCCTCAGTCCAACCATAGCAGTCTCCAGTTTTGCAATGAGATTGCCACGCCCCGACAAGTCGGGGCTCGCAATGACACGGTGGGTGATTGTCAATATTACAAACATGCAAAGTATTACCCATCTATCTGAATCGGGTCAAAAGGAGTGGCAGGAAATTGAGGGTTCAGGGCGGCAAAGGAGAAATCTCAGAGGAGAACGAGTCACTTAACAACCTCCTATTTAGTCTTCGCCCTGGCAGTTCTCCGGGCCGTGAAGGTCAGGTTATCTTCCTGTAAGCTAACAGCTACTGTGTCTCCTTCTTTGAACTCGCCCTGCAATATCTTTGACGACATGGGATTTTCAACATACCTCTGAATAGCCCGGCGTAAGGGGCGGGCGCCATAGACAGGATCATAGCCTTTCTGAACTAACCAAGCTTTAGCCGCATCATTGACTTCAAGCTTAATCTCACGCTCAACCAACCTTCCTTCTACTTCGTGAAGAAGTAGATCGACGATGCTCTTCAAGTGCTCTTTAGTTAGAGGGTGGAATGTGATAACGTCGTCTATCCGGTTGAGTAGCTCGGGAAGTAAGTTTTTCTTTAAGGCGCTTTCCATATCGGTCCTCATTTTCTCTTCGTCGCCTTCCTCTTTACGGAGAAAACCTATACTTCCACGCTGGAATTCTTTACTGCCTAAGTTACTGGTCATGATCACCACTGTATTTTTAAAGTCCACAGTCCTGCCATGCCCATCGGTAAGCCTGCCGTCCTCCAACAACTGCAACAATATACTAAGGACGCTGGGATGAGCCTTTTCCACTTCATCGAACAGGATGACCCGGTAGGGACGGCGGTGCACCGCTTCGGTCAATTGGCCTCCTTCCTCATAGCCCACATAGCCGGGTGGTGCACCAATAAGACGGGCCACAGTATGTTCTTGCATATATTCCGACATGTCCATTCTTACCATAGCTTCTTCGTCGTCGAACAGAAACTCGGCTAGAGCACGAGCCAATTCGGTTTTGCCTACGCCCGTAGGGCCGAGGAAGACGAAACTGCCAATAGGACGTTTAGGGTCCTTGAGCCCGGCTCTCCCTCGCTTGATAGCGTCGGAAACGGCAGCCACCGCCTCTTCCTGGTCCACTATCCTCTGGTGAATTCTTTCCTCCATGTGAACCAATTTATCAGTTTCCGTTTCCATCATCCGCGAAACGGGTATGCCCGTCCATTGGGCAACCAGTCCGGCGATCTCTTCTTCATCTACCACACTGTCAATTTTCTTCTCTTTTTGCCACTTTAGTTTGGCCTGGTTATACTCTTGCTCCAAGTGCAACCTTTCCGCCTTCAATTCGGCGGCTTTCTGGTAGTCCCCTCGCTGCGAAGCCGCCTCCTCTTCATCAATCAGGTGCTTCATCTTCCGGTCCAGTGTTTTAACTTCCTTAGGAGCGCTTTCTCTATCGATGCGTAACTTGCTGGCTGCTTCGTCAATCAAGTCAATTGCCTTGTCAGGCAAGAATCTATCGGATATATATCTTTGGCTCAGCTTGGCAGCAGCTACCAGCGCGGAATCATCTATCTTTATTTTGTGATGCGCTTCATACCGGGGACGAAGTCCCCGGAGCATCTCTACGGTGGCTTCTACACTAGGTTCATCGAGATAAACAGGGCTGAAACGTCTCTCCAGAGCTTTATCTTTTTCGATACGCTTTCTATACTCGTCGAGTGTAGTAGCCCCGATACATTGAATCTCACCACGAGCCAGTGCTGGCTTCAGCATATTACTGGCGTCGATTGCTCCTTCAGCAGCTCCCGCTCCCACTACAGTGTGAAGCTCATCAATAAACATGATTACCTCACCGGCCGCCTGTCGGACTTCGTCTAAGACTGCCTTCAACCTTTCCTCAAACTCCCCACGGAATTTACTGCCGGCTACCAGGGCTCCCATGTCTAAAGCCACCACCTTCTTCCCTTTCAGGGAATCGGGAACGTCTTCAGCGGTTATCTTTTGAGCCAATCCTTCCGCAATAGCCGTCTTGCCAACACCGGCATCCCCAATAATCACAGGATTGTTCTTGGTGCGACGGGAAAGTATTTGCACTACACGTTTGATTTCGCTTTCCCTCCTAACTACAGGATCGAGTTTCCCCTGACGAGCTAACTCCGTAAGGTCATGCCCGTATTTTTCCAGGGAGCGATATTTGCTCTCCGCTTGACGGTCGGTAACTCGATGACCGCCACGAATTTTCTGCAAGGCTTGATAAATTTTTTCCTGGTTCACTCCAGATTCAGCTAGAATCGTTGCGGCTTCGCCTCTGGTTTCGCCGGCAATAGCAATGAGCAAATGCTCAGTGCTGACAAACTCGTCCTTGAGTCTGTCAGCCTCCCTGTTGGCACTTTCTAGAAGAGCGGAAATCCGCGGGGTAGCATAAATTTGCGTTGCTTCATAAGCTACCTTGGGAAAACCATCAAGCGTTGCTCCTACTCGCTGCTTTGCCACTTCGATATCCATACCTAGCATCTGTAATATGTCCCTGGTTATTCCCTTTTCCTGCTCCAGCAAAGCCAATAGAATATGCTCCACATCCCACTGGTTATGGTGATAGCGACGAACTAGCTCCTGTGAGGCTGCTAAAACCTCCTGTGCCTGCTCAGTAAATCTCTCTGGCCTCAATTTCCTATACCTCCTAATTGTCTATTTTGCCACCCTGAGCAATAGCGAAGGGGCTAGATTCTTCGTCCCCATTGCATCTGGACTCAGAATGACAGATGGGTTGTTAAATGGCTCCTATTCCTCCTTCCATTCTGCATCTTCTATCATGTCTTCTATTATATTTTCTATTTCAGCTTCGGCAATTTTCTTGACTTCACCCTCCATTTCTTCAAGTCGACGTTGCATCTCTTTCATCCTTTGCATCAACCTCAATACCACCTCTACGCCGGCCAAATTCACGCCACAATCGCTCATCAGAGTCTTAATATAGTGCAACCGATCAAGGTCTTCCTCCGCATAGAGACGTATATTTCCACTTGAACGCTCTGGTTGTACTAGCCCCAGCCTTTCGTAATAACGCAATGTGTGAGCTTCTATGCCGACCATCTTTGCGGCTATGCTTATTACATATCTTGGTTTTGATTCCCAATCCATCATGGTAGCACCTCGATTTATGTGGGTCGAATAGACCGCAATCTTTCAAACAATTTTTTCTCCTCCTCAGTCAAATTAGTGGGCAGAACTACTTTTACCCTGGCGACCATACTCCCATAATCTGAATTGCCTAACCTTGGCATGCCCTTCCCCGCCAGGCGAAAAACCTTGCTGTTTTGAGTCTCCGGTGGTATTTCAAGAGATACTTTGCCATTCAAAGTGGGCAATCTGACCTCACCACCCAGAATGGCGGTTGATAAAGGCACTGAGACTTCAGTGTAGAGGTCATCTCCCTTGCGCTCAAAGACTTTATGAGGCAGGACTTTCACTACAAGATAAAGGTCACCTTTGCTGCCTGCGGCACGACCAGGGCTGCCTTTCCCTGCTATACGAATCCTTGAGCCATTTCTAACCCCTGCTGGAATCTTAACTTCCAGACGCTTGGGAATTACTTTCCCACCCGCACCGGTGCAAATAGTGCACACTCGATTGCCCACTCTGCCTGTGCCGCCACAAGCTGTGCAGGGCTCCTCGGTCTGAAGCTGTACAACACGCGTAGAGCCATGATAAGCCTCTTCAAGGGTTACCTCGATGGGGGACTCTATATCCTGACCACGTCGCGGCCCCCTCACCCTAGAGCCTATACCAGAATCGCCAAACAGGCTTGAGAAAATATCTCCAAAATCGCTCATGTCGTCATATTCAAAAGTTGTACCACCTCTGCCAAAATCCCACCGGACTCTCTCCTGTCCCCCGGATTTAGCAAATTGCTCAGCATATTCCCACTGGTCACCAAATTGGTCGTACTTCTTCCGTTTTTCTGCATCAGAAAGGACCTGATAAGCCGCGTTTATCTCCTTAAATCTGGTCTCAGCCGATTTGTCGTTAGGGTTGAGGTCAGGATGGTATTTGCGAGCCAAACGGCGGTAGGCTTGCTTGATTTCCTTTTCCGAAGCGTTCCTATTTACACCCAGAATTTGATAATAGTCCTTGCTTGCCATTTTCTTCTCCAGCGATATGTTGGTTTCATTATAATATTTATTAAGTATTTTGTCAAGGGCAATCAATATACTTAACATATATTTTTAACTTTTCTATAATATTACTCGAGCTGAGAGTGGGGCTCAATAAAAACTAAAGAAAGGAGGTAAGACAGATGGCTATAGAGAGATGGCACCCTTTCAGCGAGCTCATGAGCCTGAGACAGGCAATGGACAGATTGTTCGAGGACAGCTTTGTCCGCCCTTCTCGTGGTTTAACCGCCCTTGGTGAAGTAGCTGCGCCAGCTCTGGATGTCTACCAGACTCCCAACGAGGTTGTGGTGAAGGCAGCTTTGCCGGGGTTGAAGCCGGAGTATGTCAGCATTGACATTACTGGCGAGACCTTGACAATTAAGGGGGAGAGCAAAGCGGAGCAGGAGATCAAGAAAGAGGATTACCTATATCAGGAGAGACGCTATGGCGCTTTTTCTCGCAGCGTGGTCCTTCCCAGCGGGCTTAAGGCAGACAAAGCTGAAGCAACAATGGAAGATGGCATTCTAACCCTTACTATACCCAAAGTCGAAGAGGTAAAGCCCAAAAAAATTAGCGTCAAAGCTAAAGAGAAGAAATGACTATTTCAGGGCCCCGCTCTCAGACTTCAACAAATCAATAAACTGTCTTAAAATCCTTGCGGTAGCCCCCCAGATGATATGCCCTTTATATTCATATGCACAAGAGCCTTGCTCGAAATTAGCTTCATCCATCAAAAATGACAGGGGAACGGAAAAAATTTCCTTGATTTCTCTACCATTGGTCCTTAAAGAGTCAGGGTGGGGTATAAAAGCAACAAAAGGCGAAATAACATATTTGCTGGTAAGGGTTGTGATGTCATCAAGCTCTCCTAAAATTTCAACATCTTCGGCCTTTAAACTTATCTCTTCTTCAGTTTCCCTGAGGGCAGTGTGGAGCAGGCTGGAATCAGATGGCTCGTGAGTCCCCCCAGGAAAGCAGACCTGCCCTTTGTGAAAGTCTATCTCTTCACTCCTTTCAGTAAATAGGATATGGTATTGCCCTTGGTCATGAAAAAGAGGTATAAGCACTGCCGAAGCTTTGAGGTTTTTATCGGCAATTATCATTTTCCTATTACGACACCGGAGGATTTTTTCAATTTGCTGTTTCATTGTGCTTTAATTATATCACTTCCTAAGATGTTAAATTTGCAGGGGCTCAGTAACTAAAAGTGTTGCTGTCAAGCGGAAATTTCACCCTAATTGTTTTGCGATTTTGTCATCAGAGTAGCGTTCTCTGCGGCTGCGATGTTTTGGAGGTCGTCTCTTCCGGGGACTCCTTAAGCCTGCCCGAAGGAGGATCAGACGCACCGCAGAGCGGGAAACAGCGATACCCTCACGTTCTGCCAGAAGCTCAGTGAAGTGCTGAGTGTTGCAGCCAGCGTAGGTCGACTACGCCAGCTCTAGCACTCTTCTCTTCAGTCCATCATCTAAGGCATTGTGAGGTTTGCTCCCTCGATTACCATGTGCCAATGCTGCGGCGCCCTCCTTTCTATACGCCGCTAATATTCTCCTTACATGGCGTAGCGACAGACCTAACACCCCAGATGCCTCCCTTGGCGGTGACCCTGCTTATCTCTATCCCGTTCAACACCATTAACCTACTTTGCTCCTTCTTGCTCAATGTCACCATCTCCTTCAGGGGTGACATTTTCGCTTAACAGTTATATGGTGACAAAATCGTATAACATCAACAATCAGCAGTAATGGGCGTTGACTAAAGCATTGCTCTGTGTCATTATGTTGTATTGTTTTTGTACTCGGAGCCCCTGTAGCTCAGAGGATAGAGCACTGGCCTCCGGAGCCAGGTGCAAGGGTTCGAGTCCCTTCAGGGGCAGTTTCCATGTGCATGCAGGTATTTTTTTATGGCTGAGCTTCTTGAGGTGAGATGGCACGGTAGAGGAGGGTTGGGAGCAGTAACTTCTGCGGAGTTAATTGCCCGTGCTGCTATAAGCGAGGGGAAATATGCTCAATCATTCCCTAGCTTTGGACCTGAGAGGAGGGGAGCACCGGTTCTTGCTTTTCTAAGGATAAGCGATGAATTTATCAGGGTCAGGACAGCTATCTACGAGCCTGATGTGGTGGCTGTGCTCGATCCAGGGTTGTTGCACACAGTTGATGTGACTTCAGGGCTCAAGGAGAATAGCAAAATCATAGTTAACACCAGAAAATCGCCCGCTGAACTGAAGTCTGAATTCGGATATAAGTGGCTTGTAGCGACAGTTAACGCTACAAGAATCGCCAGAGAAACTATAGGGATGCCTATTACTAACACCGCAATGATGGGCGCATTGTTAAAAGCTACTGAGGCTGTGGGAGTTGATTCTGTAGCTGAGCAATTGCATGAGCGGTTCGGAGCACGGGCTAAGGAGAATATCGAGGCTATGAAAAGAGCTTACAAAGAAACTGCAATAGAGGAATAAGAAATGACGCAGAAAAGGCTAAAAATAGGGATCGATTTCACCTGGAGAGATATGGAAGTTGGCAATATAGTTACAGAAGCGGGGAGTGCTGCCTTGCGCAGGACAGGTGATTGGAGATCCCAAAGGCCAATAACGGATAAAGAAAAGTGCAACAAATGTAGCTTATGTTGGCTTTATTGTCCTGATGCCGCCATAAAGCCTCTCGAGGACGGGTATTATGAGACTGATCTCTTCTACTGTAAAGGCTGTGGCATTTGCGCTAAAGTGTGCCCCAAGGGGGCTATAACAATGACAGAGGAGGAAGAAAAATGACCAGAAGAGTCGCATTAGAAGCCTCCCATGCTGTAGCTGAGGCAGTCAGAATGGCTGACGTTGATGTCATCGCCGCCTATCCTATAACACCGCAGACGCATATTCCCGAGAGACTTGCCGAGATGGTAGCTGATGGTGAGTTGAACGCAGCTTATGTACCTGTGGAGTCGGAGCATTCAGCTATGAGCGCTTGCCTCGGAGCCGCCGCGGTAGGAGCAAGAACTTTCACTGCAACTGCCGGCCAAGGATTGGAGCTCATGCATGAGGTGGTATTTGCCGCTTCCTCCATGAGATATCCTGTGGTCATGACGGTGTGCAACAGGGCACTTTCTGCACCCTTAAGCGTTTGGGGGGACCATTCCGATGCCATGGCTGTCAGGGATACTGCCTGGATACAGGTATTTTGTCAGAAGAGCCAGGAGGCGTTCGATCTGACCCTATGGGCCTTTCGCGTTGGCGAGGATCCCAAGGTTTTATTCCCGGTTATGGTTCATCTTGATGGGTTTCATCTGTCCCACGTAACAGAGCCGGTTATTTTGCCAGAGCAAGAAGAAGTGGATAGATTTCTCCCCCGATTCCACTATCCCTTCGCTTTAGACCCCAATAGGCCAATGACTCACGGAGGTTTCGGACCCCCCGATATATATTCAGAAGCAAAGATAGCTCAGGAGCTGGCGTTCAGACAATCCAAGGAGGTAGTACTCCAAGGGTGGAAGGAATTTGGAGAGATTTTCGGTCGTTATTATTGTCCCGTCGAGTCTTATAGAGTAGGAGGAGCTAAAACGCTTCTTATGACCATGGGCAGTTTTACCGAGACGGCAAAGATTGTAATAGATGAGAGAAGAGGCAAAGGTGAGGCTATCGGACTGATAAGCCTGCGCCTCTGGAGGCCTTTCCCGTTTGAGGAATTTCGCCAGGCTGTAAAAGATGCCGAAATACTTATCATTTTCGATAGGTGTATTTCTCCTGGCATGGGAGGTCCGGTTTTCAGCGAAGTTAGGTCAGCTTTATATGGTGAAGAGCCAAGGCCGAAGGTAGTCAGCCTCATAGGCGGGTTGGGTGGAAGGGATATGTCAGACAAGGATTTTGACTATGTTGTTAGTAGGGGAAAGGAAATTGCAGAGAAGGGGTCGGAAAAGATGCTTGAGACAGTGGGTGTAAGAGGCGAAGTGATAAGAATGAGGGGTTGAGAATGCAGGAGAAATCTATAAAATTTGGTAAAAACCTTGTAACTACTGAAGAGCTCTTCACCGCAGGACATAGCTTTTGCATTGGTTGCGGCGAAGCTTTGGCATTGAGGCTAGCCTGCAAAGCCCTGGGAAGTAGTGTAATAATTGCCAATGCTACAGGGTGTATAGAGATTTGCACTTCTCCGCTTCCTGTCACCTCGTGGAGGGTTCCCTGGATACATACGTTGTTTGAAAATACCGCCGCCACAATTTCGGGTATAGAAGCAGGGCTGAAGATTTTGATGAAGAAAGGCAGGATTCCCGAGAGAGACATCAAATGTGTGGCTGTAGCTGGAGATGGCGGGACAAGCGACATAGGAATTCAAGCCCTATCTGGAGCGTTTGAAAGGAACCACGACTTTTTATATCTCTGTTTTGATAATGAAGCGTATATGAATACTGGGATTCAAAGATCGAGTGCTACACCTTACGGAGCTTCGACTACCACTGCACCCGCGGGCAAGCTTAGCATTGGACAGATTACACGGAAGAAGAACATGGCTGAAATTGCCGTCGCCCACGATATACCTTATGTAGCCACAGCCTGTCCCAGCTATCCTTTTGATTTAATGAACAAAGTTAAAAAGGGTGCGGAGGTGAAAGGGCCATCTTATATCCATATACTCTCCCCGTGCCCGACAGGCTGGAGACATGTTAGCGATTTGACTATTGAGATAGGTCGGCTTGCCGTAGAGACTGGTATCTTTCCTCTCTATGAAGTAGAAAGTGGCAGATATAGACTGAATATTGATCGGCCTAATCTTAAGCCCGTTGAGGAATACCTAAAACTACAAGGGCGATACCGCCATTTGATGAATAAAGAGATTGGAAAAATCCAAGCAATGATAAATGAAGATTATGTCAAGCTTACAAAAAAAGTGGCAGCCTTTGCGGCGTGAACAGCGTCGTTGACTTTAAGGGAATAGAAAACAAAAATCATGTATACTAACTATCACCGATTGTCCGGCACTGATACATGGGACAGGAAGGATGAGGAGTTAAGAAAACACGGGGTGTGGCGCAGTGGCTAGCGCGCATGGTTTGGGACCATGAGGTCGGAGGTTCAAATCCTCTCACCCCGACCATAATAAAACCTTTGCCTTTCTGTGAGAACCAAGAGAGACTGTTTGACAACATCTTCCCGTCATTCTGAGCGAAGCGAAGAATCTAGACCCTTCCTTTTCGTTTCACTCCGGGTCAGGGTAACAAAATAAACAACAGCCCAGGAAAATTTTGACAGGGGCAATAATCTAAGTTACAATTGTTAGACATGTCTAACATTTATGGGAGCAGAAAATGGTAAAACAAGAAGCACAAAGAGAGCAGACCGCCAGCATGGAAGATTATCTTGAGGCGATAGCCAACCTCGGCGGAGGAACGAAGGTGGTAAGAGTAAAGCAGATCAGCGAAATGCTGGGGGTTAAGATGCCCAGTGTTACCTCTGCTTTGAAAAAACTCTCAGGACATGAGCTTGTGGAGCATGAGAGATATGGCCACATAAAGCTTACCCCTGAAGGCGATAAAATTGCCGGCGACGTGATTGGTCGCCATAAGGCGTTGACCCGCTTTTTCGCGCAAGCCCTGGGCATCAACCCGCAAACGGCGGAAGAGGATGCCTGCAAAATTGAGCACGTCATCAGCCCCTTGAGTATGGAGAGGCTGGCAAAGTTTGTGGAGTTTATAGAGGCCTGCCCACTGGGAAGTGCTAATTTCCCCAGTAGGTATGAATATTACTTAGAGCACGGAGAGTTCCCTCAAGATTGCTCAAAAAGGCGTGTGCAGAAAAGGAAATAAAAACGGCAATTTTTTTGAACTTGTAAGTTAGGCTAGACTAACTTATTAAAGATAGGAGATAAGCTATGACCATACATCAAAATGAGCAATTGACCCTGGCCGAGATGAGGACCGGGCAGACAGGCACTGTGGTTGGGGTTCTGGGAGGACATGGCTTAATTCGGCGTCTGGATGCCTTGGGTATCAGGCCAGGGAGGAAAGTGACCAAGCTGAGTTCTACGCTATTTAGCGGCCCGGTTATTCTCAGGGTGAATAATACCCAGGTGGCTGTTGGTTTTGGCATGGCCAGGAAAATAATAGTCGAAACAGATAAATACCTGCCGCGAGCTTCTTAAGATGATGCGTATCCTGCTTGTGGGTAATCCCAATGTGGGCAAAAGTTCTCTTTTTTCTCGACTGACCGGTACACACATTATCGCTTCCAACTATCCCGGCACCACCGTGGGGTTCACTAAAGGGTATCTGAAGATGGGGGAGGAGCAGGCTGAGATTATCGATGTTCCCGGCAACTATACCCTTGAACCAACTTCTAAAGCAGAAGAGGTAGCAGTGGAGATGCTCAAAGAAGGGGACCTGGTCATAAATGTTGTTGACGCCACCAATCTGGAGAGAAATCTCAATCTGACGTTGCAGTTGCTGGAGAGACAGACTCCAGTAATAGTTGCCCTCAACATGTGGGATGATACTCGGCATCGGGGTATAAATATTGATGCTGCCAAGCTGGAGGAACTTCTCGGAGTGCCAGTTGTACCCACGGTAGGCGTTTCCGGACAGGGAGTAAGGGAATTAGTCAGGCGTCTTCCCGAGGCAAAGATGCCCGAAAACGCTCGTACCTATCCTAATAGTGATGAGCGGTGGGCGAGAGTGGGTGACATCGTGAGCCAGGCGCAATCGTTGAGCCATCGCCACCATCGCTGGTATGAGACTTTTGAAGATGCCAGTAGTCATCGGATAGGCGGGATAGTTATCGCCCTGCTGGTCCTTTTTGCCACCTTCTGGTTCGTCCGATTCGTTGGCGAAGGAATAATTGGCTATGTAGCTGACCCCCTCTTCGAAGGGCTGTGGACACCGTTGCTATCCAGACTGAGCCTCGCTTTAGGACCAGGGAGTTTCTGGCACACTGTCTTGATAGGTAACCTTATTGGGGGAGAAATTGACCATTTTCAGTCCTTCGGTTTGCTTAGCACTGGACTTTACATTCCCCTGGTTGCGGTGTTGCCGTATATCGTCTCTTTTTACCTGGCATTAGGAATACTGGAAGATGCTGGTTACCTGCCCCGCCTGGCGGTATTGATGGACACAATAATGCACCGGTTGGGGCTACACGGTTATGCCATCATCCCCACTATTCTGGGCTTTGGGTGTAATGTGCCTGCGGTTATGGCAACTCGTATTTTGGAGAGCCGTAAACAAAGGTTTATTGCCGCGACTTTGATTTCTATCGGCGTTCCCTGTGCTGCCTTGCAGGCTATGATAATCGGATTGGTGGGGAAGCAGGGGGTGGGATACGTAGCTATGGTTTACGGGAGCCTGTTTATATCCTGGATTATCATAGGGCTAATCCTTAATCGTACTGTCAAAGGATTCAACCCGGAACTTCTGGTGGAGATTCCCCCCTATCGCTTGCCGTCGTGGCGGGTCATTGGTGAAAAGCTCTGGCTACGGGTCTCCGGCTTTATTAAAGAAGCCTTGCCCATAGTACTCGGCACCATATTGGTGGTAAACATCCTATATACTTTAGGAGTTTTCAATGCCATTGCTGATATTACCGCCCCGATATTAACCGGGCTGTGGGGGTTGCCTAAAGAGACAATTACAGCCCTGGTCATTGGCTTTCTGCGTAAGGATGTGGCCATGGGCATGCTAGCTCCCCTGGCTCTAACTGCTAAGCAACTGGTTATCAGCAGCACGGTTCTGACTATGTTTTTCCCTTGTGTAGCTACCTTTGTGATATTGGCTCGGGAGCTGGGGGCAAGAGACGTGCTTAAAGCTGTGGGAATAATGATAGCAGCAGCACTAATAATGGGTAGCTTGCAGAACCTGGTCCTATAAGGTTGGGATGCTTTTGGAATGCCCGCTGAAGGCATTTCTCGTTTATTGCAGGCATATTTTGCCAATACGCTACTGACTCCAGGAGTCCCACCACAGCCGATAAGCGCTGCCAAATCAATTCTCTCGAATTCGTTGTCAAGTTTTAGTGGTCTTCTTTTCTTTAGCTACACTATGAGATGGTAGTCCGTAGCTGTAGCTGCATATTTCACTCCGTTTTTTAAGGCAGCTTTTACTATATTAGCGTTAAATCGGAGCGGAGTGAACGAGGAGCACAGGCTTGACAAGCACTTGACAATCCTTGGTGGACAAATTCCGGCTATTTACGGAACAATTCTGGCAGAACGTTGCCTCCTCTGGGGCCTGTGATTATAGCTGCCTAGGCTTTACTTCTAGGCAACATTGCTTGGGCAACTTCTCTTATTTGCCTGCAGGACTTGACAAAAGTTAAGGAGGGCTATAGCATTTTGATACCATCGCTTTATCCGAAAACGGCTGAACCAATACAAGTACTAGCATAATAGTTCCAGTAACTTGAGAACGTCCTGAGTAATAACAGTGACAAGAAGAACAGATTGATAGACTGCAGAACTGGTTGTCAAACGCTAGATGGCTGGAGGAAAAAGCAGAGGTCGAACAATCAAGCGAAGTATTGAAGACCGTGGCAATGAAACCAAGGAGGTGACCAAATGCTAGAGTTGGGAGATAAGGTGAAGCAGACAGTTGAACAGGCAGCTAGGATTATGGATGAATATAGGCATCGGCTCAGTGAAATTCTTGAAGAGGAAATTGAGCGGATAAGACAAGAAGCTGATGAGGAAGCGGCCGCTGTTCTTGCTAAGGCCCGTGAGGCAGCGCAGCAAACCGCAAACCAAGCAAAACTGGAAGCAGAGACATATCGGACTGAGTTGAGACAGAAGGCCGAGGATGAGGCAGCGGAAGCAGCTAACCAACGTGCAGCACAAGTCATAGAGGAAGCGAAACGGAAAGCTAAAGCGGAATCTACCGCTATCATCGAGGAATCGAGAGAGGTAGCTGCGGGAATCGCTGCAGAGGCTGAAACCATAGCCAAAAAGCAAGCTGCGGAAGCAAAGCAGCGAGAAGTGGAACGCATAATCAGTAAGGCTAGAGAAGAATCAGCTAAGACTATCGCCAAGGCGAAGCAATCGGGTGAAGAGGAAAGGAGTAGGATATTGGCTGACGCCAAGAGAGAAGCAGACACCCTGCTAGAAAAAGCGAACAGGGAGGTTGAAGAACTGTCTAGAGCTGCCGCCAAGCTAAAGCAAAGCGCGGAACAGGAGATTAGCGAGGCAAGACAGGAAGCACAGCGGCAAGCCAAACAAATCATCAACCAGGCTAAAGAGATAGGGCAGAGGGAGGGTGAAGCGAAGGCACAAGGAATCATCAGTGCCGCCATGCGAAAAGCGCAAGATATCATCAACGAAGCTATAGAGAACGGGAGGAGGAGGAGGGAAGAAGAATTGGCTGGGGTCATAGCCGAGGCAAAGAGTAAAGCAGAGCAGGAAGCCGCCGAACTCATTGCTGCTGCCAAGCAAACCGCGAAGCAGATTATTTTCCAGGCGTTCCAGCGTTCTTTAGGTACTATATTGGATAAGAACCAAGTAACACAGGAGAAAGATAACGGAAACTAGCAAGATAGTAAAGACCCAGCCTGAAGAATCTAGAAGTGTACCAAATATTAAGTGAGTCTCCGACCTAAAGCAGCAAAGGGGGTGGATGAGTGTACGGTCAGTTCTCAAGATTCGCTCTACAATTCCAGAATCTATCGAAAGCGCATTCAAGGTGAGGCAGGAACTCATATCGCGCCGTAGTAGCCGTAGTACAAGATTTGTTTTGTCCTGTACCGGAACCCTTATATGGAAAGAACACAGCTTTTTCAACTACTTCTTTAACGGTTCCTAAACCTCGTGATGACGTCCTGGCATGAAAGTTGTGCTGCGTTGTGCTAACCTTGATGTTAAACTATTATGAAAGTTTAAGGTATTCTTCAACAGTGAAATTCTTAGGAAATCAGTCCTCGTAGAGGTTGAAAATGAATACTTATCAAATCGATTTTGAACCAACAGGCAAAAGTGTAAAGTGCAAAGGCAATCAATCCCTTTTAGATTGTGCACATCAAGTAGGCGTGGGCATAGTTAGCATATGTGGAGGACACGGACGGTGCAATTGCTGTAAAGTGCAAATTCTGGAAGGGGCTGTTTCAGAACCCACAGCTAGCGAACTAAAGATTTTTCTGTCCCAAGAAGTAAAGAAAGGGTGGAGGCTGGCTTGTCAGACATATCCAGAAGGCGATGTAAAGTTACTTGTGCCACCTGAGTCGATGACCACGATGCAACGCTTACAAGTTGAAGGCTTCGAGGTTGCCGTTACGCCAGATTCGCCTGTCCGTTCCTATAATGTATGTTTGCCAGCTCCTTCTATGTCAGACTTGCAGGCAGATGTTGAACGTATATTAGGGGGGTTAAACAAAAAAAGAATACACTGCAATAATATTGATATCGAGGTCCTAAAAAATATCTCCCATTTATTGCGGTCATGGGACTGGAAGGCTAAAGTTTTCGTGCGAGGCAGCGAAGTAGTAGCTATCGGCTCCCAGTCTAACCGCCAATTGGGACTGGCTGTGGACTTGGGCAGCACAAAAATAGCTGCTTATTTAATAGATTTGGAAAGTGGTGAAACTTTAGCTGCTAGAGGAGTTATGAACCCTCAATTTGCTTATGGAGACGACATTATTACTCGCCTTTCCTTTGTCTTAGAGAAAAGAGGAGGGGGAAAATTGATGCAAAAGTTGGTTATAGATGAATTAAACAGACTGTTGGTTGCGCTATGTACTGAGGTTGATGCTCAGCCAGACGAGGTTGTGGAAGCTGTAATAGTAGGAAATACTGCCATGCATCATCTCCTCTTGAAATTATCTGTGGCGCAACTGGCATACGCTCCTTATATACCAGTGGTTAAAGCGGCACTAGATATCAAAGCTCGAGATTTAGGGCTTGATATAGCGCCGGGAGCTTACGTGCATATATTGCACAATATTGCCGGTTTTGTAGGGGCCGACCATGTAGCAATGCTATTATCTACCAAAACAATCTGGCAAAAAGAGGATTTAGCCTTGGCTATTGACATTGGCACAAACAGCGAGGTCTCTTTAATAAGCAATGGTGAGATAAGCACTTTATCCTGCGCATCAGGTCCTGCATTTGAAGGTGCAGAGATTAAAGATGGCATGCGGGCTACCAGCGGAGCAATAGAACGACTGAGGATATCAAATGACGCGATTGATTATCTCACCATTGATGAAGCCAAGCCAGCTGGGATTTGTGGCTCTGGCATATTGGATGCTGTAGCACAGCTCCGCTTAGCCGGTGTAGTGGACAAAAGCGGCAGGATGCTGAGTAATCATCCTCGAGTGCGTAGTAATAAAGGGCAGCGCGAGTTTGTTATTGTTGGAGAGGGAGAAAGAAATGGGCTTCCAGCAATTACCATCACTCAACGTGATGTGCGAGCGATACAATTAGCTAAAGGTGCAGTAAGGTCTGGCATTCAAGTTCTTTTGGCTGCCCAGAATCGTTCTTCAGAGGAAATAAAAAGAGTGATCATCGCTGGAGCTTTTGGCAGTTACATTAATGTTTCGAGTGCGATGACCATTGGAATGCTGCCCTCTCTTCCTTTGAACCGTTTTGAACAGGTAGGAAATGCCGCTGGCACAGGAGCTAAACTAGCCTTAGTTTCCAGAAGCAAAGTTGCAGAGGCACAACAGATAGCCTCCGAAGTTCATTATATTGAATTGGCTGCTGTCCCTGATTATGCCAAAATTCTTATTGAAGCAGCTACTATAGATGAATATTAATTTTTCAAGAGTTCAAAAACAACGTTTAAGAGAGCTAGACGCACCTTTAAACCTCCAAGAAAAGTCATTTTCCAGCGTTCAAGAACGGGATACAGATTTCCGTACTACGGAGCAGCTACTCATAAGACAAAGTAAACAACACTTAGTGGAGACATGGAATATTCATCACCGCCCCGCGCTTTGTGCACTGGAGGTTAAGCTTACAAATGTGCTCATGAAGAATGGATTTGTCCAGGTAGTCACGCCAATTATTTTAGCCAAAGGTTTACTGGCGAAGATGTCAATCACGTCAGAGCAGCCATTGTTTAAGCAAGTATTCTGGATAAGCGAAGATAAATGTTTAAGACCGATGTTAGCACCGAATCTCTATTATCTTATCGGGAAATTTGCCCGTTTATTTGAGAAACCAATACGAGTTTTTGAAATAGGCCCTTGTTTCCGCAAAGACTCAAAAGGTGGTCACCACTTAAACGAATTTACCATGCTAAATCTTGTAGAACTTGGCTCGCCTGAAGAAAAGAGAAGGCAAAAATTGGAAGAGCTCGCCGCTATAGTGATGGATGCCGCCGAGATACAAGATTATCAGTTGATCCCTGCGCGCTCTGATGTGTATGGGGAAACAATTGATGTTGTTGCCGGTTTAGAAGTTGGCTCAGGAGTTATAGGTCCCAATGCTTTAGATGCTCAATGGGGATGGGTTGATCCATGGATAGGGATAGGATTTGGCTTGGAAAGACTTGTCATGGTTAGTAAGGGGTATCAAAATATTCAAAGAATAGGACGTGCTCTCATATATTTTGACGGTGTGCGCCTGAATATCTAACTATTAACCATCTCAACAACCTTATTCCTGCTCTTAACTCCGTTTAAAAACCTTATCCAACTTGTGATAAAATCCGTTTAACTTAAGCAGTAGACCGGCAATGGGTGTTGGTGGTGTAGCAATTACCCAAAGAAGTTACCTCTTGTCTCGCAACAGTTAATGACACAATATATTCTCCTACGAGACAGGAAATAGAAGTGTTGGAAAAACCTATGAGCTAGAGCTAAAAACTAACGTAATCGCCAAATCAAATGAATCGTCAAGAAGTTGGTAAGCTAGGAGAGAAAGCAGCCCAGAAATTCTTGAAAAAGCGGGGCTATCGTATCCATGAGACGGGTTTTCGCTGCCCTCACAGAGAGATTGACATCATTGCCCAGCAGAAGGATTATCTTGTCTTTGTCGAAGTCCGCACCAAGAGTAGTTTGGACTTCGGCACTCCTGAGGAATCAATCACACAGTCCAAAAAGAAAAAACTCATCGCCTCAGCCCTGACCTATGCCAATACTCACCAAAACCTACCATCTCTATGGCGTATAGACGTAGTAGCCATCGAACTCGATGACAAAGGCCAGACCAGGCGCATCGAACTCATTGAAAACGCCGTCGAGCAGGACTCTCCATTTACATGGTAGCTATCTTATACCAGCAACTTCGCCAGCAAAGTACAAAAATAACCTGCTGCGTAGAGCAAGTGACCTATAAAATGGCTATTGTCAAACGCCCTCCATTATTTCAACCCCTGTCTTCGCCTTATCTGCTTTTGCTATCATCCCCCAATGGCAATAATCCCTATCTCAATCTCGTCTCCGTTTTTTACGGGGGTAGTTAGTTCCTTAGGATAAGCACACTTTGAATTAACAAAAATAGCATAATGAGCGGCTAACCGCCCCCGCTTATCACGAGTTTCCTGCCTAATACTGGGAAATTGCTCTTCTAGATTCCTAAGGCATTTGCCAGTAGTGCTGCCTTTCACTTCAATCACCTCTTGGCCGCCAACAAGCCTCGCAAGAATCGGATTAAGTTTCATCTTTACACTCACTTTGAACCTCCATCTCGCAGACGTTACAATTTGGTTTTTTAGCTAAATTATGGAAAACAAAATCCATTGTATCACCACCCACATATAACATCTTACCTTTGAGTAAACATCCGAATCTAGCAAGGAGCTTAATTGTCTCCGTGACTTGTAAGATAGCTATTAAAGTTGGAGCTACGCACAACAAGTGTAATGGTATTACCGTTATCAACAGATTCAACGAAATTTTCTACTGATTTCTGCGTTGACCTGCAAAATGACAGGTAGCGCATTACTTCTGTTGGTTCTCGAAGACCTATTCATTCGGAGGCGCATGCCATCCTTTAATCCTGTAGTAGTCAGACAACATCTTATCGAAGTCGGCTTTGGGAAGCACCTTACCGCTATCTTCGAGTCTCTCCTCGAAGAACCTCTTTGGCAACATTTCATCTGCCCGCTTCATTCCTTCACGCAGGTTAAATTCCCTGGCTTTATTGGTAATACCTGAAGCTATTTTCTGTAGCTGCTTTTTATCTAGCTCTAACCCTGTGATAGTATTTATAAGGGTGGAAATTTTTTCCCAGGGATACAGGTCTCTAAAAAATCGGCACACAATCAGGGCATCAAAAAGGGTATGCCTGTCCTCGAAGTCAATAAATATCTCCGCTTTGCCCTCGATTTCATCTGGCGCTATCAGTCCTGAAATCTCTGCTTTATAAATAGTGGCCCTCAGATGGCACGCACCTCTATCTGAAGTAGCAAATGCTAACCCCATTCCTTTTAGAGCCCTGGGATCGTACATTGCGAAGTCCAATCCTTTAACATGGGCAGCGAAATCTTCTAAGCCCCACTCCTTGCTGGCATGTTTTATACCTTCAGCCAGAGTAGCTCCAATTCCCTCTTTTCTCGCCATCTTATTGAGCAAAGCAGCGATGCCGTCAACGTCACCATACTCAATTTTCTCTCCGATGTCTTGCCTGTGAGAAGCCTCAATGGTAAAGCCACAAAGGCTACCTGCTGTCATGGTATCCATACCCAGCCTGTCGCATATGTCGTTTAGATACAAAACCTCCGTGATATCGTCTATCAAGCAAAGCCCACCAAAACTACCCACAGTTTCATAGTCTATCATCTGTTTCAACCCCTTATGCCTTCCTTCAAGCACTTCGGTTGCCCTTCCACAAGCCAAAAAACATTTTGGACACGCATGTGCCCTTACTTTGCTTTTCTCTTGCAACGCATCCATGGTCAAGTTCTGCCACTTATCATAGGTTCCCGCATGCCAATACCTGGTAGGAAACGCACCAAATTTGTTCATAACAGGTACCATCTGCAGTGTCCCCATGTCTTTGTATCTCTTCACCCCAGGGTCCTCTTTTCCTATATCTCTTATTTCTATATATAGCTTCCTGAGTAAATCGGGCTTGGCTACTTGCTTCTCCTTGTTTCCATAGAAAGCAATGCCTTTGATTTTCTTGGAACCCATTACGGCTCCAACTCCAGTCCTCCCAGCCGATCTAAAATAGTCGTTTTCAATGCAAGCAAACCTTACCAGGTTTTCACCAGCAGGCCCTATAACAACAACCCCGGCGTCTTTAACTCCCACTTCGCGCTTTATAATATCCTCTGTTTCATAAGTGTCCTTGCCCCAGATATTAGAGGCGTGATGAAATTTCACACCTTCGTCAGAAATCTCAAGATAAACAGGATTTTCAGAGGCTCCGTGTATCACAATTGCGTCATAGCCCGTGCCACTTAGCGGTTCAGCCACTTTCCCTCCAGCATAGGACTCAGCATACAATCCCGTTAAAGGGGATTTTGTGAATACCCCGTATCTGGATGAGCCCCACACTGTTGTGTTGGTCGTTGGTCCCGTGGCGAAAATGAGAACATTATCTTCTAATAAAGGGTCGACCCCTGCTTTTGTGTTGTTAAGTAACAGATGAGTACTAAGCCCTTTACCTCCCAGATATTTCTGATAAACTTCATCATTGACGGATTCTTGTTCAAACGACCTTCGGGTGAGGTCAATATGTAGTACCTTATTGTAAAATCCGTGCATATATCCTCCTTCTAACACGCAAGTTCTTAATCACTAACCCGAAACCTTAATTAAGGCCTCCTCTAAAATATCGAATCCCTCATTTAGCTGTTCTTCAGTTATCACCAGCGGAGGTATGATACGTATTACATTACCATAAACACCTGCTTTTATCGCTATTAAACCACTCCTGAGACATTCATTCAGTACTCTCTTAGTTTCCTCCGTAGCAGGCTCTTTCGTTTTTCTATCCCGAACCAGTTCAATCCCCCATGCTGTATCTATACCTCTCAAGTCACCAATGAGCGGAATTCTCTGGTACATTTTTCCCAATCTACTCTTCATTATCTCCGCCATCCTTTGTGCCTTTTGCAGTATTCTTTCTTCCTTGAAAGTATCTAATACTGCCAAAGCAGCGGCACAACTAACCGGATGCCCAACAAAAGTACCTCCTAATATTCCTGCAGCGTTCATAATCTCTTTCCTGCCGGTTACTGCGCTCAGTGGAAAGCCATTCGCGAGCGATTTTGACATTACCATTAAATCAGGCGCCACCCCCCAGTGTTCACAAGCAAACATCTTCCCCGTCCTTCCAAATCCTGATTGAACTTCATCCAAGATAAACACTATGCCATACTCCCGGCAAATTTCTTGCAGTCCCGGTAGAAATTCCTTCGGTGGAAATATATATCCGCCTTCTCCAATCACTGGCTCTATAACAAGAGCAGCAACCTGTTCCGGGTCAACCGTGGTAAGAAATCCTTGCCTTATGAATTCGAGGCAACGCATAGAGCATTCCGGATAAGACAACCCAAAGGGACAACGATAGCAATAGGCAACGGGAAATCTGTATATTTCTGGAACGAACGGCCCATATCCCACTTTGAGAGGCTTCACCGTTCCGTCGAGGCTTGTAGCCAGCAGAGTTTTTCCGTGAAATGCATAATCAAAACAGATAACTGCCGGCCTTTTGGTGTGGGCTCTGGATATCTTGATAGAATTCTCTATTGCCTCTGAACCACTGTTGAAAAGCGCTGTTGCTTTAGGGAATTTTCCAGGCGTGATTTCTGATAGTCTTTCTGCTACTCGTATAAAAGGCTCCTGCATCACAGATCCAAAGCAAGTATGAACCAACTTCTCTGCCTGTGCTTTGGCAGCTTCTAAAACCTTTGGGTGGCAATGACCCAGGTTCAGAACCCCCACTCCAGCGTAGAAATCTATGTAGCTATTGCCGTCAACATCTTTTATTATCGCGCCTTTAGCCTCAGCTGCCATGATCGGAAACATGGAATACATGGAGCCAGAAGCAACATATCTTTCGGCAATTTCCTTAAGCTTTCTCGACTTCTCACCCGGTATTTCTGTGACTATTTTGACACTTCTCTCTTTCATTTTTATCTCCCCTTCCATATTATTGCGACAGTTGTAATATCGCAGCAAGAGGCATTTTCCCTAGATTGTTGCATTTGCTTCTCTTATGGCATCCTCCAATATATCAAACCCTTTTGTCAATTCTTCTTCTGTGATTACCAAGGGGAACATGAAGCGCAAAACATTATGCAGCGGTCCACACGACATTATTATCAGACCACGTTCATGACATTTCTTCAGTATAGTTTTGGTCTCCGCAGTAGCTGGCGCCTTGGTTTTGCGGTCTTTCACTAACTCCACCCCAATAACACACCCCAGGCCCCTCACATCCCCTATGATTTCATATTCCTTCTCCATACTTTCAAGCCTGTCTTTAGCTATGTTGCCCAATTTGACAGCTCTGCCTAAAAGCTTATCTTTCTCAAATGTTTCTATCGTCTTTAGAGCGGCAACACAGGATAAGGGGTTGCCTGCAAAAGTTCCGCCCACCCCTCCTACATCAACCGAATCCATCACCTCTTTTCTCCCTACAGTAGCTGATAAGACCAACCCTCCCCCCAGGCTTTTCGCCGCTAGCAATATATCAGGGACTATATCGAAGTGCTCAATGGCCCACATTTTCCCTGTGCGCCCCATACCAGATTGTACTTCATCAGCTATGAACACGATATTATGCTTATCACATATTTTTCTTAATCCCTTGAGGAACTCCACCGGGGGTATGACATAACCTCCCTCCCCTAAGATTGGCTCTATGAGGACGGCTGCAATTTCCTCAGGCGCCATGTAATTAACAAAACTGTCCTCAATTCTCTGGAGGCAGTGTATTCCACAATCAGGATAAGTTAGCTTATGTGGGCACCTATAGCAGTAGGCATAAGGAACCCGCTGAAGGTAAGGAACAAATGGGCCAAAGCCAAACTTGTAATATTTTATCTGGCTTGTCAACGCCATCGCTAGTGTAGTTCTTCCATGAAATGCATTCTCGAACACAATCACACCTTGCTTACCGCTATACCTTCTGGCCACCTTTATCGCATTCTCGACAGCCTCAGCACCAGAATTTATCAAAAGAGCCTGCTTAGGGAAATTGCCAGGCGTTATCTCACAAAGTTTCTTGGCCAATCTAATATATGACTCATACATCAATACGTGAAAGCAAGTGTGCAGGTGTTTATCTGCCTGTTCCTTTATTGCTGATACAACCCTATCATTACAGTGTCCTATATTAAGGACTGCTATGCCACCGGCAAAATCAATATACCCATTCCCATCTACATCTTCCACTATGGCTCCTTTGCCCTTAGAAACAAAGAGAGGTCCTACCTGAAACAAGCCTTTAGGAACATATTCATTCCTTAGATTGAGTAGCTCCTTAGCTTTTTCCCCAGGTAAAGCCCTCTTTTCACCCACTTTTGCCCCTTCATTCATCTTTCAATATCCCTCCTTTTGTACATTATTATAGGAATCAATATCCGGGAGGCTTAGACCTGAAAACTCACCGATACGCTTCCGCCATATCCTCTCTTTGGTGATTGTCCAAACACCAGAGTTTGCCAGAATGCCTTGTCTCACACGTGTAGAGACACTCTTATTGGTGTAGGTAATTCTTGCCCCGTGCCCCTTTCGTAAGAAGGCTACACTTGCTGTTATATTCTGGTTGAGCCTCTGTTGTTAACCACCGGTTACCAAAGGGAAAATGGCTATCTCATCCTCATCTGTTACCCAGGTGTCCTTAGCAGCTCTCACTCCATTTATAGCAACGAATCCCACTACCTCTACAGGGATACGCAGCCTGTTAAAAATCTGTGCCACGCTTACTTTTTTCTGTGGAAATGTTATCGCCATACCATTCCCACTGTCAGCACCTTCGCCAGCAAAGTGTCGCGCTAACGCCCCATGCATGCGAATCCGGACCACCACGATTTGCTTCTCCCCCTTACATTTCCAATTCTTTAAGCTTCTCTGGTGTCGGGGCTCCGTTGTTATCCCAGCCACGAAGTTGGTAATATTCCTGCAGCATAGCGTCAAACTGATCACGTGGCAGTACTCGCCCGGCAGGAGCACCAGATTTCAGCGGGTCTTTAAAGATTCGGTCAGGCAGAGTATCTTCGCCTGCTTTAAACCCCTCCCTAACATTGAACAGTCTGCCTATGTTCCAGATACGCTCCGCGGCTTTTTCAAGCTCGGCAACAGAAATCTCTCGCCCACGTACACATGATATTAGTTCACTCATGGTTTCCAGGGAAACCGCCCAGAAGTCGCACAGGACCAGTGAAAACTTGATCATATTATAGTGCTGCGCATCTATGGTCAACTTGGCCTTCCCTTCGATGGTAAATGGATCAATGTCGCCGAAAGCCTCATCACCAATGGGAAAACCACCCATATGACAACCACCACGATTTGCAGTAGCATAAGCCAGACCCATTGACCAGGAGCCCCGTGGATCGTAGCCAGGTAGTTCCAGTCCCTTTGTTTCCATAGCAAATTCAATGCCACCGTACTTTTGGGCTAGATATCTTACCCCACGGCTTAGTTCCTCACCCATCCCCTCTTGGCAACCAATCAATCTGGGCATTTTTAAGTAAGTCTCAATATCACCAAAGCGGATGCCAAAATCTTTTATCCCCCTCTCGGTCATTTCCATGGCAAAGCCCACTATATTACCGGCAGAAATTGTATCTATCCCCACATCATCGCATTCAGCATTGAACTTGATAATTGCCTCTATGTCGTCCACTCCGCAGTTAGACCCAACCAACGCCAGCGTTTCATATTCCGGACCTTCCACAGCATTGTCTCCTATACGGATGTAATTCCCACAACCCAGGGCACAAGCAGGGCAAGCCTTTTTTCTGGGCTTGAGCCGTCGTATGCTCTCTGCGTTGATTTTTGAAGCGCCTTCAAATACACCGTCCTGAAAGTTTCTGGTCGGTAAAACCCCGGCAGAATTGCTCATATCAACAATCTGCGGGGTGCCGTCAGTATAAATCCCAAGATTGGTATCGGTTAACACATCTTCCCATATCAGCCTCTTAACCAGCTTTAAAAGGCCCGGCATGTCAGGAACAGTTACATCCTTACTCCCGGAACAAACAATGGCTTTCAACTTCTTACTCCCCATGACAGCACCGATACCACCACGAGCTGCCTGGCGGTAGTATTCTGAGCCGATACAGGCAATGGAGACTAGCTTCTCGCCAGCAGGACCAATACTCAATACACCTGATTCTCGTCCAAGTTCCTCCCCCAGTTGCGACTCGGTTTCAAAAATACCTTTGCCCCAAAGATAAGTAGCATCACGTATCTCCACCCTGTCGTCATTAATCACCAAGCAAGCCGGATTCTCAGCTTGCCCCTCGATAATCAACACATCGTAGCCAGCAAATTTGAGCTGTGTAGCGAAACGACCTCCTATAGAGGAATCGAGCATTGTCCCCGTTGCTGGCGACTTGGCAGCGAAAGTTAGCCTGCCCGAGCACGGTACAACTGTTCCTGTAAAAGGACCTGTGGTCAGAATCAACTTATTAGCCGATGATAGTGGATCAATTCCTTCTTTCAGTTCCTCATATAGATATTTTATACCTAAGCCTCTACCACCAAAGTATTTTTCTGCCCAGTCCTGATTTAAGGGCTCCTTCGTCACATCACCGGTATCAAGGTTAACACGTAGCACTTTTCCTGTGTAACTCATGTTGCACTCTCCTCCTTCTTAATTGCTTCGTGAGGACACCAACTGACACACTCTGGAGAACCACCACAGCGGTCACATATTAATAACTTGCCTGAAGATGAGAGATGAATAATGCCGTAAGGGCACGCGTCAACACACAGCCCACACTCACTACAACTTTCTTGGTCAACACTAAGCGACCCATTTTCGGACATGATAGCTCCGGTCGGGCAAGTCTCTACACATTCCAAGCAGAGGTCACAAAACTCCCCTCCTACTACTAAATCACCCTTTTCATATCCGGAATGAATTTTCAGACAAGCCATCTTGGGATTAAAAACTCCTCCCTTAACCGCTGAACAAACCAACTCGCAAATACCACATCCGGTGCATCTCTCTGTGTCCAATACTAGTTTCACATTCCCTCCATCTTCACGGTTTAATTATTTTATTACCAATACAGAACAATCTTGCTACTTCTTGTTAACTACAGCCACCTGAAAGGCAATTGTAATCAGGATGAAGAGGCTTGTCAATCCAGGCGGCAGTGAGAGCAATCTCTTTGATGAGCCGATAGAAAGCTTCCTTTATAACGTTTTGCACAACGTTACCCTATCCAAATCTCCCAATCACTTTCGTACTCTAACCCTCTACCACAATCAGCTTCTGAGGTATCCGGCTCAAAAGCTCAGCTTTTTCCTCATCAATCACAATCGTGTCCATAATGGCAGATAACCCGGCACTCTTAGGAAGATAGAAATCCGACTCATAATTGACCACTGTGCCAGGAACAAACACCCTCTCCGAAGACCCTTCTGCGCTATACTGAAAAACTCCAACCCAATCGGGTGGAAAGGCGATACCCAGATCATACCCTCCAATCCACCACCGGCTTTCCCATATCCCCACTTCCTTATAATACTGTTCAACTGCCCTGTTAACCTCCGAGACCCGACAGTTCGGTTTCATAACCTTCATCAGCACAGGAAAAGCATTCGCAGACAGTTCTATCCACCTGGCTACATCGGGATCGGGTTCACCTATAGACACAGACCTGGCCACATCAACATGGTATCTATTATATACTCCGCATAAATCGAGCTGTACTATATCGCCTGGCATGACCTTATGCCTTGATGCAAGTGTATGTATATGAGCGGAGCGCCGCCCTGCGCTTACATACGTAGGAAGCCCCGATATCTCTCCACCAGCCTTCGCACAAGCATAATCCATTTCAGCTTTCACATCCAATTCAGTCATCCCCGGCCTTATGTGTTCGATAGCAGCCTGCATTCCTATATCAGCAATCCTGGCAGCTGTTCTCACATAACTCATTTCCAAAGGAGACTTCACTGCTCGAAGCTCGCGGACAATGTCCGTCCCATCCACCACTTCACATCCTTCACCCTCAAAAGCGCATTGCAGCATTTGGCTGATTGCCGGATTGGGAAGATAACTCCACTTTTCCAGGGCAACCTTCCCCTTGAGCCAACCCTCATCCTTCAAGTTCTTCACGATGAACTCTAACTGGGAGATTCCCGCCTTTGAACGATATATCCGTATGTCGCATCCAACACAATGATTATAAACCAGCACCTCTTCCTCTTCCCGGTCGAAGAAGATAGGGGTTCTTTCATTCGCCGCAATGGCCACGCCGCTGAGTTGTTGCCATTCCTTAGGGCTCTGAGCCTGGTACCAACTATTCTGGTAACCCACCAGGTAGAACAGAGTCTCTGGAGCTGTACAGTATAGAAGAGCTATTCCTTGCTTTGCCATTGCTTGTTTAACCTTGGTTACTCTCTGCTGATATTCTTCAACCGGGAAGGGAATTTCCATCTCCGAACAGTATGTTTTAACAAGTTCACTTATTTCGCTTATATCAGTCACCTCCCTTATTAATGTATATTCATTTGCAGAAGTAATTGTACTCAGTGCGAAGAGATTTATCAATTCCTTTTCCGGGCGGTAGCAAAGCTAAGTTTTCTAGCAAACCGAAAGAAAGCCTCCTTTCTGCGGTTTCACATGTCGTCCACGTGCCTTACAGAGGTTGTTAGGATAAACGAGACAGCCCGTGCTATAGGCAGGGAGTTGAAGTGGTACTCCTCTGCTCAATACAAGTATTAAACACTGTACCGGGCGCATCGCCAGGCGGAAGAAAGAGAACAACGGCACAAGGAATGTGGTGCATGAAGATAGAACAGCACAAACAGGGATAAACTGTTATACTGCAATTCAACGAAGCAGAGTTGTACTACTACAAAAGACACTGCCTCTTATCCCGAAACCAGGGTTCCGGCTGTGCAAGTAATAGGGCGGAGGTGACGCCTATGGGGAATTGGCCATCAGGAAAGACTGGTGCGAAGCATTAAAGAAAGTAGAAAACACGATGGAAGTGGCGGCAGTGGGTGAGTCAGACACATCAAATATTGGTTGCCAGACGATGATGGCAAAAAACGGAACAGGAGGAGACATCATCACCGCTTTTGTCATAATGAGCGGAAAACAGCTTAGTGCATCTCTGAGTTGATTTAATCTTAAAGGCAAAAATTCAGAAAGGAGTATAAAGATGAGCAAATCTTTGGGTCAGCGTCTGCGGGCTGACCTGTTGTGGGCTATAACCAGAGTGCATGAGGATTTTTTTGTCAAGTACTTTCGCTTACCGTTTATGTCTCTACCAACCGGTACACCCGACGTATATACCAGGGTAAGAGTGGAAAAGAACGTGGCGGTGCCCATGCGTGATGGGATTAAGCTCTATGCCAACATCTATAAGCCCGATGTCGATGGCAAGTTCCCTGTCATACTGATACGGCTGCCTTATGGTAAAGACGAGCCTTACTGCGTTATGCCGGCATACGGTAAATACTTCGCCCGCAAGGGGTATGCGTGTGTTGTGCAGGATGTGAGGGGAAAATATGCTTCAGAGGGTAAGTTCGAGCCTTTTTTTGATGAAGCCGCTGACGGATACGATACCCTGGACTGGATTGCCGGCCAACCATGGTGCGACGGTAATATCGGGATGACCGGCGAGTCCTATTACGGGTACACCCAGTGGGCTGTGGCATGGCTAAATCACCCCAACCTTAAGTGCATCGCCCCTGGCGAAACATTCCCAGATATATACAGAATAAGGAATTATAATAACAGCGCCTTTTGTCTGCAGACAGCGGGCACCTGGGCATATGAGATGAATGCCAGGAAGATGAACAATCCCCTCAGGCTGGATTACTGGCGCCTTCCCTTAGTATCTATGGACGATGATGCCGGGGTCAGGTGTGATTATTACAAGGACTGGATCAGACATCCCTCGAGAGATGCCTACTGGGAGTCCGTCAACGTCTCTCAGAAATACAACCAGGTGAAGATACCGGTCTATCACTGGGGCGGCTGGTATGATGTTTATTTACGTGGCACCATCAAAAGTTGGCGTGGGGTGAAGGAAAGCAGCGACAGCATGGAAGCCAGGAAAAACCAGTGGCTGTTGATTGCGCCCACCGACCATGAACTTACTCCTGCGGAGACTCATAGAATCGGCAGAATAGATGTAGGCAAGGAAGCCTGGACATACGATAGACTGCAGCGCTTCTTCGATTACTGGCTGAAAGGAGCCGATAACGGTTTTGACCGAACACCCAGGGTGGAGATATTCACTATAGGCGACAACAAATGGAGATATGAAGACGAGTGGCCCCCGGCCAGGATAAAGTACACCAGCTATTACTTCCATAGCGGCGGGGGCGCCAACACCCTCCATGGAGATGGTTTGCTTAATAGCGGGGAACCCGGCGACGAGCCCACCGACGGCTATGTGTATGATCCGAACAACCCGGTTACGATCTCATTGGAAATGCAACTATGGTCCCTGGCACAGACCCTGAAGGACAGGTCCTCTGTAGAGCAGCGAGCAGACGTGCTCGTTTACACCACGCCCAACCTGGAGAAAGACCTGGAGATAACAGGGCCGATAACTGTCACGCTGTTTGCCGCATCATCGGCACGGGACACCGATTTCACAGCCGCGCTGGTTGACGTCTTTCCCGATGGCTATACCCACATGATACAGGAAGGCATAGTCCGCGCCAGGTATCGCAACTCCGACAGCGAGGCATCTCTCATCGAGCCGGGCAAAATATACCAATATACGATTGACCTGTGGGCAACCAGCTATGTGGTTAAACAGGGACACCGCATAATAGTGGAGATATCCAGCAGTAATTTTAACAGGTGGGATAGAAACCCGAACACAGGACATGAATTCGGCATGGATGCTGAGACCATAAAAGCCACTCAAACAATCTACCATGACAGGCAACATCCTTCGTATATCACCTTGCCGGTTATTCCGAGATGAATACATAAACGTCATCCTCCGCAGGAGGGCAAAGAAGGAGAGAGCTGGTAAGCTAAGGAAAAATTGTGAAGCAACTGGTATTTGAGATAGATATTTGCGTTACGGCTGGGTAGAATATGCTGCGCTTCAGTAGAAGTCTGACAACCGGCACAATCCCTTTCCAGAAGGTGCCATAAGATGTTATATTTTACCACGGGCACTTTTCTTCACTTGCTCGGGACTGCAATCCTCAAGTTGCCCCAGGGATGCTGTTTCAATCTAATCGGTCAAAAGTAAACAATACAGGAGGAATTAAATGACAAAGATTTTTGTTATGGGAGCTGTTGGCAAGATGTGTATTGAAGCAACAAGAGATTTAGTTAACACCAGTGATTTTGATAAATTTCTCTTAGCGGATATTGATGAGCAAAAATTGAAGGAATTGGAAAAGGAATTGAACGACAAGAGGGTTCACACATTAAGAATAGATGCCTCTGATGAAGATAGAGTAGCAGAGGCAATCAAAGGATATGATTTTGTAATGAACGGGCTTGCATACGACAGAGCTGAACCAACTCTCAAAGCCATTTTGAGGTGTAAAATCCCGGCGGCTGATTTAGATTCTGGGCTTCGGAAATATAGTGAAGATTTTGAAAAGGCAGGGGTACTATATGCCAATGGGGTGGGAATGACACCGGGAGTCACCGATATAATGGCCCGATATGGAGTTGACCGGTGTGAGAAAGTAGAAGAAATCTATGTATACTGGGCTTCTAGACCAATTGCGATTTCCCCCGGCTTGGTATTGACCAGTTTCGGGGAGATAGACCCTGAAGAGAAGAAGAGAGCTTACTACGAGAACGGCAAATATCATCCTCAACCTCCGCTGTAGGAATCGAGGACTGTAGAATTTGAGCCTCCATATGGAAAACTAGATGTATACTATGTTCCGCACTCAGAAACCTTCACTCTTTCCAAGCTTGTTCCCGGAGTCAAAAGGGTTAAAACGATGGGTACATGGCCACCAGCAGACATGGAAGTATTAAAACAGCTGGTTGATTTTGGGGTTTTCGAACAGAAGACGATAAAGCATAAAGGGCAGAACTTCAATACACTAGAACTTTTGGGGGACATGCTCAGCCAATTGCCGGGAGGCACGCGGACTCCCTTGTGGGGATATGCGTTACGGGTGGAAGTGGTAGGAGAAAGGGATGGCAGGAAAGTAGAATATGTTTTAACTACCTCTCATCCACCCTCTGATGAGTGGGGAGGCACGAGAGCTTATGCCAAGAATGTAGCCATTCCTTTATCTATAGGAACCCAACTCATAGTGAACGGCAAAGCAAGAGTTAACAGTGGCTATCGTTCTGCTTATGAAGTCTATGACGCAATGGAATTCTTTAAAGAACTTAAGAAGCGAGCCATTGCAATTCATGAAAGGGTTTACGAGTATCGAAAGTTAGATTAAATAACCAACGAAAACCTGTACAAGGTTCAGGATGCCAAAATAAGAGGAGGGGCAAAGTGTAGAGAAGGCAAAGAAGCCTGGTAAGTAAACTACACGACCCGAAGTTAGAGCTCAGGTTTAAGCTAAATGAACACGAGGAGCAAACAATGAAAATATTAATAGTGGGAACCGGCGCACAAGGTGGCCCATGTGCTGCAGTACTGGCTAGAGACAAAAATGTATCAGAAGTAGTTCTAGGCGATATAGATTTAGATTTAGCCAACAAAGTCAAGGAGAAAATCAAAAGCGATAAGATTACCGCGACGAGGATTGATGCCGGAAAAGTTGAGGATATTGAGAGGGCAGCCAGGGGAGCAGACGCTATTATCAATCTGACATTGACCGCTTTTAACGAGAACATAATGCAAGCTGCCTTAAAAAGCGGCGCTCATTATGTAGATACATCTTTCGGCGAACCAAGCCTCCTGGACATATGTGCCAGAGACAATATCCTGGCGCAGATAATAGAAAAACGACCACTCGCATTCGATAGTGAATTCAAAGAAGCCGGCTTGACAGCTCTGGTTGGCTGTGGTGGGTCACCTGGAGTCGTTAATGTATTAGCTAGATATTGTTGCGATAAATTGGATCGCGTAGATGAAATACATATCAGGCTCGGCCGTAGACTTCTAGCAAACTCTGAGGAAGTAGTTAAAGCATGGGCACCAACATGGTCTCCTTTTAGGGCACTTTGGGGTTATGCAGTTGAACCTACAGTATTCGAAGATGGGGAATATAAGAAATATCCCAACTATAGCGAGTATGAAGACTATACTTTTCCAGAGCCTGTGGGCACAATCCCGCTTGTTTACCATCAACATCAGGAACCGATAACACTGCCATATTTCATAGGCAAAGGCATTAAGTATTGCGATTTTAAATATACAGTAGGTAAGGAAGTCGGTACTTTAATTAGGACAGGATTTGCTAGCTCAGAACCAATAGATGTAAAAGGTGCCAAAGTTGCACCACGGGATGTTTTGCTTAACCTGGTGCGTCGTCCAGTTGATACGTTCTTCACTGAAGATGAAGCCACCGCCAGGGCTCCACTGAAGGTTTTCGGCCTCGTTGTAATAGAGATCAAGGGAGCCAAATCAGGAGAAAAACTAGAATGCAAAATATCTTACCCGATCACCCTCTTTGCCACTCCAGAGGAAAGACTAGAGCTTTATAGAAGATTCGGGGCAACAAATATTGGTGTTGCTTTACCAGCAATTGTAGGAGCAAAGATGTGCGTGCAAGGACTTACAGAGAAGGGAGTGATCAGCTCTGAATGCCTTAACCCGATAAAATTCCTGAAGATGATGGCTGAGATGGGTGTTCCATTGAAGTTTCATGAGGCACTTTCAAAAGAGGTATCTATCTCATAATTTGCCAACTAGAATGAGGAAACGATGTAATGTTCATGACTCTTGACCACGGAACTTGTCACTGGCACTCGCTGGAACGAGATGAATTTGGAAAATATTATGTTAAGGAGGTTCACAAATGAAAGTAGTCTGCTTAGGCGGAGCAGGTGCTATGGGTTCTTCATGTGTGTACGACCTGCATAAAACAAGTGATTTTGATGAGATTGTTGTCGCAGATTTTGACGAAGCAGCGGCAAGACGAGTTATAAATCTAATGGATGGCGATAAAAGATTCTCGTATGTCCGGGTGGATGCATCCAAAAAAGACGAAATAGCTAATGTATTGAAGGGCGCTGATTATGTCGTCGATAGCTTACCTGACAAATATATATACAACTTCATGGATGCAGTCAGGGAAGTAGGTATAAGTGGTGTAAGCCTAAACATGATAGATGTGGATAAGATACCATATTACTATGCAGCTCTGGAGAAAGCGGGCAAAACTTTCCTCATAGGAAACGGCGGATGTGCAACTACTTGCGAAATAGCTATGTTAGGATGCGAGGAAATGGATGAGGTGGATGATACCAACATCTACTGGGGTATGTGGCGACCCATCACTCATGGTACTCCTGGCCTTATCGATTCAATTCATCCTCAATATGATCCCAGAACAGATGAAAGAATTTATTGGGAAAACGGGAAAATTGTCCGTAATATGCCCCCTTTTGCTCTACCCAGGGAGTTTGAGTTCCCAGAACCCATAGGCAAACAAGAGACATATATCTTAACTCACTGGGAGCCTTTAACCCTTCCCCTGGTACATGTAATAAAACAGAAGAGGACGAAACGAATAGTAGTGAGAGGGATATGGCATTACAGCTGGATGCGATTCATCAGGACTTTACTGGAAAACGGCATCTATGAGGCAGAACCGGTTGAAATCAACGGGGTTAAGGTATCACCATACGAAGTTGTTATAAAACACATTAAGCGCCAGGCTGTTGAACAGTGGGAAGACCCCTACCGGCTGGCAGAGAGACTTGGATTTAATCCTCAGTGTATACTGTCGGTAGAGATAACCGGCTATAAGAATGGTGCGGGCAATAGAACCATATATCACAGCCAGTTATCTTATCCCTTCTTTGATGGTAAGCCTGTGACCTGTTCCATGTACGTTGGTGCATATGTGGGTGTGCCATGTTCGATATCGCTTCAAATGTTAGCACACGGAGAGATACCCGAGAAAGGAGCAGTTACAATTGAAATGACTAGTGGATCCCCCGAGAGATATCTTGAGGAATTTGAAAAGAGGGGAGCCAAACTAATAAAACAGGAATTTACTAAAGGCGTAAGCGTTTAGTTTTCTGGTTGTCCAATAATTTAAGGAGGTGATGCCTATGAATGAAACAGAAGACACCCGAAAAAGACTGCGCAGGTCAGAAAGGAGGCATTCATGAAAAAGAACACAACAACCCGTCCGATACCGCCGGAAGGTGAATCCCTCAGGCGACTAAATAACGTCCGCAAGCAAATGGAGAAGCGAGGCGTTGACGCGTTGATAATTTACTCAGGCCCGGGCAGTCTCCGTTTTGGGCAGAGAGGACACGTAATGTACATGTCTAACTACGAGCCCTACTTTGGCGACACAATGATGGTGTTACCTCAAGACGAGAAGTCCGGGGCTCTATTGGAAATTGACGAGGCGGCGCATTTCGCTTCTGACTGTACATGGGTAGAGGAGATTGAGCTATCAGCAAACCATGTGGACACTGCCAGAAAGTATTTGCGGAAGATAGGATTGAAGAAGCCCAAAATCGGCATAGTGGGAGAGTACTCTATGAGCCCCTCCTTATATGCCTGTTTCCAGAAAGAATCGGCATTCTCCCAGGTCGAACCAGCCTCAGACATCATTGAGAACGAGCGAATCGTTAAATCAGACTGGGAGCTTCAGTGCATCCGTGAAGCATCCAGGATTGCAAAGGAGGGAATAGAGGCAGCAGCCCGATTCGCCCGACCCGGAATACTCGACTTGGAAATCACTGCAGAGATTGAAAGGGTATGTCGCATTGCAGGGTCTGAGTTCTTTCCACATTATACAATGGTCTCCTCCGGGCTAGACTCAAAGTACCAAGCATGGTGGTGGAAATGTGGCCAAAGACGTTTACAGCAGGGTGATATATTCCTCTTGGATTTTGGCACTATGTATGCCGGCTATTGTTGTGATATATCAAGACCTTTTATAGTGGGGCAGCCCAGTCAGACGCAAAAGGATGTTTTCGAGGTGCTGAAACAGGCACAGGAAGCCGGTAGAAAAGCTGCATGTGAAGGCGCCTTAGCCTCCGATGTTGATAAAGCGGTACGCAGAATTTATAGGGAAAACTGGCCAGAAGAGAAGTCCTGGGGGGGAGGTCATGGGGTAGGTCTTGAAGTACACGAATGGCCATTTATTGGTTATCACAATATAACTCATGATAATGCTTATCGAGATACTAGATTAAGGGCAAACACAGTTATCTCACTGGAGCCAACGATTGGGATTCCTAATGTCGGTGACTTCCAGTTGGAAGATGAATTTGTTGTCACCAAAACAGGAGCTGAAAGGCTTAACGACATCCCTCAGGAAATCATAATGTGCAGGTGAATAATCAACTATTATAGAAAGGAGCAGAATGAACAAATCACTTGTTGAACCAAAGGTATATACGCTGAATGATATGGTATCCGACACAGATGATCTGGTGCCTGGTGCTCACATCACCAGAATAGGAGAAGTGGAAAAAGTCGGCGCTGTGGGAGTATTAGGAGAAGTGAAAGAACCGGGTGCTGTGGGCCTATATTTCATGAAGCCAAACGCTCAAACAACTGTTTTCTCATTGGAAGACGAAGATGATGGGACTGCGGATGAGTACTATGGCCCATGCCACGAGTTTTACTATATTTTGGTGGGAGAGTTCACCATGTATTGGGGCAAAGATGCACTCGAAATAAGGACGGGTAAAGCCAATAAACTACACCTGAAAGCTGGAGACATGGGGTATTGGTCCAGAGGATGGAAGTACTCAGTGAAAAACACTGGCAAAGTGCCAAGCACATTCTTCTGGGGTATCTCAAGGCCACCCAAGGGAATGAAGCACAGAATAGTCCCGGAGATGCCTGACTGGCTCAAGAGGCAAGGTTCATGACTCTTAACCACGGAATTTGTCAATGGCACTCGCTGGAACAAGGTGAATTTACAAAATATTATGTTAAGGAGGTTCACAAATGAAAGTAGTCTGCTTAGGCGGAGCAGGAGCTATGGCTTCTTCATGCTTATACGACCTGCATAAAACAAGTGATTTTAATGAGATTGTTGTCGCAGATTTCGACGAGGGAGCGGCAAGACGAGTTATCAATCTAATGGATGGCGATAAAAGATTCTCGTATGTCCGGGTGGATGCATCCAAAAAAGAGGAAATAGCTAAAGTATTGAAGGGCGCTGACTATGTTGTCGATGGCTTGCCTTATCAATATGTATACAACTTCATGGATGCGGTCAAGGAGGTAGGAATAAGTGGTGTAAGCGTAAACATGATAGAGGATTCGGATAAGATATCATTTTACTCTGCAGCTCTGGAGAAAATGGGCAAAACTGTTCTCATAGGAAATGGCGGATGTGCAACTACATGCGAAATAGCTATGTTAGGGTGTGAGGAAATGGATGAGGTGGATGATATTAACATCTACTGGGCTATGTGGCGACCAATTACTCATAGTACTGCTGGCCTTGCCGATACAATTGTTGATGAATATGATCCCAGAATAGACGGTAGAATTTATTGGGAAAACGGGAAAATTGTCCGTAATATGCCTCCCTTTGCTCTACCCAGGGAATTTGAGTTCCCAGAACCCATAGGCAAACAAGAGACACATATCATAGCTCATTGGGAGCCAGCAACCCTGCCCTTAGTGCCTATAATAAAACAGAAGCGGACGAAACGGGTGGTAGTGAGAGGAATATGGCATTATGGCTGGACACGATTCATCAGGACTTTACTGGAAAACGGCATCTATGAGGCGGAACCGGTTGAAATCAATGGGGTTAAAGTATCACCCTTTGAAGTTGTTATGAAACATATTAAGCGCCAAGCTGTAGAACAATGGGAAGATCCCTATCGGTTGGCAGAGAAACTTGGATTTAATCCTCAGTGCATACTGTCAGTAGAGATAACTGGCTATAAGAATGGTATAGGCAAAAGAACCGTATATCACAGCCAGTTACCCTATCCATTCTTTGATGGTAAACCTGTCACCTGTTCCATGGAATATGGTCCATATGTGGGTGTGCCATGTTCGATATCGCTTCAAATGCTAAGACACGGAGAGATACCTGAGAAAGGAGCAGTTACAATTGAAATGACTAGTGTATCTCCCAAGAAATATCTCGATGAACATGCAAAGAGAAGCGCCACGCTCATAAAACAAGAAAATTCATTAAAGGCGTAAGCAATATGGAAGATAAACCTGCCATACCACCAAGTACGAAAGAATACAGGTCCTGGAGCCTGCAACCCTAACTAAGGGAGACATCTACCACTCGTATCTAGGCTTCGCCATATGTGACGCCACCGGCTTAGCTATCGTTATGCTATTCCCTCCGATAGCTCTATGGCTTCCCAACATGCTGTTTGGTTAAGGATAAATGTAAATTGACAGCGCCTATTTTTTAGGCTATTATTTACTCCCTGGTGGAAAGCATCGAGCACAATCCGACACTTGCTGAAGCAGCTAACGCTTTTCTATCAAATTTACCGCCGCAAGAAAGAGGCCAAACACAGGCAGAGATATCGAGATTTGTCAGGTGGCTTGGCTCGTCCAGGCAGGTACAGGACATCAGCCCTGTGGATGTGGCTAGCTATGGCGAACAGATTATCCCATCGGCAGTCAAACCACTCAAATCCTTTCTTACATACATCCGGCGAAAGGGATTCAGCAAAATAAATCTAACCCCTCATCTGAGGGCGAGAAAAGCTTCTTCAAAAACAGCCGCCCTCCGGCAAAGTTCTCAGGTACGACCTACTTTAACTGCACAAGGCTACGCCAGACTAAAGGCGGAATTAGCCAGCCTGAAAAATCAACGCTCCCAGGTTATTGAGGAGATACAAAGAGCAGCGGCTGACAAGGACTTTCGGGAAAATGCCCCTCTAGCAGCAGCCAGAGAGCAGAAATCATATTTGGAAGGGAGAATCAAGGAGTTAGAGATAACCCTAAACCTGGCGAGGATAATGGAAGAAGGCCGAGACACATCCAGGGTAAAAGTCGGAGACACAGTGGTGCTTCGTGATTTATCCTCAGGCAAAGAGTTCAGCTATACCTTAGTTGACCCCCGAGAGGCAAATCCAGCCAGGGGTAAACTTTCTGTTGCTTCCCCACTGGGCAGAGTAATCTTGGACCAAGAAAAGGGGCAAACAGTTGAAGTTGTCGCTCCCGCTGGTACCTTCCGCTGCCACATTGATAACATCACGAGAGCAAATAAGCAAGGGGGGACTTCAGACTAATCGGTGCTAACCAGAATAACGCCCACAACAGAGAGCACCACGCCAGCAATCGCCAGAAAAATCAGAGATTGCACCGGGGTGTGGATATAGTCATTCCCCCGCCCCGAGAGAAAGACAATCGCTACAAGAATAATTGAGCCGCTCCATAGCTGTAATATATTGATGGAGAAGCTATCCATCTTGCCACTGATATACTTGACAATGACACTGTTCACCGCCCAGCCCAGAGCCGTAAACAGAGCGATACCAATGCCTACCATTTTCTCCTTTGCTTTTGGTCCGTCGTCAAGAACACGCGGGCATAGTATCAAGTCTTCCCATTTCCACGCCTCAGGCACGAGGCAGGGAAGAACACAATGTCACGGTACAGGCTCCCAAGAACAAAGCACCACAGACCAAGGCTTAAGTTGCCGGTGGCAAGTGGTGCTGCTTGACCAGGCGAGCCTTAGCATCCCTGTTAGAGATGCTCACATCACGCATCATCTCCAGACCAGTGGCGCAGCTGCCTCTGGCTTGATCTATGATATGTCCATTCCAGCGTGACACACCTGTCTCGCTGATTTATTTATCCGTCCCATCCTATATCACCAAACTGAAGCAAAACAACAGGGTAATAGCCTTAGTGCTAAAGGGCGTTGCTACTAAAACAAACGGCGTCTTGACTACCGATAAGTTTTGTTGATTCACACAATATATGGCATAATGAATTAAGTCGCAGTAAGCGGAGGGATCGCATAGTGGCCTAGTGCGGGCGCCTGCTAAGCGCTTACTCCGAGTAATCGGAGTCGAGGGTTCGAATCCCTCTCCCTCCGCCATCCATGGGATTTGGGGCTGGTCTTTTTCAGAGGCCTACCAGCTTTCTGCCCTCATTCAGTAGCACCTCTACCCTTTCCAAGCTTTCAGATTCGGAGTAGATGCGTACCAGGGGTTCTGTGCCGGAAAAACGGATGAGCATCCAGGATGCATCGTCAAGGAAGAATCGAAAACCATCGGTGGTATCTACTTTGGTCACTTTTGAACCGGCTATGGTATCCGGGGAGGTGGAGTTCAGTCGGCCCAGGATTGTCTGACGTTTCGCTGAGGAGATATGAAAATCCCTGCGGTTATAGTAGTGAGGTCCAACTTTACTGTAAAGATAATCTAAAAGCTGGGACGGTGTTTTCCCTGTTTTTACCATAAAATCAAGGAAGTATAGCCCGGCCAGTATGGCATCTCTTTCCGGGACATGACCACGGAAACCATAGCCACCACTCTCTTCTCCACCAATAATGGCGTTTGTTTTCATCATCAAGGGAGCAACATACTTGAAACCCACCGGCGTTTCGTAAACAGGCACATCAAAAATATCCCCTAGGCGGGAAAGCATAGTGGTGGAAGTTAATGTCTTTATCAAGGCGCCACGCTCACCACGAACTTCCAGGAGATAGAGACAAAGCAAGGCAAAAACTTGATGCTGGGTTAAAAACTGTCCCTTTTCGTCTATGATGCCAATACGGTCGGCGTCTCCATCGGTGGCTAAGCCCACATCAGCCTTTTGCTCAATGACCAACCTGGAAAGCTTGGTCAGATTCTTAGCAATTGGCTCGGGGTTAATCTGGGGGAAGGAGGGATTTCGTTCAGCATTAATTTCGGTGATTTTTAGTTTGCCGCCTTGAAGGAGTGCCTTAAAGTAGCCAATGCCAGCACCGTACATGGGGTCAACTATGATATTTAGTTCCTGACGGCGCAATTCTCCTACTTCAACAAATCGGCTAAGGTGCTCGATGTAAGCAGGGGAGGGGTCCAGGTAATCAACAAGCTCCCTTTTTAAGGCCTTATCCAACGTAAGCCTGTTCACACCCCTTGCTTGTCCTCTCCCTTTAAGGGAGAGCATTTGGATGAGGGAAGCGACATTTCCCTCTATCTGGGAGATAATTTCGCCCGGGGCGCTAGCTCCGTCTTGAGATTTGTATTTGAATCCGTTCCATGAACCAGGGTTGTGGCTGGCAGTTATCACAATAGCCCCAGCGGACTTAGTAGCTGGGACTGTAAAGCTCACCACAGGTGTAGGGGCTGGCTTGATGCAGAGGTGGACTTTAATATTGTTGCCAGCTATCACTTCAGCAGCGGCAGCAGCAAAATCCTCCGAGGCGAAGCGAGTATCATAGCCAACGACCAAGCTTCGTTTATCGAGTCCATTTTGCTTGAGATATTCTGCTACAGCTTGAGCACAGATACGCACATTGTCGAAGGTAAAATCTTCGGCGATAATCCCTCGCCACCCATCAGTGCCGAATTTGATTGGATTAGTCACAATAACCTATTCGTCCCGCCTGCTTTTTGCCAACATGCTGGCTGGAGCAGTAGGAAAACATCCTCCATCCCACATAGCTTATATCATTTGTGGGCGACAGGCAACATTGCACATCTGTTGACAGGGTCAGTGGAATATAGAGCTAAGAACAGTAGTACCTGGCTTAGGGAGTGCCATGCACACAAGCACGGAATACTGAAGCGTACTATGAAGACGAGATTTTTAGCAACTGAATAGTGGAAGGAAGGAAAACTTCAAACAGTGAACGACAGATTTTCAAGTCTATCGACCGACCTAGAAATCACTAAGTTTCTCACTCGTGACTCCCTAGAAAGGAGGTGATTCAGCCACACGTTCCCGTACGGCTGCCTTGTTACGACTTCGTCATAGTTACCAACCCCACCTTCGGCGACTGCCCCCCCGACAAGTCGGGGTTAGCCCATCGACTTCGGGTGTTGCCGGCTTCCATGGCGTGACGGGCGGTGTGTACAAGGACCGAGAACGTATTCACCGCAGTATAGCTGACCTGCGGTTACTAGCAACTCCGACTTCATGCAGGCGATTTCAGCCTGCAATCCGAACTGAGGATGATTTTA